>Ga0126305_10001139_pt1 | contig 11731 bp, 6 predicted proteins | sample Plot26_FD_92536 | JGI IMG/M metagenome (GOLD analysis project Ga0126305, IMG submission 92536) | Serpentine soil microbial communities from UC McLaughlin Reserve, CA, USA - Plot26 | ecosystem: Environmental > Terrestrial > Soil > Grasslands | place: USA: UC McLaughlin Reserve, Lake County... | reverse complement strand
CCCTGCCGCCTCTCAAACGGTGATACCGCTGATGCTAAATGGGACCCGCATGTCATCCTCTATGTACTATAAAACTTTCTTTTCTTGGATTTTTTTTGGCTCCTGATATTTGGTCACTTGCCTTTTTTCTTTCGACCTCCTGCCGCATCTCAAACGGTGATACCGCTGCTGCTAAATGGGACCCGCATGTCATCCTCTATGTACAATAAAGTTTCTTTTCTTGGATTATTTTTGGCTCCTGATATTTGGTCACTTGCCTTTTTCTTTCGATCCCATGCCGCCTTTGAAACGTTGAGGAAGCTGCTGGCTCATGGGTCCCGCATGTCATCCTCTATGAACAATAAAAGTTTCCATTGTTGGAGTTATTTTTTACCCCTAATTTCTGGCTACTTCCTTTTTCTTTTGATCCCCTGCCGCCTTTGAACGTTGAAGAATCTGCTCGCTAATGGGTCCCACATGTCAGACTCTATGGACGATAAACCTTTCTTTTCTTGGAGTTATTTTGACCCCTAATTTCTGGCTATTTTGCCTTTTTTTTGGATCCCGTGCTGCCTTGGAAACGTTGAGGATGCTGCTGCCACATGGGTCCCGCATGTCATCCTCTCAGAACGATAAATGTTTCTTTTCTTCGATTTTTTTACCAACTGATTTTTGATTTATTTTTTCTTTCGATCCCCTGCCGCCTTTAAAACTTTGACGACGCTGCTGGCTCATGGGTCCCGATGTCAGCCTCCCCGTACAAGAAACATGTGATATCTTGATTATTTTACAGACAATAAAAAGTGTATTTCGCTCTGAGCTATTGCAAACGGATAAATTAAATCTTTATTTTTACATAAACGAACTAATATGAATCTCCTTGTTTTTGTTTTGTTTTTGCGAAGCATAGGACTTTCTTGTTTTGGAGTGGGCTGAAATTGTACGAGTCAAAAGACGTCCAGCAGGTTAGAAGGCCCAGATGGCCAGGCAGCCCCAATTTATATCTTCCTTATCTTGGATTATTTTTTGATCAAAAGGCCCAGCAGGGGTACATCCTTTTTCTTTTGGTCCTGTGTGCCGCCTTGGAAACGTTGAGGACGCTGCTGCCTCATGGGACCCGCATGTCATCCTCTATGAACTATGAACTCTAAAAGTTTCTTTTTTCTTGGATTTTTTTTCACCCCTCTGATTTTTGGCTATTTCCTTTTTCTTTTGTTCCCCTGCCGCCTTGGGACCCGTATGTCATCCTCTATGTACAAAAAACTTTCTTTTCTTGGAGTTTTATTCCCCCTAATTTCGGGCTACTTTCGTTTTCTTTTGATCTCAAGCCGCATATGAAACATTGAGACCGCTGCTGCAAAATGGGACCCACATGTCATCCTCTATGTAAAATAAAAGTTTCTTTTCTTGGATTATTTTTCACGCTCTGATTTTTGGCTATTTCCTTTTTCTTTCGATCCCCTGCTGCTTGGAAACGTTGAGGATGCTGCTGCCTCATGGGTCCCACATGTCATCCACTATGAACAATAAAAGTTTCTTTTCTTCGATTTTTTTCACCCTCTGCTTTTTGGCTATTTCCTTTTCATTTGATCCCCTGCCGCCTTGGAAACGTTGAGGATGCTGCAGCGTCATGGGACCCGCATGTCATACTCTATGTACAATAAAAGTTTCTTTTCTAGGTTTTTGGCTCCTGATATTTGGTCACTTGCCTTTTTCTTTCAATCTCATGCCGACTCTCAAAGGTACAATAAAAGTTTCTTTTCTTGGATTATTTTTGGCTCCTGATATTTGGTCACTTGCCTTTTTCTTTCGATCTCATGCCGTCCTTGAAACGTTCAGACCGCTGCTACAACATGGGACCCTATGTCATCCTCTATGTACAATGAAAGTTTCTTTTCATGGATTATTTTTTGCTCCTGATATTTGGTCACTTTCCTTTTTCTTTCGATCTCATGCCGCCTCGGCCCTCTGAAACGACGAGTAAGTTGTTGGCTCATGGGACCCGCATGTCATCCTCTATGTACAATAAAGTTTTTTTCTTGGATTTTTTACCCCCTGATTTTTGGTCACTTGCCTTTTTCTTTCGATCCTGTGCCGCCTTTGAAATTGTGGACGCTGCTGGCTCATGGGTCCCACATGCCAGCCTCTATGAACAATAATATTTCTTTTCTTGGATTTTTTTTTACCCCTGATTTCTGGCTATTTGCCTTTTTCTTTGGATCCCCGACCGCCTTTGAAACGATGAGGACGCTGCTGGCGCATAGCTCCCACATGTCAGCCTCTAAGAACAATAAACATTTCTTTTCTTGGATTTATAGTTGACCCCTAATTAATGGCTACTTCGCTTTTTTTTCGATCCCCAGCCGCCTTAGAAACGTTGAGGACGCTGCTGGCTCATGGGTCCCATATGACAGCCTCTATGAAAAGTAAAACATTTACTTTCTTGGATTTATTTTTGACACCTAATTAATGACTACTTGGTTCTTTTCTTTTGATCCCGTGACGCCTTTGAAACGTTGAGGGCCCTGCTGGCTCATGGGTCCAACATGTCAGCCTCTATGAACAATAAGAGTTTCTATTGTTGCATTTATTTTTGACCCCTAATTTCTGGCTATTTGCCTTTTTTCCATTGCCTGCCACCTTAGAAACGTTGAGGACGCTGCTGGCTGGGTCCCACATGTCAGCCTCTTTGTACGATAAAAGTTTCCTTTGCTGGATTTATTTTTGACCCCTAATTTCTGGCTATTTGCCTTTTTTCTTTCGAACTCCACCGCCTTTGAAACGTTGATGACGCTGCTGCAAACTGGGTACAATATGTCAGCCTCTTTGTGCGATAAACCTTTCCTTTCTTGGATTTTTAAGACACCTGATTTCGAGCTACTTGCCTTTTTCTTTCGATCTCCTGCCCCCTTTGAGAAACGCCGAGAACGATACTGGTTCGTGGGTCCCACATGTCATCCTCTCTGAATGATAAATGTTGGGGCCGCGGCTGCAAGATACGTCCCACATGTCAGCCTGACTGTTGAATAAACGTTTCCTTTCTCGAATTTATATTTGACCCCTGATTTCTGGCTACTTTGCCGTTTCTTTCGATCCCCTGCATGTCTGCTACTCCACCGAAAAACAGACCGGCATGTATTCATCACAATACTGGTAGCTAATTTAGGAAAAATGTGTTCATCACGGGATTCAAACAAAGATCTTCATCTCTGCTAAATTTTGATTTCACCAAAAACCGAACAGCGTGTGTTCATGACTTTAACTTCACAAACACTATGGTTTCTCTATAAAATAAGGTCACCATCCGTTCCTTTATTGTAGGCATTTGCGAAAAGTGTCTTTGGCTAATGGGCACCAGTGCTCTGCTGTTTAAAAAAAAATCAAATAGCATACATATTTGTTTCAAAAAAATCTGAAAATGAATGTAGACATAATAAATAAAGTAACCTACAAGCGTGTAAAATTTTAATATGATATTCTTTATATTGTAGACTACACAAAAAAGACAAAATCTGTTGAAATTTGGAGATTTGAAATATGCATACCCAGATCCACACGTTTGTTACTTTTGTGTAGCCCAGAATTTTTTGTATTTGAAACTGAAATTTTGCACGTTTATGGGACAATTCATTAGCTACTCCATTATTTGTTTTCTAATTTTTTGAACAAATAAATATATTTTTTATTTTTTTCTAAAATAGCAGGAGCAATGGTGCCCAAGAGCACCAAATCTCTTAATAGGCATTTGCGCCTAATAGCGTGAGCTTAGCTAATTTTTGAAGAAAAAAAAGATGTCCATTGTGGTATTCAGGACAAAGATCTTCATGTCTGCTACTGCACCAAACAACAAACCAGCATGTATTCATCACAATACGGGTAGCTAATTTGTGAAAAATATGTTCAGCACGGGATTCAAACAAAGATCTTCATCTCTGCAAAATTTTGATTTCAGCAAAAACCGAACAGCGAATGTTCATGAGGTTAAGTTCACGAACACTATGTTTTCTCTATAAAATAAGGTCACCATCTGTCTCTTATTTCTCAAGGAAAAACAGGTGGAAGTGTTGGGACGAACCACATGGGTGCTTCGGCTCTATGTTCAGTCTTCTCTTTTTTGTACTGCAATCTTGAGCCTATGGCAGGACCTCCATTGACGTGCATTCTGCACCAATTTGGCCTTGGACGTATCCATGTATCACGGGCGCGATTGTGGGTAGCAAAGACACAGTCAGGTTTGAACAATTGGAAATCTGGTTCTGCAGCCTCTGCGTCGACTGGCGGGGGTAGCATGAAAATTGGGTGATTGAGTCCAAGAAATAAAGAACGCCCCTTCAAATTGTTCAATCTTTCCCACCTTGCCTCTTCTACAGGGTCCAAGGTATGGGCAGATCTCAAGAAAACGTAGCACCGTACCAAAGGATAAGACCTCAGCTTGTTACCCATATGTAATATTGGAGGACCGAGGATGGGCCGATAACCTTTAACCTGAATCCACGCGAGATCAGATTCACCAGTAATGGACTCTGCTCTCATTGGTGCCAGGAACCAAGTGCGCTGGTCAGAAAATCCAAGAAATACATCTTCATCTTCATAATTATGATTATCACCATCATCATCTAATTCTTCATCATCTAATTCTTCATCATCAAATTCGTCTTCTTCTAATTCTTCTTCTTCTAATTCTTCTTCATCAGCATCATTATCTTCATCGGCACCTCCATCGCCTTGAGCCACATTTGCTTCATCATCTTCCATGACAGCATCTCCCTCGATTTGAGCGAAAATTGCAGCCACTTCTGCTTCTTCATCTTCAATGACAGGGGCGTCAATGAGACGCGGGGCTGCATGTGTCCCTGCAATGCACAAAGATCAACCACAATGCAGCAAGTAGGAACTACACTGAAAATTATCTCTTCTCTTCTATCTTCTATTTTCTACTACTATAAGGCACCAGTTTTTAACAAGACATGTCGCAGCAATTCCAACTGTTGGTGTCCAAAATCTAACGGTTGGGATTAGAGGTATTCGCGTGAAAAAAATACCACACCAGTGTCCACGTGTTTCTAGAACCGTCATGTTTCCATTATGAAGAAAAATCAGAGCAGTCTCACACCGATATCACACGTCCCACTTGATAGTGATTAAGAAAGGTTCCAAATTTTTGTTCATATTTATAAACTGTATGCTCACACTTATTTTGATGGTATAACCAAATTATTAGTTGTATTGAAAGTTTGAACAACATTTAGAACGCAACTTTTATACATCAGTATTGCGAATCGTAATTGGTCCAACATGTGCAGCATGCCATTTACTAGTTAAGACATAAAACAAAGACTCACCACAGGTATATGGTTCCCAAACCAGAACATCTCCATACGGATATGTAACTGCGTATACACGATGTAGGTGTGAACTTGTACCATATCCAGGAATGCCCATGGCATCGACATAGCTGTTTCTATCAAAGAATTCAGGGTTTCTCAGGATATTCCACTCCTTTTCTAGGGGCGCTTGTAGGATAGCGATCAATTCGTCAAATACAACGATTACCTCGTAATGCCATGGCCCTGCTAGATCATCTTTGTACGGCCTCTTGACGATCCGTACTTTGAGCAGTTCCAAACTTTTATCTATTTTGTATTTGAACAGGAATGGTGGGCTGCCATGCCACCATTCACTAGTAGGGCCCAAAGAAATTCCTGCATCTTGCAGAGATGGAAGAGGTATAATAGTATCTGATATGTATATGTTGCGGATCGTCAAGTGCCCGTCCTGCTGGACAAATGCCACCCAGTCGCCGTTACAACCCACCCAGTGCATGGGTCCATGTCCATCCAGTTCCTCCTTGGTATGGATAAATGCTGGAACTGTCGGCTTGTCTAATGGCATCAGCAACGCGTGAATGCCCTGCAAATAGGATTTGTTTCAAAATTGTCTATGCATGCAAGGTATTCGACAGAATGAAGAGCGGATTGTGCAGAACTGAAGCACAGATGTAATGGATAAATAAAGCAATTCCGAAGAGTACATGTGCATAGTGAAGGCAGCAAACCTTACAGTACTCCCAAATCAGGTGATGATGTTGAGTCTAAATTCATGCATGATGTTTGGCAATAAGAAAAGTTGATTGAAAAAACACAAGCTGAAACGAGATGAGTAAATAAATAAATACTCTTACAGTATTGTCGCGGTCGTCTGGCCATGTCTCGGGGTCGCAGTGGAGCAGGCTCGGTAAACCGAACGGAACCTTATGCGCTCGGCGGATGGCATGCCGCATGCCGATCATGCCTCGAGCGAGGCGACCAGTGCTGAGGATATCCGCCCGCTCGGCTATGTTCTCCACCAGTGGGTAGTGGAGGTTGCCCCACCCCATGGACTGGTGGTAGCAATCAGGAATCTCCTCAATCTTACGCTTCTGCTTCATTGGAGTCGGTAATCCAATGCAAGGGAGAGAGGGGTGAACGGGAGAAAGAGACAGAAGAGGGTTTTTTTTGGAGAAGATGCAGTAGTAGTACTACGATACTAGGAGGTGGAGATGCGGGGCATGTTTCCGGGGGAGAGGAACCACTATTTCCCTTAAAAAAAATAACAGCACTTGCGCATTAGAACTTGGGGCGGGGATATAGCGGTAAGAGGTATTGACCAACTTTCCCTCACCTTGACCCCACGTGGTTGTGAACCCGAGATAATTCTTTTTGATGAACCCGATATACTTATTATAGTACTAAAATAGTACAAGTATATACCTTGTACTCCTATATACTAACATTACTATTTTAAGGACTTATGTTCCATGAGCAACAACTTCCCCCACTCCGCTCATCCGAAATCCTAGCCCCTCCAACTTCAAGGACCAATCAACATAGCTATGGCCTTCTAATTTGGCTCAAGTCGCCGCACACATAGTCCTCCCGCCGACAAGGAATAGGAGCATCAGCCCTTTCGTCGCTTGTTGTTACACATAATCATATACAGTACCATATATATTTCAAATTTCCATATCAAAAAATAGTTCAAATCTGAATTTTAACATCTCAAGCTAAACCCTCGCTTGCTCTTAAACATAAGCATACCATAGTTCTACTTTTGTCTTCACCGAACAACAGAACACAATTTCATCACAACATAGCCAACCGGAGTACCTAGTAATGTAACTAGAGAAGTGAACCTATAGTTGATCAAGCCTTCAACTTTAACACAATAATACCCCCACATTATGTGTTGAGGAGCCACACCCATATATTTAAGAGTACCATCATGTAGACCACAAATGCATCAATGAAGAGAGGGGTATACTTATAGACCACCTCTTTACAAAACAGTTGTAACTAGTAGACCACAATTGCCTCGTTCATTAGCTATGAAATTACATACTATCAGTAGCTACAATGGCTGCAGGCCCTGTTTCAGAATTAAACATCACACTTGTTCCAATCCGGGGCGTTGGCGAAGTTTGGGATGAACCAAAGCGGTGTCTTTACCAGGTACCTATCTTTTTTTGTTTTGCATGTTTTCTCCAAGGCGTTGGTTTGGAAACCAACGGCGCAATCTTCACGATTCAGACTGAATCGGCATATTTCAGGCAGCTGCGAATTGCGAAGCCATGCTTCATTCGGCAAGGTGTACACACAATTTCTTCTCGTCAGACATCCTGGGACAACATCTGCACCGCCTAATGGCAGCATAATCGGATAGTTCACTCCAAGGAAAAGAGAATATTCTCCAAGGTCATCAATCTTTTCCCATGGAATACCTTCATTTAACTTACTAGTGTCCTTCGTGAACACCAGGCAACCAAACCCAGAAGCATAGTTGCCAACAGTGCGACCATGATGAACACGACGATCAGAAGCAGTATGGCAAACTTTACAGGAATATTCCCTTTCATCAGCAATGCCCAGTGTATGGATCAGAAGAAGTCTAGAACCATCTATAGATCTTGCTAACCACCACATGCCATAATCGACCTCGTGATCATGGCCAAGAGCATCATCAAGTGCACACCGCCATTCAAACACAATGGGCGGTGGCTCTACGATCAGCGGAGGACCTGCTTGAAAACGAAATTACTGTTAAGAAGGGTATGTTTGGTTTGCACAAATCTGAAAACGTAAGAATTGGGAAAACGCATTAGGATTCAGATGGGATGATATAATGGCATTTCCATTCAATAATACAGCATATTGGTGTATTTCAGTACATCACATGGGAAACCAAAGGATTCATTTCAAGAAGTTCAAGTAGAGGTCAAAATCCAACATAATTCAATCTGAGAATAAAACTCCTAATTATACAATCCTCAAATTTTTCTATGGTAATCATCTCGAATAAAAAGTCTAAATACCAATGAAATTTCATCCGAAGCAAATATGCCCCAAGCCTCCAAGTCAGATCAGTCAGGTTCGAAAATTAATAAGTTTGTGCATTAAAATTATCTTTACAGCCATGAATAATGAAGCTCATCATACACTACTAACGTCCGGAGGAAAATTACCAGCTTGCTGAGGATTCCATGCGTGAACAGTGCCAGTATGAGTTGTGGCAAACACAAGCCCATTGTGGAGAATTGCATCGCTGTAATTGTAAAAGATGTGGGACTTGGGCTCTGTAAGAACTGTCCATCCAGAATCTTCGCCGCAAAGGAGGGCAACTCTGATGTCAAAAACAGCAACAAGAGAGAAATTTTTGTACCCCCCAGCAGCTGTGGGAACTTGGCAAATATATATCTTGTGAAATATAATAGCACGAAGGTTGTGGTGGTATATATTTGGAATGTGGGTGGTTTCAAACGGCACAGGGAGAGGAATTTCACGGCGAGTGTAGACGTTGACAAGTTTCCATTTGCAAGCAGGAAAGCCAGTGTCAACCATGGCAACCCAATCTCCATTGGCACCTACCCACTGCTTACCCGTACCGTCTGGCATCACAGCGTCGGAGGAGAACCTGTCCAGCGGCGTCAGCTTGCAATCCCGTGCTACCTTCGTCGGGTGAGAATGAAGAACACATGGGAGGCCAAACGGGAGAGAAAAAGATAGAGTTGCACTATCATTTGCAGAGTCGAAAAATAGTTTGGACGAACCGACGAGGCTCGCGGCGGTGATGACGTCGCATCTTGTTACGAGTTCTTCAAGGGGACCTTCGGAAAAGACCTTCTGAAACAGTTCAGAGTCATCATTTTCCTTGTTCGATGCCGCCATCGCAGGGCAGGGGGTGGGTCTATGAGGTTTGGGTTCAACTGATTGGAGTTTAATTTGGGTTCGATGGCGGCAGGTGGCGGGGAAGATGAAGAACGGAGGCTCTCAAACTGGGCGGTGGAATTGATTCTAAAGCTGCATGGCGGCGGCACTGGCGCGTGCTATGGAAGGTGGTCGATTGGTGCGGGCGGGGGCGGAGGTAGACGATGGAGGTGAACCGAAATAGGGCAGGTGGGGGCGGGGCGCTTGACTTCGCTCCTCTACACTCTACAGCATCTCCTCCTGTTTCTTGGAAAGTGTATAGACCCATAATAAAAAGTCACTGTTCCCTCTGAAAAGGTGAAGAACAAGTCACTGGTCTAACGTGCAAATTTGGACATCCCAAGCTATGTGTTGTCATGTCAATTCAATGTCCATGGCAGTATTTTGAATTTTGCGTGACCAAAAGAAGTACGCCTTGGCCTTTCACAATCGGGGTTTCTTTAGAGCAAGAACAATAGAAGAGCCAACAGCTGGCAAAAGTACCACGTAGGCGGGCTATAAGCGCCCACTATTGTCCTACTTCCTCTTGGCGTGATACTCCCTCCGTCCACAAATAAGTGGACGTGCGGGATTTTCAAGGTAAATTAGTAAAAGGAAAGAAAAAATGCATTGGAGCACTCGTATCTTAAGAAACACATGTACTCAACCACGGTTGTAGATTTTCTCGGCGCAAGACTTTTCCCCAGCAGTTGTGGCTTTCAGTTATTCGTGGGTGTGGGGAGGAGCTCCGCCGCATCGGTAAAAAGCAAAGAGGGACGGCGGCTCTCGATCGTGCGGTGTACTCGTAAATCACGTGTGACCCATGCCCTAATAATTCACAATGCATTGATGAGGGCTATCACTTCATCATCCAATAAAATGTACTTAGTAACTATGGTAATAATATTGTCTTCTCGCAAAAAAAATGGTAAAAATATTGTCTCTTAAGCCATGTACTAGTACAGTGCAAGATGCTTTAGAGAAATAAACCTATATTTTATTGCTACTCCGTAATACACATGGTTATTTATTCTAGGCAAATGCCTACCGAAAGATGTAGGAATAGGGAAATGTAGGATTGCAATGTCATGTCCACTCCAATCCTATAGGAATTCATAGAATCCAAACTTTGTTTGATTCCACCATAGGAAAAGTAAAGCATTCTTAAAAAGAGGTATGAGTAGATGTTTAATTTTCTATGGAATCTGTGCAAAGAAATCCTTAGGAAAAATTCCTATCGGAAACAATCCTACAAATCAAACAGCCAAGGATTCAATTGTACCAATTTCCTATGCAAATCCTTGGTGTTCCCCCAATCCTCTCGAATACTCATCCAAAAAATGCACTAATACTTTGATGGGGAGTTTTTGTATTCTAGGCAAGAATAGAGGGTTTGCGGGGATCACTTGAGAAGTGTATTAACCAAAGAAGGCATAAGTAATACACCAACACACACTAACATGCCCTTAATGGATGTATCTCCATAAACTCCCTCTGTTCTTTATTACTACTACTAGTTTATGTACTTCTTAACTAATATGGGATAATCATGAAATATATTTTCTAACATTCAGCCAAAATATAGTGTTTCGACTTTTTAAAATACTGAAAAACTAGTAATTAAAAATATTTGAGCTATCAAATCTAGGAAGTTTGAAAATATTTTGTATTCCGTCTGAAAGTTGTGTTACTTGGTGTAAGATTCACACAAAAATGATGAAAATATCAAACCTTCAAAAAAATTGTAGTAATTCAAACGTTATGTGCGTTTCATAATTTTGCAAAATCTATTCTATTTGCAATTAAAACTATAGTAGTTGGTGGTCCCCGATCATCTGATTTGCTCTTAAACAGCTCAATCCTAAATTTGAAATTCCCTGCAACAGAAAACGATAGTTGGTGGTTTGTGCGGAAAAAAATTACAGTTTTAAAAAGTGTTTTAAGCAACGAAGGCAGCAATAAGCGGTAGTTTGTGCAATTTCCTCGTGTAAACAACATGTAGCGTCGAAGTAATAGTACTAGCAGTACAGAAATCTTGTGTAATTTCTAGTTCTACATATTACTAGTGTCCACTGTTTGAGAGTTGATGGTGAATGGGTCTGATTTTCAATCGAATGAGAATTAGCAAATTGATTTTTATGACAAAAGCATACAAAGGGAGTAAAACAACATACCCGCATTCGCCGCTGCTACCAGCATGCGATGCCTCCACGAGTGCATTGACGGCTGCTGCAAATCCTCGGAAGGCATCTAGGTTTTGCAGATCGTCGATTGCCGCTGTCCGGCTAAGCTTAACCAGCATAGCTGCCGCCAAGATATCTCGGATTTGGACCACAGGCAGAAGCTGATTGGGGTCGAAGGATTGCCTGATTCGGAATTTGAAGTACCAAGCCCTCGGCTCCGATGATGGAAGTTTGGAACTCGGCCCGGCCAGAACCTCCCAAATCTGTGTGTGGCAGTGGATGCCCATCGGCATCCCCAATGCTGCCGACGCCGTGATGTGGTCGGTCGCACTTTGGTCCCCACTAAAGGCT
>Ga0126305_10001138_pt1 | contig 11734 bp, 10 predicted proteins | sample Plot26_FD_92536 | JGI IMG/M metagenome (GOLD analysis project Ga0126305, IMG submission 92536) | Serpentine soil microbial communities from UC McLaughlin Reserve, CA, USA - Plot26 | ecosystem: Environmental > Terrestrial > Soil > Grasslands | place: USA: UC McLaughlin Reserve, Lake County... | reverse complement strand
TATGCGCGGGCGTTCTCGGAGCTTTCCGCGACCGGAGACGAGGAGGGTGTGCAGCTGCTCGCCGCCGCTGCGCTCGCCCTCGTCCGCGGCGAGGCGATTCAGCACGGGCAGGCGCACAAGCCCGAAACGACCCAGGAGGAGTATCTCCGTCGCTGCACGCTCAAGACAGCCGAGCTCTTCCGCGCCGCGTGCCTGCTCGGGAGCCGCGACGAGGCGATCGGCCGCTTCGGGCTCGCGCTGGGGATCGCATTCCAGATCGCCGACGACATCCTCGACTGCACCGGCACGACGATCGAGACCGGGAAGCTCGCCGGAAACGACCTCCGAGAAGGCACGCCGACCCTGCCGCTGATCTTCGCCGCCCGTGAGGACCCGGTCGTGCGCGAGGCGCTCGCCGGCGGGCCGCTCGAGGGCGCGCTCATCCGCGTTGCACAGACGGGCGCGCTGGAACGGGCCCGCGAGATCGCACTGCGCTACGCCGCCGAGGCGCGCTCGCATCTCGGACGGACGGCGCACCGCCCGGAGCTCGAGGCGCTGACGCACATCGTGGTCGAGAGGCGAAGCTAGGGATATCGTCCCGAGGCGGATGGGGATCCTTCCCGAACCGGTCGAAGCAGTGCTCGAGACGGCGCTCGTGAGCGAGCTCACGGTCGTCGACCCCGCGGGCCGGCCGGTGACGCATCCGTTGATCCCGCTCTACGACGGGGAGTTGATCTACCTCACCTCGAGCATCCTCTTCTCCAAGAAGCTCGAGCACATCAAGGCCAACCCGAAGGTGTCGCTCTCGATCACCGATCCCGCCGCGCTCGAGCCCGGCCAGGTCGCCCGGGCGACGATCCAGGGCGACGCCGAGGTCGACGATTCGGACCTCCACGCCGGCTGGGAGCGCGTGCTTCCACTTTGGCGGAAGAAGGAGCCCGCCATCGACTTTTTCCTCGGCAAGCGCGTCGCGCTTCCGCTCTTCTTCGAGCGCTCGGTCATCGAGATCCGCCCCCGGAAGGCGTTCCTCTGGGAGGACGGACGGACCGACCGGCCGCCTCAGGTCTTCCACGTCGACCCGGTGCTCGCATGAAAGCGACGCCGGAGCTGATCGCCAGGCTCGAAGAGCGCTTCGGCCACGCGGTGATCGCCTATGTCGACGCCGACGGCTATCCGATGTCGGTCGCGACCGACTTCGAGGTCGACGAAACGCGCGGGATCGTTTCGTTGCGGGCCGTCGCCGGCGACGCACAGCCGCCGCAGGGCGATCGGGTCAACGTGGTCTTCAGCCACATCCGCCCCCAGCCGGGCGTTGGCTACGACGAGCGCCGCTACGTCTCGCTCTGGGGGCCGCTGAGGCGGACGGAGGGCGGGCTCGAGTTCTCGCCGGAGGACGTCCAGCACTGGGACGAGGAGGAGATGTCCTTCTTCGAGTACTCGGAGCGCGGCCTGCCCCAGGCCCACCGCTACCTCGAACAGGTCTCGGCGGAGACCGGGCGCGAGGTGAAGCCGAAGCTCTCGTTCGGATGGCTCTTCCTGCGGGCGACGCGGCTCCCGTTCCTCACGGCGACCTTCGTGCCGGTGCTGCTCGGAATCGCTGTCGCCGCCTGGACGAACGGCTTCAACTGGTGGCTCGCGCTCCTGACCGTGGTCGGCGGCGCCTGCATCCACCTGGGCCTCAACGTCGCGAACGACGTCTTCGACACGACGAGCGGCGCCGACAAGGCCAACGTGAACCCCACGCAGTTCTCCGGCGGCTCCCGAGTCGTCCTCTATGGACTGCTCTCGCTCCGGACGATCGCGCTGATGTCGCTGGGGTTCTATGCCGCCGGGATCGCGATCGGCATCGGCCTGGCCGCTGCGCGCGGGTGGGACCTGCTCTGGCTCGGGGTCGCGGGCGCGCTCCTCAGCTTCTTTTACACGGCGCCGCCGCTCAAGCTCGTCCATCGCGGTCTCGGAGAGATCGTCGTGGCGCTCGGCTTCGGGCCGATCATGACCCTTGGTGCGTACTTCGTACAGGCGCAGGAGTACGACCTCGAGCCGCTCCTGGCCTCGATTCCGGTCGGGATCCTGATCGCGCTCGTCCTCTACGTGAACGAGGTGCCCGACAGGTCGGCCGACGCCGCAGCAGACAAGCGGACCCTTCCCGTACGGCTCTCGAAGGACCAGGTCGTGAACGGCTACGCCGCAGCGGTCGCCGTTGCGTTCGGGCTCGTCGTCGTGTTCGCCCTCGGAGGGTGGATCGTCCGCCCGGCGATCATCGCCCTCGCCGCAGCGCCGCTTGCCCTCCCCGTCTACCGGGCGCTCAAGTCGTCGTACGACCAGCCGTACGCCCTGATGCCGGCGATGGGAAAGAACATCCAGCTCCATCTCGCGACGGGCGTCCTGCTGATCCTCGGCTACGTGATCGCGCTGATTGCGGACGGGGTGCTGGACGACCCGCCGGCGTTTCTGACTTGAGGTGAGCTCCGCCACCACTCCGTGGGCCTGGTACCGAGATCCAGCGGTGCTGGAGCGGGAGGAGAAGGCGATCTTCGCGCGGACGTGGCAGTACGTCGGCGTTCTTGGCGAGCACAACGTCGTCCCTGGGTGGGCCGGCCGGGCCCCGGTCGTGGTGGTGAGAGACGAGGAGGGGGCCGAGCGCGCGTTCGTCAACGTCTGCCGGCACCGCGGCTCGGTCGTCGTCGAGGAGGCCGGGAGCCGGAAGGCACTCCAGTGCGCCTACCACGCCTGGACGTACGGGCTGGACGGATCGCTGCGATCGGCGCCGCGGTCGGAGGAGCTCTCAGGCGCCCGCGACCTCGGGCTCGTCGAGATCCGGCTCGGTGCCTGGGGGCCGTTCCGGTTCGTGAACCTGGACGGCGGGGCGCCGCCGCTCGAGGACGTGCTCGGCGAGGTGCCGGCGATGCTGGGCGAGGGCGGGATCGACGTCGAGGGGCTCGCGTTTCACCACCGGGTGGACTGGGAGGTCGCGGCGAACTGGAAGATCGCGACGGAGAACTTCCTCGAGTGCTATCACTGCGCCGTCGCGCATCCCGGCTTCTCGGCAATGGTCGAGACCTCGCCGGGCGAGTACCGGCTCGAGCGCAGGCCGTGGCACCTGAGCCAGTTCGGGCGGCTGAAGGACCCGAGTGGGGCACCGCTGCCCGAGGGACAGTTCCACCTCGTCTGGCCCAACACGGGGATCAACGTCTTCCCGGGCAGGCCGAACCTCTCGATCGGCCCGATCCTGGCGATTGCTCCCGACCGGACCCGCCGGATCCTCGACTACTTCTTCGCTCCGAACGAGGACGGTGCCTGGATCGCCGAGTTCCTCGAGTTCGACGATCAGGTCGGGCGGGAGGACGCTCGCCTCGTCGAGTCGGTGCAGCGCGGCGCCGGATCGGGCGCGATCCCCCAAGGCCGGCTCCTGCCCGAGAGCGAGCAGCTGGTCGCGGCGTTTCAGGAACGCCTCCGGGAAACGCTCGCCTAGCCGCCGCCGGCGGCCTCGGCCCGGCGCAGCCCACGCGTCGCCCAGACCGAGAAGAGCGCGATCAATCCAAAGGCCGCGCCGAACGCGCCGACGATGTGCGCCGGCTGGCCGGCGATCAGGCTCCGGCCGGCCGCGAGCATCAGCGTCACCGGGTTCAGGTGCGCGATCGTCTGCAGCCAGCCCGCCAGGAGCTCGACCGGCACGAAGACCGGCGCGAAGAACAGCGAGAGGAAGACCGGCAGCTGCATGAGTGGGGCCGCCTGCAGCGTCCGGAAGCGCATCGCCACGCCGGCCGACCACAACAGCCCGATCATGTTGACGAGGACAGCGAGCGTGTAGAGCGCGAAGACGTCGACGCCGTTGCCGCCCACCTCCATTCCCGCGAGCATTGCGACGGAGGTCAGGACGAGCGCGGTCACCGCCCAGCGTCCGATCGCGCCGATCCCGTAGCCGAGCAGGATCCCACGCCGGTCGGGCGCAGCCACCATCAGGCGCCGTGCGAAGCCGGTCTCGAAGTCGCGGACGATGCCGAAGCCGGTGAAAACTCCTGCGAATGCGGCAGATTGCAAGAGGACGAAGACGAACTGGAACGCCGTATATCCGACGGGGAACTGAAAGCCCGGGACGTCGTTCACGCGTGAGAGCCCTCCCGCGAAGGCGACGAAGAAGAACATCGGGAAGGCAATGCCCGGGATCAGCAGCGAGGGGGTCGTGAAGTTGTTGTGCAGCATCCTCCACCCGACCGCGAGCGCCACGCTGACGACGCTCCTCATGTCCGCGCCAGCCTCGTCCGCAGTGAGAGCGAGGAGAGCGTGAGGCCGACGATCGAAAGGCCGATCGCGATGGCGAAGCCAAGCGCCAGTGCCTCCTCGTTCCAGCCCTGAATCACGAGGCTCCGGATCGCCTCGATCAGGTAGGAGACGGGGTTCGCCGACGCCGCGACCTGGAACCAGTCCGTCTCGATCAGGTTCCGCGGCAGGTTCATCGACGAGATGAACAGGAACACGAAGAAGACGGGGAAGAGGCTGTGCACGGCCTCGGTCGAGCCGGTGCGCAGTGCGGCGAGCGCGCCGAACGACCCGAACGCAGTGACGATCAGGACGGCGAGCACGAGGAGCACGACCGTACCGAGGACGCCTGCCTCGATGCGCACGCCGATCGCCAGACCGACGGCGAGGTACCAGATTGCTTGCACGAAACCCATCACGATCACCCCGCCCAGGTGGCCGACGAGCAGGGCGGTGCTCTGCATCGGCGTCAAAGCGAGCCTGTTCAGGAACCCGGTTTGGATGTCGCGCGCCAGGTCGACTCCGGCGTTCACGGTCGAGAAGAGCGCGCCCTGGATGAACGGGAAGGCGAGGAAGAACGCGACGAACGAGTCGGTTGGGAAGCCCGGCAGGCTCGTCGCCGCCTGGAGGCCGCCGGAGTTCACCGCCATGAGCGCGAGCGGGAAGATGAGCGGCGTGATCCAGTTGGCGGGCTGGCGCAGTGTCCGGATCACCGACCGGCGCGCCAGATGGAGGATCTGAGAGCCGAGGCTCAAGCGGGAGCCGGCTCAGGCTCGGAGGGTTCCTCCTCGCCTTCGAGCGAGCGGCCGGTCTTCGCAAGGAACACGTCGTCGAGCGTCGGTGCGTGCAGGTGCAGCGCTGCGACGGTCACGTCCGCCGAGTCGAGCGCGCGCACGACGTCGGCGAGCCCGCCCTTGCCGTCCAGGCGAACGGCCACGCCGGCAGTGGACGGCTGTAGCTCGCCGAAGCGCCCGAAGATCGCCTCCAGCTTGGCCGGCTCGGTTTCCTCGGTCGGGACCGCCTCGACGGTCGGCCGCCCGATCTCCGCCTTCAGCGCGGCCGGGGTCCCCTCCGCGACGATCCGCCCGTGGTCGATGATCCCGACCCGGTCGGCGAGCACGTCGGCCTCCTCGAGGTACTGCGTCGTCAGGAAGACCGTGACGCCCTCGTCCCGCTTCAGCCGCACGACCTCGTCCCAGAGGGCGCTTCGGCTCTGGGGGTCGAGCCCGGTGGTCGGCTCGTCCAGGAACAGGATCCGCGGGCGGTGCGCGAGCGCGAGCGCGAGGTCGAGGCGTCGCTTCATCCCGCCCGAGTAGCCGCCGATCTTTCGATCCGCGGCCAGTCGCAGGCCGACACGCTCGAGGAGCTCGTCAGTGCGCCGATCGCGCTCGGCCCGCGGGATTCCGTGGAGCGCAAGTTGGAGCTTGAGGTGCTCGCGACCCGTGAGGAGCGGGTCGAGCGCTGCCTCCTGGAGCGCGGCGCCGATCGTCCTCCGCACGGCCGGCCCCTCCGCCACGATGTCGTGCCCGCCGACCTTTGCTGTTCCCGCCGTCGGAGGAAGAAGCGTCGTGAGCATGTGCACGGTGGTCGACTTGCCGGCGCCGTTGGGGCCGAGGAAGCCGTAGATCTCGCCCGGCGCGACGTCGAGGTCGATTCCTGCAACCGCATGAATTCCGCCCTTGAACTCGCGAACCAGGCCGCGAACTTCGATCGCCTGTTCCACCCCCGCACACTACCGGTGTACGAATGCTGTAAAGGCGGCCTTGACGTTTCCCGGTCTTCGATAGCCTCAGCCGGGGTCAATGCTGAGGAAGGCGATTCTTTTCGGCCTGCTCGCAGGCATTTTTGCTTCTCCGGCGGCGGGGGCGCAGCAGCTGCTGATGCCCGGCGTCACGTACGAGAAGCAGCTCCAGTTCACCCGGTTCGGCCCACAGACGATGCACATCCTCACGGCGCCGAAGCCCGCGGGTGGCCTGTACGGGCTCAAGCCCGTGCTCTCGAACGGCGCGGCGATCGGCCGCGAGCGAGTGACCTCGATGCAGCGGCGCGCCGAGGCGAGCGCCACGGTCGCAGGCGTGAACGGGGACCTCTTCACCTGGGCCGACGGCATCCCCTCGAGCGGGCTGATCCAGGACGGCGTTCTGCGCACGACGCCGCACCCGAGGCGCTCCATGCTCGGCGTGGACGTCGCAGGCAATCTCCGCGTCGATCGGATCTCGATGCTGGGCACTTGGCAGGGCTCCGGCCCGCGACGGCCGATCCAGCTCGTCAACCGTCCGCCGGGGCCGAACGGAACGGCTCTCTACACGCCCTCCTACGGCGGGACGACGCCGACGGGCAACGGCGTGTTCGAGGCCGTGCTCTCGCCGTTCCCGTCCGCCACGCCGAACGCCGACCTGGTCGGCTTCGTCTCGGAGAACAGGCGCGGCGGGACGCCGATCCCGCCCGGCGGCGCCGTGCTGGCGGCGCGAGGGACGCAGGCTCAGCGCATGGCCGTCGAGGCGGTGACCGCGGACACCGTCAGCGTCCGCCTCGTCCTGCGGCCGGAGTGGCGCGACGTGCCCGAAGCGCTCGGCGGCGGCCCCGAGCTCATCCGCCAGGGACGTCCGATCTTCCGGCCCGCCGAGGACTTCGGCACCTACCACCTCAACCGGCGCCACCCGAGGACGGCCGTGGGGCAGCGCTCGGACGGGCGGATCCTGATGCTCGTGGTCGACGGACGCCGGCCTGGCTACTCCTCCGGAATGACGAACTTCGAGCTGGCGCAGACGATGGCACGGCTCGGCGTCGTCACGGCCTCCGCGCTCGACGCCGGCGGCTCGTCGACGATGGCGTTCGGCGGACAGCTACTCAGTCGTCCCTCCGACACAGGCGGTGAGCGGCTCGTCTCGGAGGCGCTCCTCGTCATGTACTACGGCGTGTACGCGCCCGCGACGGAGCCGTCGTTTTCGCCGAACGGCGACGGTGCCGGTGAACGGCAGCGGCTCGAGTACAAGATCGTGAAGCCGTCGACGGTCACGGCGACCCTCGCCGGGCCCGACGGTGTCGCCCGCACGATCGACTCGGGTGAGCGCAAGCCCGGGCTCTACAAGTTCGCGTTCGCCGGCGGCACCCGGTCGAACCGGGCCGGCGCCGCCGAGCCCGAAGGGCGCTACCGCTGGTCGATCACTGCCGTGGACGCCGAGGGGCGCCGCTCGACCGCCGAGCGCTCCTTCAGCCTCAACAACACGCTCGGGTTCATCTCCGTCCAGCCGTCCCGCATGACCGTTGGCCGGAAGCGCGGCGGCCGGCTCCTGATCGGCTTCACGCTCACCCGTCCCGCGCGGGTCAGCGTCACCATCACGTCGAAGACGGGTCAGCTGCTCCGGGTCGTACGGAACTTCAACGCTCGGGCCGGCAAGACCGCCCTCCTCTGGAACGGCAAGTACCCGAACGGCAAGCCGGTCTATCCAGGCACCTACGCGGCTCGCGTAGTGGCGACCAACTCGGTCGGCCGCGCCGAGCTCGCGCGCTCGTTCCGAGTGAGACGCCGCTAGCCTCCGTACACTCGGCCGGTGCTCGAAGCCTCAATCCTGAGCGCGATCACGGACGCGCTCACCGAGCTGATCGGCGACCACGGGATCTACGCCGTGTTCGTCCTGATGTTCGTGGACGCCGTGCTGCCCGCCGCAAGCGAGCTCGTGATGGTCTACGCCGGGGCCGTCGCGGCCGGAGCGTTCGCCGGGCAGAGCGTCGTCCTGTTCGGCGAGCCAATCGAGTCGGACTTCTGGGCGTACGTCGCAATGGCCTCGGCCGGCGCTCTCGGCTACATCCTCGGCTCGATCGCCGGGTGGACCGTCGGCTACTACGGCGGGCGGCCATTCGTCGAGCGGCGCGGGCGCTGGTTGCACGTGACGCCGCACACGCTCGAACGGGCCGAGGCGTGGTTCGACCGCTTCGGTGACTGGGCGGTCGCGATCGGCCGCGTCACGCCCGTAGTCCGCTCGTTCATCGCGATCCCGGCCGGCGTCTTCCGCATGCCGCTCGGCCGCTACACGCTGCTGACGATTCCCGGCTCGGTCGTGTGGGCTTTTGGGTTCGCCGGCGCCGGCTGGGCGGCCGGCTCCCAGTGGGAGGACTTCCACCACAGCTTCCGGTACGCGGAATACGTCGTCGCCGGGGCGATCCTCGTCCTGATCGCGGCCGGAATCTGGCGTCACAGGCGAGGGGCCAGCCCCTCGCCCGGTGATGCTGCCCCAGTCCGGACGCGCGAGGAGCAAGCAGGGGAAGGACGCAGGGAGGGCACGTATCAATGAGATACGTGCCCGACTGAGGACGCAGCCCTGCGCCGTCTCCGCAGCCGTTCCGGGCTGTGGCGGGCATTGTCGGGTGAGGGGCTAGGATTGACCGCCGTGCCGAAGATCCCGCTGGTTGACGTCCAGGCGCAGTACGCGCCGCTGACGGAGGAGTTGCGGAACCGGTTCGAGGGGGTCCTCGAGTCCGCCCAGTTCATCCGCGGCCCGAACGTGAAGGCCTTCGAGGAGGAGGCCGCTGCCTACCTCGGGGTCAGGCGCGCCGTCGGAGTCGCGAACGGGACGGACGCGCTCGTGCTGGTTCTCGACGCGATGGGGATCGGGCCCGGCGACGAGGTGATCTGCCCGGCGTTCACGTTCTACGCCACCGCCGAGTCGATCGCACGACGTGGTGCGACACCGGTCTTCGCCGACATCGACGCCGCCACCCTGAACCTCGATCCGGAGGACGTCTCCAGCCGGATCACCGAGCGGACGAAGGCGATCATTCCCGTCCACCTGTTCGGCCGGCCGGCGCCGATGGCCGAGCTCGCCTCCCTCGGAGTCCCGCTGATCGAGGACGCTGCCCAGGCTTTTGGGGCCCCCGGCATCGCCCAGACGGGCGTCGTGTCCACGTTTAGCTTCTATCCGACGAAGAACCTCTTCTGCCTCGGCGACGGAGGGTTGGTGACCGCCAACGACGAAGACCTCGCCGAGAGGATCCGCATGCTCGCCTTCCACGGCTCGCGCGACAAGACCACGTTCGACTTCGTCGGCTACAACTCGCGCCTCGACGAGCTCCAGGCTGCGTTCCTTCGCGTCTTCCTCGAGCATCTCGATGAGTGGACGCGCGGCAGGCGCGAGGCCGCCGCCCGGTACGCCGACCTCGGCCTCGGCGATCTGGTCGAGCTGCCGGAGGACGAGCCCGGCCACGTCTACCACCTGATCGTCTCGCGGTCGCCCGAGCGGGACCGGATCCGCGAGACGCTGAGCGCGGCCGACATCGCCTCCGCGACCTACTACGCCACGCCGCTTCACCTCCAGCCCGCCCTCAGCTTCCTCGGCTACGAGCCTGGATCGCTGCCCGAGACCGAACGCGCCGCTGCGGAGAACTTCTCGGTGCCGCTGTGGCCCGGGATCGCGCAGGAGATCCAGGAGCGCGTGGTCGAGACCGTCCGTTCGGCCGTCGGCGCTCCGGTCAGCTGATGCTGCCGGTCAACCGCCACCGGCTGTGGCAGCTCGCGGCCGACGCCGGGCTGATCGCGCTCGCCTGGTGGCTCGCGTTCCAGCTCCGGTTCGACTTCGACGTCCCAGCCAACTTCCGGGACGGCCTCTGGACGACTGTCGCGATCGTGGTTGCCATCAAGCTCGCCGTCTTCGTTGCTTTCGGCTTCTACAACCGCTGGTGGCGCTACGTGTCCACGAAGGACATGTGGCGCGCCGCGCTCGGCGTCGTCGTCGCCTCGGTGATCGCCGCCTACGCGACCTACTTCATCGATCCGTTCGAGCGCCGGCTTCCGCGAGGCGTCGCGCTGATGGACGGCGTGCTGCTCCTAGGGCTCGTCGCCGGCTCGCGTCTCCTGGCACGGAGCATCTTCGAGCGGCCGTCCGCGTCGCGACTGGTGGCCCGCGGCAAGGAAGTGATCGTCGTCGGCGCCGGCGACGCGGGCCAGCTCGTGATCAAGGAGATGCAGCGCTCGCGCCAGCTCGGCTACACGCCGATCGGGATCGTCGACGACGACCCCCGCAAGAAGAACCTCCGCGTCCACGGCGTCCGCGTCCTCGGGACGACGGACGAACTCCCGCACGTTCTGCGCGACAACCGGCCGGACGAACTCCTGATCGCGATCCCGTCCGCCTCGGGCGAGCAGCGCCAGCATGTCGTCGAGGTCGCGCGCAGGGAGGGCGTTCCCGTGAAGACGCTCCCCGGCCTCTACGAGCTGATCGCCGACGAGGACAACCTCGCCGCTCAGATTCGTCCGGTCCAGGTGGAGGACGTCCTCGGCCGCGAGCCGGTCGAGGTCGACCTGAAGGCGATCTCGTCCTACCTCGCAGGCGAGACCGTGCTGGTCACGGGCGCCGGGGGCTCGATCGGCTCCGAGCTCTGCCGGCAGATCTCCCGCGCGAACCCGTCGCGACTGATCCTGGTCGACCAGGGCGAGACCCCGCTCTTCGAGATCGAGCGGGAGCTCGTAGACGAGCGGCAGTTCACGGCCAGCATCCCCGTCCTCGCCGACGTCTCCAATCGCCGGAAGCTGGCCCAAGTCTTCGAGCGCTACCGGCCAGGTGTCGTCTTCCACGCAGCCGCGTACAAGCATGTCCCGCTCATGGAGGCGAACCCGCTCGAGTCGATCCGCAACAACGTCGTCGGGACGAAGGTCGTCGCCGACACGGCCGTCCGGTTCGGCGCCAAGCGCTTCGTGCTCGTGTCGACCGACAAGGCGCTCAACCCGAAGGCGGTCTACGGCCAGTGCAAGGCGCTCGCCGAGTGGATCACCGAGGCCTACGGCTGCCGAGAGGACGTCGCGACCCGATTCATGGCAGTCCGATTCGGCAACGTTCTGGGGTCCGCCGGCAGTGTGATCACGATCTTCCGGCGCCAGATCGCCAACGGCGGCCCGGTGACGATCACGCATCCCGACATGACCCGTTACTTCATGACGATCCCGGAGGCGGCGTCCCTCGTCGTCCAGGCCGGCTCGATCGGCGGCCGCGGCGAGATCTTCGTGCTGGACATGGGCGACCCGGTGGGGATCCTCGACCTGGCGCGGGACATGATCCGGCTCTCGGGCCGTGAGCCCGAGCGCGACATCCCGATCGACTTCATCGGGGTGCGGGCGGGGGAGAAGCTGCACGAGGAGCTCTGGGGCCCGGACGAGGAGATCGCCCCGACCGCACACGCGAAAATCTCGCGCGCTCGTCGCGCACCCGTCGTCGCCGAATGGCTGGACGCGGAGCTGGCGGATTTGGAGCGCCTCGTCGAGGAGGGTGAGACGCTGGAGGCGGTCTCGCGCCTGTCGATGATGGTTCGCGTGCCGAAACGGGAAGTCACCGGTCGTGCCAGCAAAGCCGGCACGACCTCGGTCGGCGCCGCCGAGTCGGCGCCTTAGGCGCTAGATCGGAAGCAGCAGGTCGAGCATCTCGGCGGGGTCGCGGCGGACCCGAGTCGCCTCACCTGAGTCCCGCTTCGAGACGACGAGGGCGCGCGGGTCCGTGATCGGCAC
>Ga0126305_10001137_pt1 | contig 11761 bp, 10 predicted proteins | sample Plot26_FD_92536 | JGI IMG/M metagenome (GOLD analysis project Ga0126305, IMG submission 92536) | Serpentine soil microbial communities from UC McLaughlin Reserve, CA, USA - Plot26 | ecosystem: Environmental > Terrestrial > Soil > Grasslands | place: USA: UC McLaughlin Reserve, Lake County... | reverse complement strand
TTTGGTTGATGAAGTAATGAGTGATGTTGAACTGGCAATAAGTGAAAAGCATGCAATCATCGAAGTGGATGATCTTCCAAAAATTGATGCCCTAACCGGGCAGATACGCCAGGTATTTCAAAATATTATCAGTAACGCATTAAAGTTTACCAGGAAAGACGAAAAGCCCAGGATAAAAATCACGTGTGAACTTGTAGACCGCTGTGCAATTGATGCAAAAAAGAATGAGAATGGCGATTTTTGCAGAATTACGATCAAGGATAATGGTATTGGATTTGACAACCAGTACGCGGAGAAGATTTTTACAATTTTTCAACGGCTTCACTCAAGAGAGCAGTATGATGGAACGGGTATTGGTCTTGCCATTACCAAAAAAATTATGGAAAGACATAAAGGTATTATTACCGGAAGCCGGAAAGAAAATGAAGGATCAAAATTCGTAATTGTGCTTCCTTTAAAGCAGGAAGTAGGCATTGAAATTGAAATGAGCAAGAATTAGGAAGAAAACTGGCTTAAACAACTTTTTTTATTCTGCTGTTTTGGTTAGCGCTTCAAAAACCTTTTTTACTACGGCATCGCAATAAATGAGGTTAAAGTCATATAGCTCTGCTTTTGGGTAGTATTTCTCCAGTTGTTTCTGCAATAGTGTTTTTGCCCGGTTTAGACGAACCTTAACATTATCGGGAGTAAGATCAAGCATTTCTGCTGTTTCAGCTATGCTTAGACCTTCCACTTCTCTCAGAATAAATACCGTACGGTAATGAACAGGAATTTTTTCAATGCTTTTTTCAAGTATACGTGATAATTCGTTGTTCAAAACTTTAGCTTGTGTTGCTTGTTTTTTAGAAGAAAACATAGGTTGTGAGTTTTCATCAACAATTGTGTTTGATACTTCATATTTACTACTGCCATAACTACGTTTATACAAACATTTATGAACCATAATTTTGGCCGTCCAGGTTTTATAAGACGAGCGAAATGCAAACTTGTCCAAATTCTGGTAAGCAGAAATATGAGTTTCCTGTAAAAGGTCTTTTGCTTCCTCATGGCTAAAGTCATAGCTTCTTGCAATTTTGTATAAAATGGAGTTTGTTCTTCGAAGCAGAATTTCAAACAAAGCCATTTCTCCGGCCAGAATTTTCCGGATAATTTCTTCTTCATTATTTTCTATGAGCATTTCGTTCATGGTTCAATTGCGATATGGTGTTTGAGTATGAGTTTTCCCCCGAGATAATTACCTACAATAATAAACAATACTAAAACCAGCTTCACTGCCAGCAGGGTAATCGTGGGCCTTTCAATTTGCGGATACCTATTCCAGCCCTTGTAAGCAAATATGCTAAAAACAAGAATTACTGCCAGGTTAATTCCACCATGAACCAAGGCAGCTGCCATTATTGTTTTATCTTTTATCATAATTAAATCAATCAACCCGGTAATTCCCGATAGCAGTCCCATAACAACTGCAGTAATTAAACAATAGAACGCTGCAGTTCCAAAGCTTTCATTTCCGGTTCTATAGAATAAATACGATAAACAAAGGTCCATGGGCAGCAAAGCCGTCGGAAAATGAATCAGCATTATATGCAAAGGATGTTTAAATATCTTCATGGTATTGAATTATCCAAATACAAAAAATAAAAGCAGTAAAAAGCCGCCAATAGCAACTAAAGCGTGTGCAACTGCAAGCCAGGTGGGACTATACTTTTTTCGCAAATCTTCTGCAAACATGTAAAATCCTACCAGGGCAGCTACTACAAACAGGATAATACTTGCTTTCGGGTAATTGGATGTATTTTGAAATGCATATACGATTAAAATTACCAGGGCAATGGCGGCAAAAATGCCATGCAAATAAACTGTAGTCCGGCTCGTTGTTACCGATGTTAACCAGTTTTTTAAAATGATAAAGCCAGCTATGGCTGCCAATGCAAAAAAGATGATGGTTGTGTATAGCATGATTCGCTTTGTGAAATATAGAGCAGGTGGTGGGATAAATGGTTACAGCGCTCATAATGCCTGGTGCATTATTTGTTCAAACTAATAAAACAGTTAAAAATTATGACCAGAAAAAAAGACCCTCAAATTGAAGAAAATGTTGATAGGATTGCAGGAAATGAACACAGTGCCCTAAACAGCGAGATAAATACGAAACAACAAAATGATGGGGAAATTGTAAATGAAAGTGATTTTATTAAAAACGCAAATGCAGCGGGTATTGGTTCAATTGGAAGAAACGATCAAAATAAACAGGACAACACTGATCAATTACCTGGCTCAGGTTAATAATGATTTCAACCCGGCGATAGGGATCATTCAGGGTGGTTAAGCCCTAAAAAAAGAAGCCATACCAAGCCTGTTTCCGGGATCATCCTTACAAATGGCGAGAATAATAATCCCTATGCTTTCGTTTCCAAAAATCATTTGTGCTTTTTTGATTTCGTAAGCTGCTATTTCCAGCGCTTTTTCGTGGTATTTGCGGATAGTGCTTTTACCACCAAGCACCGAAGCAAAAGATTGCAGGTACTGGTTTTTGGAACGTTCGATATCCTTGCTGGTTAATTCTTTTAATTCTTCACTGGCTGCCAAGCGAACAGTTTTGCTTTCACTCTTTAGATTATCCTCGGCAATATTGTGAAACTGGTCCCCAATACGAAGAGCAAATATGGTAAGGATGAGGCTATCGAGGAGGTTATAGTTGATAGTATTCAGCCTAACATCCCGAAATGTGTACAAACCTTCGATTCCCGAAAGCAGGAGCAGCGGATTTACGTTAAGTTCCTGGGATCGCTCTGTGATTGCGCTATAAAACTGTTGCTCATTCATACGGATGGGTTGAGTTCGAAACCAGAGTGCAAGATTTATTCCTTTGTTGGATTTTCATAACAAACAGTGGAAAAAAACCTTAATTTATTTTTATAGAAACGTGTTTTTACGTGATTTTATTTCGTCGTATCTTCCGTTTTCACCAAAGAAAAGGAGGTATTCATGACATCTACAGAATATTCATGGAAACCTTCGGTTAGTTTCGCCTAACCGGGTTGCTCCATCAAAATATCTGGATCCGCTAAAGCGGAGAATCGCCACCAGGATTTCTGGTGGCTTTTTTATGATTGTTTAATTCCTGTGATTTTGTATTGGGCACAATTCAGCATTTTAACCCATTCATAAAATACAAACCAAATAGTGGCGATCATTTGTTCGCCTTATGCCCGGGGTGTCTAAAAAAATTGAAATGAACCACGTCAAATTTTGACAAAATGCTCAGTAGGTGGAATGGTGTAAATAATTTAAAACGATTCGCCGGGTTAAAATCAAGCACGGTGCATTTTAACAGGATTCTATATGTTGCTTTCATGGGCCGTATTGATTATAATTGCCTTATGAAAACGCATCGATTTGTAATTATCCTATTTTTTGTCGGATTATTAGTTTTTTGTGCAAGTAATTTTTTAATGCAAAAAAGGTTTGATGTGCTAACACTTTCAGGTGCCGCAATGTATGTGCTTGGAATTATTACCGGCATTGTAGGATACCAGTCCGCCAGGCGTAAGAAAAGGAAAGAGGACCTTATTGACTCTTTGCCTTAGTAAACTCGAATGCTCCGACTAATAATCGGTCATTTAACTCTCTGAAAATTTATTTTACACATCTGTCGGACACCCCCTAAATAGATTCTTCGAAAAAAGTATTCCCGTATATCAGTACTAACTATGAAATAGCATCAGGCCCGAGCCAATACAACAGCACTTAAGTTTCTATAATTGTATAAATGAGTATTGGTATTCGATCTTTCCCATGGGATTTTTCTTATCGTTTTTGCTGTAAACAACTTCCTTTACTTTCAGACCTTGGGGATTGTATTGGTAGCGCCAAATCAAATAATCTGAAGTGTTTGTAGGTACGGTAATTTTTTGTATCACCTGGTTGGAAGAAGAATATTCAAACATATATTCAGGTAGCAATTGTTTGGCTCTCTCATTATATCGTACAATGTCTGTCATTTGGTTGTTTTCGTTGTAGTAGTAGTAATATGGTTTGGACGACACTTTCTTACGGGTTTGTATTTCTTCTACCACGTTTCCGTTTTCATCAAGTCTAAAATCTACATAGGTAGTATCCCTCCCATTTTTAACACGTAGCATTTTAAAAGGTTTGCCGTTTTGCCATTGCCAGAAGTGTTGCTCCAATTCACTGATGGTAGTATCAGAAGAATTGATTGTGACCTGGTTTAAATTTCCGGACGCATCATAACTGTATGTAGTGGTATGTATAACAAAGCCCGAACTGTCAACTGTTTTTGCAATGTTCCCGTTTTCATCGGCATAAGTAAACACTATAGAAGCATTTGCATTGTCTGCACCCGTTCCGGTAATTGTTTTCAAAACTTTTTTACTTGACGAGAACTCTTGTTGAACAAATAAGTTATCGCTCCTGGAGTTGTCGGCCTCATAACTGGTAAGTAATACACGTCCCACATTATTTTTCATGTAGGATTTAATAAGCTCTGAAGATTCTTTTGTGCCGACAATGTCCTTATAATAATATTGACCTGACGAGGAAAGCACTATAATTAAAAGGACAGCAAGAAAGCCTGATTTCATTAAGATATTGTTTTCTCAAAAATAAAAAATGCTTTGGTCATTGTTTCAAACAATATAGTAACTGGCATTTTTGTCCCTATTTTTAAGAAAAATTTGGCGTGTCGCACCAACCACAACGTGCTGAAAAGAACTGTTTAAACTGCGGAACCACAGTTATAGGCCGTTATTGTCATGTTTGCGGACAGGAGAATGTTGTTACAAAAGAAAGCTTTTGGTCACTTGCCAAACACTTTGTCTTCGATATTTTGCATTTTGACGGAAAATTCTGGCATACACTTAAATATCTTATCATTCGCCCCGGTTATGTAGCCCGGCAATATTGCGAGGGAAAACGAAACAGTTACCTGCATCCAATCAGGATGTATCTGTTTACATCTGCTGTATTTTTTCTTTTGTTTTTTGGATTAAAAGGAGACGTGCTTCAGATCAAACAAAATTCGTTTAGCAAAAAAGATAGAAGTGAACTGGCAACCACTTTAGCTGAGGAATTACGGAAGAAGCCCGGTGATACATCCCTTCGTCGTCAATTGGCCTTGTTAAATGATACTACCAGGGATGTTAATATAGGCCAGCTCGATTCGGCCAGGCAGGTTAACATTTCCCTCTCAAATAGTGGGAAGTACCGGTCTTTGGCACACTATGATTCCGTACAAAAGGCGCTTCCAAAAGAAAAAAGAGATGCCTGGATAAACAGGGTGTTTACCAGGAGAGGGCTTGAGTTAAAACAGAAGTATGGAAATAATATGAGCCAAGGGATAAATGTGATGTGGACCGATTTTCTGCATAAACTTCCCTATATGCTTTTTTTATCACTTCCTTTTTTTGCATTGATTTTGAAGTTACTTTATATACGACGAAAGAACTTTTTTTACAGTGATCATGCCGTGTTCACACTGTATCATTACATTGCCAGCTTCATTCTTTTATTGGTTATGTTATTCATTGGGCAATTAGAAAACTGGACTCACTTACCCGGATTGGGAACTCTCGTGGTGGTACTATTTTTCGTATGGATGGGATACCTGTTAATTGAAATGAAATCTTTTTACAAACAAGGTTGGGCTAAAACCACAATAAAATTTTTACTTGCAGATCTACTCGGTTTTTTTGTAATACTTCTTTTGTTTATAGCATTTTTGCTGGTATCCATTTTTGTGTTTAAATGAACCTAAAATTTTCTGTTTGGCTGTAATTAATCGGGCCTGATCCCTTTGGATTCCGATATTAATACTTGTTCGGCTTTATGTGTTGCCATTGGAGCTTGTACCAGTTTCTATAACGCTTCACTAAATCAATTAAATTCGCTGCTATGAATATAAGAGGGGAGGCATTTGAAAAGCTGGTTCAGATCATGGATGAACTCAGGGAAAAATGTCCGTGGGACCGCAAACAAACGATCCAGTCGCTACGCCAAATGACCTTAGAAGAATCCTATGAACTGGTGGATGCCATTACTGAGAATGACTGGAACTCTATCAGGGAAGAATTAGGTGATCTTTTGTTGCATATTATTTTTTACTCCAAAATTGCTTCTGAACAGAACCATTTTGCCATCGAGAATGTGTTAGACGGCATCACGCAAAAATTAATCGATCGTCACCCGCATATTTATGGTGATGTTGAGGTAAAAAATGATGATGATGTCAAACGAAACTGGGAGAAACTGAAACTAAAAGAAGGCAAACAGTCAATTTTAGCAGGCGTTCCTAAAACACTGCCTGCATTGATCAAAGCTATGAGATTACAGGAAAAGGCCAAGCAGGTTGGATTTGAGTGGGAGAATAAAGAACAGGTTTGGGAAAAAGTAAAAGAAGAAGAGAATGAATTGATGCAGGCTATTGCTGAAAATAATCAGCAAATGATTGAAGAGGAGTTTGGAGACCTCATGTTTTCCTTAGTGAACTTTGCACGGTTTTTGAACCTGGACGCCGAGAACGCCCTTGAAATCACTAATAAAAAATTTATTAACCGTTTTACCCAAATGGAAGAAAAAGCCATGGCATCAGGAAAAAATCTAAAAGAGATGAGCTTGCAGGAAATGGATTCCATTTGGAATCAAATCAAACGAAATAAAGTTTGAAGCTATCGGTCTTACATAGCCGCCTGCCTAAACGCAGCTTGCTTTTTATTGCTGTAGGATTATTCCTATTATCCTTTGTTTCCGCCTGGTATTTTAAAGTACAGCCTTCAATTAATCACCAACAAAAGCTTCTCCAGGAGTATGTTAACAAGCAGTTGAAGGATGCGAATTCTCTATTGAAAGACAGCGCCCTGATGCGCAAACTTGTATTGAAGACCGAATCTTTGAGCGAAATTGAAAAAATTGCTGACGAGGAATTTGGCATATTTCTTTTTGCGGAGACGATATCTGATAACCAGGATCTGCTTTTTTGGAACAATCAAAAAATACTACCACCCGTTGCTGATTTTAATTTAAAGGATGGATATTATTTTCAGCGTCTTGAAAATGGTTATTATGTAGTTAATAAAACCACGCTTCGTTTTTCCGGGATGACCAATAACGTCATTGCGTATGTTTTGGTTCCGGTGTTAAGTCAATTTTACGTGGAAACCGATTATCTGGTGACTTCCTTCGTTCACAATGAAGACGCCATTAATAAAATTTCAGTTACCAATACACCGTCCGGGCATACTATCAAATCATTGGATGGACATAACCTTTTTTATATTAAGGAGGTCTCCCACCCATATGTTACAATAACCGACTTATTGACAATTGTATTAAGAATTACGGCACTTATTTTTCTCTTTATCTACACGAGTCTTCTTGCAGAATCTATTGCGATCAGGACAAAGCCTATTTACGGCATTGCGTTATTGGTATTGGCCTTTATCGTTTTCCGTTTACTGATGTATTATTCCGAGGATTTCTTTTCGCTGCGACAGTTTGATTTATTTGATCCAGCTATTTATGCCGTTAATAATTTCAATTCATCACTGGGCGATCTTTTAATTAATGCCGTTTTATTGTGCTGGATTATTTTATTCTCCTGGTACAGTATTCCGCCGGAACAAAAGACTCCGGCATTTTTAAAAGGTAAGAGATTATATGCTGCAGGGTTTATTGCCATTTTTATTTTGATCTTTGCCACCTTTCAGTTTGCCAATACGGTCCGAAGCCTGGTTGCAGATTCAAAAGTATCCTTCAATGTCACCGATTTTTTTGCGCTTGATTTTTATACCGTAATTGGATTCATCGTCCTGGCTTTGATTTCGCTCACGTACTATTATTTCACACGCTTACTCTTTCGTTTTATTTTTTCTGCATTCCGGGATAACTACAATTACATTTATTTCTGTCTTGCCTTTATTGGATTATTGTTTCTAACTCTTCGAACCGGCAACTCCATTGTTCTTTTTCATTTACCGGTTCTATTGTGGTTGGTTTTATATACATTACTGGTAAGCCAGGAAAAATTTATTATTAATCGGTTTAGGATAACTGTTGCCGGAGCACTGTTCTGGATATTTGTGTTCTCAGTTTCTTTGGCTGCTATCATTTTACAGGCAAACCGTGAAAATGAAATACGGATCAGAAAGGCAATTGCTGAAAAGTATGACCGCATAAGCGATCCAACCAATAATTACCAGTTAAGCATCGCTATCACCTACCTTGATAACAGGTTTCTTCTAAATAATTTTCAACGATTTAAAGATCGTGAGCAAAACCAGTTTTTGAGAGACAGTATTCTGAAGGAAAATTTTACAGAGTACAATATTAAATACGATACGAAAATTTATGTTTTTGACTCTTTAGGCAAAGCCATTAACAACGATGATCCTAAAACTTACGCCGAATTAAATACGATCTTCACAGTGCAAAGTGAACAAAGTGGCATTCCTGATCTTAACTATCTTGAAACATCATTTGATAAGCTTACGTACATAACAAGAAGAATTGCCAGGGATAGTACAAAAACGATGGGTACGTTTTTTATCGTCTTTAATCCCAGGCAATATGGCAGCGATGCACTGTATCCTGAATTATTCCGGCAGGTAAATAGAAGAGATGATGAAAACTCGCCCATTTATTCATATGCTATTTACGAGAACAGGCAGTTAACTACAGCTTCAAATAAATACCCATTCCAGATTAGTATTTCAAACGAGCAGATCCCAAAATCCGAGACAGAACAAAGAACTTATGAAGATTATGATGAATTATGGTACCGGGCAAGCAATGACAAAGTAGTTGTTGTTGCAAGAAATAAAGATTCCGTATTGGAAAGCATCACCTTGTTTTCATGGTTATTCTGTTCCTTTCTTTTTATGGTGGGTCTATTGCAGTTGATGGCTATGGTTCTTCGTTTATTCAGGGATAGATCTTCATTTAATTTATTTTCTCATTTCAGTATCCGATCCCAAATACAGGGAACAGTAATTTTTATAAGCATTTTATCATTCCTTATTATTGGTATTGCTACCATTTCCTTTTTTATTAAAAGATATAATCGAAATAATATTGACAGGTTAAGTCGCACCGCAGGCATCATGGTAAAAGAGTTGGAAAAAAGGTTGAATGAAACGGGTTCTTTTAATGGGGATCTTTCTGATTCATCTTTTTTAAATCTGCAAAAATTAGTGAACGAGGTCGCGGACATTCATAATGCCGATGTGAATGTATACGACCTCGATGGCAGATTGCAGGTGTCATCGGAAGACGAAGTATACGAAAAAGGAATTTTGAGTAAGCAAATGCATCCTTTGGCGTTTTATCATCTAAGCCGTATGCGCCAGGTGCAACACGTGCAAAAGGAAACGTTGAGCTCACTCGATTATTGGAGTATTTATGCAATCGTTCGAAATTCAAAACGGCGGGTAGTTCAATATTTGAATATCCCCTATTTTTCGTCACAGATCGATTTAAAACAGGAGATCTCTAACTTTTTGGTTACCATCATCAATCTCAATGCATTTATATTTCTGATTGCCGGGGTCATTGCGTTATTCATCACGAATAAAATCACACAATCATTTTCAGTTATTGGTGATAAAATGCGTGAAATCACTTTTGGCAAAACTAACGAGGAAATTATTTGGAATCGTAATGACGAAATAGGAGAGCTGGTGAAGCACTACAATAAAATGGTTCATCAACTGGAAGAAAGTGCAGAAGCACTAGCCAAAAGCGAAAGAGAAGGCGCATGGCGTGAAATGGCCAGGCAGGTAGCACACGAAATCAAAAATCCTTTGACGCCTATGAAGCTAAGTATTCAGTATTTGCAAAAAGCCATCGACTCAAATAAACCAAACGTAAAAGAGCTGACTGCCGGCGTTGCCAATACGTTGATAGAACAGATTGATCACTTGTCGAAAATCGCTGCCGACTTTTCTCAATTTGCCAATATCGGAAATAAAAAGATCGAGCTGGTAGACTTGCACCAGGTAATTGGAATTCTTGTTGATCTTTATGGGTCCAATCCCAAAGTGCATATACAATGGAAAAAAATTTTTGGAAGTGTTGTACTGAAGGCTGATAAAACACATATGAACCGGGTATTCACTAATCTTTTTGCAAACGCAGTTGATGCCTGCCAGGATAAGCCTGTATGTGATATTAAAATCATTGAAGTTCAGAAGGATGGTATGATTACCATCAGTGTGAAAGATAATGGCGAAGGCATACCTGCTGAAATGCATTCAAAGATTTTTACGCCCAATTTCACCACAAAAACATCAGGCACAGGGCTGGGCCTTGCCATGACAAAAAGTATTATTGAACAGGCAAAAGGAAATATCTGGTTTGAGACAGAAGAAGGGAAAGGCACCACATTTTTTGTTCAATTGCCCGTAATCAGCTAATGCCTTTTAATTTTTTGATCCGTTGTAAATAGTCTTCAAACTCGTTTAATGAATAGCTGCTTAAGTTTTTGTTTTTAGGCAAAGCCCCTTTCTGCGCTACTAATACGCCGTATTTAATATTGTAGAACTCCTCAGTTGTGTGGGCATCAGGATTAATGGAAAGTGTTAACCCTTTTTCCATAGCATAATCAATCCAGCGCCAATCCATGTCCAACCTGCTTGGACTTGCGTTAATTTCAATAACTACATTATGATCAACGCAGGCATCGATAATTGTTTTATGATCAACAGGGTAGCCTTTTCTTCTTAACAACAATCGACCTGTCATGTGACCCAAAATTGTTGTGTACGGATTCGTGATGGCACCGATTAACCGTTTCATTGCTTTCTCTTCATCCATATCCAAATTGCTGTGAATGGATGTAATAACCAGGTCGAAGGTGGAAAGAATTTTATTTTCATAGTCAAGTGAACCATCGGTGAGGATATCACATTCTATACTCTTAAAAATTTTAAATGGAGCCAATTTGTTATTCAGATCGTCGATATAGCGATGCTGCTCACGAATGCGTTGTTCGGTTAATCCGTTAGCATAATAAGCTGCTTTGGAATGATCAGAAATAACCAGGTACTCAAATCCTAAATTAATCAGTTCGGAAGCCATTTCTTCAATTGTATAGCTTCCATCACTCCAATTGCTATGCGAATGAATCAGGCCTTTAATATCACTGGTTTGCACAATATCGTTAAACACCTTGTCACTTGCTTTAGCAATAATAGATTTTGACTCTCGTAGGTATGGAGGAATATAATTCAGCTGTAAGGATGAAAATATTTTTTCTTCTGAACTGGCATCGACTGTTTTTGCATTGGCATTCCATTCGTTCAAAAATTTTTCGCTACTACTTGTTTCAAAAAGTTTTTGATAAAAATCTTTTTCAGTAGTAATATGGAACCGGAGAAATATGGTTTCCTCGGCACTTAATACCAACATTCCGTCTCTGTCTGCTACAAGGTGTACCTGGTCGTTCAATAAATAATTTTTGAGATCATCGCTGGAAGCGGTGGTAACCCATTCAAGAGATTCAATGATTTCGAGCTGCCTTCTGAATTCACCGGTTAGTTCTATTTTTTTATCCCTGAATTTTTCCTGCAGCTTGGCGGTCATGGCTTCAGCAAAAGCCTCCACTTTTTTATACAAATACTTTCCTGCACTTTGTTGCTGAAATTGAATAGAAACTAAAATATTTTGTTGTGTCTTTTCTCCAAAACCTTTTTTATCGGCGATCCTGTTTTCTTCACAGGCTTTTTGCAGTTCTTCAATACTATCAATT
>Ga0126305_10001135_pt1 | contig 11766 bp, 9 predicted proteins | sample Plot26_FD_92536 | JGI IMG/M metagenome (GOLD analysis project Ga0126305, IMG submission 92536) | Serpentine soil microbial communities from UC McLaughlin Reserve, CA, USA - Plot26 | ecosystem: Environmental > Terrestrial > Soil > Grasslands | place: USA: UC McLaughlin Reserve, Lake County... | reverse complement strand
TGTAGGAATTGTCAGGCTACGCCGTGCAAAAAATTCAAACCAGTTTAGCCATCCCTGGCTATTGAAACTACCTTGTAAATAATTTAGTGTAACCGAAGCGATATTACCATTTAAAACAAAATTGTCTGATTGTTGAACTTGTTGTGCAAACACGTCATAGGTAGCAATTCCTATAGGTGGCACAACCAGTTGTTGAATTTGCTGGTTATTAATTGAAACATTAAAACGGCTTAAAACATTAATTGACCTGCCGACCACATTTGTAATAATGGTCGCTGCCTGTGGTAAAAGGTCAGTTAATGGTAATTGAAAAGTTGTTGCCAGACTCCGACCGGGAAAACTGGAGAATTCTTCCCCAAACCATTCCTTTCCGCTCGACAGAAAGTTGACCGTATCTACTTCATGCAAATATCGTTCATCAAACGAAGTGACGGCGGTTGAAGCAAAAAGCGGTAGTGTTTGATTTGAAATCCTTAATCCATTTCCTCCGATTGTTACATAATAAATAGCTCGGTCAGAATAAATATTTTTCCGATGAATAAATTTTTTGTTAACTGAATCCTTTAACCATGAATCTGCTCCCTGCGTAAAAAATAAAATATAATCTGAGCCATTCAAAGTGCCATCGCCTCCATCCTCTATCCAAATTGCAATTTCCTCAAGGTCATCCACACGTTTATCATTATTAGCCTCGCTAAGCATTTGGCCCCCATTCCCAAAAATCTGGATTTGAGATGAGGGGATATTGCCAGTAATTCCAAGACCGGTCAAAAAACCAACGTCCAATTTGTAAATTCCAGCATCGTGGACACTGATCTTAAACCAGTTGCCCGATGCAAGCACGGAACTTGATTTATATACCCTTTGAGCAGAAACTAAAAGTAAAAGACAGCAACAAACACTAATTAACAAAAGCCTTCTATACGCAGTCATAATGATACCTATCGTAGATTTAACACTCAAAAAAACGTAAAACCCGTTATACGGTTTATGTTAATGTCTCTATATTCGCAAGACCGTCTTGAAAATCTGTTTGTGGATACAATAATACCGGTCCACCGGCGTTAAAGTTATTCGAAAACATAGGTTTAACAAGGCAGGACACAGTAAAAATCCATGTGTCCTTTTGAAAGACAAAATCAGCAACCATGCAAGTAAAAAATGTTTTAATCCTATTATCCTGTACCGCAGCGCTTACTTCGTGTAAGCTATTCAACAAAAACAAGCACGAGAAGTCTGATGTAACTGGCTGGAATTATAACGATTCAAAAATGGGTGGTTACCAGGTGGCTCAGGCTAAAGAACAAGCTAGCGGACCCGGCTTGGTGTTCGTTCAGGGCGGTACCTTTACCATGGGACAAAAAGAAGAAGATGTAATGGGCGACTGGAACAATGTTCCAAGACGTGTAACCGTTCCTTCTTTTTATATGGACAAAACCGAGGTGGCCAATGTTCACTATCGTGAATACATCCACTGGTTAACTCGGGTTTTTGATCCTGAAGCAGACGAGAATAACAGAAACATTATCAATGGTGCCTTGCCCGATACGCTTGTATGGCGTAGCGAGTTAAGTTATAATGAGCCTTTAGTTGAATATTATTTCCGGCATCCAAGCTTTAATTATTATCCTGTAGTAGGTGTAACATGGAGACAGGCTTTTGATTTTTGTTTGTGGAGAAGTGATCGTGTAAATGAGGGTATCCTTGTGAATAAGGGGTACATAGCCAAGCAAAGTCTGGCCGGAGAACAGCAAGAAGAAAACTTCACAACAAAGTCATATTTACTGGGATTATACCAGGCTCAACCCGGCAAAAATGCTACTTCAAAGAAAAATCCTTTGAAAACATCTCAGGGCACGCCAAGAACTCAAGTAACCATGGAAGACGGTTTAATGCTTCCTAACTATCGATTGCCTTTTGAAGCGGAGTGGGAATATGCAGCTTACGGAATGGTAAATCAAAATCCTCGCCCTTCTCTTAAGGAAGGTAAGCCAGGTGAAGAATTACAATCCAACAAAACAATATATCCATGGACGCAGGATATGAAATACAGTGGTCTTAGAGAAGACAAACATGGTAGCTGGCAAGGACGTTTCCTCGCAAACTTCAAAAGAGGAACAGGTGACTATGCTGGTTTGGCCGGAGGTTTAAATGACAGGGCTATGTATACTTCGGATGTAAGATCATTCTACCCAAATGGTTTTGGTTTATATAATATGGCAGGTAATGTAAGCGAATGGGTTTTTGATGTGTTTCGTCCTCTTTCTCCATTAGATGTTGATGATATGGCGCCTGTCCGTGGTAATGTGTTCCAAACAATTGATATGTCAAGTGGTGAAGCTACAAGAGACAGTTTGGGTCGTGTCAAACTAAGGAATGTAACCGACTCTGAAAGTATGAAACGTCGTAACTATCAGCGCGGTAATGTAATCAACTTCCTCGACGGTGACGAACAATCGGATGCATCTTATGGCTATGGAAAAACTACATTGATCAGCGATAAATCAAGAGTTTATAAAGGTGGAAGTTGGGCTGATATGCCGTATTGGTTGGGGCCTGGCACACGCAGATTCCAGGAAGAAGATCAGGCCAGCAGCACAATTGGGTTCCGTTGCGCAATGGATCGTATGGGAAGTCCGGAAGGCAACAAACGTAAAACGGGTAATTTCTTTAAATCGAAAAAACAAAAACGATAACTCTCGAAACTAAATACAGACCCCGCTCAAAGCGGGGTTTTTTGTTACTAAACTGTTTAGATTTGTTTCCTTCTACTTTTGCCAAATGAACATAGAAGATCTATATAAAATTTATCTACAATATCCATCGGTACAAACTGATAGCAGAAGATCAAACCCGGGTGATCTTTTTTTTGCCTTGAAAGGACCCAATTTCAATGCTAATGAATTTGCGGCAAAAGCCCTTGATGATGGAGCTTCCTATGCAATTATAGATGATATACGCTATGATATTCCCGGCAAAACTATTTTGGTAGATGATGTTCTTACTGCTTTACAACAATTAGCCAAACATCACCGGCAATTGTTAAACATACCTTTTATTGGAATTACCGGTAGCAACGGTAAAACCACAACAAAGGAATTAATCCACGCCGTTCTCTCTTCCACATTCAAGACGTACACAACTGAAGGAAATCTCAATAACCATATAGGAGTTCCATTAACTATTTTAAAAATTAAGCAAGATGCAGAAATAGCAGTAATTGAAATGGGCGCTAACCATTTGAATGAAATCGCTTCTTATTGTAAGATTGCATTACCAACTCATGGACTAATCACCAATTGTGGTAAGGCTCATTTGGAAGGTTTTGGAAGCGAAGAAGGCGTTCGAAAAGGCAAAGGTGAATTATACGACCATCTAAGGGCTCACCACGGAACCGCGTTTGTACTGTGGGATTATATTTATTTAAGAGACATGAGCAATGATATTGCTACCAGATATACCTATGGAACAGCCGATGCAAATGTGATTGGTAACATAGTTGGGCCGAATCAGTATCTCGCTGCGCAGTTCTCAAAAGGTTTTAATGGTATAATTCAAACCAATTTGGTGGGAGACTACAATCTTCCCAACTTATTAGCTGCAGTTGCTGTTGGGAAATATTTTAAGGTTGATGATGAACGAATCAAAATATCCATTGAGAATTATTATCCTACAAACAGCCGCTCACAACTAATGCAAAAAAACTCGAACAGGATTATTCTTGACGCATACAATGCCAATCCGAGCAGCATGAAAGCGGCTATTGAAAATTTCGCAAAAACCGACGGAAATGAAAAGATCCTGGCCTTAGGCGCTATGGCTGAACTGGGAGCAGATAGTTTAAAAGAACACACCAGTATTGTTAAAGAGATTGACAAATACCAATGGAAAGACGTGATTTTGGTAGGCGGCGATTTTATGAAGACCGATCATAGTTATAGAAAGTTTAGTTCAGCTGCTGAAGCAGGTGAATGGCTACAAAAATTCCAGCCACATAACGCTTTTTTCTTAATAAAAGGTTCCCGAAGTATACAGATGGAAAAACTACTTGACTATTTATAAATTAATATGGACAGGGTTCATCCGAACAGGGGTTTTTTGACAACCGTTATGACTTGCCGCTGTCCCAGATGCAGGGAAGGAAAATTATTTAAATATCCCTTGTCAATTCGGATGAGTCGTAATATGGAAATGTATGACGCATGTACTGTATGCAAGCAACCTACTGATATAGAAATTGGATTTTATTACGGAACCGGTTATCTCAGCTACCTGATTTGTATTGCCATTGTTATTGCAAGCTTTTTAATTTGGCATCTGACCATTGGTTTTTCCTTCCATGATAAAAGGTTTTTGTATTGGATCATTTTTTCGTGCGTACTACTTGGCATTCTTCAGCCCTGGCTTATGCGTTTTTCACGTGTTTTGTGGTTGTCATTCTTTGTAAAGTATGATCCTCTTTGGAGGGATCACAAACCTGAAGACCCGGAAAGAATAGTAAAAGAACAAATGAAAAATTGGTAAGCTTATCTCTCAAATAAAAGGTCCTGTAAAAACAGGACCCGGCTTGTGCATCATACATGCACATGAGAAAACTATATTGAAAAAGAGCGTTCAAAATTGTATGATAACAAAATGATCAAAAACTTTGACAAACTTTTTGGATGCTGTCTGTAGCATGAATTTTTAATCATAAGACGTTAATAAGGTCTTGTGAGTTCTCTTTCATATTTGCCGTAAAATCATTTTACAGAAAGTCTTGTACAAGTTTATAATATCGTGGGTGTTTACAGGGTTAATGATAGGAAAGACTTCACTCAACAGGTTTCAATACCGTAGCAGACTCCGTAGTTAACGTTAACCCTATCGCACAATAATTAATTCTCTTCGGAATAAGCCAACTTGCATTCTGGTGGCTAGCTTGTATTAATCTTTTAGTTTGTCACTTAAATGTCATGCAATTTTAACTACGAAAGAATTAGTAAACCTCATTAACCGACAATTCCGTTCATCGCTTATTCATTGTCTTTTTAGTATCATAATATCCGTTCATCATTTGAGTTGTTTAGGGGAAATATTTTAAAAGTTATAATGATAACTTGAAATACAAAATTGTGGGATATGGAACTGATAACTACTATGAAAAAGAAAAAGACAAGACTTATTGTACGTAAGGGAAATGAAAATGTAGTTCTGAAGGTAGAAGATATTGCTTTTATATATAGAGATAACACGATCATTGTTGCAGTTGACAAAGAGGAAAAGAAATATTTATGTGATAAAAATCTTTCCGCCCTGGAAGAGGAACTGGACGAATCGACTTTTTTCAGGGCAAACAGAAAGTACCTGCTAAATATTGGCTATATCAGGGGGTATAAAAGTTGTGACAAGGTAAAACTTGAGGTTTCTCTGTCTTTGTCTAATTGTAATCATAACATCATTGTTAGCCAGGAAACGGCACCTCAATTTAGAAAATGGATGAGTGAAGAATAATAATGTTTTATTCCACCGTTACAACTCTACACTAAACTTTAAGTGTGTACACAGTACAAGAAGCTGCATTTTTAATATAATGATGGTTAATTTGGTGCACCATGCGGCCAGATTACGCTAAAAAATGTTTCAACGATAAACGGAACGCTTACGTTCTTCTCTTAATGTCTCTTGGTGATCATGAATGATTTCTAATCTTTCTTAATTCAACTGCTTCTTTCCACAACTTTAATCACCCTTAACGATTGCTACAATGTCAACTAACATTTTACAACTGCACCAGGTTGGAATGAAAGAATTAGACCTGGTTGGAGGCAAAAATGCCTCTCTTGGAGAAATGCTCCAAAATCTAACAAAACTCGGTGTAAACATCCCGGGTGGGTTTGTAATCACAGTAAATGCATACGATCAGTTTATCAAGCACAACAATCTTGATGAAAAAATCAGGGAGCTTGTAAAACAAATTGATTATTCATCCGTTGAGTCGCTACGCAGAGCAGGATTGCAAATCCGAAATGCCATTAGAAATGGCCGGTTTCCCTCATCTTTATCACAGGAAATTATTAATTGTTATTGCCAGCTCTCTAAAAAGTATGAACAAGAAGGAACGGATGTAGCCGTTCGTTCATCTGCTACTGCTGAAGACTTACCAGACGCGTCTTTTGCAGGACAACAAGAAACTTATTTGAATGTTCGTGGCCCAGCCGCTTTGATGGATTCTGTGCGTAATTGTTTTGCTTCGTTGTTTACTGATCGTGCTATTTCTTACCGGGAAAATTTTAAATACGACCATTTTGCCGTTAAACTTTCTGTCTGTATTCAAAAAATGGTAAGAAGTGACTTAGGCTCGAGTGGTGTTGCTTTTTCGCTGGATACAGAAAGTGGATTCAAAGATGTTATTGTTATAAATGGTTCATACGGTCTGGGCGAAATGGTGGTGCAAGGAAGCATTTCTCCAGATGAATTCATCGTGTTCAAGCCAACATTAAAAGAGGGATATAACTCTATCATTGAAAAAAGGTTGGGAGTAAAAGACCAAATGATGGTGTATGGCGATGACCCTGACGAAAGAGTAAAAATTATACGTGTTGATAAATCATCGCAGGAACAATTTTGTTTAGATGATGAAAAAATCCTCCAACTTTCCCGTTGGGTATTGCACATTGAGAATTATTATTCCTCATTAAAGAATCATTGGTGTCCAATGGATGTTGAGTGGGCGGTGGACGGATTGAGCAATGAATTATTTATTGTACAGGCTAGACCCGAAACAATTCATTCCCGTAAAAACTTTGACACACTTACTGAATATGTAATGAAACCGCATAATGCAAATGAATTGGTAAGAGGTATTGCTGTTGGCGACAGAATTGGAGCCGGTAAGGTGAAGATCATGTACTCATTAGATAAGCGGGTTATGGAAGGACAGGAGTTTGCAGAAGGTGATGTTTTAGTTACGGATATGACAGACCCGGATTGGGAACCGATTATGAAAAAAGCATCTGCAATTGTCACAAACAAGGGTGGAAGAACCTGCCATGCAGCCATTGTAGCCAGGGAAATGGGTGTGCCTGCTATTGTTGGTTGTGGAGATGCGACTTCCATTTTAAATGATGACAATGAAATAACTATTTCTTGTGCTGAGGGCGACGCAGGAATTGTTTATGAAGGAAAACTTGGTTACGAAATTGTTCAAACCAAACTTAGTGATTTGCCTTCTATTGAAACAGCACTAATGTTAAACGTGGCTTCTCCCTCTTTAGCCTTCCGTTTCTCGCACATTCCAAGTAAAGGGGTCGGATTAGCAAGAGAAGAATTTATCATTAACAATTATATTGGCGTTCACCCTTTGGCATTGTTAGCACACCGTACATTGAATGATAAAGATCTTTCTAATACCATTCGAAACAAGATCATTGGGTTTAAAGATGAGGAAGATTTTTTTGTTTCGAAACTTTCGTTTGGAGTTGCAAAAATTGCTTCGGCTTTTTATCCTTACAAGGTGATTGTTCGTTTTTCCGATTTCAAATCAAACGAATATCGGAACCTTTTAGGTGGAAAATATTTTGAACCTGAAGAAGAGAACCCGATGATAGGATGGAGAGGTGCCAGCCGATATTATTCTGAAGACTATAAAGCGGCATTTGGTATGGAATGTAAAGCCATAAAAAAAGCCAGGGAGGAAATGGGTTTGACCAATGTTGTTGTAATGATCCCATTCTGCAGAACTGTAGACGAACTTTTGAAAGTAAAAGAAGTAATGGCTGAATATAATTTGGTTCCCGGCAAGGATGGACTTGAATTATACCTGATGGCAGAAGTACCATCGAACATTATTATGGCAGCAGAATTTGCTGAGCATGTTGATGGCTTTTCTATTGGCTCAAATGATCTGACACAATTAACTCTGGGCCTGGATAGAGATTCTTCATTGGTAGCGCATTTGTATGATGAAAGAAATCCTGCGGTAAAAAGAATGCTGTCTCAATTAATTCAAACAGCAAAAGAGTGTGGTGTAAAAGTTGGCATTTGCGGCCAGGGTCCTTCAGATCATCCGGACTTTGCACAATTCCTGGTAGAGCAGGGAATTGACTCCATCTCGGTTACACCTGATTCGGTCATTAAAACAATTAAAGCCATTTACGCCGTGGAGCAGGAAATAAAAAACAAACACAGGATAAATGTTGCATAAGCATATAAATAATAAAAATGGGAGATTTGATCTCCCATTTTTATTAAACCGGCGGAGACTGAGGGATTCGAACCCTCGATACCCTTTAGAGGTATACACACTTTCCAGGCGTGCTCCTTCAACCACTCGGACAAGTCTCCTGACAAAGGGCTGCAAATTTACAGTTTGCTATGGTAGCTTAAATAAGTTTCTTGCATTTTCTGTAGTTAATTCTGCGATTATTTCTAAAGGTAAATTGCAGATTAATGAAAGTTTCTCTGCCACTATTTTGATGTAAGAGGGCTCATTTCGTTTTCCACGAAATGGCACTGGTGCTAAATATGGTGCGTCTGTTTCAAGAATGACATTCTGCAATCCAATTTTCTCTATCACTTTATCAAGTCCGGCATTTTTGAAAGTAACCACTCCCCCAATGCCCAACATAAAATTCAGGCGTGTAATTTTTTTTGCTTGTTGCTCATTACCCGAAAAACAATGAAAAACACCTTTCACAGCAGGATACTCACTTACCACATCAATACATTCATCAATGGCGTTACGTGAATGAATTACAATTGGTAAATCGTGTATTAATGCAATTTGTATTTGTTTGCGAAATGCTTCATATTGTTCAGAAGAAAAAGTTTTATCCCAGTAAAAATCAAGACCGATTTCTCCTATGGCGACAAATTTTCTTTTGGCCAGATATTCATTTATTAAGCTCAGTTCTTTTCCGAAATCCTGGTTAACAGAACATGGGTGCAAACCTATCATGGAATAACAGTTCTGATAAACGGATTCTGTTTGAAACATTTTTTCATGAGTGCTGGAATCAATAGCAGGCATAATCGTAATTTCCACATTTATTTCTTTTGCTTTTTGCATTATATTATCCCTGTCTTCATCGAATTCAGACAAATAAATATGAGTATGAGTATCAATAAAGTACATCTTTTACAAGAGTTGCATCAACAAAGCTGATGAAAATATTTTAAGAAACCTTTAAACCTGGTACACTGAAGCCATTCATAAGACCGTTAAAACCTTAACTTGTAATAATTGTTATGAAAAAATCGTCCCGCATTACCCAATTGATAACTGCTACATTTCTTAGCTCTTTGATTATGATAGCCTGTAAGAAAGAACAGAGCGGAAGTTTATCTCCTTCTGAGGAAGAACAGGCAGCTAATTATTCTACTCAATCAGAAACTGAAAACGAAGTTGTGTTTAATGATGTTTTTGATAACGTTATGGGTGTAAACACAGAAGTAGGTATTGGTGGTACCGGTATTTTTGGACGTATTGCCATCAATGGCCGCGAGACGAATACTGATTCACTCCCTTCTTGCACCCATGTTTCTACAACACTTTTGAATGCACCAGCTCGCTTTCCAATGAAAATCGTTATCGATTTTGGGGCTGGTTGTGTGGGACGTGATGGACATAAACGATCAGGAAAAATTATCACAGAATATTCTGGCCGACTTATTGAGCCCGGAAGCGCTGCCATTACCCGTTTCGAGGATTTTAGGTTTGACAGTATATCTGTACAGGCAACGCATAAAATCAATAATACGACGGCTTCGGGTAGCAATCAGCGACAATTTACTATAGACATTACTGATGCAAAATTGACCAAGTTAAATGGCGACTATTCAATGTGGTCAAACCAGAGAATAATTACCCAAATTGAAGGTAACGGCACGCCCCAAATTCCGCAAGACGATATTTTCAGAATAACAGGAAGTGCTCATGGTAAGGTCAAACATGGAAATTTGATTTATGCATGGCAGTCCGAGATCATTGAACCACTAATCAAGAAATTCACCTGCCCCTGGATTTCAAAAGGTGCAGTAAGAGTGAAAAGAGAAACACTACCCGATAACTCACAATGGGTAGCTAGTCTTAATTATGGGCAAGGTGATTGTGACTTTTTGGCGACTCTTACAATTAATGGTCAGGTCCAACAGATTCAGTTACCTCATTAGGGTAAAACATGTGAAAATTAATTTGAATTTTATATTCGGAAAAAGTTTTTACCTTTAAACCAGTTTTCATAGGGTACGGATTAAAAACGGGCCAGGGTGTCTACCCAGGCCCTAATTTTTTTATAGCAGTTATAAATCAATACTTTTTAGATGAAATCCGCCTTCTATTAATGACTTTAATGTATTTGGCAATGTGTGTTCTAAATTGGCATAAGCTTTATGGCTATCATGAAAAACAATAATAGATCCTGAACAAACGTTTTGGAGCACATTGCTCAGACATTGCTCGGGAGTTAGCGAAGTATCAAAATCTGCACTTAAGACGTCCCACATAATAATTTTTGCCTCGTTTGTTTGCATAGCATCCGGAATTTTTTTTGCCTGCGAATTTTTAATTCTTCCATATGGAGGCCGAAACAAATTACTGTTGATTAGTTGCGCTGCTTTTGACACATCATCAAAATATTTTTTATCATCAGTTTTCCAACCATTCAGGTGATGATAAGTGTGATTGCCAACGTTATGTCCCTCTTCTAAAACCTGTTGAAAGATATCCGGGTATTTTTTGACATTGTCGCCAATACAAAAGAAAGTAGCTTTTACATCAAATTCGCTCAGTTTATTCAATACCCATGGCGTTATAACTGGATGCGGACCATCATCAAAAGTTAAGTAAACTGCATTATCACCTGCAGGTAAACTCCAGATATACGATGAAAAAAACTTTTTTGCAATCCATGGAGTTTTAATAAAGTATTTATGCATGTACAGTAAAGTTAATGCAGTACAAGTGAGTGACACAACCGCGGCTCATAGCAGTACAATTGATGGCTACATAATAAATTTTATTTTTGCGCCACTATGTCGAATAAAGTACGTGTACGCTTTGCTCCAAGTCCCACTGGCGGTTTGCATTTAGGCGGTGTCCGCACGGTGTTGTATAACTATTTGTTTGCAAAAAAGAATGGAGGAGATTTTATTTTAAGAATAGAAGATACTGATCAAAGCCGTTATGTTTCTGGCGCTGAAAAATACATATTCGAAACATTAAAATGGTGTGGATTAGAACCCGATGAAAGCGTTCTCCATGGTGGCACATATGGTCCATACAGGCAGAGTGAAAGAAAAAATTTATACAGGCAATATGCCGAAGAGCTGGTGCAAAAAGGTTGTGCTTATTACGCATTTGATACACCTCAAGAATTAGATCAAATGCGGATACAGTTACGCACTGAATCAAATCCCATACCTCAATACGACCATTCTGTTCGGATGAGAATGCGCAACTCTCTGAATTTGTCGCAGGATGAAATTGATCAGTTGCTCACAAATAATACTCCTCATGTTATTCGCATCAAAATGCCTGAAAATGAAACGGTTTCATTTAATGACATGATTCGTGGCGTTGTAAACTTTCATACCTCCGTTGTTGATGATAAAGTATTATTGAAAGCTGATGGAATGCCCACATACCATTTGGCTGTGGTTGTAGATGATTATTTAATGAAGATCAGTCATGCCTTCCGTGGTGAAGAATGGTTGTCGAGTGCACCCGTTCATATTTTGTTGTGGCGATACCTGTTTGGAGAGCAGAATATGCCTCAATGGGCTCAT
>Ga0126305_10001134_pt1 | contig 11767 bp, 16 predicted proteins | sample Plot26_FD_92536 | JGI IMG/M metagenome (GOLD analysis project Ga0126305, IMG submission 92536) | Serpentine soil microbial communities from UC McLaughlin Reserve, CA, USA - Plot26 | ecosystem: Environmental > Terrestrial > Soil > Grasslands | place: USA: UC McLaughlin Reserve, Lake County... | reverse complement strand
GTCGTCCACATCGTTCGCACCACCGGACACGGGCGTCGTGTGGGGAGCCGTTCCCTATATAGAGAGAGAACTAAAAGACTATTGAACTACCAAAAATCCACAGAATCAAAAGAAGAGCGAAGGCAGCGGGAGGCAAAACGACGACGAGAAGGCTATGAATGGCTCTTTAAGTAAGGTTTTCTAAGGAGCCGCGCTAGGCCCCGCCCCGATTCCCCTAGAGCCCCCTGTACGGTGCCCCACACAATTGTCGTATAATACCTCTAGGGGTCTACACCCCTCCATAGCCCTGTCCGGCTTTGGGGTGTGGCCCAGCGGAGGAGGTTCGTACCCTTCTCGTGCCCTTTGTATTATAGGTAGACCAAAAGCTTAGGAGTCGGGGGCACGGCGAAGCGTTGAAAATATCCCCTTCGAGGAATGCCCTCTCCTCAAAGGATACTCCCGCCTGTGACGAGGGCGGCTTAGGCTCGGTAGACGCCTTACGGGGGAAAGGGGAGGAAAACCCAGCGCGCCTCGTGGGTCGCCACGACCACGGCCCTTAGAGTGTGCGATCGAACACGCCCCGGGCGAGTAGAAGGGAGACTAAGACCCGCTCGGGGATAAAAGTGCTGGGACGATGCTCGGTCGCTACCTGGGCCGTTGTCCGCAACCCGCGTGCGCTGGTAGCTTCCTGCTCGTTCGCCAGGAATAAGGCGCCCAGCTCTACTCACCTTTACGCTCCGTGCCTCTCAGCGTCGGAATACACCTTGCCTGCCTTCCATATCAGCCGCTCCGGAGGGTCGGGCCACTCGCGCAAGGGGTGGGGCTCTGGTATGCGGGTGTCTGCGAGCGGAGAGCGTATAACTATGGGGTACGTCGGGACGTCCCGCCCGCAGCTAGGGCAGCCTTCGATAAACTCGCGTGCTTCCTCGTGGGTGAGCTTCTCCGAGCGGGTGAGCTTCGGCCCCTGCCAGGTGCGCACGAGAGCCCCGCGGTAGGCGTAAGCGAAAAGGCCGGGCGCGCCTATCACGTAAACGTACTTGCACCGCTCACAGCCCTCCACCTCCGTCGCGCCTAGCTTCGCGCGTAGGTCTTCGAGCTGTTTGCGCGTTATGCTCGCCATCTGCTAGCCTCCCGATCTTGCACGTAGCTCTTCAGCTCCTCGAGCTCGCGTGCCAGCTCCTCTTGTTCGCGGGCCTTCAGCGCGCCCACCAAGCACCCGCGCGCCCCGTTTAGAGCCTGGATAGCCACGGCCGCTGCCGAACGGTCCTGCTTGCCTTCGAGCACGTCATCGGCTAGCCGCTCGAATATCGCTTGCAAGCGTGCTAGCTCGGTGCTGATGGGGCTCGGCCTACCACGTCCTCCACGCCTGCCGCCCTTAGCTCCGTGCTTCCTACGCTCTTCTTTGGTATCAGGATGGTGCACGTAGCAGTAGGACTCACCCGGCATAGGTACGCCCTTACACGCACTGCCAGCCGCGGTGATTGCTGCACATTTAGCCATTAGGTATCTACCTCCCCCACCTTGTGAGGGCACACCCGCGGCCCCGACCTGCTCGGGGGTCAGCTCCTCAAGGCGCGTTCCGTTCTCGAAGCAGTGCATGGCGGCCTGGTGGTACTCGCGGTTCATACTCGCGGAAACGTCGAGCCCCCCACTGGCGTACTCCTGCAAGTCGGCGGCTAGGTACATCGGTGCTCCTCGTTCTCACGAGAAGGATACAGGTTGAGGCCCGGGACACCCCGAAGTCTACAGGGCATCCTTGATAAGCCGGAGCGCGTTTTGCGTCCGTTCCTCCGCCCGCTCCAGGCCCTCTTTCGCCCGGTCGTAGCCCTCTAGCACTCGGTTGTAGTCCTCTAGCACCCGCTCCTGGAGCTCTCGGGCGCGGTCCACCTCACGCAGCGCCACGCGCTGCTCGGCAAGCGCAAGCCCTAACTCTTGAAGCCCTGGCCCCAGCCTCTCGTACGACTCCGGGGAAATCTCGGCCACCAGTCGCGCCAGCTCTTGCTGGACCTCCCTGTAAATGTCGAAATCCTCGTCCATTCTGGCATCCTCTCAGAGTGGGGACCGGGGCCGCCCGTATGCTAGCCCCGGCTCGGTCCCATACCTACAGGTCGTCGGGGCGCACCATCTCTGCAGCCTCGAGCATCGCCACGAAATCATCCGCCTCGTACTCCGAGACGGTGTCCGGCTCAGGCCCGCACAGCGCCACGCGTCGGGACACCAAACACTGTAGCGCGGCGTGCAAGCAACGAGCGTACCGAAAGCGGCGGAAAGCGGCAGATAAGGGCACGACCAAGGTCATCAACATCAAGTCGGGCGAGCCCTACGATGTCTACATCCGCCGTCGGGTGAAGAGGGGCCGCTACAACCTGGAGGAGAGCCCTTGGCACAACCCGTTCAAGGTGTCCAAAGACGCCAGCTATGAGGAGATTGCCCGGGGGGCCTGTGAGAAGTTCGAGCGCTACCTCAGAGAAGAGAGACCAGACCTCATTGCCCAGCTACCCGACGTGCGTGGGAAAACGCTTGCTTGCTGGTGCAAGCACACTAAGACGGCTGAGGAGTTCCTGGCATCAGGGGGCCTAGGAACTTAAGACCCCCAGCTCTGGCCCGCCTCAACCTCCACACAATCTGGAGTGGCGAGCTCCTCCCCGATGGTCTCTCGGACCGCCGAGATCATGTGCTCACGTAGCCACTCCTGAACCTCCGCCACCAGGTTGTCTGGGCATTCCAGGACAACCTCATCATGGGTGGTGATGATACAATACACGCCCGGGATGGAGTCGTCGAGCATCTTGCCCAGGGCCAGGTAGAGCTGATCGGCGCCGCCGGCCTGGATCGGGCCGTTCAGGCGGTCGGTGTAGGTGGGGTCCCCGTCCTTGCTCCGAGAGACCCAGCGCTTCCGGCCGAGGAAGGAGGTCGTGTACCAGGCGTCGGGTTCGTGACCGCCCCGGTCGCCGAACTTCCGCTGCCATTTAAGCACCCCGGGCCAGGCATCCTCGAAGGCCCATTTCTCCTGCTTGGCCTGCTTATCGGGGATCACCTCTGCAGTGTCGTCGTAGATGACCCCCTGGTAGCGCTTCCACCCGGCCCCGTAAGAGAAGCCGTAGTTGGCCCGCTTGCCGGCGGCCCGGAAAGCCTCGCCCTCCGGGGTCCCCCTCTCTAGCTCCTTGCCGGCGATCTTCTCCCCGACGACAAGGTGCGGGTCCTTCCCACCGGCGGCCTGGGCCTTGAACGCCCCAACGAGGTTCTCATCGCCGGTGTAGTGGGCCAAGATCCTAAGCTCCTGGGCCGAGTAGTCGGCCTTTACGATGGAGGAGCCCCCCGGGGCCCGGATGCAGTCCCTAAATGAGGTGCCCTCCATCCCCGGGAGGTCGAGATCCTTGGCGATGTTCTGGAGGGCCGGCCCCGAATAGGCTGAACGACCCGTGACTTGGCTGAAAAACTTGACGTTCATGTAGAGCCGGCCGTCCTCATAATAGAGCTCCAGCCAGTCCCGGGTGTCGCCCTCCAGGTTGGCGTGTCTCAAATACTGGTCGAGGGTTTCCAGGAACGGGGCGCTCTCGTACTTCTTAAGCATGTTTAGGCGGGTGGGCTTCCTGAGGTCCTTCAGGGGCGTCCCCGCCAGCGCCAGGGCCCTCAGGGCGCCGTTGCGGCCTTCCTTCACTTCCGGCTTTCGGTTGTTTCCCCAGACCCACCGACCCCCCTCATCGGGGTGGTCGTTCGGGTGCTCGGGAGCGTGCTCCCTAAGCTGGGTGTCCAGGATCTCCAGCTTCTCCTCCAGGCTGGCCCTCATCCGCTCGTAGAGCTCTGCGTCAAAAGGGACCCCGCGGGCCTGCTGGCGCATGTAGGTCGGGTAGACCTTCCTGAGGAGCTCGTAGGCGGGCCCGAAGCCCTCCTTCTCGACCTTGCCGAGGAGATCATGGTAGAGGCGCTCGAGGTGCTCGACGTCCTCGACGGCGTAGAGGAGCCTGTCGGCGGTCAGCGGCTTCTCCCAACGGTGGTCGGTCTCCTTGGCTATGGAGACCCCAGTCTCGCGTGCCAGTACGTCTTTGATGTTGTGTTTCTTCACCACGGTGAAGTTCCCGCCGTCTTTAGCCTGCTCGTACTCCCACTGGCCGGCCCTAAGGAGTCTAGACAGAACCATGGTGTCCCTGACGTCTTCCTCCAGGAGGTCCACGCCGAAGGTGCGCAACAGGCGGGGCAGGTCAAAGATGGCGTTGTGGAGGTAGAGGTGCTTGCCCTCTAAGGCCCTCAGGAGCCCCGCTACGGCGTCGATTGATAGTAATGCGCAGTCCAGGGTGAAAGTCGTCCCGCCGGCGGAGAGCTGGACCAGGCGGATTGTGCCCCGCACGAAGGAGAGGGCCTCCTTCTTGTGGTCCTCCTTCTTGCGGGAGTAGCCGTGCGTCTCAATATCCAGGGAGACGCCCTCCTGGGTGCGAGACGCCCTCCTGGGTGCGAAGCCACTCGGCTACCCGGTCCAGATCGTCGTCCTCGAAGATGAGGTTGGGGAAGGTCTCGGTGAGTCTTTGGTTGGCCCCTAAGAGCGACAACCCCTCCGTCTTGGGTAATTAATTCGTATTTTTTCGTAGCCCAAAGGTTCCTGGGGCCGGAGGGTCGGATACCTGCTTCTGGGAGAGGAATAAACGGGCCTTTTCCAGCACTTTATTAGACATCGTTTATCCACCACCGCAGAGTGTGCCTTCCGGGGCCCTTGCTCTTTATCATCTTGTGGTGAACCCAGCCTTCCGACTCCATCTTATTAAGGGCGGCGCGTATCAGGCTGGCCTTCTTGTTGTTAGAGAACAGTTCGTGGATCTCGGACTGGGTCATCCCAGCGTCGCCGGCATCCTTGAGGGCGTCCAGGATGTCATCAGAGAGGTCGTCGCCTATCTTGCCGCCGAAGAGCATCTTGCACGACTCAAACACGTAGGCCCACACGGTCAGGGCAGCCATTAGGTGGGCGACCCCCACTTCCTCGGAGCAGTCCAGGGCGGCGTAGATCATGGCCAGACGCCTCACCTGTGCCTCGGAGCGGGCGGTGGCCTCCCCGAGGAGTCCCGGGGAGGGCTCGGAGAGCTCCGCGTAGACCTCGTACCACAATTCCTTGGCACTCGCCCCGTACTCGTCTTCGTGGGTGTCGGAGAGACGGATGTGCCGCTTCTTTCTACCGAAGGAGATGGCGTCCTCTAGATCCTGCAGGTCCGACTTCTCGAATATGTCCGGCATCCCGCCCTCGGGTAGAAGCTGCCACCGCCGCACAACGACGGGCAGGAAGCGGTTTATCAGCCCCCCGCCCAGCTTTTCGTGCGTCAGGTGCATATTCAGCTCCCCCTGATTTGTGTGCGCCACGATGGAGATGTGCGAGTTGGTAGCCGTCTCCGCCGCATTCTTGGAGAGGTTCTGTAGTTTTGTGTTGTCCCAAGCCTTACGCACCTGCATCGAGAGGTTGTTGCCCTCTCGTTTCATGGTGGTCAGTAGGCCCGCGAACTCGGGCTCCTCAACCAGGAGTCGCTTGTCGGCCACCCCTGCGTCGGCAACCTCCGTCTTTCCCTCGGAGTTCACCTTCTCCCGGCGATCCCGCACGCGGTGAGTGAGTCCCTCGCCGGAGGCCAGGCCGGTAGCGTTACAGCGGTCGACCCACGTCTCCTCTACACGCTCCATGAGGCTATTCACCCGGGTCTGGGCGACGCCCTTACGTGCTTTGGAGGACCTACCCACAAGCAGGACGAAGAGCTTCGCGAAGTGCGTGTCGTCTTCTACGACGAAGTGGGCACCCCGACCGATGACGTTCCCGTAGGCTGCGAGGAGGACCAGCAGGAGTGCCGCCGGGTCGGCCTCCGTGTTCGGCTTGATCTTCTCCACTATGCGTCCTGCGGGGCCATGAAAAGCCTCCTTACCGAGGGTAGGCCAGTCGCGGGGCAACAGCCCCAGACGATTCCCGGTGTACTCGACATACTGGAGCTCATCCAGGGAGCCCCCCGCCCCCAGGAAGTCGTCAATACCTTGATTTGATCCGTCATCCTTCTTCGGTAACACGGCGATTGTTACGTTCACATCATCTCCCCAGCCCGATGAACCTTTGGGCTACGAAAAAATACGAATTAATTACCCAAGCCCCTTCCCCACTACCGTCGAGCCGCTGCGGCGTAGGAGAATTTCGGCGAGCGTCTGGCGGGCCAGGTGTACCTGATATTTATCGGCAGCGTCCGCGTCGAAAGCAATCAGGAGATCTCGTCCGATGGTGCTGATATCGTCCCATTGCGCAAGGAGCAGGTCATTCTTCTTCCACGACCACACTCCGAGAATACTCAGAGCAACCTCTCCCCGGCTGACGAGGGCGTCTGCCTTCTTCTCGCCCTCGCAGACCCAGAGCCTGCGCGTTACATCCCTAAGATACTTCTGCGCCGGCAGCGGCACGTCCAAGACGAGCGAGGTGCCTTCAGGTTGCTCATACTTCCTATCTTCGCGGGGCCGGTCCGGGCGGTAGCGGTGGAACATCACTTCTTCCGAAGTGCCCCTAATAGGAATCAGGAGTCCTGGTACCCGGCGCTGATAATCGGCGAAGCCCAACTGGGCAAGCTCCTCGGAGTCCTCGACGGTGCGGTATCCGCGGGCCTCAATGACCTCCTCCGAGATCCCGGACCCACCCGTGAGCATTTCCCAATGCTCCGGTGAAAGTTGTTCCTGTATAATCTTCACAGATTCCCTTCTGCCCCTTCGGCCCAACCTGGACAGTCTGGCCGACGGGGCTTTTTGCTTGTCCAAAACGTCAGGGCCCACCCTAACATACGGGTACCTACGCGTACAAGTGGGGCTTTACTCGTAGATCCACTTGGACATATTCGTAGGTATCTGTTACCCTGACACAAGAAGGCCAACATGAAAGGAATGGCACTTGATGCATGGATCGTTAGCAAGGAAGCTTCGGGTCCTTCGGGCCGAGCGGGGCCTCTCGGTTCGGGAGGTGGAGGCGATATCCGGTGTTGCTAAGGAGACCGTATCCCAGATCGAGCGTGGGGAAAGGCACCCGCTGGATAGGACGCTGGCAAAGCTCGCGCGCGTCTACGACGTACCCCTCGACGATCTGCTCGAAGAGCCTGTCCAGTCGGGAAAAGGCTTAGCCTCGCCTGAGACGGGGCCGGCGATCGAGGTCTCCGATATCGAGGAGCTGCGGCAGATCGCCCGGGACCTCAAGGCCGAGTGGACTCGGATCGGCGTGGAGATCCACGACCGGGCCGTAGCGGGCGACCTGCCACGTGAAGAGCACCTCAGGATGGATAGGCGCATGGTGGAGATCGAGGGGACCATCCTGGCGGTCAGGAAGCGCGCCCAGGCACTAAGGGAGAAGCTGGACAAATACGAGGCCGAAGGTGTCTTTGAGCTCACAGCCAGCTGAGGGCCGCTGCCCATCCGGCAAGCGGGGCCACGCAACCTACGCCGGAGCCCTCGAGCACTTGCTGGACCTCGAGCGGAGGCGCAAGAAGGAGCGCTGGCAGGGCAGCGCGTACACCTGCGGCTCTTGCGGCCAGTTTCACATCTCGCGCAGGATGTTCACCGTCTGGCGCAAGAAGGGCCGCGGACGGACTCGGCGTAATGTCGTTAGGGCGTTGAATGAGTAGATATTCCGAGTCGGTCGGTGGCTTGCTGTGTGCGACACCGGCCGAGGGCACAGGGGCCGGGTTCTGCTCTTCCCGGCCCGCCCGAACCGAGGAAGGATGAGTAAATGCCAGATGCCTACGCGGCTATGACGGACGGCGAGTTCATGCGGGTATACCGCAGCCGCTACTACCACGATAGTGCGCTCAAGGCACGCCTAGACCAGGAGGCTCTAGGAACTGGGTACACGCCTCAAGGGGCGGCTCCCTCCAGTGAGTCGGCAAAGATAGCCGCAGAGCGCACACGCCGAGGCCTCGTCTTTCCGGATAGCTGGATCGCGGCAGGCTTAAGAAGCGAAGGAGAGGGCTTATAGCATGCCTGACACACTCGTAAAGGTCGCCGCCGTCGAGGGGAACCTCGTGCTCTCAGGCCTGCAGACCATTGATGGTATCGGGGTACTCGCCGGCGATAAGGTGCTTGCCGCCTCGCAGACGACGCAAGCGCAGAACGGAATCTATGCCGTGGCCGCGGGCGCTTGGGTAAAGGACGCAGACCTGCCCGTAGGGACCATCTTTAGGCAGGCCCAGGGCCGCCCCCGCTACACAAAGGGATTCTGGCGCTACGTGGGCGCTCAGGAATACCGCAACCCACCCACACGTAAGAAAGGAAGATCAAAGTGATCGAAGGTAAGTCAGTCCTCGAGCAGCTAGAGGCGGAAGCTCCCGAGCAGGCAAAAGTCCGCGCGACCGAGGCCATCCGCCGGACCGGGGCAGCGGACCCCGAGGGGGTAAGAGAGTATCTCAGCGGCTTCGAGGAGGCGAAGGGCCTGGCCACCAATCAGGAATCGTTTATGGCCGAGATAAAGCGCATCCGCTCCGATGTGAACCTTACCGACGCCGAGCGCCTCCAGGCGGCCGCCTTGGCGCACGAGGAGGCAAGGGAGCGTCACGAAGAGCTTACGGGTGAGCTCGAACGCCAGACAGGCCAGCGTGCCCAGAGGCTGGATAAGAAACTCTACTCTGGTTGCGATACGCTGGCTCTATCCGCCCTGGCGGATCTCGAGGAGGGGCAACTCGACACGAGAGTCGAGATTGCACGCACCGCTGGCGATGTGGATATGCTTCGCGCTATTAGAGCTGTAGCGGCCACGAAGGGCTTTACAGACCTCGTGGTAAGGACCGTGGCTCTCGACCCGGATCCGGCGATGGACGGCGCGTACATCGAGCGCGAGCGTCTGGGGACAGCTTCGCTGGGCGCACTCGAGGCGCTCGTCGGTGCATACCTCCCTCCGCCGATCACAGAGCAACAGCTACAGCCGAACCCCGCCGATATAGCGCGTGCCAAGCAGGCGCGGCTTCGGCAGGAGGCAGCGAGCAAGAAGGCACAGCTTCAGCAGGAGGCGGCTAGCAAGCGCATCCTCTCGGGCAACCGGGGGATAATCGATGCCGACTTCTCTCCCAAGGGTAGCGGAGCTAGGGGACCTCGTGGTCGTCAGGTCGGGAGGAGAGTATCGTGAAACCCGAGCGTGGGGCCAGGAGCCCTGCGAGGGCTAGCGAAGCTGGGCCGTCCCTTTTGCCTGCCCTGGGGGGAGGGGGTAAGACCTAATGGCGAAATGCTCGGGCATCACGCAGGCCGGCGAGGCGTGCAAGGGTAGACCTATCGATAACTCCCAGTGGTGCTATTACCACCATCCCGAGTACGTCGAGGAGCGCAAACGCCACGGTGCCAGGGGCGGCAAGCGCGCCGGCCGCGGCAGGCCGCAAGCCGAGCTAGCCGGTATCAAGACGCAGCTACAGGAGCTCGTCGACCAGGTGCTCGACGGCAGCGTGGACCGCGCCGACGCCTCGGTCGCAGGGCAGCTCCTCAACATCGTACTGCGTGTGCCGTTACGGTCGAGTTGCAGGTCCAGGATCAGCTGGATTTCCAGCGGCGCCTTGAGACCCTCGAGGAGCTCTACGAGCAGAATAAGAACCGTGGCGGCTACTATGGCGCGTAGGGCACAGCTCCGGCGCCTGGAGCGGGACGCCTTCGGCGAGCGCACCGATCTGGTGTGCCCCGAGTGCGGCTGGGAGGTCACCGTCTACGGCGACGTGCTAGTGGATATGATCGTCCTCGACTGGAGGGCCGGCACCGGGAGGCCCCTGAAGTACGCAAGCGAGCACGCCCCCTTCGCGCCGCACAAGAGTATGGGAGAGCTCTTCAACCACGAGCATCCCTACGAAGACTTCGTGGAAAAGCGCCATGTCTAGTAAGTGGCAGCTCCGCCGCCTCGAACGAGCCGCTCGCGCGGATATGATCGAGATACCGCAGCAAGACGGGACGGTGAAGCGCTTCCCGCCGTCGGCCGGCATGGAGGCGTTCTCGAACTGGATGGACCGACTCGGGGCCGGCGACGACGCCCCGCCCGAGCACCCGCTGATAGCGGCAGCCCGAAACTCCTCGGATCCCAAGTGGTCGAAGTCATTCTACACCGCCAACGACGACAGCTGGACGGATCCGGTAGAGGACCTCAGCGAGCCCTAAGAAGATTCGCTACGCTCATGACCGAAGGAATGTAGACCTTCTGAGAGGCACGAGGATGCCGTCTGAGGGCTTGCGCGGGGTCTTGGAGGGATACACCATAGGGCCGTGGGAGAGGGCCGCACAGACCGACCAGGGCCGTACCAACAGCGTCTAACAGTACGTGATGCTGCCAAGGTCCTAGGCATCAGCGAAGGCGCTGTCAGGATGCGAATAAAGCGCGGTACACTGCCAAGTACACGCGAGGGCGGGCGGTTGTACGTCCTATTAAACATCGACCCCACAGCCGACCCAGAGCGACCCCACGACCGTACTCACGACCGTACCAGCGAGCTTATCGCCACGCTTCGGGAACAGCTTGAGGCCGAGCGCCAGGCCCACGCTGAAGCCAGGCGGTTGCTTATGGCTGCCCTCGAGCGCATCCCGCCACAATTAGAAGCACCCTCAGAGACGCGAGAATCACCCCAGACGGCTACGGAGGGGCAATCTGGCACCACAGCACCCCCGGAGCCTCAGGAGGGCGTACGGAGGCCCTGGTGGCAGAGGTGGTTCGGAGGATGAGAGCAACGTCAGAGGAGTTGTCATGACGACAAACGACGAAGAACGTTTAAGAAAAGAACGTGCAATAGAGAGCTTGAAACTAGAGTTCGAGATGCATAAGCATTTCACTACTGTTCTCGCCGCTTTGGGGGTCGTTATCCTTACCATCGTTCAGGGGTTTTTGCCGTCGGAAAGCATAACAGGCCTTATTCTTTCTGGGAAAACTTCTTCCTCATAGGTTGCTTTGTCTTCTTCTTTTTCGGCGGGCTCTGCTCCATCTCAGCTATGCAAATCGTTTTTCAACAAGTGCGCGATCCGGAGGGAGTGGGCACCGAAAACAGGCGACACCGCTATCAGCGCTATGTACGCGCAATAATTCCTGGAGCAACCTTGCTGGGCGGCGTTGTCTTCTTTGGCGTTTTCGTGGGCGTGTATATGTGGACGCGGCGCTGAGCACGCTGCTCTGCTAGGCGTTTTGCGCAGCGGCAACTTCCGAGAATGCGACTTTCTCTAGAAGCCCGTCGGTATCAAGTCGCAACCGTTTGCTACAAATCCGGGTAACGAATGCGTCCAACGCGGTGCCACTCGGCCTCAGAAACCCCGTATAGCACCGTCCCGATGCCTTAACCCCCGCCCGAGTGAGGTTGCTTGCTACCGCGAACTTCTGAGAATTCTTCTTCTAGGCACTTCGATGAATAGACCTTCCGCGGATGCCTCGGGCTCCACTAGATGGCATCATGTGATCTAGTGAAGCGAGTACCACGAAAACGTCTCTTACTGCGATGGTGTGGGTTCGCGGGCCTCTTGGGCGGAGTGCTCTTTGTGGTGTGGGGCTACATCGACAGACCCAACATACCGGAGAACCTTATAGCCGTGATCCACGTCTTGGCTTTTGTCGTCCCCACGCTGTTCGTGGCGGCAGTGGTTGGCCTTTCCGTCCTGTGGCGGAGCCGACTGGGAATGCTCGGGTGGATGGGTATGGCCCTCACCGTGTACGCATGGGGCTGGAGCGTAGTGAGTGCGATCGTCGGCGAGGAGTGGCCGGAGTATTTACCGGGCTGGTTATTGTTCATGCTCACCGGCTTGACGCTTATGGGCCTCGCCACAGTAAGGAGTGGGTGGTCACGGGGGACCG
>Ga0126305_10001133_pt1 | contig 11770 bp, 10 predicted proteins | sample Plot26_FD_92536 | JGI IMG/M metagenome (GOLD analysis project Ga0126305, IMG submission 92536) | Serpentine soil microbial communities from UC McLaughlin Reserve, CA, USA - Plot26 | ecosystem: Environmental > Terrestrial > Soil > Grasslands | place: USA: UC McLaughlin Reserve, Lake County... | reverse complement strand
GGTGCTCCCAGAGGTGAAGATGATGGTCGCAGGCCGCTCCAGAGGTATGTCCGTCGGCTCCTCTCGCTGCTTGCTATCTCGGAGCAGGGCTTCAGGCCTGCGAAGGTCGGTGCCGACCGTTTGCAGGAGCTCTTCGTCTTCGGAGATCAGGGCCGAGCAGGCTGCCCTCTGGAGGAGCGCTGCGACACCCCGTGGCGGGAGGCGGTCGCTGACGGGACAGGCTACGTGGCCGGCCCGGATCAGCGCAAGCACCAACGCGACGTAACGCTCGTCTCTGGGCAAGTAGAGCGCAACCCGGCTCCCAGGTTCGAATTCTCCGAGACGGAGCGCCGCGGCCGAGACCTGTCTGTCCAGCTCCTCGTAGGAGGTGACGCCCCGCGCGCCGACGAGGGCAGCTGCTTTCGGAGCGGCGAGCGCCGCCGACCGCAAAGGACAGGTGATGGATAGAGTGTCCTCTCTCACGGCCCTATGTTAGCCCGACCGCCATCGTTTCTGTTGCGAGCTCTTCCACGAAGTAGCGGTCGTGGGAGACGAAAAGTATCCCGCCGGGGAAGTCCTTGAGTGCCTCCAGTAGTACATCCTGGGTCTCTATGTCGAGGTAATTCGTGGGTTCGTCGAGGAAGCGCCGGTCGTGGGAGGCCACGACGTAGGCGGCGTCGATCCCCGCGAGGTGCCCCTCGAGCCACTCGCGGGCGGGGACGTCGAGGTGGTTGGTCGGCTCGTCGAAAAGGATGAGGTCGTGATCCTCGAGCAACAGCCTAGCGAGCGCGAGACGTGCCCTCTGGCCCGCGGACATCTCGGACACCCTACGATCCCAGAACGACTCGGGGAGCCCCAGCCCTGTGAGCGCTGTCTCGGACTTTGCCCTGAACTCATAGCCACCCAGAACCTCGAAGCGCTGCTGCGCCTCACCCAGATCTGCCAGGAGCCGCGAGGTACTGTCTTCTTCTTCGCCAAGCTCGGAGGCGAGTCGCTCGATGCGACTCTCCAGCTCGATCAGGGACCCGAAAGGCTCCAGCGCCACCTCCATGCAGGTACGTCTCGGGTCCTCCTCCATGCCAGCGAAGTCCTGCTCCAGGTACCCGATACGAACCCCTCTGGAGAGCGAGACCTCGCCCGAGTCCGGCGCCAGGGTTCCCTTCAGCATTCGGAAGAGACTCGTCTTCCCCACGCCGTTCTCGCCCACAAGTGAGATCCTATCCCCGGGATAGATCGTGAGGGAGACGTCTTCGAGTACCTGTTTGTCGGGGAACGAGAGCGAGACGTTTCTGAGTTGTGCGAGCATGCAGGTATCCTTTGCGAGACGAGGGAAGGAAGAAGACTTATTGCAAAGGAAACTCGCTACATGCCGGCAAGTATACCCCAGCGCCCTCAAACGCGCACATAGAGCCGCCCGAGGAGCTAGAGTCTCTCCAACTTGCGAACGTCTATCGTGCGCGACGCGTCCGTCGCCTTTCGGACATCCACGCTCGGGGCCGGCAAGTTCAGTGGCGTCTCCAGAACGTCTTCGGCCATCACGCGGTAGGTGTCCAACCCGGCCGGAAGGGGGCGGTTTCCGATGCCGGCGGCGAGCGCGGCCAGGACCGCAGTCCCGACCCCGCTCTCGTAAGCCGAACTGACGACGGGGGTAATGCCGAGGTGGAGCGCACGTTCCGCCACCCGCAACGTCCGCGAGATGCCGCCGAGTAGGGTCGGCTTGAGCACGAAGGCCACCGCGAAGGTCTCAAGCTCCTCCGGATCCATCCCAACAAGCGACTCGTCGAGTGCCACAGGCACGCCGAACCGTCGGACGAGATCCGGCAGCCGCGCAGGATCGGCGAGCGGTTCTTCGACGTACTCGAAGCGCGGCATGGCGCTCACGAACTCCGCCGCTTCTTCGTAACTCCACGTCCGGTTCGCGTCCAGACGCAAGGAGATAGGGTTGCCGAGCTCATCGCCCAAAGCTCGGACGAGCGCGGCGTCCTCGGCGACGGTCCGTGCTCCGATCTTGAGCTTGACGGTCCGGTAACCCGCGTCTCTCATGCGCCGCGCCCCCTCGAGTACTTCCACAGGAGATCCCGAGAGCAAACCGCTCACCGGTACCAAGCTCCTCGGAGAGGGAGTCACCAGTTCCGGCAGCGTCCTCCCGGAGAGAGCCCCGTACAGGTTCCAGACGGCCAGCTCGAAGCCGAATCGAACGGAAGGCGCGGTGTCCTCGATCTCCCGGGCAAACTCTCCGTACGGGTCCACCCAATCGTCGGTGACTTCACGGCCTATCATCGACCCGGCGAGCCGGAGTAGCTGCTCCGCGGCTTCGTCCAGGCTCTCTCCGCTGAAGCCGGGGAGCGGCGCGGTCTCGCCCCAGCCCTCCGAACCATCGTCGCCTGACAACCTCGCGAGGAGGCCTTCGCGATGATGAAACGTAACGCCCTTGAGCGTCAACGGCCTGGAGAAGGGCAGGTTGTAGCGGTGGAGGTCGAAGCGGGCGAGCTTCATCCCGGTAACTCCTGACATCATAACGGCGTCATTTGGGAGTCATATTGACACATGAACGGGTGCATAGCAGAATCGCGCCTCTGTGCTCGCATAGGGTGAGAGGAAGTGGATTCCCACTCCCCGCTTTCGCGGGGACAAGTTTCGCGGGAATGACGTAAAGGAGAGCCTACCGCGCGTGCGTGCGGCCCAACGCGCCTACCTTCAAACGGTCTCGTTATCGTTCGGCTAGACCATTATGTCTGGGAGCGGAACGTGGTGAACGTGATTAGACTGCTTTCGTGGGACACGTGAGGCGGCGATCGAGGGATGGTACCAGCCAGAGGGCGTCGACCCTCGAGCTCTTCTACGACCTCGTTTTCGTATTCGCGATCACACAGGTCTCCCACCTCCTGCTCGAACACCCGACGTGGGGTGGCGTCCTGCAGTCTCTGATAGCGCTTCTTGCGGTGTACTGGTCGTGGAACTACACCACCTGGACCACCAACGAATTGGATACGGAGACCGTCCCCGTCCGCCTTCTGCTCCTGGCCCTGATGCTCGTCAGCCTCCTCATGGCTGTAGCGATACCGCAGGCTTTCGAGGCGCACGCGCTGCTGTTCGCCGGATCGTACGTTGCGATCCAGGTGGGAAGGCACTCCTTCCTGACTTTCGCGGCCGCCGACAGCGGTACGGTCGAGCGCGAGCGGGCGGGACACATCCTCACCTGGTTTGTGGTGGTCGGCGTGCTTTGGATCGCAGGCGCCCTGTTCGACGGTCCGGAACGTGTCGTGCTCTGGCTGCTTGCGCTCTCGCTCGACTATTGCGCGCCGCTCGTGACCTACTTGGTGCCTGGCCAGCGGCGCCTCGCGCCCGCAACCTGGAACGTGGGAACGGAGCACTTCGCCGAGCGCTTCGGCCTGTTCATCATCCTCGCTCTCGGCGAATCTATCGTCATAACCGGCGCGACCACCTCCGAGCTCGACCTCGACACAGCGAGGATCATAGCCTTCGTCATGGCCTTCCTGACATCAGCGGCCATCTGGTGGCTGTACTTCTCGTCGGTGGCGAGCCTCGGGGAGCATTACCTCGAGGTCTCAGACAACAGGACTATCCTCGCAAGGGACGCCTACACCTACTTGCACGTGGTGTTCGTCGCGGGGATCATCCTCTCGGCTGTGGGAGACGAGCTGGTGATCGCCCATCCGACGGAGATCCTGCCCCCCTATGAGGTTGCGGCGGTGGCGGCGGGTCCGGCCGTGTACCTGCTCGCCCATACTCTCTTCGGGTACAGGCTGACGGGTTCGTGGTACAAGACAAAGCTCTTCGGGACGCTCGCTTGTGTTCTGGTCGGCTTCGCCGGCCTCTTCGTGCCTGCGCTTGTTTTGGCAGCGCTGCAAATAGTGGTGCTGGTGGCGGTGATCGGATCGAGCCACGGCGGGCAGAGGAACGGCTAGCCGTTCCTCTGCCCGCGCTGATCAACACTCCGGCATGTCAGCTTTTTGTTCTTGCTGAAGTGCTGACTAGCTGAAATGCTGACCAGCGCGATTCAAGGAGGGTCATCGACCCTCCTTGAATCGCTTCAGGGACGGCGGGGGAACCTCGAGAAGTCGGGTTTACGTTTCTCTTTGTAGGCGTCGCGGCCTTCCTGCGCCTCCTCGCTGCCGTAGAAGAGGAGGTTCGCGTCGTGGGCGAGCTGCTGTATGCCTGCGAAGCCGTCCTCGTGGGCGTGGAAGCTCGCCTTCAGGAGCCGCAGCGCGAACGGCGAGCGGTCCAGCATCTCACGGCACCAGCGGACGGTCTCATCCTCGAGCGTGGCGAGCGGCACGACCTCGTTGACGAGCCCCATCTCTAGCGCCTCTTCGGCGGAATACATCCTGCAAAGGAACCACATCTCCTTCGCCTTCTTCGGCCCGACGAGGCTGGTGAGGACGGAGGCGCCGAATCCGCCGTCGAAGCTGCCGACCTTCGGTCCGACCTGCCCGAACTTCGCGTTGTCGGCAGCGATGGTGAGGTCGCACACCACGTGAAGGACGTGGCCCCCGCCGACGGCGTATCCTGCAACCATCGCGACGACGGGCTTGGGGCAGCGCCGGATCTGGACGTGCAGATCCGTGACGTGGAAGCGTCCGACCGACGCACCACCTGGAGTGCGCCGCGGGTCGGTGGGGTCCTCGAGGTATCCGGCGTCCCCACGCACCCTCTGGTCGCCACCCGAGCAGAAGGCGTCGGGTCCCTCCCCGGTAAGGATGATGACCCCCGTCTCATGGTCCTCACGGGCATCTTCGAGGGCCTTCTGCATCTCGACGACCGTCAAGGGACGGAAGGCGTTGCGAACCTCGGGGCGGTTTATGGTGATCTTCGCGATCCCCTCCGCCTTCTCGTACCTGATGTCCTCGAACTCGCCGGCTGATTCCCACGCTATGTTAGACATGTCAGAGATTATAGAGATTCGCGCTGGACTCTTTCAGCGAGCTGCTCGGTAGCGTGAGGCGCGGAGCCGGTAGCGAATGAAGCGCTCCCCGCCGATCTCGGCCTCCCCATCCGGCTCGAAGCCGAGCCGGATCATCCCCCTGACGTTCGTTCTCGAAGGCGGCAACAAGGCTGTCACGGAGTCGAAACCCAACTCGCCGAACGCGCGGGTGACGATCTCTTCGTAGATGGCGCGTCCCGTTCCCCAGTAGTCTGGGTTAAGGACCAGCGCCACATCCGCATCGCCGTCCTCGTGCTGTAGACCACCCCAACCAGCGAACTTGCCGTCTACGAAGAACGCCCACGGCCCGTACCCGTGCTCTTCCCAGAGTCGCTCCTTATCCGCTACGAACCTCTCGAAGTCGGCTTCATCGAAGGTACCGCTCGCCAGCGGCATGTGTCGCCGCACCAGAGGATCGTTCGCCAGATTGATCATGTCGGCCCTGTCTACCTCACTCAACCTCTTGAACTCGATGTTCATCTCTCGACCTCCGGCTCGCTGCATGGCCACGAGTTATGGTAAACCGATTGCGGGAGGACGTTCCTCACGTAGCGGGCGAAGATCGTCGTTGATTCCGGCAGCACCAACCGTACTCTTGCATCAGGATGCACTCCCAGACGCACAGAGATTTGAGAGAAGCTCGCGACTTCATGCGGCACGCTTACGGGCGTCCGGTCAACCTGCCGGACATCTCCGCCCACGCGAACCTTTCTCCGTACCATTTCCTACGCGTCTACAAGCAGGCTTACGGAGAGACCCCTCATGAGTTCTTGACGCGTCTGCGCATAGAGAGGGCGAAGAAGCTTCTGGCGAGCGGGAGTCACAACGTCACGGAAGCCTGCTTCGAGGTGGGCTTCTCCAGCCTCGGCAGCTTCAGTAGCCTGTTCGCGGGTCGTGTGGGTCTATCTCCTTCCGAATACAGACGCCATGCCAGATCCGGTATCTCCATCCCCTCCTCGCTCAGGCCGCTGTTCGTTCCTTCGTGCTTTTTGACCATGCTGTACGGACCTGCGGAAGAGCGCAATTTTCGAGAAGCGGGAAGCGTGGGGCCGGTGGTATTTTCAGGACAAGACACGAGACCTGGAGGTAAGCCGTGATCCAACGCCAGAGCCACTCGACCATCTACGTTATCAATCAGCAGGAGGCACTCGAGTTCTACCGCGACACCCTGGGCTTCGAGGTCAACACCGATATGCCCATGGGCGAATCGGGGCCCCGCTGGTTGACGGTGAGCCCGAAAGGACAGCCCGACCTCGAGTTGATCCTCGCCGAGTTGACCCCGGGCTCGATGTTCGACGCCGAGACGGCGGAAGGGATAAGATCGTTGGTCGAAGACGGCGCTCTGGGTATCGGCGTCTTCGAGACCGACGACATCCATGGCGACTACGAGCGCCTGAGCGGGCAAGGCGTCGAGTTCGTATCGCCACCCAAAGAACAATTCTACGGCACCGAGGCCATCGTCAAAGACAACTCAGGGAACTGGTTCAGCCTCACCGAGCGCAAGAGATAGCCGATCCAGAAACCGCAGGAGCAGGGCGGCATACTCGGCGGGAGCCTCGGCGCGCACGTTGTGCCCCACCCCCGGGATCACCAAGGGTTCGATCCTCGGGCTGATGCTCGCCATGCGAGATGAGATCGTGGCGTACTTCTCATCCAGCCCTCCGGCCACAGCGAGCGCAGGCACGGCGAGGCCCTCCAGCTCTCCCCACAGCGAAGGCTGGCTACCCGCTCCCATCGCCCGAAGAGATAAGGCAAGCTCCCCAGGATCGTTGCGACGACGCGCCTCGATGGTCTGCCGCAGCAACCCCTCGTCCCGCGCAAGAGGCGCGAAGAGCGGCTGGTGGTACCAGTCATGAAGAAACGCTTTGAAGTCTCCTGATTCCAGGCGCTTCGCCTTCGACTCATCCGCCGCGCGGCGCGCCGCCCGCTCACTTGCGCTCTTCAGACCCGGGGAGGCCGATTCGAGTAAGAGTCCCGCGCACCGTTCCGGATAACGCAGCGCGAGGTACAGGGCAAGCCGCCCGCCCATCGAGTAACCGGCGATCAAGGGACGCTCGACCTCGAGTTTGTCCAGGGCATTGATCACGGCTCGTGTCGCGCCTTCGATCTCATACGTATCCGGCGGCAGTCCCAGCGATGAGCCATGCCCCGGCAGGTCCACGGCGATGCAGAAGGCCCGATCTCCAAGCGCCGACATCATCCTTCGCCAGTCGGCGGACGAACCCATAAAGCCATGCAGGAAGAGAACCGCGAGCGACCGGCGGTCGCCCGAGACCTCGTAGTTCAGATCAACTGGCAGAGGCATGTCGTGCGACCAGTAGAGTACCCATCACCACCTCTCTACTCTGGCCGCCACCTCTTCGAGAACCCTGCGGTGCAATGCCACGTTCTCCTTGCGGTCAGTCTTCACTTCGATCAGGGTCGAAGAACCACGGGCGCAAGCTTCACGATACGACTCGACGAAATCCTCCGCCGTAGCAGGACGCTCGTAGCCGAGGCCGAACATCCCTGCCGCCGGCTCGAATCCTACGCCCTGCGGCGTGCCGAAGTAAGGCTCGAACAACTTCTCGTGCCTGGCGACAGGAAGGAAGGAGAAGATACCGCCGCCATCGTTGTTGAGCACCACGACGATGGCGTGAACGTCCCGCAGCATGGCGAGGGAGTTGAGGTCGTGCAGCAGCGCGAGGTCCCCGATAAGGAGCGTGACGGGTCGCCCGAGGCCCCGCGCAAAGCCTGCTGCTGTGGCGACGGTGCCGTCTATCCCGCTCGCGCCCCTATTGGCGGCGACGGGGACGGGTGCGCCGTCGGCCGCCGCGAAGGTGTCTAGATCCCGCACAGGCATGCTGCTAGCTACGACGAGACCGTGTCCCTGGGGTACGTTCCGCGAGACGATTCGCGCCACGAGCGGCTCGTTCTGCCCTCCGGAGAGAATATCGTCCAGATGGCGATCCACCTCCTCTGAGGCCTTCCGCCAACCTGCCATCCAGTGAGGGTCCATCGCCGGTAGGTCTTCGGCAGCGGCCCGAACCAGCGCGGCGCAGAAGTCCAGCACGTTCGCCTCGACGCTGTGGGTAACGCGGTGTGTGGGGTCGAGCCTGAAAGGGTTCTCGCGCACGACGACGTAAGGGTCGGGACGGCCGCGAGCGAGGAACTGCTCCAGGCGCTTGGAGAGGGCCCTTCCTCCAACGTGGACCACCGCCTCGGGCTCGTGCCTCTGCGCGAACGAGTCGCCAGCCAGAAGCGCGTCGTAGTGGGCCACGAGACCCTTCGAGTCCGCGCCGAGGCGGACCTGGGAGCCTATGTCAGGCAGGAGCGGCCAGCCCAGGGCGTCAGCGAGCCTCAGAACAGCCTCGCCCTGCTTACACGAGGTCAGCCTGCCCGCGACGACGAGACCCCGTTTAACGGGACGAAGCGTCTCCCAGAGGTTGTGAATCTCCATCTCGTCTACGGCGGGTTTCGTCGCGACGTAGCGGGTGTAGGGTTCGTCGCTCTGCTCCCAGGCGGATGGTCCGGATAGAGCATCCTCTACTTCGGAATCAGAGAGGAAGGGCTCGCGGAACATCAGGTTGAGGTGGACGGGACCCTGTGGCGTTCGGCCCGCTCGGTAGGCGGCCTGGTCTACGGTGGTCAGGACCATAGCGGGGTCGATGTCAGGGTTGGGGACTGGCAGGTCGAAGCGCCAGCGCACGTAATCGCCGAAGATGTCGGGCTGGTCTATGGTCTGGTTGGCCCCTGTCTGGCGCAACTCCGGGGGGCGGTCGGCGGTAAGCAGGATCATGGGCACGCCGTCGGTCGCGGCCTCGACGACGGCGGGGAGGCCGTTGGCGACCGCGGTGCCCGAGGTCGTGATCCAGGCCGCAGGACGTCCGGTGGCGCGCGCGTGACCGAGGGCGGCGAAGGCGGTTCCACGCTCGTCGAAGTGGATGAGGCTATGGGCCTTCTCATTCGCGGCGAGCGCGGCGATTAGGGGTGTCGAGCGCGAACCGGGGGCGACACAGAAGAAATCGACGCCGCAGCGGAGGAGTTCCTCGACGATCAGGTCCGCCCAGAGGCGATTAGCGCGCGGCGTGTCCCTGTTCAAGCCCGAACATCCCGGTGAAGTCGCCGATCTTCTGCTCGATCTCTTCCCACTCCTCGTCGGGCACGGAGCCGGCGACGATCCCAGCCCCCGAAAAGAGGGCGAGCGTCCGTCCCCGCACGAGCCCGGAGCGAATGCCTACGGTGAACTCGGAGGCCCCAGCCCCGATCCAACCGACAGGACCGGCGTACCAGCCCCGGTCGAAGGGTTCGAGCGCCCTTATCTCCTCTAGCGCCTCAGTTCGCGGATACCCTCCGACGGCAGGCGTAGGATGCATGGCGTCGAGCAAACCGGCGTCCGTCACGCCATCCCGGAGCGTCCCCCGGACCTTCGACCTGAGGTGCCTCCCTCGCGCCAGTTTCATATCGGAGACGTGATCTTCTATCTCCAGCTCATCACAGAGCGGCGCGAGCGCCTCCCTTATGCCTTTGCTCACGTAAGTGTGCTCGGAGAGGTCCTTGGCGCTGTGCAACAGGTCATCGCGCAAGCCTTCGTCCTCCGCCGAAGAGACTCCGCGAGGCCTCGTCCCTGCTACGGCCTCGCTCTCCACCGCGCGTCCGTCGCGGCGGAACAGGAGTTCGGGAGAGGCCCCGAGAAACGCCGTCCCATCTTCGGACTCGGCGTAGAAATGGAAGCAGCCCGGCGTAGCCGCCTTCAGGTTCTCGAGTAGCAGCGCGGGCTCCAGGTCCTCGTCGAATCCGAACTCTGCCCTGCGGGCGAGCACGACCTTCCCCAGGCGCCCTTCCGAAAACGCCCGGAGAGCCCGCTCGACGTTCTCCCTCCACCCCCGTAGGTCTGGTCCGTCCTTGCGGAGTATGGGTGTCGGCAAGTGTAGTGCGCCCGACGCACCCTCGGGCAAAGGGAGATCTTCGATCTCCTGTACTATCTTCGAGGCGTCGTCCGTATCCCTGGGGAGCACCAGGTTGCAGACCAGCGTCGCCTCTGTGCCTCCCACGTGCAGCTCGAAGCGCGGCAGGACGAATCGGGAGGCGCTAAACGCGGCCCATTCCTCATTGGGCTCCCCGAGCGGATCGAAGCGAGCCCCGCCGTAGTAGCGCGCCCCCGAATTCCCCAGGTTGGGCAGCGAAGCTAGCAGCTTGGACAGAGATCCGGCACTCTCAATGACGCCCGCTTCCCGCAGGTCGGCTGCCCCGACGGCCGCGACCCCTGCTCGATCCCCACGCCCCGACCAGTAGACTCTGGGGACAGTCTGCTGCTCGGAGAGCCACCGGAAAGGGTCAATCCGGCCTACGGGCACGGCGAGGCGCACGATTCGCTCGACCGGGTCAGCGACACTTTCCAGGCTCGCCCCGGAGAGCGTACGGCTTACCCTGTCGGCCAGCAGCCAGCGGGCGCCGGATGCAGCACCGTTCTTTCGGAGAGATCCAGAGTATTCCCTGCTCAACAAGATCTATGCCACCTCATCATCTCAAGGTGTAGTGTAGCAAGGAGTATCTAGCGGTATAGCGGCTTCGCTCACAATTGCAAGCATTTCAGCACTTCAGTACGGCGCTTCGCGCCTTTCAGCACGCGCCCTGTCGGGCGCTGGTCAGCACTTCAGCTGGTCAGCTCTCAGCCGTACAGCTTCGGGTAGAGTTCTTTGTAGCGTGCGTAGGCGGCATCGTAGTCCGCTTCGCCAGGCTCTATGGAATTTTCGGGTTCGGGGGTGAGGGGGAGCGTATCCTCGGCCGCCGGGTAGAGACCGGAGGCGAGACCGGCCAGGAGGGCGGCGCCGCGGGCTGATGCGACGGAAGATATCTCATCGGGCAGCAACCACAGCGGGCGGCCGATCACGTCGGCGAGCAGTTGCCGCCAGGGCTCGCCCGCGCGTCCTCCGGCTCCACCTCCGGCCAGGCGAAGTTCGCGGGCGATGATCCCCAGGTCCTCCAGCGCCTGGAGGCCCTCGCGCAGGGCGAAAGCGACGCCTTCGAGGGCGGCGCGCAGGAGGTGGCCACGCGTGTGGTCGAGACCGAGGCCGGCCCAGGCGCCCCGGGCGCCTGGGTCGAAGCGCGGCGTCCTTTCTCCGCTCAGGTACGGTAGGAACGTGACGCCCCTGGAACCTGGCGGTACCGCGAAGGCCTCCTCGTAGACATCCACCCAGGAGACGCCGAGTAGCTTGCGGACCCACTCCAGGGCGAGGCCCGCGTTCTGAACCGCCGCCATCGAATACCACGACTCTGGTACGGCGGCCCGGTATAGGTGGGTGCGACCATGCGGGTCGGGCTCCGGCGCTTCCTTGGGCGTCACGATCTGGCCACCCGTGCCGACCGTGAGCTGCACAGGACCGGTGCGTAACAGCCCGGTACCGAGCATGGCGGCGGCGGTGTCGGCCGCTCCTGCCGCGACGGGCAGTCCCTCCCGCAACCCGAGTTCGCCGGCGGCCTCTCCCCCTAGCGTCCCGGCGACGCAGGCGGAAGGGACCAGCGGGGCCAGGAGCTCCGCGCGGAGGCCGAGCTCCTCAGCCGCGGCGTGGGACCAGTCGTCGGCGAGGATGTCGTAGAGCAGGGTGGCTGAGGCGTCCGATGGTTCTGTGGCGGCCTCCCCCGTCATGCGCATGCGGAGCCAATCCTTCGGCTGCAAGGCCCACCTGGCGGACGTGTACGCGTCGTGCTCCTGGTCGCGCAGCCACAGTAGGCTCGGGCCCGCCATGCCCACGGCCGGCGGGTTCGCGAGCCGGCGGCCCAGGTCCTCATCGAGCACCCGGTAGGCCGCCAGCTCTCTACCGGATCTGGCGTCGGCCCAGAGTACGGCGGGTCGCAAGGGGAGGC
>Ga0126305_10001132_pt1 | contig 11771 bp, 9 predicted proteins | sample Plot26_FD_92536 | JGI IMG/M metagenome (GOLD analysis project Ga0126305, IMG submission 92536) | Serpentine soil microbial communities from UC McLaughlin Reserve, CA, USA - Plot26 | ecosystem: Environmental > Terrestrial > Soil > Grasslands | place: USA: UC McLaughlin Reserve, Lake County... | reverse complement strand
GGCTTCGCCTTCTGCTGCTTCCGTTTTGGGACTCGTGCTGCTGCCCTGGCCGACGCCGATCGCCTCACCCGATTCGGCCAGGGTGCCGCCGTTCTGTTCCGCGGTCTGCCCCTGAATCAGGCTGAGCAGAGCGGCGGCGCTCGTTTCGGCGGATTCCGAGGCACCCGGCCCGTTGAAGCGAGCGGTGCAGCCTCCGCCTTCGAGTCCTCCTGGCCGCGCGATGTATTCGAAGCAGGTCGAGAGCGTCACCCGGGTGCGGCCGAAGTGCCCGTATTTGTCGAAGCCGTTGAGGGCGGCCGCGGTGCCGTAGATCGTTTCGGTCAGCCCGTCCCAGCCGCCCGTCTGTTTGATGTCCACCAGCAGGTTCGCCAGCTCGCCCGTCGGCTCCACACCGGCCTGGGCCAGGTCGCGCGCCTTGCGGACGACCGGGTCGGCTTTGGCGAAGAGGGGACCCGAGGCCTCGCCGGCATCGCCGAGGCTCTTCAGGGAGACGGTCAAGGCTTCCGAGAACGGGGTCAGCGTCCGGGTCGCGTCGGTCAAAGCGGGCGCGGCCGTGCCGAAGTCTTCGAACAGCGGCGTGCCGGCATCGGAGAAGCCCTGCAGGTCCCGCATCGTGAGGCGGAACTCGCGCAGGAAGGTGGGGAATTTGCGCAGCGCCTCTTCCAGTTCCGGGCCGCGTTCGGCGCTCGCCTGGGCGGCGGCGCCAGAGTTGGCGAAGAACCCGACCAGGGCGCGCCGCTCGCGCGAGAGCGGGCCGAGGATTTCGTCGGAGTCGCTCGCCAGCTGCGCCAGCTGCTTGCGCTGGGCGGAGAGGATGCCGAAGAGCCGATCGACGTCGCGGAGCACCGGGTTGGCCCGTTTGACGAGCTCCTCGATGTCTTCCCCGCGCCCCGCCAGCCCGGCACCGAGTTCGTTGAGGATCAAGCGGAAGCGCTGGGCGTAGGGCAGCGTGTAGATGTTGTTGATCAGGTCCGGGTCGACGCTCGTCCCGCTGTTGCCGAGCGGCAGCAGGTACTGCCCCTCCCCCGCCTCGCCATCGGGGATCTGCTTCAGCGGCGGCGCCGGCTCGGCGCCGGGCGCCCGCGGCAGGGTCGGGCGGCAGTCGACGAACTTCTCGCCGATCAGCGACTGGGGGCGGATCTGGCAGGTCGCGTCCTTGCGGAAGTCCTGGAAGCCGGCGTCGTCGATCTTCATCACCAGCACCGCCTTGCCCGGTTTCTCGATCGGGTCGCCGTTCTTGTCGTAGGCGACGACGTCGCCCGGCATGGTCACGTCGACGGATTCGATCGTGCCGACGTTGGCGCCGGCGATCCGCACCAGCTCGTCCTTGACCATGAAGGAGCCGTTGTCGAAGATCGCCCGGACCCGGTAGCCGTCGGTGGAATCGTCGTCCCCCGCGGCCAGCAGGACCACGATGACGACCGCCGCGACCACGGCTCCGATCAGTAGAAAGCGCTTGGTCATGGTCCGGGGGGCACGTCGCCGGGGTCGCATTCAGAGGCGTCGACGCTGTCGCCGCCGACGAAGGGGTTGGAGCCGTCGGGCGCCGGTTGGGTGGCACCGCCGGGACAGCGGGTCCGGGGCTGGGCGCCGGCGAACGCGTCGAACTGCTGCGCTTTGCTGATCGGTTCCAGCTCGGAGCTTTCGGCGTTGTAGCGGAAGAGGTTCTGGCCGGCGGTGGCGGCGCGGACGTAGTGGCCGTTGCCGTCGTAGTAGCCGGCGACCTGGCCCAGCTTGCCGAGCGCGTTGAAGAAGTCGGGGGTGTAGGCGCGGATGAAGTTGAGGTTCGGCTGGAAGTCTTCGATCGCCTGTTCGGAATGGGGGAAGGTGCGCGAGGTCAGGTCCTGGACCTGTGGCAGCACCGCCAGCAGTTCGGCGGCGTCGTTGGCCTTCCCGGGCCGGGCGACGACCAGGCGCAGGTTCCGGGTGAAGGGGAGGAGCTTCTGGAAGACGGGGCGCAGTTCGCGCAGGAACGGGGCCAGGTCCTTGGTCGCCGGCCTCGCGGTTTCGACCAGCGGTTCGAGGTCGTCGAGGGCCGCGCGCAGGTTGACGAAGGTGGTATTCGACTGGCGCAGCACCGGCGGCAGGCGCCGCAGCGTCGCATCGAAGGCTTTCGTTTCGCCGGCGATCGCGGTGAAGGCGGTGTTGGCGTTGCCGATCGCGCTCGAGAGCTGCTCGCCGCGGCCGGCGACTGCGGTGGTCAGCTGCGAGGTGCTGACGATGAAGCGCGAGAGCAGCCGCTGGTCGGCATTCAGTTCCTGCGCGAAGGCCGTTGCCCGGTTGAGGGCGGTGCCGAAGTATTTGTAGGACTCGTTGGCGTTCTTCCCCTGTCCGCGGTAGATCGCCGCGTTGCCCTTGATGAAGTTGCTGAGGCCTTTCTGCACCCGCGGCGGGAAGGTGTTGAAGAACTGGTCGATGTCGATTGGCGTCGTCGTCGAGGAGAGGCCGAGCTCGGCGTCGTCGTCCAGGGCGGGGTCGCTGTTCGGGCCGGGGCTGATCGAGACGTAATGGTTGGCGACTCCGGAGAGCGAGGTCGCCCGGATCGCCGCCGTCGTGCCCTCGTGCAGCTCCTGGTCGACTTCGACGTGGATCTCGGCGAGGTTGTCGTCGGTGAGGCCGATGTCGGTGACGGTGCCCGCCGGCGAGCCGCCGATCAGGACCTGGTTGTCGGGGACCAGCTGACCCGCGTTTTGGAAGACGAGCGTGTACTTGTGGCCGCCCCCACCGGAGAAGAGGATGAACGCGAGGACGATCACCGCCACCGCAAGCGCCGCGATCACCGCGATGCGCGCTGGGGTGGTCCCCCGGCTTGCCGCCGGGCCACTCTCCTCGCTCAAGGGTTTGGCAGCCACGGATGGTCGCTTGGTTTCAGGTTCTCCGGCCCCTCCGACCCGGCAGAACAACTGGAGGATCGTATCCGAGGGTCCCCCGGACAAGCCCTGTGTGAGCAGGGACTTAACTGGAAGTCAACGCTCTATTCGCGCAACCGGCCCAGCTCACCTTCACGGCCCCCCCGGCCGAGCTCGGCTGAGGCCCCTAGACGGTGAGTTTCGGCAGCGCCCGCTCGAGCGCCTTCGGCATCCACCAGACGCGGTCGCCGAGCAGCAGCATCAGGGCCGGAAGGAGGACGATGCGGACCACCGTGGCGTCGAGGATCACCGCAACGGTGAGGCCGACTCCAAGCTGGCTGACGGTGGCGATCGGGGCGCCGGCGAAGGCGATGAAGACGACCATCATGATCAGCGCCGCGCCCGTGATCACGCCGGCGGTGCGGGAGAGGCCGAAGTCGACGGCGGCGGCGTTGTCGCCGTGGGTGTCGTAATGCTCGCGCATGCGGCTGAGCAGGAAGACGGCATAGTCGATCGAGAGCCCGAAGACGAGCCCGAAGATCAGCGTCGCCCCGACCGCGTCGACGTAGCTGTGGCCGCCGAGCGGCCAGTCCTCGGGGAGGTTGAAGAGCAGGGTGAGGACGCCGAAGGCGACCCCGACCGTGAGCAGGTTGAGGGCAACCGCGATCGCCGCCAGGAGCACAGCTCGGAGGACGACCATGAGGACGAGGAAGGTGGCGATCGTGATCGCCAGCACCACCCAGGGAATCCGCTCACGGGTGACCCGGCTGTAGTCGTTGAGCTGGGCGGCGGCGCCGGTGACGCCGGTTTCGAGATCTGCCTCCTCGGCCAGCTCGGCGGCGGCTGAGTTCAGCTGCCGGTTGAGCTTGATCGAGCCGTCGGTGTTGAAGCTGTAGTCGGAGATGACGAGCATCGTCGCCGCCTGCCCGCCTTTGCGGAGGTCGATCGTTTCGCTGACCGCCTGGCGCGTTTTCGGCGGTGCCCCGTCGAGCGCAGAGAGGACGAAGTACCCGGAGTTGAAGAGCCCCGGAGTCGATTTCGCGACGCGGCCTGCCTGTTTGCGGATCCGGTGGCGCCCGGCGAGCACCTGGACGCTCGCTTCTTCGAGGCCTGATTCCAAGGGCGCGCTTTCTTCGACTCCGCTGGCCAGTCCCTGTTCCAGGGCCTCCGCTCCTTCGCCGAGATCGCCAAGTCCTTTGACCAGGGCGACGGCGCCGCCGCTGAGACGGGAGAGCCCATCGCCGAGTCGCTCCGCTTCGCGGGCGAGCCGCTCGGAGCCGGCGGCGAGGCGGTTGCCGCCGGCGTGGATCTGCCGCAGCCCGTCTTCGAGCTTTTCGGTTCCCTCCAGGGTGCTCCTCAGGAGGTTCCTGGTGGTGATCAGCCAGCGGGTTATTTCCTTCGCCTGTTCGTGGTCCTCGAGCAGGCGTTCGTTCAACGCCACCAGCTCGGCCGGCAGCCCGGCGTAGGGCTCGACCTCCGGCGTCGCGGGAACCGGGTCGTAAGGCGTGTTGGTGACCGGGTCGACGCCGGTGATGGCGGCGGTCGCCTGCCGCACCGCCTCCAGCGTGGCCGCGTATTCCGGATCGTCTTTGCCGACCGTCATCGCCTGCAGCTTCGCCAGGGCTTCCTTCAGCTTCGCGTCGATGGCCTGCGTCGGCGCGATCAGCTCCGGCAGTTTTTCGTTGGCGTCTTCGTTCAGCGACCGCTGCAGTTTCCGCGACCGCGTCTCGGCGTTGAAGCGGAGGTTGGGGATGACCGAGTCCCGCAGGCCGATCTTGATCCGGAAAGCTCCGACCACCGCCAGGCCCTGTGCTTTCGCCAGCCGTTTTGCTCCTTTGGAGAAGCGATCGAGGGCGCCGATCGCGCGGCCGCTGCCGCTCGTCGCCCGCGCCAGGCCGTTGGCGATCAGCTCCGCGCCCTCGCCGGCCCGGCCCGAGCCGAGGGCGAGCAGGCCGGCACCGTCGCTCGCTTCCGAGATTCCTGCCCGCAGCTGCCCCACTCCCCCGGCCGCCACCGCGAGGCTGCGGCCGAGCCGGCCCAGCTGTTTGACCGGCCCGATGTTGCCTTCGGAGGAGAGCACGGCGTTGCCCAGGTCCTTGAGGCGGTCAACCCGGTCCGTCGCCCGGCCGGGCCCGATCACCGCTTGCACGCCCGGGGTTTCCGCCAACTTGCGTTGAAAGGTGTCCAGCGCGGCGAGGCTCTTGCTGTCGGTGATTGGCCCTTCTTTGGCCACGGCGACGATCTGGTAGGGCGCGTCGAACCCCTCGCCGATTTCCCTGTCGATCAATTCCGCGTCCTGCCGCGCGGGCGCGTCCCTGGACAACTGCTCCGGGCTCGGGGGCCCGGTCTTCAGCCCGATCGCCGGGCCCGCGAGCACCAGCAGGAGGATGCCGATCAGGAGCACCGCCAGCCCAGGCTTCCTCAGCGCCGCCCCGACCAGGGTCATCAGGCGCGAGCGGCCGCCGGCCGGCGCCGTGGCGCCGAAGCGCCAGCGGTCAACATTCCTTCCCAGGAGGGTGAGGATCGCCGGGCCGACGACGATCGCGACGGTGACGCTGAGGATCACCACCATGCAGACGGTTCCCGCCAGCGAAGCGAGCAGCGAGCCGGGCAGGATGAAGAGGGAGACGAACATCGAGAGCAGCAGGGTGCTGCCGGCGAAGACCACGGTCCGGCCGGCGTGGCGGCGGGTCGTCCGCGCTGCTTCGATCGGCTCGGCGCCCTCGGCGAGCTCCTCGCGGAAGCGGGAGACCATCAGCAGCGCGTAATCGACCCCCAGCGCCAGGCCCATCATCGAACAGACCACCAGCGCGAAGGCGTCGATTTCAAACCACCCGGTGAACCAGTAGAGGATCCCCCGCGAGGCAACCACGGTGACGAAGCCGAAGGCCAGGGGGATCGCCGCGGCGATCGGCGATCGGAAGACGATCAGCAGGATCAGGAGCAGGAACGGCAGGGCGATCAGCTCGCCCCGTTTGGCGGCGTCGAGGCTGTCTTCCTGGATCGCCAGCGAGAGGCTGGCGTACCCGGTCTGCGTTGCCTCGACCGGCGGCTTGATCTCCTCCGCGAGGACCTCCTTCAGGTGCGGCACGGTCTCGTTGAGGGAGGTGCGGGTGTCGACGTGGAAGTCGGCGATGATCAGCGCCTTGTTCGGAGTCGGTCGCAAGCGCGAGACCGCGCCGCGATCCCAGGGGGACAGCGTCGTCACCCGTGGGTCCTCGCGCAGGGCGCTGATCAGCTCGGGACCCTGACGGTCGATCGCCGAGCCAGGGCCCCGGAGGAGGATCGCGAACGGAGCGGAGTCGCCGAAGTGTTCGCGAAGGATGTCGCTGCCGCGCAGGGATTCGGTCCCGGGGATGTCGAGAGTGCTCGGATCGAGGCGGTCTTCGGTGCCGGACCCGATCACGGCCAGGCCGAGCAGCAGGACCGCGGCGATCGCCAGCACCGCGCGCGGAAAGCGCAGCAACAGGGGTTGATCCCTGCGCAAGCCTCTTCTCGAGGACGCAATACGTCCCCTGCCGATCCTCCTTCCCACGGCTGGTAGTTTGGCGGTAGAGGCCTACGGGAGGGAGCAAATGGTGCGGAAGACTCTGTTAAGGGCGCATGTACTGGCCATCGTGGCGGTGCTGGTGGTCGCCGGCTCGGCTGCGGCGATCGTGCTGCGGGCGGGGAACCTGGTGGTCACGGCGGACGGCGGCTTCACGCCGACGACGCTGCCGAAGAAGGGGTTCGCCCCGATCAAGCTGCACGGTTTCGGGAAGATCGCAACCGACGACGGCACCTTCCCGCCGATCCTCGAGACGGTCACGATCCTCTACGACAAGCACGGCAAGGTGGAGACGCGCGGGCTGCCGACCTGCACGCCCGGCAAGCTCGCGGCGACCACGGTGCCGCAGGCGCGCAAGCTCTGCCCCGGCGCGATCGTCGGCACGGGTCTCGGCAAAGCCGTGGTCGTGTTCCCCGAACAAGGGCCGATCCCGGCCTCCTCGGCGATCACCCTCTTCAACGCGAAGCCGAAAAACGGGAACCCGGTGGTGCTGGCGCATGCCCATCTCAGCGACCCGGTCTCCAGCACCTTCGTCGTTCCGATCGAGATCCAGAAAATCAACAAGGGACGCTACGGCTTCAAAACCGTCGGCAAAATCCCGAGGATCGCCGGCGGTGCCGGCATCCCCCTCTACGCGCGGCTGACGATCGGCCGGGAATGGACGTACAAGGGGAAGAAGCTGAGCTACGTCAACGCGGGCTGCCCCGACGGCCGCCTGCAGGCACAGGGCGAATTCGAGTTCAAAGACGGCACCTTCTTGAAAGGCGCCTTGTTCAAGCCCTGCAAGGGACGCTGATTGAGAGGGACGATCCGCAAAGCCGCCGTAATCGCCGTCGCGCTGGCGCTCGCCGTCAGCGCGACTGCCTACGGCGTCGGCGCGGTGATCGGTCCCCTGCACGTCAGCACCACCGCGACGATGCTGCCGCGGGAGCTGCCGAAGAGCGGCGGCGCCCCGATCACGCTCAGCAGCACCACCAGGGTCGCGACCGAGGACGGGTCGACGCCGCCGACCCTCGACGAGATCAAGTTCCTGATCGACAAACACGGCTCCGTCAACAGCAAGGCCTTTCCGGTCTGCAGAACGGCGCAGCTGGAAGGGGCGACGCCCTCGCAGGCGCGCAAGCGCTGCAGCGGCGCCCTGGTCGGTAAAGGGACCGGAACCGCCCTGGTGACGATGCCCGGGCGGGCGCCGTTCAAGATCAGCTCCCCCCTCTCCTTCTTCAACGCCCCGCCCACCGGCGGCAAGACGACTCTGATCGCCCACGCCTACGAGACCGTGCCGACTCCGCAGGCGCTGCTGGTCCCGATCGTGGTCGAGCGGATCAGCGCCGGCCGCTACGGCTACCGGGTGGAGATCGAGCTGCCGGAGATCGCCGGCGGCTTCGGCGCGCCCCTCCTCGCCCAGGCGAGCATCGGTGCGACCCGGGTTCGCGGCGGCAAGAAGGTCGGCTACATCACCGCCTACTGCTCCGGGGGGCGGCTGCAGGTCGAGGGCAACCTCACCTTTGCCAACGGCGACTTCTTCCCCGCGACCCTGACCTCCCCGTGTCACTTTCCCGACTGAGGTGGGTCGGCCTCCTGGCGTTGGTCGGCGCGGCGGTGCTCGCGGGTAGCGCCGGGGGGGCGCTGGTCGAAGTCGACAACGTCGTCCTCCGCGCCGATGGGGGCTTCCAGCCGCAGACGCTGCCGCGCCACCGCTACGCGCCGATCGACTTCCAGGGCCGGGTCGACGTCTCCGCCAAAGACGGCGGTCGGCCGCCGCCGTTGAAACAGGCGCTGATCGACTTCGACCGCGACGGGCGCCTCAGCGTCGCCGGTCTGCCCTCCTGCGCACCGGAATCGATCGCCGCGGCCACCCCGGAGGAAGCGCGGCGCATCTGCCGGGGCGCGATCGTCGGCACCGGTCGGGTCGAGGCCCTGGTCCCGATCGAAGTGGGCAGCGACCGGATGGTGCCGGGGAGCTCGCCTCTGACCATCTTCAACGGGCCACGCGTGGGTGGGATGCCGAGCGCCGTCCTCCACGCCCGCACCACCATTCCCACCACGGAGACCTACGCGATCGTCATTCCGATCGAAACCGTGCGGGGGGAATTCCGCTACCGGGCGAGGATCGACCTGCCCCCCTTCGCCGGCGGCTTCGGCGCCCTCACCCACATCGACGTCAAGATCGGCCGCCGCTACCGGGCCAACGGCCGCAACCGCAGCTATGCCTCGGCCCGCTGCAGCGACAACATCCTCCGGACCCATGGCCGCTTCAGCTTCGAAGACGGCACGGTCATCGACGGCCTGGTCGAAAAGTTCTGCCGCTCCAAGTAGGGGCGCGAACGCCGGCCGGGCTTTCCTATACTGCCCGTCCCCGGGCCGTTAGCTCAGTTGGTAGAGCAGGAGACTCTTAATCTCAAGGTCGTAGGTTCGAGCCCTACACGGCCCATCCTCGCGGCAGCGCCTATTCGGTCAGGCCGCCGCTGAACGGGTTCGCTGGGCTTTCCAGACTTTCGGGAGCTTCGCCTTTACCGCCGGCCGCTTTCTGGGCCTTTTCGGCTTTCGCCTTTTCCTTGATGAAGCTCCGGGCATTTTTCTCGTATTCGTCGAGCTGTTTGCCGATCGCATCCTGTTCGGCTTTGCCGCCGGCGAGTTTTTCGGCTTCCGCCCGCGCTTTTTCCGCCGCTTTGAAGTCGCCGGTGAAGTAGGTGTAGAAGGAAAGCGTGGTCAGGGCGTTGACCGACGGGCGCTGCTCGGCAACGAATTTCTGGGCTTCGGCGGCAGCCCCGATCCGGGTCGACGCCTCCTCGTAGCTGCGCGAGAGTTCCGCCAGCTGCAGCAGGGTCGGGGCCATCAGCAAGGCCAGCCCGACCTCCGGCTCGTCGACCGCTTTCAGGTATTCAGACCAGGTGTTGTAGGCCTTCTGGTATTCCTGCACCGCCTCGGTGGTGAAGCTCTGGGCACCGTTCGGTTCGACTTCGACCTGGACGCGACCGGCGTTGACCTGGGCCCGCGTCAGCTTGACCAGGAGCTCGGGGTTCTGCGGATCTTTTTTCAGTTTCGCTTCGAACCGCTCCGCCTGTTCTTCGTAGGGCTTGGCAGCGTCGCCGCTGCTGGTGCCGTCTTCGAAGAGTTCGGCGATGTTGAAGCCGCCGATCACGAGAAAGAGGCTGAGGCCCATCAAGAGGGCAAGGGTCGCGTAGACGACTTTGACCACGTGGCGACGTCGACCGCGAAGGTCGAAAAGCATTCGGTGCTCGTTGTCGCCTGACGCCATCTCTCTCCCTACTCCTGAGTTGAGGGTTCTGCCAGGCCGCCCTGCGGCCGTCCCAGCACCCGTGCGAGCAAGATACTCAACTCAAATAGAACAAGGAGGGGAACCATCTCAATCAGCATCGTGATTGGGTCCACTCCTGGCAGCGCCGCGGCGAGAATCGCGATCGCCAGATAGGCGTAACGGCGGTTCCGGCTCAGCTGCTCGACGCTGACGATCCCGAGCCTGGTGACGGCGATGATCGCCAGCGGCAGCTGGAAGATCAGCCCACAGGCGATCTCCGTCATCGAAAAGAAGCTGTAGTACTCGCGCGCTCGCAGCTGGGTGTTGAACTGGTCGTCGTTGAAATTGAGCAGGAAGGTGACGGCGGCCGGCATCACGACGAAGTAGGCGAAGGCGATGCCGGCGAGGAAGAGCAGCGGGAACATCAGCAGGATCGGCAGCACCACCCGCCGCTCGGCGCGGCTGAAGGCGGGGAGGATGTAGGCGTAGAGCTGCCAGAGGACAACCGGCAGCGCGATCGCCAGGGCGCCGTAGGCGGAGACGGTCAGCGTCGTCGTGAAGGGCTCGGTAACGCCGAGGGTGATCAACTGCTCGCGGCCGTCGGGCAACGGGCCGGTGGCGATGTCGAGCAGGAGGTGGTTCTGCCAGAAGCAGAGCGCCAGGGCGGCGGCGAAGGCGAGGATGCAGACGATCAGCCGGGAACGCAGCTCGTCCAGGTGCTCGACCAGGGTGAGACGATCCTCGTGCGAGACCGCCTTGACGCGGCGGGCCACTCCCTCGCCCTCAGCTGGACTTGTCGCGGACTATCTCCGCGTCGGCGGGATCGCCGTGGACCTTCGCCGAATCTGACTGCAACTGCGGCTTGTCGTCTTCGCCGTGGTCGTCATGGTCGTGGTCACCGCTGATCGAGCCTTTGAACTCGCGAATGCCGCGGCCGAGGCTGCGCCCGAGTTCCGGCAGCCGTTTCGGGCCGAAGACGAGCAGGGCGATGATGAGGACGATCGCGATCTCGGGGAGTCCGACGTTTCCTGGCATCTCGCCCCATGGTAACGGGGTGGGTCGGCTCCCCGGATCACCCCGCAGCGCCTCCTCCGCCCGTGCCCTCAGCTGTAGCGCTGGACGACCCCATCGGCGACGAGCGCCAGCAGCTGCCGCTGTTCGGGCTCGAAGGCGGTCCGCTCCAGCGCCGCCTTCGCCTCGGCGACCATCTCCAGGGCCCGCGCCCGGACCCGCTCGAGGGCGCCGGTGGCGGCGATGCGGTCGCAGAGCGCCTCCGCGGCGGCGGGATCGAGAGCGTGCAGGTCGACGTCGCGGATCCCCGGGTCGGCGACCGCCGCCTCGATCAGGGGCAGCGTCACGGTGCCGTCGAGGAGGTCGGTGCCGCGAGCCTTGCCGGTGCGCTCCGCGGGGCCGCTGACGTCGAGGACGTCGTCGAGCAACTGGAAGGCGAGGCCGACCCCGGCGCCGAACTCCCGCAGCTGCTCGTCCTCCTGCCCGAGCAGGCAGGCGCACTCGAAAAGCCGCGCGGTCTTCAGGCGGCAGCGCTTGAGGTAGCGCTCTTCGTCTACGCCGAGGTCGAAGGCGTCGTGGCGCTGGGCGAGCTCGCCGCGCGCCAGGGCGACCGAGGCGTCGGCAAGGAGGGCAACGGCGCGCCCTTCTCCCGCTTCGGCGAGGAGGGCAAAGGCGCGCGAGAAGAGCAGGTCCCCGGTCGCGACTGCCCGCCCGCGTCCGGAGGTGGCGGCGACGGTGGGGATGCCGCGCCGCAGCGGCGCTTCGTCGAGCACGTCGTCGTGGACGAGAGTTGCCATGTGAACGAGCTCGATCGCCGCTGCGGCGCGGACGGCACCGGCGCTCCGCTCCGGGCCCGCGCAGAGCAGGACCAGCATCGGCCGTAAGCGCTTTCCCCCAGCTTCGAGGGTGGCGGCGGCGTCCTCCCCCAGCACCTCGCCGTGCCCCTTGATCGACTCCTGCAGCAGCTGCTCTGCCTCTGCCATCCGCGCCGGCAGCCAGCGGCTGGAAGCGTCGAGGACCTCCGTTACCGGCGGCGGTACAGAGGAGGGGCGGGTCACCCGCGAACGCCGCTGTGGACCGCGATGATCCCCCCGGCGAGCACCGT
>Ga0126305_10001131_pt1 | contig 11772 bp, 13 predicted proteins | sample Plot26_FD_92536 | JGI IMG/M metagenome (GOLD analysis project Ga0126305, IMG submission 92536) | Serpentine soil microbial communities from UC McLaughlin Reserve, CA, USA - Plot26 | ecosystem: Environmental > Terrestrial > Soil > Grasslands | place: USA: UC McLaughlin Reserve, Lake County... | reverse complement strand
GGAGGTCGTGACCCAGTACTCGATGGGAACCGTCGAGGCGCTCGGCCTGCTGAAGATGGACTTCCTCGGCCTCCGCAACCTCGACGTGATCGACAAGGCGGTCGCGCTCGTCGACGGCCTCGACATCGAGAAGATCCCGCTCGACGACCGGAAGACGTACGAGATGCTTGCGCGGGGCGAGTCGGCGGGCGTCTTCCAGTTCGAGTCCTCCGGGATGCGCGAGGCGCTCCGCCAGGTGAGGCCGACCGAGTTCGAGGACCTGATCGCGCTCGTGGCGCTCTACCGGCCGGGACCCATGCAGTACATCCCCGTCTACGCGAAGCGAAAGCACGGGCAAGAGGCGGTCACGTTCGCCGATAAGCGCCTCGAACCGATCACCAGCCCGACTTACGGAATCAGCATCTACCAGGAACAAAGTATGGAGATCGCGAAGCAGGTCGCCGGCTTCACACCCGCCGAGGCCGACGATCTCCGCAAGGCGATCAGCAAGAAGATCCACGCGCTGATGGCGTCACTGAAGGAGAAGTTTCTGGAGGGCTGCGCGGCGAACGGCGTCGCGCCGGGAGTGGCGAAGCAACTCTGGGATGACTTGGAGAAGGCGCAGGACTACTCCTTCAACAAGTCCCACGCCGCCTGCTACGCGCTGATCGCGTACCGCACCGCGTACCTCCGCGCCAACCACGCGCACGAGTACATGGCGGCGCTGATCTCGTCCGTGATGAACACGAAGGACCGCGTACCTCTCTACGTCAATGCCTGTCACGAGATGGGCATCGAGGTCGAGCCGCCCGACGTCAACTGCTCGCAGACCGACTTCGCCGTCGTCGAGGGCAAGATCCGCTTCGGCCTCAACGCCGTCAAGAACGTCGGGGAAGGCGCCGCACGCGCGATCATCGCGGCCCGCGAGGAGGGCGGCGAGTTCGCGTCGATCTGGGACTTCACGGAGCGCGTCGACCCCGCCGTCGCCAACAAGCGCGCGCTCGAGTCGCTCGTCAAATGCGGCGCGCTCGACTCGACCGGGGCGTCGCGGACGGCGATGCTGACGGCGCTCGAGGACGCTCTCGGCTGGGGCCAACGGCACCTCGCCGACCGCCTCTCCGGACAGGGCTCGATCTTCGAGGTGCTCGGACTCGACCCGGACGAGGCCGCGCCGAAGCAGCACCCGCCGCTGCCCGCGATCGCCGACGACAAGGCGGAGCGCCTGCGCTGGGAGAAGGAGACGCTCGGCGTGTACGTCTCCGAGCACCCGCTCGCAGGCATCCGCGACCAGCTTCGTCGCAAGACCGACTGCGGTCTCGCCGAGGTCGAGCGACGCCGCGACGGCGAGGTCGTCACGGTCGGCGGCATCGTCGGCGCGATCAAGCACCTGACCACGAAGAAGGGCGACCCGATGGTGTTCATGCGCCTCGACGACGTCACCGGCGGCGCCGAGGTCGTCGTCTTCAACTCCGTCTACGAGGCGGCGCGCGAGCTGATCGGGGCCGACCGCGTGCTGATCGTCAAGGGGCGGGTCGACCACAAGCAGGAGGGCGAGACGAAGCTGCTCGCCAGCGAGGTGTCCCCGTTCGAGGCGATCCCCGAGCGGCGCGAGGTGTGCCTCCGCGTCGACGCGCAGCGCGCCCCTGCGGGCGTGATCCGCGAGCTGGCCGGTCTGATCCGCGACTTCCCGGGCGAGGCGCCCGTCTTCGTCGACCTCGAGACCTCGCTCGGGTCGAAGCGCCTCGAGTTCGGCGCCGGCTACCGCGTCGCACCGACGCCGGACTTCTACGCCGAGGTCAAGCACCTCCTCGGCGAAGCCGCGCTCGCGTAGATTCGCGCCGTGTTCGCTCCCGAGGAGCTCCAAGGGCTCTGGCAGGTCGACCGCCCGTACCTGAACACCGCGAGCTACGGCCTACCCCCGGCGCCGGCGTTCGCTGCCCTGCAGGAAGCCCTCGACGACTGGCGGCACGGACGGACGAGCTGGGAGGGTTGGACGGAGTCGGTCGCGCGCGCACGCGAGAGCTTCGCCCGCCTCGTCGGCGCGAGGCCGCAGGACGTCGCCGCCGGCGCCACCGTCTCCGAGCTCATCGGTCTCGTCGCCGCCTCGCTTCCCGACGGCGCACAGGTGCTCGTCCCGGAGGTCGAGTTCACGTCCAACCTGTTCCCGTGGCTCGTGCAGGATGGGCGGCGTGTCCATGTGACGACCGCGCCGCTGGCCGGGCTCGCGGACTCGGTCGACCACGCGACGACGCTCGTCGCGGTCAGCGCGGTCCAGTCGTCCAACGGCGACATCGCCGACCTACCGTCGATTCGCGAGGCTGCCGCCGCGAATGACGCGCTCGTCCTCGTCGACGCCACCCAGGCCTGCGGCTGGTTTCCGCTCCGCGCCATGGACTTCGACTTCGTCGTCGTGCACACGTACAAGTGGCTGATGTCGCCGCGCGGCGCCGCGCTGATGACCGTGCGACCCGAGCGGCTCGAGTCGCTCGTCCCGGTCCACGCAGGCTGGTGGTCGGCCGAGAGCCCGCTCGGCGACTACTACGGCCCGCCGCTGCGGCTCGCCCCCTCCGCGCGCCGCCTCGACACCTCGCCCGCGTGGTTCTCCTGGGTGGGGACCGCGCCTGCGCTCGAGGTCGTCGAGCGGCTCGGCGTCGACCGGATCCACGAGCACAACGTCGGGCTCGCCAACCGCTTCCGCGCGGGCATGGGGCTCGAGCCGGGCGAGTCGGCGATCGTCTCGGTGGACGTGGACAGCGCCGAGCGGCTCGAGCGGGCCGGCATCCGCGCCGCGGTCCGCGCGGGCAGCCTTCGCGTCTCGTTTCACCTCTACAACACATGCGAGCACGTCGACGCCGCTCTCGACGCGCTCGGACCTCAGGTGCGCTAGCCCTCGTAGAACAGACGTGGTTGCCGCAGTCGCCGCACTCGTCCTCGCTCTGTCGTCCGCGGCCGCCGCTCCGGTGGAGCTGGTGGCGCTGGCACCGAAGAAGCTCGCGCACTGCCGCAAGGCCGCGCTGCTACGAGCGGCGTGCCCCCGGCTCGTGCCGCGTGTGCGCGCCGAGTACCTCAACCACCTTGCGGTCGAAAGAGAGGGCACGCGGTTCTCGCTCGCCACCTTCAACCTCGAGCGCGGCGCCGAGTATCCGGATGCGCCGGAGCGCAACCGGCCGCCGCGGATGGCGCACCTCGTCGTCGTCGGCGGACACGTTGAGCGGTCGGCTGCGGGTGTGTTCGACGACCTCCGCCACGTCGGCCTGCGTGACGGCCTGATGCGCCGGACGCGCGATCGCTCGCTCGGCTTCGGAACGATGCGGTGGTCAGGACACGCCGGCGAGCTGTTCCTGGCGCCGTCCTACCCGCGCGGCGGCATGCTCGGCAACCACCTCGTCTTCCGCTGGCGCACGGGCCGCCGCGACTACGTGGTCTCGCTGCACGCGTGGGAACCGCTGACCGAGGCGGCGGCAACGCTAAGATCCGTCGTCGCCTCGGCCGACCGCTAGCCGCACGTCGCGGTGCCACGAGGAGAGAGACGAGGATGACCCCGAGAGAGCGCTTCAGGCTGAGGGACGTGCCCTATCCGAGCTCGAAGGGAACTTCGTAGCAGGTGACGGACTGCACCTCGCCGTCGACCGCCCGCAGCGCTCGCTGCCTGAGCTGAGCCGCGCGGACGTCGCTCTTGTCGACCGCGGCGCGGTTCTCCCACAGCGTCAGCGTGATCAGCGTCCCCTCGTCGTAATCGACGAGGACCTGCCCGCCCCGGTAGCCGTCGAGCTCGGCGAGCTCACGGCCGGTGTCGCGGAAGCCGTCGAGGGCCTCGTCGATCCGGTCGGGCTCGATCGCGTACCGGGCAACACGCGCGTGCACGCCGGAACCCTAACGCCCGGCCCGGTGTAGAAGAAGCGGGTGGTGAGCCGACCACTTCCAGAGTCAGATCTCGTCGAGCGTGCCCGGGCCGGGGACGCTCAGGCATACGAGGCGCTCGTGCGAGAACACCAGGGAATCGCATTCCGAACTGCCTACCTGCTCACGGGTTCCGCCGCCGATGCGGAGGAATCCGCCCAGGACGGGTTCGTCAAGGCCTACCGGGCTCTCGGCCGCTTCCGGCCGGGGGCGCCGTTCCGACCGTGGGTGCTCGAGATAGTCGCCAACGAGGCGCGCAACCGCAGGCGGTCGGCCGGTCGCCGGACGGCGCTGGCCCTGCGCGCTGCGGCCGAGGCTCCCTTGGGGGAGGCGGCTCCCTCCCCCGAGGGTGTGCTGCTCGCCGCGGAGGAGCGTGACGACCTGCTCCAGGCCGTCAACGCCCTGCGCGAGGACGACCGGCTCGTTATCGCGTGCCGTTACTTCCTCGAGCTGTCGGAGGAGGAGACGGCGGCTGCGCTCGGCATCCGTCGCGGCACCGTGAAGTCGCGGCTCTCGCGCGCGCTCGAGCGGCTTCGCGCCGAGCTGGGGGTGACCGCATGAGCGAGCTCGAGCTTCGCCTGACACAGCTCGGGCGGGAGCTCGACCTGCCCGCGTCGCCCGACGTCGCTCCGGCCGTCCTGCGCCGGATCGGTGAAGCGCCAGCCGGCCCGTTCTGGCGCCGGCGCGCTCTGCTCGTCGCGGTCACTGCGGTGCTCGTCGCGGCCGGCGCGGTGTTGGCGGTGCCGCCGGCGCGGAGCGCGGTCTTCGACTTCTTCGGGATCGGCAGCGCCGAGATCCGGATCGTGGACGACCTCCCGGCGGTCGAGACCGGCCCGCTCGAGGTCGGCGAGCCGACGACGCTCGACGCCGCCCGCAGGCGCGAGCCCGGCCTGCTCGAACCGCGCGGCGGCGCCGCCGGCACACCCGACCACGTCTACCTCCTCGACTACGGGCGCGGGACGCCCGTTACGTTCGTCTGGGGCGATCCTGAGCGGCCGCGCCTGCTGCTGACGCAGATTCGCGGGAGGTACTACTTCGAGAAGCTCGTCCACGGAACGGGCGGCAAGGTCGTCGTCACCGAGGTGAACGGCGCCGACGCCGTTTGGATCGAGGGCGAGCCGCACGTCGTCTTCATCCAGACCGACGACGGCGGTGGCATCGACCTCCCCGGGAGACTCGCCCGGAACTCGCTCGTCTGGTCGCGCGGGCCGGTCACCATGAGGCTCGAGGGCGAGATCTCCCGCGAGGACGCCGAGCGGATCGCCCGGACCGTTCGCTGAGGAACCCACGCGCGGGCTGCGGTGTAGAGGTGGAAACGACGAGAGGAGTTGCAATGCGCACGCTGCTCTTGACGCTCGCAGCGGCCGCCGCATTCGCGGTCGCGGGCACGGCGTCGGCCGGAGGGTGGGCCACGGCCGGCGTCAGCGCACCGCCCGACGACCCGACCGCGGGCTCGACCTGGGACGCCAAGATCACGATCCTCCAGCACGGCCGGACACCGCTCGTGGGCGTGCAGCCGACGATCTCCCTGGTCGGGAGCGGTGGCGAACGGAAGACCTTCGCGGCCAAGGCGACCGACGAGCCCGGCGTCTACCTGGCCAAGGTGAAGTTCCCAGCGGCGGGCTCGTGGTCGTACGAGGTCTACGACGGCTTCACGCAGTACGGCGGGGCCCAGATGCACACGTTCAGCACCATCTCCGTCGGGCCGGGCTCGGGCGGCTCCGGCTTCGACGTCCCCTCGCTGCCGGTGTCGGCGGCGATCCTGCTCGGCGTGGCGGCCGCGATCGCGCTCGCGCTCGGGATGCGACGCGCGCGGCCCCGGCCGGCGCCGCAGATCTAGACGCGGGAGCGGGCGGGGCGGACGGTTGCCGCCCCGCCCGTTTCGTCAGGTTTAGCTTGCGTTTCTTTTGTTTGCCTTTGGCTAATACCCCTTCATGGGGAGATCCAGTGCGCCGACGGAGCCGAACTAAGGGCACATGGCGTCCCCTGAACTCCAGACTCTCGAAGAGACCGAGGCCGAGCGGATCGAGCGCTGGCGGGCCGAGGAGCTCGAGCGGGCCGGATACGAGCCCCGCTCGGCGGCGAAGATCGCCGTCCGGCCCGACATCGATCTCCACGTCGCAGTCGATCTTCTTGCCCGCGGCTGCCCGGCCGACCTTGCGCTCCAGATCCTGCTCTAGACCTTCCTGAGGCAGGCACCGGCGCGCGCGGGCAGAATCCCGGCGCGTGACCCTGGTGGCGTCCATCCCTTCGCCCGACTCGGGCGTGATCGAGCTCGGCCCGCTTTCGCTCCACATGTACGGGCTGATGCTCCTGCTGGGCATCGCCGCCTGTATCGGCATCACCGGGCTGCGCTGGACGCGGCGCGGCGGCGACTGGGACCTCGTGCTGCGCGTGGCGGTGTGGGGCGTGGCCTTCGGGATCGTCGGCGCCCGCGCCTACCACGTGATCACGAGCTGGGACGAGGTCCCGGACGAGTGGTGGGGCGTCTTCGCGGTCTGGAAGGGCGGCCTGGGCGTCTGGGGCGGCATCTTGGCGGGCTGCATCGCGGGCGCCGTGATCGTGCGCCGCTCGGGCGAGAGCGTGGCGGCGTTCGCCGACGCGGTGGCGCCCGGCCTGCTCGTCGCGCAGGCGATCGGGCGCGTCGGCAACTGGTGGAACCAGGAGCTGTTCGGGAAACCGACCGACGCCGCGTGGGGCCTCGAGATCAACCTCGAGCACCGGCCGCCCGAGTACGCCGACTCGGAGACGTTCCATCCGACCTTCCTCTACGAGGGGTTGTGGGACCTGTTCGCCGCGGGGCTGCTGCTGCTCGTCGACCGTTTCTTCCGGATCCGGCCGCCCGCGCTCTTCTCGCTCTACGTGGCGATCTACTGCGCATTCCGCCTGTACGAAGAGACGCTGCGGATCGACAGCTCGCACCACCTCTGGGGCCAACGCCTGAACTTCTGGGTCGCGCTCGTGCTGCTGGTTCTCTCGAGCGCGTTCTTCATCTGGTGGCAGATCATCAGGCCGTGGCGCCGGCGACGACGGGCCGGGCGCGCGGCCAAACCAGGCGGTCGTGGGCCGGCGATGGCGATCCCGAAGAAGCGCGTCCGATCCCCTCGCTAGCTTGCGGGCGTGATCGTCGGGGAGCTCGACCTCGACCTCGAGGCGTTCGAGGGGCCGTTCGACCTGCTCTTGACGCTCGTCCTGAAGGACGAGCTGCCGGCGGGCGACGTCGACGTGGCGGCGATCGTGGTCGAATTTTGCGAGCAGCTCGCCGAGCGTGACGAGCTCGACCTGGAGGCCTGCGGAGAATTCCTGGTGCTCGTCGCCGGGCTGCTCGAGCTCAAGGTGCGTGCGCTGTTCGGGCTCGGCGAGGGCGACGACGCGCTGGAGCTCGATCCCGACGAGGCGGCGGCCAACCTGGCGGCGCGGCTGGCCGAGTACCGGCGGATCCGCGAGGCGGCTTCGTGGCTTCGGGAGCGTCTGGCGGAGGAGCGGTTCTTCCGTGTCGGCCCTGCGGCGCTGGCACCTGTGGCGACTCGGCGCTTGGCCGATCAGGACCCTGCGTCGCTCGGGGCTGCGCTACGCGCGCTCGCCGTCGAGCCGCCGTCCGTGTCGCTGTCGCACATGGCGCTCCTGTTCCCGCCCGTGTCGCTCTTCCTCGAGCGCTTTCGGGCGGTCCTCCGCCGGCGGTCGCGATTCGACTTCGACGGCGAGGTGGCGGCGTTGAGTCGGGTCGAGCAGGCGGTCGCATTCCTGGCGCTCCTTGAGCTGCGGAAGGGCGGCGAGGTCACGCTGGCCCAGTCGGCGCCGTTCGCGCCGATCCGCGTCGCGCGGCCGTCGTCGTTGACGGAGGAGGTGGAGTCATGGAGCGCACGCTCCGCCTGATCGCGTCGAATCCGGCCGACGTGCTGGCGCGGACGATCGAAGCGCTGCTCGTCGTCGCGAGCGCGCCGCTGTCCGTGGAGGAGCTCGCGGCCGCCGCGGACGACGACCGCGAGCGGGTCAAGACGGCTCTGGCCCTGCTCGCGGAGCGGTATCGCGAGGGGCGAAGCGGGATCGTGCTCGAGCATGTCGCGGGGGGCTGGGCGTTCCGTGCCGCGCGGGAGGCCTCCGAGGCGTGCGCGCGGTTGTTCGAGCGGCCGGTCGAGCGGGGGCTGTCGGGCGCGGCCCTCGAGACGCTCGCGGTCATCGCGTATCTCGGCCCGGCCACGCGGCCCGAGATCGCGCGGCTCCGCGGTGTCGCGGCCGATTCCGTCGTGGCAGGCCTGCTCGAGCGAGGCCTGATCTCCGAGGCGGGGCGAGACGAGCACGCGGCCGGCGCAGTCCGGTACCGCACGACCCCGCTGTTCGAGCGCGTGTTCGGGCTGGAGTCGCTGTCCGCCCTCCCGCGCCTCGACGACCTGGGCGGCGACGCCGACGAGATCCGCGAGCGCCTCGAGGCGATCGCGGAGAGGCGCCCGGCGTAAGCATTCCCCACCCCTTTAAGGGGTGGGGCGTTGGAGCCTGTCCACCCGCCACCCGCGGTCGAGCGTACCCCCGAAAGACGCACGCGTCTGCGCCGATTTCGGGTCAGTTTTGCAATACCTCGTCAACATGCGGTCGTGCGCCTCAACGCCTACCTTGCGCGCGCAGGGGTCGCGTCCCGGCGCGGCGCCGATGAGCTCATCAAGGCCGGCCGTGTGCTCGTGAACGGCGAGCCCGGCCAACTGAACACGTTCATCGGAACGAACGACACGGTAGAGGTAGACGGCCGCGCCGTCGCGCCCCAGCGCCTCGCCTACCTGCTGCTCCACAAACCGGCGGGCGTCGTCACGACCGCCCGGGACCCACACGGCCGGCCCACCGTCGTCCAGCTCGTCCCCGCGGAGCCGCGCGTCGTCCCGGTCGGCCGCCTCGACGCCGACACGACCGGGGCCCTCCTCCTCACGAACGACGGTGACCTTGCGCACCGCCTCGCGCATCCGCGCTACGAGGTCGAGAAGGTCTACGAGGCCGAGGTCGAGGGCCGGCCGACCGACGACGCGCTCCGGCGCGTCCGTGAAGGACTACTGCTCGACGACGGCGCCACGGCCCCCGCGCGAGTCCGCCGGCTTGGCCCGACGCGCGTCGAGCTCGCCATCCACGAGGGACGCAAGCACCAGGTCAAGCGGATGCTCGAGGCAATCGGCCACCCGGTCCGTTCGCTCCACCGCAGCCGCTACGCCGACCTCGACCTGACGGGCCTCGAGCCCGGCGCCTGGCGCGAGCTGACCCACGACGAGCTCGCCGAGCTCCGCGCCGCTACTCGAACCAGGTCAGCACCGCGAGGATGACGTAGAGGGCGACCAGCGCCCATCCTTCGAACGCGAACGCCTCGCCGTCGCCGGTGATCTGCCACATCGCCAGCGCGGTCAGCAACAGCGCACCGATGTAGACGGGGCCGAGCACGAACGTCAGCCGGTGCTCCAGGAACAGCGACAGCAGCACCAGCGCCGGGAACACGAAGACGGCGATCTGCGCGACGGAGTTCTTCACGACCGAGATCGCGAGGTCGCTCTGGCCCTTGGCGGCCAAGGTGATCCCGACCACGTTCTCCACCGCGTTGCCGACGATCGCCACGATCACCAGGCCCGTGAAGGCCTTCGAGATGCCGAGCGCCTCGACCGCCGGATCCAGCGCGTCGACGAACCAGTCAGACACGAGCGCGGCGGAGACGCCGGCCACCGCCAGGAGCACGATCGCCGGCGCGAACCCCAGCCTCCCGTGCGGGGTCGCCTCCATCGCGGGCTCGACGGCGCGGTCGGATCGCAGGTACCCCCAGAGCCACGCCCCATACACCGCGAGTAGGCACACCGCGCCGATCGCCGAGATCTCGACCTGATGCTCGCTGGCCCGGTCGCCGACGGTGTCGGATAGACCGAGCATGACGATGATGAACACGGCGAGCATCAGCAGTGTCGCCGTGTCGTTCGGCAGCCGGCGCTGGAAGCGCATGAACCCGTCGCGCGAGGTCTGCGAACCGGCGACGATGGCCAGGCCGAGGACGAGCAGCGCGTTTGCGAGCAGCGAGCCGACGATCGAGGTCTTCGCGACGACCACCTCCCCGGCCGAGAGCGCGAAGAGCACGATGAAGAGCTCGGGCAGGTTGCCGAGCGTCGACTGGAGGACGCCCGTAATCGCAGGCCCGAAACGTTCGCCGATCGCCTCGGTCGCGATCGAGATCACCCACGCGAGCCCGGCCAGAGCGACGGCCGCGACGACGAACGTGGCCACGGGCTCGGCGTCCGCGAAGTGCAGGACGCCGGCGGCGACCGTCACGACGAGGACGCCCGCCAGGACGCCGTTACGGCGTGACAAACCCCATTCGCTCGTACATCGCGGCCAGCGTCGGCGCCGACTCCTCGCGCGCCTCTTCCGCGCCCTCGGCCAGCAGCCGGCGGAGCTCGCCCGGGTCGGCCCGCAGCTCCATGTAGCGCTGGCGGATCGGCTCGAGCAGCGCGATCACGGCCTCGCCGACGTCCTGCTTGAACGCGCCGTAGCCGTGGCCGTCGTAGCGCGCCTCGATTGCATCGATCGGCTCGCCGGTTGCCACGTGCAAGATGTCGATCAGGTTCGAGACGCCGGGCTTCCCGTTGGGATCGTGGACGACGTCGCGACCAGAGTCGGTGACGGCGGAGCGGAACTTCTTCGCGATCGTCTCCGGCGGGTCGAGCAGCCCAACCGTCCCCTGCGCCGTGCCGCCCGTCGTGGACATCTTCCGGTCGGGCTCCTGGAGGTCCATGATCCGGGCGCCGACCTCGGGGTACATGCCCTCGGGCAGCACGAACGTCTCGCCGAAGCGTGCGTTGAACCGCTCGGCGATGTCCCGCGCCAGCTCGAGGTGCTGCCGCTGGTCGTCGCCGATCGGAACCTTGTCGGTCTGGTAGAGCAGGATGTCGCCGGCCATCAGGCCGGGGTACGTGAACAGCGCGGCGCTGACGAACTCCTGCTGCTCGCGCTTGTCCTTGAACTGCGTCATCCGCCGCAGCTCGCCGTAGCTCGTGACCGAGCCGAGCAGCCATGCTGCCTCGGCGTGCGCCGGCACGTGGCTCTGGCAGAAGACGATCGACCGCTCGGGGTCGATGCCCGTCGCGAACAGCATCGCGGCCAGGTCGAGCGTCCGCTCGCGCAGGTCGGCGGGGTCGTACTCGACCGTGATCGAGTGCAGGTCGACGATGCAGAAGATGGCGTCCCCGAGCTCCTGCGTCGCGGCGTACTGGCGGAAGCCTCCGCTGTAGTTGCCGAAGTGCTTGGCGCCGGTGGGCTGGATGCCTGAGAAGACTCTCATCGTCACCCGATTATCCCCACGGCCGCGTCGATCGACGCCCGCAGCGACCGGACGTAGTCGCGCAGCGCGCCCGCGCCGTCGTCGGCCACCTCGAGTGCACGCGACCCGACCACGACGCCGTCGGTCAGCTCGGCTGCGGCGGCTGCCTGCTCGGGCGTCGAGATCCCGAATCCCGCGTAGAGCGCGGCGTCGGTGAGCTCGCGCGTCCGGCGCGCGAGGCCCGCGAGCGAGGGAGAGAGGCGCTCGCGAGCCCCGGTCGTGCCCGTGACGGTGACGAGGTAGAGCCAGCCGTCGGTGTGGGCGGCGGCGAGCGCGATCCGTTCGTCGGTCGAGGTCGGCGCCACGAGCTGAATGCGACGGAGCTCGGGCCGCTCGTCGGCGGGGAGGTCCGCGACGATCATCGCAGTCGCGCCTGCGCGCCCGGCGTCGGCTGCGAAGCGTTCGTAGCCGTAGGCCTCGAGCAGCGCCGCGTACGTCATCGGCACGAGCGGCACGTCGACGCGCTCGCGCACGGTGGCGAGGCACTCGAGGCAGGCGTCCGTGCGCATGCCCTCCGCGAGGGCGCGCTCGGCCGCCCGCCGGATCACGGGCCCGTC
>Ga0126305_10001130_pt1 | contig 11781 bp, 7 predicted proteins | sample Plot26_FD_92536 | JGI IMG/M metagenome (GOLD analysis project Ga0126305, IMG submission 92536) | Serpentine soil microbial communities from UC McLaughlin Reserve, CA, USA - Plot26 | ecosystem: Environmental > Terrestrial > Soil > Grasslands | place: USA: UC McLaughlin Reserve, Lake County... | reverse complement strand
GGTACCTCTTTCGTTGGAGGCAGAGCTCCAGCACCGATTGCTTCCCGCCTCGTACACCTGCGAGGGAGGCCAGTTCACGCTGGCCGGATGGCTGGAACCGTCAGGCGACGTCGGCGGAGACACATTCGACTTCAGCGTCGAGCGAGACACGCTGCACCTCTCGATGACGGACGCGATGGGACACACGCTGAACGCGGCCGTGCTGGCAACAGTCCTGGTGGGGGCATTGCGAAACGGGCGCCGTCGCGGCGTCGACCTGGCGGAACAGACCCGGCTGGCCAATGAGGCGCTCTGCGGGTTTGCAGATGACGGCGACTTCGTCACCGGCCAGGTCGTGCGGATCGATCATGCCTCGGGTATCGCAAGGATCGTGAACGCCGGCCACTCCTTGCCGATCCTGATGCGTGACGGCCATGCCGCCGATCTGGCCTTGGGCCGTGGCTTCCCATTCGGTATCGCCGTCGATGCCGAATATCACGTCGATGAACTGGAGCTGCAAGCCGGCGACCGGCTCGTATTCGTGACCGACGGAATCCTGGAGCGCAACGCTGCCCATGTGAACGCGCTGGAGATCATCACCGAGACGCGTCACCTTCATCCACGCGAGGCAGTGCAGGCGCTGACACAGGCGGTTGTGAAAGCGTGTGGTGGCGAGCTCCGTGATGACGCAACAGTGTTGTGCCTGGACTGGCATGGCGGCCCAACCGGAGAACGCGACACCAGCTCGGGAGCGGATCGCTGAGGAATCGAGCCCAGCTCAGAACGTCACGCACGGCTGCGAATGGGCGAAGATTGCTACTCCTCCGAACGACCCCAAGGCCGGGGTGCTTCCGGAAAGCTGCGCAGGCGGAGCAAGGACTTGACCCCCGAGCGGTCGTCGTCGCGGCTTCGCGGGCACTGGGCGTCCTGACCGTTTCAAGGGCAGCAGCGCCTCGGCTGCTGCGAACTTCTCGGAACGGGGAGGCGATGGCCGCGCCGCTGCTCGGTGCTCGCAGTGCTGCTCGATCAGGAGGCGCCCTAGTGCCTGGGGGAAGAAACGCCGGTTTGCGGGTCTTTTCAAGCCCTCTTCCGGACTCGAACCGGAGACCCCCTCCTTACCATGGAGGTTTCGGGGCGGTACGGGCGTACACGGCCGGGCACTCGAGATCACGTTTCGCCTGCAAATCGCCCCTTCGCAGCGTGTCGGCCGTGCCCGCGCGTGCCCGCGCGCGCTCAGGATGGTGTACCCGTCTCGTACCCGCGTGGCGTTGGCTCTTTAGAAAACTGAACCGAGCGGACCCTCGCGACCGACCGCCCGCTCGACTTCACGATTCCGCACCTGACCTCCACGCGCCGCCCCCGAACAGTCGCTGACGCGCGGGTCGGCGAGAATGCGCGTGTGCCCGCGTACACGGTGAACGAGGACGCGGTCACGCACGCGCAGCATTGATCGAGGCGCGCCAATACGTGTTCCGCTCGCGCTGGCAGGACGTGCAGCCGCGCGCACGGGAGCAGAACGCGTTCCTGAAGACGCACTCCTGGGAGGAGTACGCCGCCTGGCATATCAGCCTCACTGAGGGCGCGGCCGAGGAGACGAAGGCGCGCTACGCGTTCGTCTACGGCGACTTCCGCCTTTTTGCACCGGATGGGGCTGATCGCCTGCCACTACCGTGCCGCGGAGTGGCGGCACAAGGGGATCGAGCTCGCAGCACACGAGCTCCTGCAGTACCTCGACCGAAGACTGGCTGACGACACGACGGCGCCGTGCGCGCCGGCGCCTCCGAGACGGGCGTCAAAGGTCGCAAGGGCGCCGAATCGGCTTGAATCTGGTCGGAGCAACCGCGTCGCACCCGGCCTCTCGTGCCGCGCCTGAAGGGGGCTGGACGGCCGGCCCGCACCGTGCGAGACCGGCCGTCGGCGACCCACGGCGTCAACCGCCGACCTTCTCCCGCGTCATGACGTAGATGTCGCTCGAGCCCTCCGGCCCCGGAGCTCGGCCGAAGTAGAGCGTTTGGGCGTCCCAGGAAAAGGAGGGGCGCGACTCGCCGGCAGCCGTGTTCACGCTGGCGCCCAGGTTGACCGGCGTAGACCAGGGGTCGGCGACGCTGTCGCGCATCGCAGACCAGATGTCTTGACCGCCGAGGCCGCCCGCGCGGTTCGACGAGAACACGATCTCACGGCCGTCCTTCCGTACGTTCGGCTGGATGTCGTTTGCGCCCACGTCGTTCAGCTCGACGATCGGCGAGGCTGCCCCGAAGCTCATATCGCCGTGCTTCTCGCTGACGTAGAGCTCGCCCGTGTTACCCGGCGGCAGGCTGGAGCGTGAGAAGTACAGGCGTCCCTGAACGTAGGACGGGCCCTGCTCGTCGAGGGCACTGTTCGGTCCTGCCGGATCGCAGCCGAGGTGCTGCGGTTGGCTCCATCCGTGCGCGGGGTTCCGGCGGGTGAAGTAGATGTCCGCCAGCCCGCAGGTCACCCCCTCGACGACTCTCCTGCTGACGAACAGGAGGCCTTTTCCGTGGATCGGCGTTGGGCAGAAGTCGTCCGACGCCGAATTGATCGGCTCCGGCAGGTTCACGGGCGCTCCCCAAGGGTCGCCCGCGCTCGCCCGCGTCGCCGCCCAGATGTCGAGACCGCCCTTGCCACCCGGACGGTTCGAGGCCATGTACAGGCTGAGTCCGTCGGGCGACTGGATCGGACACCCGTCGAGTGAGGGGGTGTTCAGGTCTGGGTGGTTCCCAGCAATCTCGTCGATCTTCTGCGCCGGGCTCCACGCCGCGAAGTGGGGCCCTGCAGATGCGGCCAGCGCAGCCACCGAGGCCGCGCCCAAGACAAGCGCTAATACCAGTGCGCGCTTGAGAGTGGTCATTGCTTCTCCTTTCCGCTTTCTGTGTCTTCGACCATGGCCGAGCCCGCGATCGCCGCGACTGCGCTCGGCTTCCGTTCCCGCCAGCCGCGCAGGCGACCGGCGTTGTCGTTCTTGGGGACCATCATCGGACTCATCTCCTCTCGTTCGCTTGCGGGCCAGTCGGGTAGCTCACAGCCACCCGTCCGCGAGGTTGGCCGATGTCGCTTGAGAACGGCTGAAAGGCCGTTTCAAGCCCTCTTCAAGCGGCTCGCGCGAGGCTGGAGCCCGTGGATAAGCGTGCGGGAGCCCGGAGGTCGATACTCGCTCGCATGCGGTCACCGACTCAGGCTCCCGGCCGATCGGCCAAGCGACGTCGCGCAGCGGATGAGGCGCTCGGACCCGCGCCGCCGTCGCGGGCGGTGCCCACAGCATGACGCTGTTCCGGATCCTGGGGCCGCTCGAGGTGGACATGGGGGGAGACACCATCCCGCTTGGCGGGCCCAAGCAGCGCGCCGTCCTCGCGCACCTGGTTCTTCGTGCGAATCAGCTCGTGCCGGCCGAGACCCTGATCGACCAGATCTGGCCGGAGGAGCCACCCGAGAAGGCCCGCAACGTGATCCAGACCTACGTCTCGCACCTCCGGAAAGCCCTCGGTCACGACCGGATCGAGAGCAACGGACCTGGCTACCGCCTGAGGCTCGATCCCTCGGAGTTGGACGCTGCGCGTTTCGACGCGCTCGTGAAAGACGCGAAGAAGACCCTCCCGGTAGATCCGAACGTGGCCGTCGCCACGCTCGAGGACGCCTTGGCCCTGTGGCGGGGGCCGGCCCTGACCGACCTCGCCGACCAGTCCTCGCTCCTAGTCGATGCCGCCCGGCTCGATGAGCTCCGCCTCGAGGCTCAGGAGACCAGGATCGAGGGGCTCCTGGCGGCCGGCGTTCAGGCCCGGGCGATCGGCGAGTTGGAGGCCCTGGTCGCCCGACACCCGTGGAGGGAGAGCCTGTGGGGCTTCCTGATGCTGGCCTTGTACCGAGAGGGGAGACAGGCGGAGGCGCTGCGCTCCTACCAGCGGGTCAGGGAGATCCTGGCGGACGAGCTGGGCCTCGACCCCTCCCCGGAGCTCGTCAGGCTTCACCAACGCGTCCTGCAGCAGGATTCCGGACTGGATCTGCGCGGAGAGCCCCTCCGCGGCTACCGGCTCCTGGAGAAGATCGACGCCGGACCCACCGGGGTCGTCTTCCGGGCCCTCCAGCCCCGCGTCGAACGCGACGTGGCGGTCAAGATCTTTCACGAAGCCATCGCCGCCGACCCGGAGTTCGTCCGGTGCTTCGAACGGGATGCTTTGGCCGTCGCCGCCCTGGAGCATCCGCACATCGTCCCCATCTACGACTACTGGCGGGAGCCCGGCCGCGCCTACATCGTCTCTCGCTACCTGCGCGGGGGGAGTCTGCGTGCCATCGAGGAGAGAGGGGAGCGGCTCGAGCGAGAGCGGATCCTTCGTCTCGTCGAGCAGATCTCTCTGGGGCTCGCGTTCGCGCACCGCCAGGGGATCACCCACGGGAACGTCGTGTCGTCCAACATCCTCTTCGACCCCGAGGGAAACGCCTATCTCGGGGACTTCCTGATTAGAGGCGGCCCGGCGCCGGACCCCTGGAAGGACGTCCGGGGGCTCGCCCAACTCGCCAAGCGCTGGCTGCCGAACGAGCGCTCCTTCGCCGAGCTCGCAGAGCGGGCTGAGGTCGGGAGCGATGCACCGGACGCGGACGCGCTCGCCGTTGCGGCCCGCAGGGCCCTCGAACCCACCGCGACCACTGCGCCTCGACACGTTGAGGAGCGGAACCCCTACAAGGGCCTCCGGCCGTTCACAGAGGTCGACGCCCGCGACTTCTTCGGGCGCGAGGGGCTCACTCGGCGCCTCCTCACCAGGCTGGGTGAGGCGGGGCGGGGGTCAAGGTTCCTGGCCGTTGTTGGCGCGAGCGGGAGTGGGAAGTCATCCGTGGTCCGCGCGGGCATGGTTCCGGCGATCCGGGACGGGGCCCTGCGGGGCCCCGAGGATCCTTTCATCGCCGAGATGTTCCCCGGAGAGCACCCCATCGACGAGTTGGAGGCCGCTCTGCTTCGGATCGCGGTACATCCGGTGCCACGGCTCCGCGAGCGGCTCGATTCAGGATCTCGGGGACTGCTCGAGGTCGTGGATCTCGTCGCGCCCGGCGAGGCGGAGGTCGTGGTCGTTGTCGATCAGTTCGAAGAGGCCTTCACCCTCACCACAGACGAGCGGGAGCGGGAACTCTTCCTGGAGTCGCTTCGCGTCGCCGCCGCCGACCCCGATAGTCGGCTTCGCGTGATCGTCACCCTCCGGGCGGACTTCTACGACCGCCCACTTGTCTACCCCCGCTTCGGAGAGCTGCTCGCCGAACGGACCGAAGCGGTGCCCCCCCTCATACCCGACGAGCTCGAGCAGGCGATCCGAGGGCCGGCCGAAAGGGTCGGCGTTCGACCCGAGCCCGGGCTGGTTGCCGAGCTGATCGCCGACGTCGCCCATCAACCCGGGGCCCTCCCGCTTCTCCAATACGCCCTGACGGAGCTCTTCGAGCATCGGAACGAGGACCGGCTGACCCTCTCCGCGTACCGGCAGATCGGCGGGATCGCAGGGGCTCTCTCCGCTCGAGCCGATCGCATCTACGAGTCGACCGAGCCCCACGGCCGCCGTGCCACCAAGCAACTGTTCTTGCGGTTGGTCGCCCTTGGAGAGGGAAGGCAGGACACCCGCCGGCGCGTCCCCCGGAGCGAGCTTGACGCTCTCGACGTGGACCAAGAGGCGATCGAGAGAGCCGTCAACGACTTCGCGGGTCACCGGCTCCTCACGTTCGATCGGGAACCCTCCACCCGGGAACCCACGGTCGAGATCGCGCATGAAGCGCTGCTGAGTGCCTGGGAACGGCTGCGAACGTGGGTCGACGACGCTCGTGAGGACCTCCGTCAGGAGCGAGGCCTGGCGCGCGCGGCCGCGGAGTGGCGGGGCTCCGGCGGCGATCCGAGCTTTCTCCTGCGCGGCGCCAGGCTGGAGCAGCTCGAGTCCTGGGCCGCGACCACGGACCTGGCCATCGGGCGACCCGAGCGCGCATACCTGAAGGCCAGCGTCGATCAGCACGATCGCGAGCAGGAGGAGGAGGAGCGGCGGCGCGAGCGCGAGGTTCGGATCGAGCGGCGATCGGCGCGCCGTCTGCGTGGCCTGGTCGCGGTCTTCGCGGCCGCGGGCCTCATCGCCACGACGCTCACCATCGTGGCCACGAAACAGCGCAGCAGGGCAGAGCGGGAGGCCGGGGTCGCCACGGCGAGGGAGCTCGCCGCGTCCGCTCTGGCGAACCTCGAGGCGGACCCCGAGGTGAGCGTCTTGCTCGCCATCGAGGCCGTCGAGGCCACTCGCTCGGCGGACGGGACGGTTCTCCGGGAAGCGGAGGAGGCCCTCCACCGCGCGGTCGTGGCTTCCCGGCTCGACTTGAAGGTCCCCGGGGTGGGGGGCCTCCTCGCCTGGAGCCCCAGAGGGGTCTTCGTGACCGAGGGTCCCCAGGGTTCGGGGCTGATCGAGTTCAGGGACTCGGAGACGGGCGAGAGCGTCCGCTCGTTCCATGGACACGATGGCGATGTGACCGACGTGGCGTTCAGCCCGGATGGCTCCAGGCTCGCCTCGACTGGGAAAGACGGCACGCTGAAGGTGTGGGACGCGTCGAGGGGGAGGCTCCTCTCGAGCGAATCGGCGTCCGGCGAGGCATCGGGGCCGTCGTTCAGCGCCGATGGCTCGCTCGTGGCCGCCGCTTGGGCGGAGCCCACGGATGAGGTCCGGGTCTTGGATCTGTCCACGGACAGGGTGGTCTCGACGGTTCGTGTGTCGGGGGCGATCGACACGGCCCTCAGTCCGGACGGGAAACGCGTGGCCGTGGCCGCGTGGGGGCTGGCCGATGAAGTCGGCGTCGTGTTCGACGTGAGGACCGGCAAGGAAGCGTTCGCGCTGGCGGGACCAAATTGCTGCGCCCACCCGGTTTTCCGAGGCGTGGCCTGGAGTCCGGACGGCCGACTGATCGCAGCGAGCAGCCACGGCACCGCTCGCCTGTGGGACGCGGAAACGGGAACCGTTCGGCACACGCTGCTTGGCCATACCGGTCTCGTGCACACCGTCGCCTGGAGCCCCGATTCGTCTCAGCTGGTCACGGGCGGTTCCGACGGCACCGCGAGGGTGTGGGAGATCAGCGCGAAGGGCGTTCGGGAGCGCATGTCCCTGTCCGCACAGGAAACGACGAGCGGGATCGTGGGAGTCGCCTTTTCCCCCGATGGGAGCCGGGTGATGGCCGGAGACGCCGGCATGTCCGCGGTCCAGGTCTGGGACCTAGGGCCGACCGGCGACGCCGAGTGGCCGAACCTTCCAGCGCCGGGGAGTCCGGCGGCGGAGTTCATGCCGGACGGACGGCGCGTCGTGACGAGCAGCTGGAAGGGCCGCGTGGATTACCTCGGGGAAGATGCCCCTGGCGCGCTGACGATCTGGGACCTGCAATCCGGACGCGACTTGCGAACGATCGGACCGCCGACCGATTACCTCGTGATCCAATCCTTCGCTGTGAGCCCCGATGGTTCATCGATCGCGCTCGGCGGCGACAGCAACCCCAACGACGTCGGCGGGGCCTCGGCGGCGAGGGCGTGGGATACCTCCACCGGCGAGGAGCTTTGGCGGATCGGACACCGGCGCACCGTCAACGAGGTTGCCTTCAGCCCGGATGGCGAGTATCTCGCCACGGGAGACTGGGGGGGAATCACGAAGATCGTCGACCGCTCCGGTCGGGTGGTCCGAGAGCTCAGCAGATGGGAAGACTTCAACTTCTCCGACGTCGCGTTCAGCTCGGACGGCCGCCTGGTGGCCACGGCCGAGTTTGACAACCGAGGGCGGGAGCGCGTCGAGGTCTGGGACTGGGCCAGGAGCGACGTCCTCCTCACGATCCACGCGGAGGGACCGTGGCCGCAGGTGGAGTTCGATCCCAACGGTCCGAGGGTCGTGTTGTCTGGTCCGGATGGGCTCGCGGAAGTATGGGATGTGGAGAGCGGTGAGCGCGTGGCCGCACTGGCCGGACCTCCCGGGGGTGTCAAGGACCTCGCCTTCAGTCCGGACGGATCGCGGATCGCCATCGCGAGCGTCGACGGCGTGGTGCGGCTGTTCGACGCGGACACCGGCGCACCACAGCTGAACCTGCGCGGGTCCGGATGCGCGGTCGAGGGCGTGGCCTTCAGTCCGGACGGGACGAAGCTCGCCTCCACGAGCTGCGACGGTGTCCGGGTCTGGGCTCTCGACATCGACGATCTCCTCGAGATCGCCCGGCGAGAGGCCGGGAGATCGCTCACCGACGAGGAGTGCCGCCAGTACCTCCACGTGGACGAGTGCTCTCAGGCGTGATGCACGTTCCCCCCTGATCCGTTCCTCACCGAGTTCCAGCCGTTCTCAAGCGTCCTCCCTGAACATCCTCCCCGTAGCCGAACCTCGAGAGGAGATGAGTCCAGGTGCACGACCTTGAGACCCGCCCCATGACGAGGATCAGTCCGAGGCGCTCGTACCTCCCCTGGATCGCAATGGCAGTAGCGATGGCGATGCTGATTGCCGGATGCGCTTCCTCTTCGGACGCAGGCCCCACGGAGCCCGCCTCGAAGGCGGGCGCGGGCACGACGGCTCCCAGCGAACCCGCGGTCGGCGAGACCGTGCTCCATCTCCGAGGCAACACGGTGACCCACTACTTCGAGGTCGCCATCTACGCCGATGGACGGGTGATCTGGGCGATCGGCGACGGCGATCCCGGCTACCTCCAGAGGCGGCTCACGCCTGAGGGCGTCGAGCGGCTCCGGTCGAGGGCCGTGTCGACCGGCCTCTTCGAGCAGGACCAGGGCCTGACGCTCGACCTTGTCGATGATCCCGGACTCCGTGAGCACGGGGTAGTCCGCGGAAGCATGGAGGTCCGCCGCGGCGACCGATCCGTCATCGTCGTTTGGGGCGAGGATCGTTCCGTCGTCCGGTCGTGGGCTGAGGATTTCGTCTCTCGCGACTTGGAGAGGGCCTCGGCTGCAACCGCTGAGCAGGAGGCCGAAGTCATCGAGCTCGTAGCCTTCTTCCGCGATCCGACTTCATGGACGCTGCCGCGCCGCATGTACGTGCAACCTGAGACCTCGCCGTTCGTCGCGTCCCGCATCCGGGTTGTGTACGACCAGGGTGCGCCGGACTGGTCCCTCCTGCCGCCTCGGGCCCGCGACGTCGTCAGCAGCCGCTTGGCGGGGCTGGCCCGCGGCGACGAATGTCAGGCCATATTGACCGACCAAGCACGGAAGGTCGCTCGGGCGTTGACGCAGGCGGGTATCGCCGCCGACTACGACAGGGAGCGTGGCTTGCTCGACATCACGGCCGCGGGCTCGTTCGTCCATTCGTTCCCCGCCCTTCCGCACGAGGTGGCCTGCTAGAGGAGGTGGCCCGGTGGTGCCTCGCGGGTTGGCCAGGGCCATCGAGGGCGCTTCGGGCCGGGCCGGCGAGATCGGAAACGACGCTCGCCACGAAATTCCAGCCGTTCTCAAGCGTCCTCCCTCACCATCCCCCGTAGCCGAGGTGAGAGAGGAGCGAGTCCAGGTGCACGATCTTGAGAACCGCCCCATGAAGAGGATGAGTCTGAGGCGCTCGCACGCCGCTCGGATCGCGATAGCAGTGACGATGGCGATGCTGATCGCGGGGTGCGGTTCCTCTTCAAAAGCAGGTCCGACGGAGCCCACCTCGAAGGCGGACGCGAGCACGACGGCTCCCAGCCCCCGGCCTTCCTCGACCGTCGAGGGCTCCTTGGGCCAGGTCGGCGGTTGGATCGCCTGCAGCGGTGTGGACGGGATCTGGGCGGTTGATCCGGCGCGCCTGAACCGACGGATCCGGCTGAGCCGCGCGGACGGCGACCCCATCGCGTGGTCGAGCGACGGGACGAAGCTGCTCATCCGGCGGATCTCGCCGCGAAAACCCGCTGGACTCTCCGTTCTCGAGGCCGACGGGACCGAGACGAGTCTGACCGATGGCGCTGCCGACCCGACCGGTGGTTCGTTCACACCGGATGGCTCTGAGGTCGTCTACGCCGCGGGGCCTTGGGAGCGCTCAGCGATCTACGCGGTGAGCTCGGACGGAGGGACTCCCAGGTTGATCCTCCGCTCCACCCGGCGAATCTTCTTCCCGCATGATGGGCACAGTGCCCTCGGTTTCGCGTATCAGCCGGCGCTGTCGCCCGACGGAACTCGGATCGCCTACTTCGACGGCATGTTCGACCACAGCCACAACCTGTGGGTGGTGAACGCCGACGGCACCGAGCGACGCGTCTTGCTCGACGATGAGATCTCCGCGCCCGGCCACATGCGCGCGCTGACGTGGTCGCCGGATGGCGGATGGCTCGCGTTCATGACCGACGACAGCATCTACCTGGTTCGGCTCGACGGCACGGGGCTCAGGCGGGTGGTCTTCGGAGACTTGGGCGGGCCCGGTAGCGCACCCGCCGTGCAGTGGTCGCCAGACGGTTCGCGGATCGCCTACACCCGCGAAGGCGGCCCTGCGTTTCCCGCACGGGGAAGGATGAGGATTTCACCTGTGAAGCGGAGCTGGTGATCGTGAACGTGGACGGCGGCGACGAGCAGGTCATCGAGGGGATCCGTACGCCAGCGAACGCCTGGATCGCCTGGAATCCCAGAGCGTGATCCGTTCATCTCGACGGTCCGGCCGTGACGGTTGCGATCAGCGACGCTGATCACCCCGGTTTGCAGGAGTTTTCGAGCGGGGCGTCGCGATTCGATCATCTCGGGCACGTTCCAGACCGTGTTGCGAGACGTCGCGCGTGCCCGGGAGTGCCCGCGAGTCCCAAAATGTACCCGTCTCGTACCCGCGAAGAATCGAAATCGCGCCACTACAGGCAACACAACATGCCCATTTGCAGGGCTTCTGCTCAAGCCCTCTGACGGACTCGAACCGTCGACCCCCTCCTTACCATGGAGGTGCTCTACCAACTGAGCTAAGAGGGCAAGGCCCCTAGATTAGCCCACTTCTGAGCCCCCACTCCCGCGGCTGCGGATCGCCGGAGACGATCTACCAGCGACGGTCCGGCTCAGCTCGTGGTGGCGGAGAAAGAGACCCTTAGTGACCGTTGTTCCGCTGCACTCCGGCCAGGACATCGGCGCCGTCGTTGATGCAGCGAACGGCGTCCGCCAAGCCCTTCCCGGCGCCGAGCGGAGAGGGAGAAGGGCTGATCGCGGCCGGCATCAGCGCGAAGGTGGCTTCGAGTCGCAGGAGCGGGAGGCCCAGAAGGCGCGCGCGAACGGAGCCCTGCACGACCGTCCCCTCGGACAGGCGGCGGCTGCGATCGGCTCCAGCCATCAGGACAACCGGAGCCGACCTCGAGTTTCGCGCCGCACGGCTTGAGCTCACGAGTCGCTCTCTTGGCGGCGTCTGAGCGCCGAGATCGCCGCGCTCCCAGCGGTCAGTGCGGCGACTCCGCCCGCAATCAGGCCCGCCTTCATCAGGCTGCGCCCTTTCATGCCTTCGGCTAGCGCGGACAGAGAGTCGCCCACGCTGTCGACAAGGCGTTCCGGTTCGCTCTTGCTACGTAGAAGTCTCATCTCCGTGCTCCTTGCTTTACCTGCCGACGAGCCGCCCTGGTGATCGCATCGACGAGCTCAGGCTTCGTCATGCTCGACCGCGACTCGATGCCGATACTGGAGGCAAGCTCGACCAGCTCGGGCTTCTTGTAGGCGTCCAGGCCGCCGTCCACAGTCTCGCGATCGAGCTCGCGCGCAGTCTGTTTGGCGGTTGCAGCCGCCCGGTCACGGAGCTGCTCGGCCTCCTGCACCCGTGACTCCGCCTCGGCCGCTCGCTTGTCAGCTTCGTTCCGAAGCTGCTCCGCCTGGCGGTT
>Ga0126305_10001129_pt1 | contig 11786 bp, 13 predicted proteins | sample Plot26_FD_92536 | JGI IMG/M metagenome (GOLD analysis project Ga0126305, IMG submission 92536) | Serpentine soil microbial communities from UC McLaughlin Reserve, CA, USA - Plot26 | ecosystem: Environmental > Terrestrial > Soil > Grasslands | place: USA: UC McLaughlin Reserve, Lake County... | reverse complement strand
AGGGTTGATTGGGGCCGGCCGCGCTCAGGCAACGAAGCGGGTCCCAAAGCGGTTCAGTGAAAGAAAAAGGCGGGTATCGCTGTCTTGGAGGTAGGAGTACCTGCGGACGCAGGTGCTTCTGCGTTCGGTGGAGTGGCCGCCGCCTTTCCCTGAGACCCCCCGGGCGGCGACCCTCCACTGTTTGGGCCGCCCGGTGTTCATTCCCGCAGGTCGTTAGGCAGTCGTCAGGCGAGCGTAAAGACTTCGTGAAAATGCCCCCTCTCAGTGGATCGCGCTGCGTCACGAATCTGGCGCTTCTGCGGGTCATCGAGGGGCCGCCGTTTGCCCCGAGTCCCCCGGCGACCCTTTGCATTCTGGGAGCCTCGCTTCTAGGCCGGCCGCCGGGGCCAAGGACGCACCGCTTTCTGAATCAGGCCGCCATTGCCCCGTGTAACGACTTGCGGCCGCTGGACAGGTTTCTTCGGTCGGCCGGGTGTTCGACCAGGCGCAGGACAATGAGCAGTGCGATCCAGCACGTGTAGCGCTTCCGCTACTTAGCTACTTCGGTTACACCGAAATGTCTCTAGCGGACTGCGCTCGCCGTCTGCCACCACGTCGGACATCGTTCGGACATGGGTCCCGACCGCGGAGCGGGACGCGAGCCAATCGAGAAACGCCCGGAGAATCGACGTGCTCACCGAGGCCCGATTCCGAGAGCGGCCCTCAGAGATGGGATGGAACATCAGCACGACCCAGCCGCCACCGGCGTTTTCGGCGCCGGTCACGTCACCCTGCACGTCGCTAAGCGTGTGCGCGAGATTGACTCCAGCCGCCCGAATGGCCCACACGTTTCGTGGCGGGATCGTTTCGGCGACGACCGCGCTGCAATTCGCCGGCGTCGACCCCACGGGAGAGAGTCCCCAGGCACGACGAGCCGACTGGTATCCGCACTGCTGGACGATCGATTCGACCTTCGCGGTCCTAGCGCCGTACGGGTACGCGAAGCTGGCGGCCGGGAATCCGCGCGAGAGCAGGGCCTGCCGGCCCTCGTACACCTGGCGCGTCGCCTCGGTCGTGCGGACCTTCGTCAAGTCAACGTGGTCGGGTGTGTGCCCGCCGACTTCGTTGCCGTCGGCGGCGAGATCTGAGAGCTCGTCCCAGGTCAGAAACGGCGAGGTCCTCCCGATCTTGTTGCTATTAACGTAGAACGTCGCCTTAATCGAGTTGTGGGCAAGCATCGCGCGGACCACATACTGGTCAGCAGTGCCGTCATCGAAGGTGAGCGAAACGATCGTCGGCCGGAGAGCAGCGTTGCGATTCCGGCGGCTTTCGGAAGTTAATTTCGTCATTCAGGACGGCAGTTCTTAGCTTAACGCCACCGCGTGCGTCGCAGCGCCCAGTCCAACTGTGGAGAGAATCGTCCTACCCAAGACCGACCGCGGGCCATTTAAGCAACGTTGGAATAGACCTGAGGCTGGCCGCAGCCGAAATTACCTCTTGCTTACAGCGCGCCGGAACTCAACTAGCGCTCTTCGGTCTCCGGCCACGCCGCTTGATCTCGCGCCCCTTGGCGGCAAACTCCTGAGCCTCATCGTCGGTGAGGTCAAGCTGGAACTTGTTTCGTCGGCCATCGGAAGGCGTGAGCTCCATCGTCCACGCCTGATCCTCCGGGACTTCTTTGCCGCTCAGGTCGCTGGTAATCCGAACCATGGTGCTTCTAGCCATTTCACGCTCCTTACGCGGGTCTTTTGGAAGCGTAGGTTGCCGCTGCGTTCTGGCGCAAGTTTGAAGGCCAGGCGACGAGCCGACCGTCTCGAACGCTTCCAGCACCGGCTCGGTTTTCGCGCAGCGTCGTCGCTTGCTTCTTGCTCGATGGGTGGGATTATCGAGCCCGAGCGGAACTTTCAACGAATGGAGGAAACGCATGAGAACAGCATGCGTAGGCAGACGGGGCAGCGGCCGGCCAGCGGCGCGACGGACGGCAGCAGGACGGCGAGTCCCGTTTAGCCGTACGGCCTCTACGGTCGGCGTCGCAAGCGACGCCTCAGCGGCCCGCTCAGGTCTCCGAGATTCGGATCAGCTTCTGGAGGCGCCGGTGCACCGTCGCTTTCGTCGCCCGTGGCCGACACTTCAGCCCGAGCTCACGCAACGAGATCGATGGATGCGCGAGTCGGAGCTCGGCAAGCTCACGCAGTTCGTCCGGCAGACGCTCGAGGCCGCGGCGCTTCAGCCGCCGGACTGCGCGCAGCTGCTTCCCGGCCGCGCGGCTCGAACGCACGAGATTCGCGTGATCGGCGTTCGCAAGCCGGTTTGCCCGCGCCTTCGCAGCGCCGACGACGCTTCGCTCCGCAAAGGTCAGAACCGCGCTCGCAGCACCGGCCGCCGCCAGCACCTCCGCGATCGTCTCGGCGCCCTTGGCGTAGGCGAACGCATGGCCGGAGCGCTCCTGGACCCCGAGCTGGATCTCCTCGGCCGCCGCGACCTCGGCGATGAACTCCGCGCCGCTCCGCTCCCCCGTCCGCAGTTCCAGATGGGATCGAGAGACACTCCCCGCGCCGAGCAGCGCACCGCGCAGATAGGCGCCCCGGCAGCACGACCGCGCGACGACGCGCTTCGGCGGCCGGTCGAGCGGCGCTAGCCGCGCGCTCAGCACCCCGGCCTCGTGGAGCACCTGGAGCGCGCGGCTCTCACCCTCGACGTGGAGCTGGTAGCGAGTCCCGCCCTCGAAGGCGCGGCGCCTGTAGCTCCGGATCTCACACTGGACGCCGAAGCCGCGAAGCAGCGAGAACGCCCGACGCGCAACCGCCGAGCTGGACACGTCCAGGTGGACGGACACCTCGCCGCGGCCGCGGAGATGGATCGACCCGGCAGTGTGGAAGAGCGCCGACAGCTCCGCAAGCTTGTCGCACTCCCGCCGCGGAGCGATCGCGGCGAGCTCGTTGCGAACGTCCTCCGAAAGCGCCACGTCCGGCTATACGATCACAGGCGGTGAGCGCTGCAGGTCTCTTCCGTCCCCCGGCTCCAGCGAACGAGCCCGTTCTGGAGTACGCGCCCGGCTCGCCCGAGCGCGCCGAGCTCAGGCGCCGGCTCGATGATATGCGCGGGCAGCCGCTCGAGATCCCGCTCGTGATCGGCGGCGAGGAGGTCAAGACCGGCTCCACCTTCGAGGCCGTCGAGCCGCACGACAAGAAGAGCGTCCTCGCCAAGGTGCACAAGGGAGGCCCGGCCGAGGTCGAGCGCGCGGTCAAGGCGGCCGGTGAGGCCTGGGAAGACTGGCACCGCTGGCCCTGGGAAGAGCGCGCCGCCGTCTTCCTCCGCGCCGCAGAGCTGCTCTCCGGCCCCTGGCGCTCCACGCTCGTCGCGGCCACCATGCTCAACCAGTCGAAGACCGCGCATCAGGCCGAGATCGACGCCGCAGCCGAGACGATCGACTTCCTACGCTTCAACGTCGAGTTCATGCTCCGGATCTACGCGGAGCAGCCGAGCTCCTCGCCCGGGATCTGGAACCGGATGGAGTATCGCCCGCTCGAGGGCTTCGTCTTCGCGGTCACGCCGTTCAATTTCACGGCGATCGGCGCGAACCTGCCGAGCTCGGCGGCGCTGATGGGAAACACCGTCGTTTGGAAACCTGCTTCGACGGCCGCCTTCTCCGCGCACTGGGTCATGAAGCTCTTCGAGGAGGCCGGGCTGCCGCCGGGAGTGATCAACCTCGTCTACGGGTCGGGCGCCGAGGTCGGCGACGCCGCGCTCGCGAGCGAGCACCTCGCCGGCGTGCACTTCACCGGCTCGACGCCCGTCTTCCAGGGGATGTGGAAGACGATCGGCGAGAACATCGCGAACTACCGCAACTACCCCCGGATCGTCGGCGAGACGGGTGGCAAGGACTTCATCGTCGCGCATCCGTCGGCGAACGTGGATGCCCTCGCGACGGCGATCCTCCGCGGCTCGTTCGAGTACCAGGGGCAGAAGTGCTCGGCGGCTTCGCGGATCTATGCGCCATCGAACGTGTGGCCGGAGTTGCGCGAGCGGCTCGTGAAGGAGGTCTCGACGATCCGGATGGGCGACGTCGCCGACTTCACGAACTACATGGGCGCGGTCATCGACGAGAAGGCTTGGAAGGGGCACAAGGAGGCGATCGACTCGGCGTCGGACAACGCCGCCGAGGTCGTCGTCGGGGGCGGTGCGGACGACAGCGAGGGCTATTTCATCCAGCCCACGGTGCTCGAGACTCGTGACCCCGCGTCCCGCCTGATGCGCGAGGAGCTCTTCGGCCCGATCGTCACGACGTACGTCTATCCCGAGAACAAGTGGGACGAGACGCTCGAGCTCGTCGACGACAACCCGTACGCGCTCACCGGCGCGGTCTTCTCGGAGGATCGCGCGGCTATCGACCAGGCCGGGGAGCGGCTGCGCTACACGGCTGGAAACTTCTACGTGAACGACAAGCCGACCGGCGCGCTCGTGGGCCAGCAGCCGTTCGGCGGCGCGCGCGGCTCGGGGACGAACGACAAGGCCGGCTCGATGTGGAACCTGATCCGCTGGGTCAGCCCGCGGACGATCAAGGAAACGTTCGTCCCACCGCGCGACTATCGCTACCCGTTCATGGCGCCGGATTCGACGGACGGCGCCGGCCCGTCCGATCGTCCTTAACCGGCGCTGAACAACCGGCGGACGGGCAAGGCGTCTAAGTCGTCGATGGGCCGCCCGGTCGTCCTGGTCACTGCGGCGGCCCTCCTCCCCTTTACGGCGACGGCAATCGCAGCGCGGATCGAGGGGTCGCCCCGCACGGACTTCCTCCGCGGTGGGCCATCGGCCGACCGAATCGACGGCCGCGGCGGAAGCGACAGGATCAAGGTCGACGGCGGCGGGAGGGACAGCGTGCGCTGCGGGCCTGGCCGCTTCGACCTCGTCAACGCCGACATCTCGGATCGCATCGCCTCGGACTGCGAGACGGTCGCGCGGGTGATCGCCCGTGATTCGTATCGGGCGCCGGCGCAGCACGCGACGATCGCCGAGCCTGACTCGCTCTCTTGGGGCCGGACGATCGTCGTGGCGTACCAGTCCGGCCGGTTCCGCGACGGCGGCGCCGTCAACACCGGGTGGGCGACGTCGCGGGACAGAGGGCGCACGTGGCGCAGCGGCACCCTCCCCGCGCTGACTGTGAGCTCGCGTCCCGCCGGACGCTGGCAGCGCGCCAGCGACCCCGTCGTCGCCTACGACGCAGCACATGGAAGCTGGCTGATCGCCTCCCTCGCGTTGAGCGCGGGGCAGGCCGCTGCGATCGTCGTCAGCCGCTCCCCGGACGGGATCACCTGGAGCCCGCCGGTGTCGGTGGTCGAGGCTCCGTGGCAGCCGAACCTGCTCCTCGACAAAGAGTGGATCGTCTGCGACAACGGCGCCGCGAGCCTGCACCGCGGCAGCTGCTACGCCGTCTACAGCGATTTCCGGACGCTCCAGCTCGAGTTCCAGGCGTCCCGGGACGGCGGGCTCACGTGGGAGTCGCAGGTCTCGGCTCCTGAGAACGCCGGCCGCGGATCGATCCTCGGCCGTTGGGCGCCCGCGCCGCAACCGGTTGTCCAGCCGGACGGCGACCTGATCGTGCCGTTCTACGACGAGAACCGTGTCGCCTCCGTCCGCTCGGTTGACGGCGGGCGCTCGTTCCAGCCGCCGGTCACGATCTCGGCCACCAACTTCAAGGTGACGCCGGGTCTCCGCGGCCCGCCGCTGCCGAGCGCCGAGGTGGACCGTGCCGGCAACGTCTACGTCGTCTGGCCGGACTGCGCGCGAACGCCGTCGTGCAGCGCCAACGACCTGCTGATCTCAAGCTCGGCGGACGGCGTCACCTGGTCGCGGGCGACGCGGATCCCGACGAGGCCTCGCGGCTCGCGTGCGGACTACGTCCTCCCCGGAATCGGCGCCGACACGAGCCGGACCGGCCGAATCGCGGTCGTGTACTACGTCCTTCGCGACGGGCTCCTCGACGTCGGCTTCACATCCTCGGAGAACGGAGGCCGGAACTGGCGCCCGGCGCGGCGCCTGAACGCCCAGACGATGCGGCTCGAATGGGCCGCCCAGGCCGGCGGCGCGATGCTCGGCGACTACTTCTCGACGTCGTGGTCGAGCGGCCGCGCGGTTTCGGTGTTCACGCTTGCCTCGCCGAGGGGCGCGCGGTTCAATCAGCCGCTCTTCGCAACCGTCATTCGTCCATGAACCGGCGCACTGCGTCCGGAGGGCGTCGATGCGGGTCCGGCGCCAGGCTGTAGAGGACGTAGTAGCCCTCGCGGCGGGTCTCGAGCACACCCGCGCGGGCGAGGATCCGCAGGTGCTTCGAGCACCGACCGCGCCACCGCCGCCGCCCGCTCCGGCGCCGAGGACGCTGCAGGCGTCGGTCGGGCCCGCTGGAAAAGCGACGCTGAGCGCGCGGTCCGTCAAGACCGGCGCCTACCGGATCGTGGTCAGGGACCGGTCGGCGCGACACAGCTTCCGGCTCGCCGGCCGGCGCGTGAACCGGACGACGGGCGCAGACTTCACCGGACGCGTGACCTGGCGGGTCCGTCTCGCAAGGGGCGTCTACCGCTTCGGCAGCGACGCCAGGCGCCTCCCCGGCCGCCTGCGCGTCCGCTAGGCCCGGCCGGCTTTGTGCAGCTGCGCGTAGATCTGGCGCGCGGTCCTCGCCGGGATACCCGGGACGCCCTCGAGCTCCTCCTGCGTCGCGGCCAGGAACTGCTCCGCGGAGCCGAAGTGCTTGAGGAGCGCCCGCCGGCGAGCGGGGCCCACACCGGGGAGCGTGTCGAAAATCGACTCCCGCGCTCTCGCGTCGCGCCGCTGGCGGTGGAAGCCGAGCGCGAAGCGGTGGGCCTCGTCCCGAATACGTTGGAGCAACTGCAAACCGGGTGAGTGCCGCTCGAGCCGGATCGGCTCGGGCCGGTCCGGCACGAACACCTCCTCGACGCGCTTGGCAAGCGAGATCACTGCGACACGCGGGAGGTCGTAGGCCTGCATCGCCTGGATCGCCGCCGCCAGCTGCCCTTTGCCGCCGTCGATCACCACGAGGTTGGGAGCGAGGGCGAAGCCCTCGTCGTACTCCTCCTGGGTGGCGGTCCCGACGCGGGCGAACCTCCGGGAGACGGCCTCGGCGAGCGCGGCGTAGTCGTCCTGGCCGTCCAGTCCGCGGATGCCGAACTTCCGGTAGTGCGCCTTCTTCGGCGTCGCGTCCTGGAAGACCACCATCGAAGCAACCGGCGACTCCTCCTGGATGTTCGAGACGTCGAAGCACTCGATCCGAAGCGGAAGGCTCTCGAGGTTGAGCACCTCCCGGAGCTCCTCCAGCGCCTCGACCCGGCGCAGCCTCGACTGCTCCGCCTTCGCGGTGTCGGCCTCGAGCGCGAGCCCCGCGTTCTGGTTCGCGAGCTCCTGCAGGCGCCGCTTCTCGCCGCGCTCGGCCGCCCGCACCTCGACACGGGAGCCACGGCGCTCGGAGAGGAACTCGGCCAGAGCAGAGGTGTCCCCCGCCTCGCGGGGGACGACGATCTGCGGCGGGATCGACGGCGCCGAGCCGTAGTACTCGAGCACGAACGCCTCCAGCAGCGCCGGAACGTCCTGCCCCTCGACGTTCTCGAGGTGGAACGCGTAGCGGTCCACCATCTTCCCGTCGCGAAGCGGGAAGACCTGAACGGCCGCGCTCGCACCCTCGATCGCGATGCCGACGACGTCCACCGTGCCCACCGCCCGCTTGTCGGCCGCCTGCCGCTCCGCGAGATGCCGGACGGAGAAGAGCCGGTTCCGGAACCGCGCCGCCTCCTCGAACCGCTCGTCTGCAGCGGCTTCGTTCATCCTCCGCTCGAGCTCACGGATGATCGGCCGTGACTCGCCGGACAGAAACTCGATCACGCCGTCGATCACCTTCCGGTACTCGTCCTTCGAGATGTAGGCGACGCACGGCGCGTAGCAGCGGTCGATGTGGAAGTCGAGGCAGGGAATGCCGGAGTGGCGGCCCGGCGTCGGCCCCTCGCAGGGTCGGAACCGGAAGACCCGGTTGAGGACGTCCAGCGTCTCGCGCACCTTCTTCGCGTTCGCATACGGGCCGAAGTAGACGACCCCGCGGCGGTGTCGCTCGCGCGTGAACATCACCCGCGGGTAGTCGTCGTCGACGGTCACAGCGATATACGGGAACGACTTGTCGTCCCGCAACCGAACGTTGAACGGCGGCCGGTGCCGCTTGACGAGGTTCTGCTCGAGGTGCAGTGCCTCGACCTCAGTGCCGGTGACGATCACCTCGAGGTCGGCGATCCGCGCGATCATCCCGCCGATCCCCGACCGGGTGTCGCCGCCCTGCTGGAAGTAGCTCCGCACGCGGGGCCGGAGCGACTTCGCTTTGCCGACGTAGAGGATCTTCCCGTTTGCGTCGCGGAACAGGTAGACGCCCGGCTTCGCGGGCAGCGCCTTCAGCTTGGGCTCCAGGGACGTGGCCATTCGATCCAATGTAGCCTCGTGCCCCCGTGCGGAAATGGGGTCTACTCGGGTGCCTTGGGCTTGTCTGCGCGCTCGCGGCCTGCTCGCTTCCCGGTGACGAGGAGCGCAAGATCGATGTTGGAGTCTGGGAGTACTTCATCCGCGACCCGGATCCGGCGACGGCGACGCAGAAGTTGGAGGAGTTGACGGACGCCGGCTTTCGCGCGGCGATCACGAACTCGTTCTGGGAGCCCGGCCGCCGGGAGCCCTCGGCCCAGGAGCTCGCGGAGCTGACGAACGCGGCGCGTGCGGCGCAGGCAGCGAACGTCCGCCCGTTGCTGATCGTCCAGAACCCGGGAAGCCGGACGACGCCGAACACTGCCGAGCTCCGCGCCGAGTTCGCCGCCTACGCAGCCGCGATCGCGCGCCGGCTGCCGGCGTTCCGCGACTTCATCGTCGGGAACGAGCCGAACCTCAACCGCTTCTGGCTGCCTCAGTTCGGGCCTGACGGCGAGAACGTCGCCGCGCGCGACTACCTCGCGTTGCTCGCCGAGACCTACGACGCCCTGAAGGCCGTCTCGCCGGACATCCGCGTCATCGGCGGTGCGACGGCGCCGCGCGGCGGGGACGACCCGGAGTCATCACGCCAGACGCACTCGCCCACGACCTTCATCCGCGATCTGGGCCGCTTCTACCGGGACAGCGGCCGAGAGACCCCGGTGATGGACGCCTATTCCCACCACCCATACCTGGAGCGCTCCGAGCTTCCGCCCGACTTCGCGCACCCGAACTCGACGACCATCGGGCTCGCCGACTACGACAAATTGGTCGAGCTCCTCGAGGAGGCGTTCGACGGCACCGCGCAGGAGGGCGCCGACCTCCCGATCCTCTACACCGAGTTCGGCGTCCAGACGGAGGTCCCCGAGGAGAAGCTCGACGCGTACACGAACCTGGAGTCGCCGGCGGCGAACGACGCGGTGCCGGAGCCGACGCAGCAGGAGTACTACCGCCAGGCCTTCGAGCTGATCTGCGATCAGGACAACGTCGAAGGCCTCTACATCTTCCACGTCTGGGACGAGCCCGACCTGCTCGGGTGGCAGTCGGGTCTTTACTACGCCGACCGCACCCCCAAGTCGAGCCGCGACGCACTCGTCGCTCTACCATCCTGTTCGTGAGCGGTCAGTACGTCGCATACCAGTTCTTCCGCGTCGATCCGGCCTGGCGGCGGCTGCCTGTCGAGGAGCGCATGGCAGGAAAGGACGCCTTCGCGGAGGCCGTCGAGGAGTGGGCCGGCCGGATGGACGCGCTGCGCACCTACTCGGTCACCGGCGTGCGGCCCGACTCGGACTTCTTCCTGTGGAAGATCACCCAGCGGTACGAGGATCTCGGAGAGCTCGGCGCGGCGTTGAACGCGACGCCGCTCGCCGGCTGGCTCGAGACGCCCTACTCGTACCTCGCGACGACGAAGGCGTCGCAGTACACGGCGGCGCGCCGCGCGCGGAAGGTCGTCCCGCGCGGCTCGCCCTACCTCGTCGTCTATCCGTTCGTGAAGATCCGGCCGTGGTATGCGCTCTCCGAGGACGAGCGGCAGCGCGCGATGGACGAGCACATCCGCATCGGAGCCGAGTTCGCGACGATCCACAACCACACGACGTACTCGTTCGGGATCGACGACCAGGAGTTCATGACCGCCTTCGAGTGCGACGAGCCCGCGGACTTCATGCACCTGATGCTCACGCTGCGCGACAGCGAGGCGAGCCGGTACACCGAGCGCGACACGCCGATCTTCGTCGGGCAGGCGATGGAGATCCGGGCGGCGCTTGACGCACTCGACGGATCGGCAGTCCGCGCCGAGGCCTAACCGTAGGTGTGCTGGTCCCGCCAGGTGCGGAACATCGAGAAGCCGCACAGGCCGAGGATGAGGAAGAAGGCCAGGGCTTCCTGTCCCGACGCGCCATAGAGGATGAAGATGCCGATTGCGACGAGCGCGAGGATCGCGCCGCCGTAGAACGCGAACTGCGCACGGGTCGGCCAGGTCGAGATGTCGCCGCGCCGCTCGCGCCACATGAGGTAGACGAAGAACGCCACTGCGAGGAAGAAGGCGATCCGCGTCAGGTAGACGAGCGAGAGCAGTGCCGTCTGTTGGTTGAGGATGATGATCCCGAGGACGATCACCCCGATGATCAGGAACCCACGAAGGGTCGGGTTCATGTCTGCGAAGAAGCGCCTCATCCCGACGTCAAGTACGCCCTCGTCGCGAGAGCCCCTGCGAGCAGCGTCGCGCCGACGAACCACGCGAGTCGGCGACGCGGCTCCGCCGGCGCGTAGAGCCAGGGAGAAAGCGCAGCCAGAAGCGAAAGCGTCCCGTAGGCGTAGTGCAGCTCGTCCGGAGCCCGCCGATCGTCCGAGACGAGCAGGAGACCGATCGCGACCTGCGCGATGAGCAGCGTCTGGACGAGCGCGAGCGCGTGCCCGAGTGGCCGGCCCACGTCCCGGCGCCGGAAGTACGCGAGCCCGCCCCATACTGCGGCCACAGCGGCGGTGACGAGGACGGCGAGGCCAACGAGCTGATGAGCGTCGGACACGGGCGGCCAATGTATAGGGTGGCTCCGTGGTCGAGGAAGGCGCCGAGGCACCGGATTTCGAGCTGACCAGCGACGCCGGCGAGCGCGTCAAGCTGTCGCAGTTCCGCGGCCGGCCGGTCGTCCTCTACTTCTATCCGCGCGACGACACCCCCGGCTGCACGGCGCAGGCCTGCGGGATCCGCGACGCATACGACGAGTTCGGCGAGCGCGGCGCGGTCGTCCTCGGCGTCAGCCCCGACGACGAGTCGTCACACGTCAAGTTCAAGGAGAAGTACGGGCTGCCGTTCACGCTCCTCGCCGACTCCGAGCACGACGTCGCAGAGCTCTACGGCGTGTGGAAAGAGAAGACCTTCGGCGGGAAGAAGTACTGGGGCGTCGAGCGCTCGACCTTCGTGATCGACGAGGACGGACGCGTCGCAAAGGCGATGCTGCGGGTCAAGCCCGACACGCACGCCGAGAAGGTGCTCGAGGCGCTCGCGGCCTAGTTTCGACGGCATGGCCGAGCTACGTCGCGTCTCCTTCATCCTTCGCAGCGCGGACTTCGAGGAGCCGGCGGAGATCGTGGCGAGCGTGGACTCAGTCCCGCGCACAGGCGAGCAACTGGTGATGGACGGCCGCACCTACCGTGTCAAGGTCGTGCTCCACAATTACGACGAGGGAGACGTCTACGTCTACGCCGATGAGGACTCCTCGCCGATCGGCTCATAGTCGCGCCGACCTGGCTCTGCGGATGAACCGCGCGGTCGTCCTGGTTGTGGCCGTCGTGTTGCT
>Ga0126305_10001128_pt1 | contig 11788 bp, 11 predicted proteins | sample Plot26_FD_92536 | JGI IMG/M metagenome (GOLD analysis project Ga0126305, IMG submission 92536) | Serpentine soil microbial communities from UC McLaughlin Reserve, CA, USA - Plot26 | ecosystem: Environmental > Terrestrial > Soil > Grasslands | place: USA: UC McLaughlin Reserve, Lake County... | reverse complement strand
CACTACACCTGCAACTAATAATACACCGCCAGCAATTAGAATAATGTAGCCGCGCTTTAGCATCTTCTTCTGCTGTCTATATATAACGTATTATATATTTTACAACTGGATTTTATTACTATTGACGGCAATTAAGGTTGCAGGCTTACTCAAGATAGAGTGTTATTCACCTTAACACTTACTCTGCTAGTCTCCTCGGTGCAGATATAGGCTTTACATCGTACTCTATACAAATATAATAAGACCTAGGTACACGATATTGTATACGGTGCAGTGGTTACATGTCTACAAACTATCCTGTAAGACCATGGCCAACGGTGATTTCTGGACATATTTGTATGAGTTGTAATATATGTTCTAGCATATGTAGTTGGAGATGTCAGATTAAGCGATATATTGTGGGCGTCCCTTATAACAATTGGAATCAAAAACGTTTTATTTAGAATGATGTTAGCAATCTAACATGAAAAAAGGAATATACTCATGGGCAATAGTAGCTCTTACAACCATACTATTGACTTTTGCAACGACTCCAGTCTGGGCACAGGCCACTACCGATGACACAGATGACTCTGGTAACTTTGCAGAGTTCATTGGTTGTCTGTTTGATGGCACTGAAGGGACTACAGGTGAAGATACAGCACAAAGCGTTGTTGAGGCGATAGAAGGTACTGCTCAGTCTGTCCCTACTGAACAAGATATAAGGGATTGCTTTGAACCAATATATGAGCCGGCTGCAACGACCGGTGGAACAGTGACAGGACAAACAACAGACGAACCAACAACCGGAATAACAGACGACGAGAGTACAGCTGAGCAAGATGAGGAAGATGAAGAAGCTGGCGACGAGGGTGTAAGTGAATGAGAAGATACAGGAGGTTAACCTTCTTCATTTTTAGTGAGCTAATGCTGTGCTGAACTGAGGAAATAGATCAAGAATCTTTAGCTTGCCATTTTTTAATATTTTTTGAGCTGTATATTTACTTCAGGAATCTCTTCTGTAGCTTTACAAGTCTTTAATCAATTTTCTTGGATTGAATACATGACCATTATGCTCTTGTTTGGTAGCGTCTTTATACTCTTGATAACTATATACATGTGTGAAGGAGAAGATGAAGAAGACTAACTTCCTTCATTTTTAAGGCCAGCTAGTTTAAGTATTTTTTTCCCATAATGATAATCCTATATTCCTTTTGTCAAAGTCAACAGTGAGTATAGGTACTAGCTTACGTTTTGATGTGATGATATAGAGTCCTATTGGCAAGGACCTATCTAAACTGTTTATCACCTCTATTTCTGGTCTATCAAAAGTCTGTGGTTCTTGCTCTGTTGGCTCAGAGGAGAAAGTTTCTGCAGGATTAAATCCTGCACCTGTACCTGATTCATCAAATGCTGTAGACTGTCCCGATTTGTTTCTATTTTTATGAGATATTTTAGCTGCCTCTTGCTTTTGTTTATTCTTGTATTCATCCCTTATGGTATTTTTTTGCCATGTAGAGATACTAGAGATCCTTCATTACTTTATCTCTAATATCTTCACTTGAGAGATTGGAGTTTTCTTCCTTTAGTGCCTGACAGAGTTGTGGAATCCAGTATTTTGCAGTCCCTCTGGCCTGCTTCAATAAATTATTATATGTTGATATTCAGTTTCTCTTGACATTCATTATCTCATCATGCAGTGTCTCATTGTTTAAAAGCGATTTTTGTTGTCTTGTGCTAAACAGCTGGCTAGCAGTAATTATCCTGAATAGCCATAGATGATAATATAGCATTTTTGCTTTTAAGATATGAATTGTTATCTTAAACATTATAAGAATTATATAAACAAATAGTGCACAGCATACAATTGGTTAACTGGAATTATATTGTTACTTGCAGTAACTGCGGATATATTTCTTCTGAGAAATTGCCTGAGAAACAAGCAAAGCAGCTTTTACATGCTCATGTAGGCGGGCCAGAGAACTGTACAACAGGACACATTAAACTTATGAAAGTTAGAGCCTAAGCCTCTTGCATATGACCTATGCTTTTGTATAGGATTCTTATACATTCACTATATGTTCTATATTTGAATTTGACTTCTTGAACATGGATATCTTCTCTTAAATGTTCTTTAGATGTATCAATTTTGTATTTTTTTGCAATATCGTCTAGAATGCTATTTACAGTAGTGTTCCTATACGATTCGACAATAAGATTGGCCATAATTTATAATTGACATTGCGGTATATTTATTACACTATTACAAATTATCGGCTTTATGGCAACTAAAGTACTAACTATTTTAAGAAGCTTCTGTTTTGTCGTAGAAAAAGTCCTTTTATAGCTTATTTATATAGAATACCCTGTTTAATACGAACTATCCATGAAGACTAATCCCGTATTGTGCTCAAAATCTATTATGAGGCATACGAACTAGTGGCTTTTACTAAGGCTGCATATTTTAAAATATTAAAACTATAGTAATCTTTGCTGTTTTTTAATAAAATTTGTATACAACAGTATAAAAAGTACAATGTGCCTATGTATAGATGTATATGAGTAAAATATCAAAACAAGATACAATCTCCGAATATTCAAGGATTGTATGTCCCAATTGTAATGCTAATTTTGGTAGTAGTAACAAAAACGGTAACAAGAGCAATATGATTACAGACCCTGAATCAGGCGAACATATTTGCGGTAACTGTGGTTTAGTTTTATCGATAGAAAAGGTTCAAGAAACAAGACCTGAATGGCGCCACTTTGATTTAGAACATAAAAACAACAATAGAATAAGAATAGGAATGCCTACTTCTCTTGCAAGACATGATATGGGTTTATCAACTATAATTGGAAGAACAGATAGAGATTATACTGGAAATAGAATTGCAACTTCTATTAAACCTACAATTGATAGGCTAAGGATACTGGACTACAGAACGCAACTCTATAGTTCTACTGATAGAAGCCTCAAAAGAGCCTTTGCTGAACTTGATACTCTTAAGGATAAGTTGGCATTGCCTGATTCAGTAATTGAGAAAACAGCATACATATACAGAAAAGCTCAGAGCAGAGGAATGGTTAGGGGAAGAACAGTGTCAGCTATGCTGGCTGCTGCCATATACATTGCATGCAGAGAAATTGGGGTTGGAAAAACATTGAAAGACATAGCCCGAGGTACTAATGTAAAGCCAAAATCTCTTTCGCATAGTTATAGGATGTTGCTAACAGAACTAGATATTAAAACACCAATGTTGGACCCTATGAGATGCGTAGTCAAGGTAGCAAACAAGATGCATCTACATGAAAGAATTACTAGACAAGGTATGGATATCATGCATACTGCGATAAGGAAAGAAGCAAGTGCTGGAAAGAATCCTATGGGACTAGCAGCAGCTGTTTTATACATCTCATACCAGCATAGTATTAAGGGCAGTATTGATAAAAAGGTTAACGAAGTAGATAATAATAGAAACCAAACATCCTTTGCTCAGGCAGCAGGAATAACCGATGTTACATTGAGAAATTCAGTCAAAGGTCTTAAGAATCAACTGCTTTTACTAAATTAGCCGCCATTGCTATCTTCAGTAGATTGATATATATGCAGATGGACAGAAAGTTAAAAATTAAAATAATGAGAAAGAAGCATAATGAAAAAGATAAGAATAACAGCTTCTTCTAATATATAAAAAATGTATACTGTTAACATTAGTTCCCTATGTGTAAATTAATAGGGCAAGAAGAAAATTCATATTGTATGCAATAAATGCAATCTTTTCAGGAGGAATGATATGGACAGATTCTTCTCTGTGCTTCATATGATTTATCTACAAGCTATACCAGATGCATAGTAATAATTAGTCATGATAACTGACAAAACTGCAGATGGTGCTGGCGAAAGCAAGGAAAAACTCAATAATGATAGTAGTAGCAGCCGTATAGCAAACGAACAGGATGAAAAGAAAGTAAAGGACCTGAACAGAGAGATTATAATGATTTTTCAAATGTACAAAGCCTCATTCGGCCATACATCTGCTGCATTACTCAGTGTACTATCATATTTATCAGACATTTATCTAAGGCAACACCCTGAAAATAGTCAGATATTATCTGACTATTTTCAAAAAGAGTTTGATAAGTTTTTGAAAATGATCAATAGGCATAAACCTTAGTGTACATATTCCACATTGCATCGCTAGCTACTATAAATAATAACCTGTTGTCTTGTTATTTTTTAATAATATAAAAATGGTCCTCATTGAATATATAGGCTAGCTCTAATGATGCGTATTACTATTCCAAGCTAGCAGATTGACCCAATAAAAAACAAACACAAAGGTCAATAAAAGCATTAGAAATCTGTTTAAATAATATACTACAGATATCATAGCATGTGTGAGTTTATAGCAGGCTATGAAGATAGCAAACTCCTCAAGAGGAGAATGAATAAGATAGCTGAGGAAGAAGAAGAACCAGAACTGGAGAAAGTAGAAGAGCAACCCCTAGTGGCTTCAAAGTAAGGATATAGATTAAGAATACTTTGTCAGGGATGTATTTCTTCTCTTTACCCTTTATTTTAATTATTATAAGTTTATTTGTGTAAATGTGAGCAATGAAAAAAGATTTCATCGTTTCTAAGATAGAATCTTCTCAGGACAGCAGTCCATACGTGTTTATTGCATTTATTGATCCTAAAGAGTCTAAATCAGCAAGTGGAGGTGGAGGAGATTCTACGCAAAGCCCTTTCGGGATGGGTATCGGTGCTATTCCCTTTACTTCTCCTGAGGATTTAATGAAAAATCTACCTAAAGCCTTATCCAATATGTTTGGTGGAAGAGGAATGCCTGGAGATTCCCCTACTTTTAAAATCACTATGAAAGAATATGAAAACATGGCGATTAAAGTTGGAGATAGAGTTGAAATAGAGATAAAGAAAGCGGATAACAGTGGAGTTTAACAAGCCAACATTTTTCCCAATGTTGATCACGAGAGAATATCTGCTTTGCCAAGGCGCTATGGCCATGTGTGTTCGACTACTATAGGAGTCATTGTTGACCTGATTTGTTATTTATTGTTCTTTCTTATGCGCTGGATTATGGTTTCTTTTATGTCGTCAGGATATGGAAATGGAATTCCGTATATTATATCCACATGCTGAATATTTTTCTATTGACTTTGCGAGTGCAACTATTTTTTCTTAATTTTGCTATGAAATATTCGTTTATTAACTATCTTCATCGTACAGTCTTTTTATCCTCAGGAGAAGCAGCAACAAAAAAGATTTTGAGTTTTGAAAAAATAAAGGATCTTCAGGGTATTATTTCTTTATTTTTTACTTATTTGCTCCAGCAGCTCCTTGTTCGTATTCACTACCTGTTTCTGCTGCACCTGCAGTACCTTTAGCCATACCTTTTTTTCTTGCTATTTCTGCTGCTTCTTCAGGATTTGGTCCCATTTGACCCGGTTCAACAATTTTTTCCGTCATTTCTCTTTTTACAGCTGTAGGTTCATGTGCTTTTTCCTTTGCAGGAGTCATTGCCTCTTTTTCTCTGTATTCTTTCAAGGGATCATCTCTTCTTCCAGTTTCAGTTTCAGGAGCGCCTTCTTCATCTTCTGAAGTTTATCCTTCAGTTTTTCCAGTACCTGAAACCTTTTCTTTTACTTTCTCTTTAATTTCACCCATCTTATCAGAATATAGAACATTATTATTATTATTATTATTTTCGTTTCGACACTGTTAGACGGTAACTATTTCCCACCTAAAGCATACTCAGATCCTTTCCATAATCCTGTTTCTTTATCTTATGACCATATTATCATCCTCTTATTGTATTTATCATAAATGTTCAGATATTAAGGAAATATCTATGTATTAGATACAGGTACTAATGCCACTTACAAACTTGACAATAATAATCTCTTAGTCATTACTACTAGGATCAGTATGGGTGTTGCAAATACAATAAGTATCACAATAGGAATAGTATGGTACGACTGCTGAGTCTTTAGGTATTGTAAGAGGAAGAGGAAGAGGAAATATGTAAATCAGACCACTCATTCCAGCACCACTATTATCGTCATGTATTTTTGTAAAAGGAAGAAAATATGATAAAGCAATAAGGGTTATACCAGTAACGATTACTGCAACGGAAATCGGAAATAGATAGCGGTTCCTCTCGGAGGAATTATTGCTAAGATTGCTATGGATGCTATCGTTATTATTATTGTTATTCTGTTCTTCAGCATTTCTTTGCTTGCATAAATTACATACAGACTCTTTTTCTGATATACAAGAGGTACAGAAACTCAGTCCGCATTGGGTACAAATGTACCTTGCTGGGATGCGTCCACACTTATTACATCCTTTGCTCTTAATTATCTAGTATTTGAATCACATTAACACCAGCAGTAACAGAATGATAATTGTGATAACCACAAAAGGGATTATGTAAAACCATTTAGAGTAGCCAAATATAATTGGAATAGGACCTATCATTACTATACCTGACGAAGACATTTTAGATTTTTTCTGTTTTACTCCTTTCTTTCTATTGTATGGTAGCAGATATAATAGAAGGAAAATACCTAAAATCAACATTAGATAACCTGTAAAGAGCAGAATGAAGAAATTAGGTAACAGCATCTATAATCTTCCACACTATCATATAGTGTAAAGGAAAATTAATAATTTTGCTTTAGACTAAAAACAATCCCCTTATTTTTAGACAAGGATTATGAATGTACATATTATTGTGACCTTAAAGCTTCAATTGGAAGATAGCGTGAAGCTTTCCAAGCGGGGAACAGTCCTGCCAGTATGCTGAGGGCTACAGAGATAACCCAAACTATAGCCATATCTTGAGCTAAGTATATCGGATTAAGCGATGATTCACTAGAAGTAGTAGCAGCTGCTTCCTCAGTATGGTAATTTGCATTATTGCTACTTTCACTAGGGCTATTAGAACCAAAAGTTGCGCTTAGACCATAACCCATCCCTATGCCGGTGACCAATCCAAATGTTGCTCCAAAGATACCTATTAACAAAGCCTCAATCAGAAATAGAACAAGAATGGTTTTGTTTTGAGCCCCCATTGCCTTGAGAGTCCCAATTTCCTTTATTCTTTCGATAACAGAAGTATATAGAGTAGTAATAATTCCAACAGCCCCCACCACCAATGATACTACTGCAATGCTTGAAAGAAATGCATTAATTCCTCCTGTAAACTCTTCTATAGTCTCTAAGATAGCTTTAACTGTTGTTATTCCAATGTCATTTCCGTATAATTTTCTAATTTCTTCTTCAACTACATCTACAAATTCACTTGATCGTGTTGCGACAAATAATGAATCAAACTTTCCTGCTTTTTGGAATAGTGAATTCCCTGAGTCCTCATTTATCACTAACGCCTCATCAATAGTAGGATTGCCAGTAGATTCCATTATTCCACTGACCACAAAGTTTTTTGTTTCTTCTTCAGATTTACCCGTTTGCGGATCTACAAACGAATACCTTACCTTAACACTTTGTCCTAGGGAAATAAATGGTGTATCTTCTCCTGGTGGATTGGCTACATCTTCGGCAACAAGTATTGACGAAGGATCATTTTGTCTTATGCTCGATCCTTCCATAAATCCCAAGGTAGGCGCAATTACAGTGAGTCGTGTAGGATCCATAGCCAAAACAGAATATAATTTAGTTTCACCAGCCGATTCTACATCCACCTGGCTTTGGTATGCTGGGATTACTTCATCTACGAATGGAATTGATTTTAGTCTGTTTACAACTGCTGTATTTAATGTAATTTTCGCCGGGGCTGGTGCCCCTACACCTCCTATTCCTGGACCTCCAGTATCAGAATTCTGATCTTGTTATGTACTAGATACAAATAGTATGTTAGGAGCTAAATTTCTAAACTGTTCATTGAAGAATGCTGTAAACCCAGCACCAATTCCGTTGACCGCCACCAATAGGCTGCTTCCCACCATCACCATAACTATTGTTAACGCTGATCTGACCTTTCTTTCTTTCAGGGCATCAAATGATAAGTTGAATATTTCTCTGAAATCCATTTTTATGTGTCCCTCATAGTATGCATATTATGTCGTTAGATTCTGCGCTTTCTAATATACCTGATATAGTTATTGTTAGCATATTCACTGTTTTACCCCACTCACCTTCTTATTGTCGGCTGAGAAAGGTTTATCATCAAAAAGTTCAGGATCTTCATTATTTTTATTGAAGGATTTTCTTTTTTCACCTTTTCTTCTTCTTCTGACAACGATTGCTAATATGGAGATAATTGCCAAGATTATCACTACTGGTATAATGATAAATGATAATTCACCAGATCCTAAAATCCCACCTAATTCAGCAGTTGAGTCTGTAGATTTTGGAGTATAGTTAACAGTTCCGTTCAGAATTAGTTCATGCGTATTTCTTAGGTTGTCAGTATAAGTAACTCTAATACTAATAGGATATATGTCTCTAGGAGTACCTTTATCAATATTCAAAGGAATGCTAAATGGAAGAGGAGAGTTCTCGGATAGATCACCAAGGTATTGTTGAGGTGGAAAGTTCCTTACAAGGGGTCTCGGAGGCTGTTCTGTAGTTGTTGAAGATGATGATGTCGATGTGTTTGCCTGTCCAGTATTTATCATTTCCACTGTTGTAAACAGAGCAATCGTATTTCCTTGGTTTAACAAGTTCCCTACCAAATTTGGTGTTCCTCCTATGTCATTTAGGGCAAGATCATACGCCTTTATTCTTATCTCGCCGTCTACGTATGCTCCAATACTAAGAGAGTCCATCTTTGATTGTCCACCTGATATGTACTCTGTATCTACTGTAAACTCGATAGGAGTTGCTATCACATTCTCGGCTGCGAAAACTTGAGTAGATAATTCCTGTTTTGACGACGCATCCATGGAGCTGAATGTCCACCTTGAATCTCCAAGTATCTTTACAGAGTCTAATGACGAATCTAGAGAAAGAACTACGTCTTTTAGCGGAGTATCTCCATTATTTGAAACTAAGAACGTAACCTCTTCAATTTTTCCCGCTTTTAATAAAATTGTATCTTCTTCTCTATCTATATTGGCTTCACTATTTGCACTACCGGCATTACCAAGATTTGAAGTATTGATTATGTTTATTGGACTGATACTCAGAACAGATTCAGGAGGATTGGGAGATATTACTATGCCAATTGATTTATCCGTTGTTATCTTTGTACCATACGCGTCATTGTAAGAAATTTCAAGATTTAAATTCTGTATAGTGCCACCTGAAGAGTAACTGGGGTACACTGTTGGTGTTATGAACGCAGATCCGCCTGCTGGGATATTGCCAACATTAAAGGTTGTGGTTCGGAGGCTAATTATTGACGCCTCAGAATCTGCTTCTTGTCCATCTTCTGATGTTGTTGCTTCATCAGTTGACGAAGATGCAGTAACATTATTGTCTGAATCAGAATTATTACGAATGGACTCGCCATTACTCTCGTCGTTGTCGTTATTATTTTTATTATTGCTAACAGCAGGTGTAGCAGTAGTAGTCCCATCTGTTACATCTGTGACAGTAGCTATAACACCATTTGCATCAGCAGAACCTTCATTTCTTATTAGAATTCTTAAATCATTTGGTGAACCAGCAACAAGATTTTGAGTGCTAGATACCGCATCCAATATTACCTTCCCTGTTATTCTAAAGGGTACCGCCATAGGGGCTGATATCTGTCCTACTTCCAGAACCTTAGAATATACTAATTTCAAAAGTCCAGAGTAAGCTCCTACTTTTGCATTATTTAGAACATCTATCGTAAAATGAAGAGTAAAGGTTTCTCCTGGCTTAACAATAGAATCATGACTAGCAACAGAAATATTAGATGAATTTACAAGGTTCTCTCCTTCTATAGCTCTGAATCCTGATGAGGGCAGAGTAAGGTATCCAGTCAGAGCTGTAATTTCTGACCTGCCTTTATTTACTAGTACTACGGCAAGTGTAGACGCGCCTTCTCCAGGACCAACCTCATTTTTGATAGAGTTGTTATTATTACTTGAAGTCGAAGACGATGATGATGGTGTTGATTCTGAATTATCTGTCCAGTACGCTTCTAGGAACGAAGGACTTCTGTCCGTCAACAGGTCACTTGTAGTAGGGCTAGTCTGTGCAAATACTACATTATTTTCCAGTATCGAGATGCCATGGGAATATGGAATAAACAAAAGTAATAGTATTCCGTAACCTGCAAATATCTTATTACCAGCATATTTAGAATCTTTATTCCGCCATTTGCCTTTCTTACTGCTAACATGCATATGGCTATCAAGAACTTTGTTCTTAATGTCTACGCCTGCCATTCTATCTTACCCAAGTTTGCCGTTCTATCATCCCATCTTTGATATGGATTATTCTATCTGTTTCTTTTGCAAGCTCGTGATTGTGGGTAACAAATACAATGGTTCTTCTATATTTACTTGAGAGCAACTTTAATAATCCAAAAACTTCTTTCCCTGTTTTTGTATCTAAATTACCTGTTGGTTCATCAGCAAGTATTATTGCAGGGTTGTTTATTAGAGATCTGGCTATAGCCACTCGTTGTTGCTGACCTCCGCTTAAGCTTACAGGCTTTTGGTTAGCCTTATCTTTTATCCCAAGCATTTCCAATAACTTTAAAGCACGGAAATGGCGCTCTTTTCCACTCATCCCTGCTATTATACCTGGTATCTCAATATTCTTTAAAACTGTACTCCTGTTAATCAAATTATAGGATTGAAAAATGAATCCTATCAAGTTATTTCGAATTCTTGCTATTTGAGGATCACCCAAAGAAAAGACATCTACGTTATTAACAAATAGCTTTCCATAAGACGGTCGGTCTAATGCTCCTATTATATTTAGTAGAGTCGATTTTCCACTACCTGATGGCCCTACGATGGATACCAACTCTCCTTTGTTTACGCTAAAATTGATTCTTCTAAGAGCGACAAATCTTCCAGCTTCAGAATCGAAGACCTTAGAAATATTTTCAACTTTAAGAGCTAATGAATTATCATTTCTGCCATTTCTTCCAATAGCATCAACCACTGTTATTTGTCGATAGTGTATATACAAGGCTATATTATAAATATAACTGACCGGTCAGTAAGGTATAAATACACTCCGGCGTGTTGACTTGTTAGAGAAGAAAATATATGATTATGATGCTAGATAACTGCATAAATACTAATCTTTTTCGTTCATAGTACAGGAGAGAGCCTTTCAAGAGAAAGTGTAAATGAAATGAAGATATTGTCAAATGCATTGCAAAAATTCCTGATATATTATTTTGTTATACTAGTTGCAACTGCCGCCCCAATATTCTGGGATAATATGATATCATGGGTGCCCTTTATTATTGCTCAAGGGCAAGAGGCATCATCATTGCAAGAACCATCTACTAGTGGAGGAGGACTTTCAATAAATAGAACATTAGACAGATCTGCTAATGAGCCTATCAGTCAGGACGCTGTTATAACTGGATCATTTGGAGATGATAGTAGGTACAATATATGATTATCCTTTCATATTTGCTAATGGAATATAAGGGGAAATCATACCTATATTGAGTCCTTATCTACATAACCTAATGCCTTATTTCATACATATCAATATTGTGGGGGCTATGGGGGCTAAAATCACAATATCTATTCATGGGACACATAAGTTTGCGCATAAAGCACCTCTAACCTTACTACCACAGAATGGTAGCACGCATCTCTTATGGCTCTCCTCACAATCCCACAAATATAGCGTGGTGATAGCATT
>Ga0126305_10001127_pt1 | contig 11791 bp, 12 predicted proteins | sample Plot26_FD_92536 | JGI IMG/M metagenome (GOLD analysis project Ga0126305, IMG submission 92536) | Serpentine soil microbial communities from UC McLaughlin Reserve, CA, USA - Plot26 | ecosystem: Environmental > Terrestrial > Soil > Grasslands | place: USA: UC McLaughlin Reserve, Lake County... | reverse complement strand
GGACCGAAGGGCCGGAAACAGGATCACGTCGCGGATCGTGTCCCGGCCCGTCAGCACCATGGTCAGCCTGTCGATCCCGACGCCGAGGCCGCCCGTCGGAGGCATTCCGTAAGCCAGCGCCTCCACGTAGTCCGGGTCGCCCTGCTCGCCGCCGACCTCTGACGCCTGCTGCGCGAACCGCTCGGCTTGCTCCTCCGGGTCGTTCAGCTCGCTGAAGGCGTTGCCGAGCTCCGTGCCGCCGACGAAGAACTCGAACCGCTCGACGATCGAGGGGTCGTCGTCGGTGGCCCGGGCGAAGGGGGACAGCTCGACCGGGTAGTCATGGAGGATCGACGGGTCGATTAGGGCCGGCTCGACGAAGGAGGTCAACGCGTGGTCGACGAGCTGCGCCCAGCTCCGGTCGGCCTTTGTGTCGATGCCGCGCTCCTCGAGCCGGGCGCGCAGGTCGTCGGGGTCCCGGGTCCAGAGCCCGTGCTCTTCGAGGGCGTCGAGGAGCTTGACGCGCCGCCAGGGCCGCGCGAGATCGACCTCGTGCCCCCGGTAGGTGACCTTCATCGTCCCGTTGACCCGCTGCGCGAGGTGCTCGACGAGGCGCTCGATGCGCTCCATCGTGTCGCGGTAGTCGGCGTACGCCTCATACCACTCGAGCTGCGTGAACTCGGGCTGGTGCTTGTAGGAGATGCCCTCGTTCCGGAAATCCTTGCTGAGCTCGTAGATCTTGTCGAGGCCGCCGACGATGAGGCGCTTGAGGTACAGCTCGTCGGCGATCCGGAGGTAGTAGTCCTGATCGAGGTTGTTGTAGTGGGTGACGAACGGCTCGGCGAACCCGCCCCCGTAGCGCGGCTGGAGGATCGGCGTCTCGACCTCGACGAAGCCCTCCGAGTCGAGCCAGCGTCGCGCCTCCGCGACGATCCGCGTTCTCGTGAGCGCGAGCTCGCGCGACTCATCGTTCATCAGGAGGTCGAGGTAGCGCTGGCGGTAGCGGGTCTCCGTGTCCTGGACGCCGTGGAAGGTGTCCGGCAGCGGCCGCTTGATCTTGGCCAACAGCGTCAGCTCGTCGACGGTCAGCGACGGCTCGCCGCGTCGTGTCCTCGTAGGATGGCCTTCGGCGCCGACGATGTCGCCGAGGTCGACGTCGATCGACCCAGTCCGCTCCTGCGCACAGAGCAGCTGGATCCGGCCCGACCGGTCGACGAGGTCGAGGAAGACAAGCTTCCCCATGTCCCGCCGGGCCATGACGCGGCCGGCGATGCGTCTGGTCGCCTCGGCCTCCTGCCCGGCCTCGAGCGGCTCGGCCTCCTCGCGGACCGACGCGATCTCGACGCGGTCCGGGAACCGCTTCGGCAGCCCGCTCATCTGCCGCGCGAGTCTATGGCTAGCCCCAGACCAGCCAGCCGACGAACAGGCCCCCGACGAACGAGGCCGCGCCGGCGGCAAGAGCGACCGTGGGGATCCGCTCCCGCGGCCCGCCCGCCTCGCGGCGCCCGTAGATGCTCGGCAGGCCGGCCGGGACGTACGGCGGAGCGTCAATGCCGAGCTGACGGAACGCCGAGACCCAGACCTCTTCGGGCGGCGCCCCGAGCGCCCGCATCGCACCCAACGCCACACCCTGGCCCTCGTGCAGGAGGGCGATGAGGAGGTGTTGCGTGCCGATCGCGTGATGACCGACGGTCTGCGCATCCTCGACTGCCAGCTCGAAGATCTTCTTCATCCGCGGCGTGAGCGGCAGCTGGCCTGCAGGCGGCTCCTCGTCACCCTCGCCGATGTGCTCCACCACCCAGTCGCGCGTCGGCTGAAGCTCGACGCCGTGCGCGCGGAGCGTTGTCGTCGCCCGGCCGTTCTCGCGAATGAGGCCGAGCAGCAGATGCTCGGTGCAGATGTAGCCGTGCCGGAGCTTGCGAGCCTCCTCCTGCCCGAGCACTACGACCTGCCGAGCGCTCTTGGTGAACCGCTCGAACACGACCCCGAGCGTAGTGGGCGAGCCCGACGGCGCTACCCAGAAACGCCGCGGAACGGGCTATGCCCGTTCCGCCACGACGGCGTCTAGAGAAGGAAGCTCGGGCGATTCGCCGCCTCGCGATCGCAAAGCGATCGCCCGCCTCCATACGGTCGCCGAAAGTCGTGAGACTTTCGGCGAAGAAGCGCTAGGCGGCGCGAATCTCCATGATCTTGTACTTCAGGGCCTTGCCCTTGGGCGTCGAGACCTCGACGGTCTCGCCCTTCTTCTTCCCGAGGATTGCGCGGCCGACAGGCGACTCGTTCGAGAGCTTCTGCTCGAGGGGGTTCGCCTCCGCGGAGCCGACGATGTGGTACTCGACCGTCTCCTTGGCGGCGACGTCACGCAGCCGGACCTTCGATCCGACGCTGACGACGTCCTTCGAGATCTCCTTCTTGTCGATCACGCGGGCCGCCAGCAGGCGCTCCTCGAGCTGGGCGATCTTGTGCTCGAGCATTGCCTGCTCGTTCTTCGCATGGTCGTACTCGGCGTTCTCGCTGATGTCGCCGAACTCGCGCGCGATGCGGATGCGGTCGGCGACCTCCCTGCGCTTGTCGGTCGAGAGATACTGGATCTCGTCCTTCAGCTTCTTGTAACCCTCGGGGGTGAGGATCACTTCCTTCACGTCAATGGCCTCCTTGACCAAAAAAACGCGCGGCCCGAAGAGCGGCCGTCGCGGAAGCGGCGCATGGTAGCGGCGGCGGAGGACGACGTCAACACGCATTTCGCTACCTTTTCCCGCTCTGTGCAGGTAAATCTGCGAACAGCCTGGAGAATCGGGGACGTCGAGATCCCCACACGCGTCGTCCTCGCACCGATGGCAGGTGTGAGCGTTCAGGCATTTCGACGCCAGGGGCGCCGGTACGGGGCGGGGCTCGTATGCTCGGAGATGGTCAGCTGCGCCGGGCTCGAGCACCGGAACGAGCGCACGCTCGGCTATCTCCGGATCGCGTCCGACGAGCATCCGCTCGCGATCCAGATCTTCGGCGGCGACCCGGCGACGATGGCCGAAGCGGCTCGCATGGTCGAGGCGGCGGGGGCCGACCTCGTGGACATCAACTTCGGCTGCCCGGTCAAGAAGGTGACCAAGACGGGCGCCGGAGCAACGTGTCTCGGCGAGCCCGATCGTGCGGCCGCGATCGTCCGGGCCGTGGCCGACGCGGTCTCGGTCCCGGTCTCCGTGAAGATGCGCCGGGGCCTGGAGAACGGCTCGCGCGCCTGCCTGGAGCTCGGCCCGCGGCTCGTTGACTCCGGCGCGGCGACGTTGACGCTGCACCCGAGGTCCGCAAAGCAGATGTACACCGGGGAGGCCGACCACTCGCTGACGGCCGACCTGGTCGAGCGTGTGGACGTTCCGGTCATCGCATCGGGCGACGTGACCTCCCGCGCACGCGCGCAGACGGTGCTCGCGACGACCGGCGCGGCCGCAGTGATGGTCGGGCGGGCCGCGCAGGGCAACCCATGGGCGATCCGCGAGATCGTCGGCGACTCGGACGAGGAGCCGACGCGGGAGGCAGTTGTCGCCGAGCTCGTGCTGTTCATGCGGGAGACCGTGCGGGAGCTCGGCGAGCGCAAGGCGACCGGCTTCCTGAAGAAGTTCTACGGCTGGTACCTCGGCCGGGGCCGCTTCCCCAGGCCGTTCAAGCAGGAGCTCGTCGAGCTGGAGACCGTCGCCGAGGTCGAGGAGCGGCTCTTCGCCGCCGCGCCGGGCGCACGCTTCGTCCTCGCCCGCCTCGAGCACGAGCACCCGCACCTGGATGAGGTCGAGCTCGACCTTCCGATTTCCATCTACGGCGGCGGCTAACCTCGAGATTCGACCGGACGCTTAGTGGGAACAACCCATCTCGACCTCAGGAAAGGGGTGCACGAGATGGCAACGGAAACCAGGGACACACAGGACACGCGGGTCGACGAGAAGGTCGACACCGCGAGACCCGTCCACAACCGCACCGAGCGCGAGACGAGCGCGGATCCGTATGCCGGGATCCATGCGGCGCGCGAGCGCTTCGGCGGGGTCGACATTCCCGCGAGCCTCGTCGGGATGCTGACAGCGCTCTCGACGGTGATCATCCTCGCCGGGCTGGTCGGCGCGGCCTTCGGCGTCGTCGGCTACCAGACCGGGCTGGAAGAGAACGCCGAGGACCTGTCGATCGGAAGCCTGATCGGCGGAGTGGCGATTCTCTTCGTCGCGTACCTGATCGGAGGCTGGGCCGCCGGCCGGATCGCACGCTACGACGGCGCCCGCAACGGCTTCGCGACCGGCGTCTGGACGCTGGTCTTCGCCGCGATCCTCGCGGGGCTCGGCGCCTGGGCCGGCGCGGAGTACGACGTATTCGAGAACGTCGACCTGCCGCAGTGGTTCGACAGCGACGCATTCACGACGGCCGCGATCGCCAGCGGAATCGGCGCAATCGTGGCGATGTTCCTCGGCGGGATCATCGGCGGCTTCTGGGGCGAGCGGTACCACCGCCGCGCAGATGCCACGATCGCCGACACGCGGCGCTCGACCGTCCGCACCGATCATCGGACGGACGACCGGGTCGTGCACGACGACGGCGACGTGCCCGCTCCGGCGGCGAATGACCGCACGCGCGACGAGCACCGAGTCTGAATCGCAATAGGGGCGGCTTCGGCCGCCCCTACCGATTCCGTTCCCAGAGAATCCGGAGCCCTTCGAGCGTCAAGAAGGGGTCGACCTTCTCGATCGTGCGCGCGTGCGGGGCGATCAGATCGGCAAGCCCGCCGGTTGCGATCGCGGGCGCCTCCGCGCCGAGCTCACCCCGGATCCGCGTCACGATCTCGTCGACCTGGCCCGTGAACCCGTAGACGAGCCCCGACTGGAGGGCAGACGCTGTCGTCTTGCCGATCACCGTGTCCGGCGCCGAGAAGTCGATTCGGAACAGACGGGCCGCGCGCGCGAACAGGGCGTCCATCGAGACCTCGATCCCGGGAGCCAGGACGCCGCCGACATACTCACCCTCCGGTGAGACGACGTCGAAGTTCGTCGAGGTACCGAAGTCGACGACGATCGCCGGCGCGCCGTACCGCTCCAGCGCCCCGACGGCGTTGGCGATCCGGTCCGGCCCCACCTCGCGCGGGTCGTCGTAGCGGATGGGGATGCCGGTCTTCGCGCCCGGGCCGACGACGAGGACAGGCGCATGGGCCCAGCGCTCGCCGAAGTCCTGGTAGGCCTGAACGAGCGGCGGCACCGTCGAGCTCAGGCAGATGCCGTCGACCGAGTCGAGGTCGAGCAGCCCCGAGAGCAGGACGCCCAGCTCGTCACCCGTGCGCTCCCGCTCGGTGGCGACACGCCGGTGCTCGCCGAGCTCGCCGTCCTGGAACAGCCCGAAGACGGTCTGCGTGTTGCCGGCGTCTACTGCAAGGAGCATCGGCTAGGCACTGACGCCTCCGGCGTGGCGCTCGCGGTGCGATGCCGGAGGGGACAGTGTTTCTAACACGGCCCCGGAGAGCGGCGTGCCGCGAGCGCCACGAGGCAGACGGCGGAGCCGGGCTTCGCCCGGCTTGGCCGACTGCCGACCGGTGGTGTCAGTAACGACTATTCGTCGTCACGCAAGGGTTCGCCTAGGCGCTCCGCCAGCGCTTCGGCGGTCAGCTTCGGCTCCTCGCCCTCGCCGCGAAGCTCCTCCACGGTGACGTCGCTCGAGGTGTAGACCTCGGCGCGCGGGATCATCCGGGTCGGGCGGTTCTTGTCCCAGACCCAGACGTCCTCCATTCGCAGGTGGAAGAACGGGTAGCTCGGCTGCGGGACGTAGCGCAGGTCGAGCGTGTTGCAGAGGTAGGTCGCGTCCTGCGTGAGGACGCAGTACCGGAACAGGCCGAAAACAGCCGTGTACTCCTTCTTCAGCTGGAGCTCGAGCTCCGCCTCGAACTCGTCGAGCTCGTCGAGATGCGACATGCGGGTCATTGTAGTGCGGCGAGTAGAGCCTGCACCCGGCCCTGTCCGGGCACCTCGAGGCCGGGATCGAGCTCCGCAAGCGGCTCCAGGACGAACATGCGCTCGGCCATACGGGGATGCGGGATCCTGAGCTCGGGCTCATCGACGATTCTGGTGTCGTACAGGAGGATGTCGAGGTCGATCGTCCTCGGCCCGAGGCGCGGACCGTGGCGCGTGCGGCCGAGGTCGCGCTCGAGATCGAGCAACACGCGCAGGAGCTCGAGCGGCTCGAGCTCGGTCTGCAGCCGCGCGACGCCGTTCAGGAAGCGCGGCTGGTCCTCGTACCCCACCGGATCGGTCTCGCGCAGACGCGAGACGCGCTGAACGTCGACCCCGTCGTGCGCATTCAGGCGGGCGAGGGCGAGGCGAATGGTCCCGTCGCGGTCACCCAGATTCGCGCCCAGCCCTAGATAGACAAGCGGCATCCCGTCGCTATCGTGTCTGTTAGTGCGCCGTCTCGGGGTCCTGCTGGCGTTGCTCCTCGTAGCTGCGCCAAGCCCGGCGCAGGCGGCCCCGGCTGCTCAGGTGCCGGGCGACCGCGAGGTCGCGGCGCTCACAGAGTTCGGCCACACGATGCTCGGCCTCCGCGCCGACGGCGGCGCCGAGCGGCTGTTGGCGGCGAACGGCGGCACGATCGTCGCGTCCGACCTCCACATCTGGCGCCTCCCGAGCGGCACCGCGCAGCGCCTGATCCCGCGGCTCCGACGACAGGGAGTGCTGCGTTTCGCCGAGCCGGACCGCCCGGTCGCTCGCAACTCGCACCTTCCCGGCGTCGATCCGCTCGCGGCGCCCTCCATCGGCTGGCACCTCTACCGGATCGGCGCGGACCGGGCGGAGCCTCCCGGGCCTGGAGTTCCGCTGACGATCATCGACTCGGGCCTCGACCTGAACCACATCGAGTTCCGCGCCCGCCCGAACACGACCGTCCTGAACGAGCAGCAAGTGGAGCTGGGTGACGAGTACCACGGCACGATCGTCGCCTCGACCGCAGCAGCGCCGGTCGACAGCGTCGGCGCCGTCGGCGTCTATCCGCAGGCGGTGCTCCAGGCATACGACCTGTGGTTCCTCTCGGAGTCGCTGATCGTCCAGGGGATCAGCCGGGCCACCACGGCGAGAGCCGGCGTCATCAACCTGAGCCTGGGCGGCGACGAGCCGTCACGGGCGATGTACGAGGCGATCGTCAACGCGTTCGGCCGCGGCTCCATCGTCGTCGCCGCCGCCGGAAACGAACGACTGCGCGAGGACCCGCCGATCTACCCGGCCGGTTTCCCGCACGTCCTGACCGTCGGCTCGACGGATGCCAGGGATCGGCCGTCGCGCTTCTCCAGCTCGAGCGCGGCTGTCGACCTTGCCGCGCCCGGCGAGCAGATCCCCTGGCAGCACCCAACCGACCCGACCGTTTACCAGACCGTCAACGGGACAAGCTTCTCCGCGCCGCAGGTTGCGGCGGCGACGGCCTGGGTGTGGACAGCGCGGCCGGGGATCGAGAAGACGCAGCTCTTCGATCTGATGCGGCGCTCGACACGGGACGTGGCGCCCCGCGGGTTCGACCGGCGAACCGGGTTCGGCATCCTCGACATCCCCACCGCGCTCAACCGGGCACTGCCGCCGATCGACCCGATGGAGCCCAACGACGACGTCGATCACGTCAAGGCGCACGGGATCTTCCGCGCAGCGGCCCGACCGCTGACCGCTCCCCGCCGGCGTCGTGCCTCGCTGACCGCTCGTCTGCATGCGAGCGAAGACCCTGACGACGTCTACCGCTTCTGGGTTCCCGCGCGGCGAGAGGTGACCGCAGTCGTGCGGCCGACCGCCGACGTGTCTGTGGCTGCATGGGCGGCGGGTACGCGAAGCGTCTACGAGCGCGGCGGCGCCAGGGCCCGTGACCTGCTCGCAGCGAGCGCACGGCGCGGCGGACGGACGGAGACGATCCGGATCGAGAACACCCGCAGCCGCGGGTTCCACGCGTACCTCGACGTCTTCCCGGCCAGGGGCGTGCGCTCGAGCCGGTACACGTTGCAGATCAGCTCTCGCGCACTGCGCTAGCGGCGGAGTACTCGACGGTCAGGCCGGCCGGCGCGATCCCCGGCTTGCGCACACGGACCTCAACGCGGCTCGCAGCGAACCGGGCGGCGAGCTCGTCCGCCACTGCTGCGGCCAGCTTCTCGATCAGCCGGTATTCGCTTCTGTCGGAGACCTCGCGCACGCATGCGGCGACGGCGCGGTAGTCGACGGTCGCTTCCAGCCGGTCCTCCGGGGGCTCGTCGACGCTCAGCGTGATGTCGTAGAAGAACGTCCGCCCCCTCTCCCGCTCGTCGTCGTCCACGCCGTGCCGGCCGAAGACCTCCAACCCGACGAGCTCGACGATCACCCGACCACCGCCCGAGCTGCGGTCAGCGCCTCCACGTGCTCCTTCACGTCGTGCACGCGGAGGATCGTCGCACCGCGCTCGTAGGCAATCACCGCCGCCGCGATGCTGGCCGAGAGCGGACCGGTGGTTGCGTCGGGGTCGCCGAGGATCTTGCCGAGCGAACTCTTCCGTGAGAAGCCGACGACCACCGGCCGGCCGAGGTCGGCGATCTCGCCGAGCCGGCGGACCAGCTCGAAATTCTGCTCCACGGTCTTGCCGAACCCGATCCCGGGATCGACGCAGATCCGGTCCTCACGGATTCCGGAGTCGACGGCGAGCTGCACTCGTTCCTGAAGGAAACGCTTGACGTCCGACACGACGTCGTCGTACGTCGGTTTCGCCTGCATGGTGCGCGGCTCGGCCTGCATGTGCATCAGGCAGACATACGCGTCGGCCTCGGCGGCGACGTCGGCCATCGCTGAATCCGCCCGCAGCGCTGTCACGTCGTTGACCATCTCTGCACCGAGCTCGAGCGCCCGTCGCGCCACGTCGGCCTTCGCGGTGTCGATCGAGACGGGCAGACCGTTGAGACCCTCCAGCACGGGCAGGACCCGCCGGAGCTCCTCATCCAGGGACACGCCCTCGGACCCGGGTCGGGTCGACTCCCCGCCGATGTCGACGATGGCTGCTCCCTCGGCGACCATCCGCCGCGCCGAGTCGACCGCGTCCTCGGGGCGGAAGTTCACGCCGCCGTCCGAGAACGAGTCGGGCGTCACGTTGACGATCCCCATCACCGAGGGGCGGGCAAAGCGCTGCTCCAGCGCCTTTCGCACGCCTGAGAGCCTAGGCCGTTCCTAGATCGAGCCGGAGAAGGTGTCGCACGCGGCGGGCCTGCCCTCTTGGTAGCCCCGCGAGAACCAGCGCCGCCGCTGCTCCGACGAGCCGTGCGTCCAGCCTTCGGGATTGACCTGGCCCTGCGTCTGCTCCTGGATCCGGTCATCGCCGATCGCCGCAGCCGCGTCCAGCCCCTCGTTGATGTCCTGCTGGGTCAGCTCCTCGAGGAGCCCCTGCTCCACCGCGTTGGCGGCCCAGACCCCTGCGTAGCAGTCCGCCTGGAGCTCCGAGCGGACGGCCCGGCTCTCGGGCCCCTGGCGGTCGTTCCCGATCTGATCGAGCACGCCGAGCTGGTTCTGGACGTGATGGCCGTACTCGTGAGCGATCACGTACGCCTGAGCGAACGGCCCGCCACCGGCGCCGAAGCGGGATTGCAGCTCGTCGAAGAAGCCGAGATCGATGTAGACCTGCTGGTCGCGCGGGCAGTAGAACGGCCCGACCTGGGAGCTTGCGAAGCCGCATTGCGTCTGTACCTGATCGGTGAAGAAGACCGTGTTGGCGTACGGATACCGGCGGTTGCTCCGATCGAAGGTGCCGTTCCAGAAGCTCTGAACGCTGTTGACGACGCCGACGATCCGGCAGTCCTGCCGCTTGTTTGCGTCCTCACCGGATTGGCACTCCTGCGAGACCTCGCTCGGTGTGTCGCCCTGCCCGACTTGCTGCTCGTCGAGGGGCGCGAGTTGACCATCGATGCCGCCGCCTCCGCCCAGCACCGTCAGCAGTAGATAGATCACGACGGCGGCGATGCCGATGCCGCCTCCCCCCACCGCGAGCCCTCCAGGCGCCATCCGGCGGCCGCGGACGTCGGTGACCTGACCTGGGTCGAGCTTTGCTCCACGCCGGAAGCGCATGTCGCTTCCTTACCCGCGTTCGGCGCACCCGGAAACGGCGGAGCGGCCGACCTCGTCGCGGAGACCGGCCGCTCCTGGCTCCCGCTAGCGCTTCTCCTTGGGCGGGCGGACGTCGACGACGAGCGGCTTCGTGCCCGCTCCGGCGTGGTCCGCGGTGCCGAGCACATGGGCGACGAACACGGCGCGCCTCGCGACACGCCAGCGGGTGACGAACGTGCCGTTCGAGGCGACGGTCGCGACCTGGGAGCGCCACAAACCCAAGACCCGCATCGACACGACCGCCTGCTCGCCGGCGACGGCAGAGGAGAGCCGGCCGCTGACGGTAATCGTGGCGGGCTTCGCAATCCGCCTTCCCCGGGTGGTGATCATGAGAAGGCGCGCCGTACCGACGTCGCCGCCGCTCGTCGTCGCATAGAGGAAGTTGGTGCCCGCGAGTGCGTACGCGGTCCCACCGGCCATGTCGATGTCCCTCACGAATGCCGGACTGACGAGCTGCGGCCGCCAGCTGGCCCCGCCGTCGGACGTCCGGAGCACGAACCCGTGCGCCTCCCGGCCGACCCTCGGAACGACGACGTAGCCGTTCCGCGCATCCGCAAAATCGACCTGGGTCATCGCCTTCCGGTCGAGACGAGCTCCGTCCACGTTCGCCCTGCGTTCGTCGTCTTCCAGAGCCGGAAGCTCACGTCGACCAGGTAGCCGGTCTGCGTCGAGACGAACGAGATGTCGTGAATGCGGCTTCTCGTCGGCCGGCGCAGGGGCCGCCAGGTGAGGCCGCCGTTCGGGGAGAAGAGCAGCCGTAGCCGTCCGGCGGCGACGATCCCGGACCCTTCCGTGTCGGCCATCAAGAGGCCCGCACCACGCAGGTCGCTGTCGGACACAGTCGAGAACGTCTCGCCGCCGTCAATCGACCTGCGGATGCCGCGCGCGCCGATGACGACCAAATAGTTTGCGTCCGTCGCGACGAGGTCCCGTGCTCCGACCGGAGTGGCGGTGTTCAGGAGCCGGTAGCTCACGCCGCCGTTGTCGGACCGCTGGACGCTCCCGTCGTCCGCCAGGACGAAGAGCCGCGAGGCGGTCGGAGCAGCCGCGGCTCGGATTCCCAGCGACGTCGGCGGGCTGACGCTGGCCCAGGTTGCCCGGCGTCGTTCGTGCGCGCCAGCGCACCCGAGCGGCCGCCTGCATAGGCGATCCGGTCCGTCGCGCCTTCGAGAACGGTGAAATCGCCGGTCAGCCGGCCGCCGACCACGCGCCAGGTGTCTCCTCCCGTCGTCCGAGAGAAGGGCGCTGCCGAAGTTGCCGACGGCGAGCGCGCGCTCCGCAGACGCCAACTCGACCGCGAACGCCGACTCGGCCGGCGGAGTGGTAGCGGTGAAGGTGTCACCACCGTCCGTCGTCTTCACGATCCGGTTTCCCTGCCGCATCGCCAGCAGACAGTTGACGGCATCGGAGCAGCGGATCGAGCCGTAGTCCCCGCTGGGGACACCTGCCACCGTCTTCCGCTCCCACGTCGCACCGCCGTCGGTGCTCTTGAGCAGCTGGAGCGACTGACCGACCGCGTAGAGCGTCGTAGCGTCCGCCTGCTCGAGGCCGAAAGAGCGGAAGACTGAAACCCGCCACCTGCGTCCAGGTGACCGCGCCGTCCGTCGTGCGGTGGACAGTCCCGCCGGAGGTCGTGAAGCAGGTTGTGTCACTGGTGCAGAGCAGGTCCGTGGCGGGCGGCCCCACCGGCACGGCCGTGCGGCGCG
>Ga0126305_10001126_pt1 | contig 11792 bp, 8 predicted proteins | sample Plot26_FD_92536 | JGI IMG/M metagenome (GOLD analysis project Ga0126305, IMG submission 92536) | Serpentine soil microbial communities from UC McLaughlin Reserve, CA, USA - Plot26 | ecosystem: Environmental > Terrestrial > Soil > Grasslands | place: USA: UC McLaughlin Reserve, Lake County... | reverse complement strand
ATTTGTTCCAACATGTCACCAAACTGGAAAGGTCTTGTATCCGGGCTTACTTCATCACCTAAACCGGGTTTGAATGTCTGGTGATCGCCGCTCTTTGTTTTTTTTAGTTTGCCAAAGATCTCTTCTAAGCTGCGCTTGCGAATTCCCTGTTCGGTTTTTGGAGTAATTTTTATTTCAGTGCGTTCTTCGTTGTCGGTAATGTATCCCTTGTCTTTGAGGTCGTCTATGAAATCACCCATGCCATATTCTTCATTGGTTAATTCGTATTGACGGTCCAACTGGTTTAACCAATTCAAGGCTTCGCTTACATCGCCATTGGTATAGGTAAGCAATTGCATAAAAAGGTCAAGCAACTGGTCAAACTTGCTTTTGCCTTCTGCATTGGGGTCAAATCCTGAGAAATGGAATCCTTTCATTAATCTCTTTTATAAAACTGGTAAACAGCCAAAAACAAAGCTAAAGCTTTAAACCTTTTAGATTTTGTTATGCAAACTATACAATCTACAATAATTATGCAGTGTTTGTTCACTACGCTGTGTTAAACAAAAAACCTCCGCAGTTGCGAAGGTTTTAAGAAATTATTTTTGTTTTATTTCTTCGTCGAGTCCACGGAATCTCTTCTTCCCGGCTGTTCCGTAACAATAGTATTTTGAGGGTTATACACCTTATCCATATTGTCGAGGTAACTCAGGTAATTATCACAATCCCGTTCATCACTTTCAAAAGAAGGATAATAATCAGGCTTTTCACTCTTCAGGTAATTATAATAATTCCTTTGATCCGTAAGGTCCTTGCGAAGCGCTGCTTTTACTTTATTAGCCAACGTGGTATGACCGGCTTTATAAGCCGCTTCTACATAAATCATTGATATCTGGTTGTGCGATTGGAAACGGCTCACCATAGCATAAGGAAGATTCTCAGGAGAGATTCCTTTCTCTACTTTTTCCAAAAGATTTACTGCCTCTTGTTTACGGCCCTGGTCTGCCAGGTTAGCTGCTGCTAAAGCATAGGTTTGACGGATGGTCAATAAATGTCTTCGGTTTTCTTCGTCGAAATAAACATTTTGTTTATTGGCGCCACCATACCGGAATACAGTTCTTAATAAACTATCCGTTCTATTCAGGTCCATTGATCGTTGCTGCGGCTGGCGCACTGGCGTTAACCTAAAAACCATGCCTTCCTGGCGCAGGTAAGGACCAAATCCAATCTCACCATATGGAGAAGTAAAACAGATAGGACGCTTCCATTGGTTAGCAGCCAAAATGTTCAACATGGTTAGCTGGTCAAGTGAGAGATAACTTTTACCCTCTGGCAGATCCAATTGTATTTGTGAGCCTACTGAGTCAGTTGCATTAGCTATGCCCGATTGCTTTACTGCCGCAGGATTAACCGGCACTGTAAAATGTTTAACAGGGAACGAGGAAATAGGATTTTGACGCCCCACTACATTTTTCATCACATCATAGAGGTCATAATACTTATTCTGATCGCCGGTGGGTTCAAATGTAATATAAGGCACACCTCTTATCTGGTCTTCGGTCCAGATAACATCTACCGGCGCACTTTCGTTTACTTTGTAACGAAGCTGGTTTACATACCAATCGATGCCTAGTAAACTGGTATTCAAAATGCGAATGTCAGGACGAACACCTTCTACTTCCTGTGCGTACCATAAAGGATAAGTGTCATTATCACCAAAAGTGAACAGGATAGAATTGGGAGGACAACTGTTTAAATAATCTCTTGCCAGGTCAGGAGCTATTGTTTTCTCACTTCGATCATGGTCGTTCCATTCCTGCGCACCCATTATTAAAGTAGGCACCAGGCAAAACGCCGTTGCAGCTATAGCCGCGATTCGCAAATTAGTTTTTGCTGCTGCCCGAACGGCATAGGTCACTCCTGCTGTAAGTGCTGCAAACAAGATAGCGCCGATAACAGCTGCACCGCCAGCACCACCACTCATGTGATTGAGATCGCTCATGAAAAGAATAATGAATGTTGTAATACCACCATAGGTAAGAACATTCATAAAGGTTTTCTTGTCTTCTATTTCCCTTGCCATTCGTACAAAAGCTACAACCGACAAACCAATCCAAATAGCAAAGGCGTAAAACGAGCCGGTGTAGGCATAGTCACGTTCTCTTGGCTGGTTGCCCGGCTGGTTCAGGTAAAGTACAACGGCAATACCTGTAAAAAAGAAAAGAAGAAAAGTAACAATCCAATCTCTCCTGTCTTTAAAGAAATGAAATACGCAACCGATAATTCCCAAAAGAAAGGGAAGTAAAAAAAGTTTATTGGAGGCTTTATTGTGCTGGATACTGGCTGGAAGTTTTGATTGATCGCCTAACCGCAGATCATCCACGAATTTGATTCCGGATATCCAGTTACCATCGCGAATGTTTCCACCGCCTTGTATATCGTTTTGCTTGCCTGAAAAATTCCACATGAAATAACGCCAGTACATAAAGCTCATCTGGTAGGTAAAAAACCAATTAAGGTTTTCCGCAAACGATGGTATTTTAACAGCGATGGGATTCCCTGGCTGCACTACCTGTCCTCTTTGTACCCTTGGCGCAAAGTTCTCTGGTATTTCGTAGGTATCGGGCTTGCCGCTTTGATCCTGTGTTTGAATAACGCCGTCGCCAACGCCGGTAACCATGCTTAATTGTCTGGCTGCTATAACAGGCAGGTTAAGCCATTGCATATAAAAATCTGCATGCCCTTGTTCATTGGTTCCATCCCATACACGTGGAAAAACCTGTATGTCTTTAGAATCGTATTCCGGTTCGCGGTCACGTCCAATCTCCACGTATTCATTAGCACCTTTAGCATAACGCATTTTTCCTTCTGTTACACCAGTTGCCTGAGCCAGGAAATGGGGTCCTGTTAAAATAGGTTGAGATCCATATTGTTCACGACCCAGGTAGTAAACCAGGTTCATTGGATTGTCCACGTTGTTCATGTCAATAGAGGGATTGGCATTTGAACGCTCCATAGTAGTGATGTAAGCGGAATAACCCAACATCATAAAAGCAAAACACCAAAGGCCCAGGCGCAGGTAAGACCATCCCCTCTTATTAGCCCATCGCAATCCAAGCCAGACTAAAACCGTCAATAGTATAAAAAAGAAAACGAAGCCCGAAAAGAAAGGAAGATGAAAACCATTAACAAAGAAAATATCAAACCTGCCTGCCAACTTTACGGTCCATTGAATAACAACTACCTGTATCACACCCACAATTAAGCATCCGATAAGAAAAGCCCAAATGGCCCCACTACGGCTATAGTTGTAACGCTTATAATAATAAATCATTACGGCAGCAGGAATAACTAACAGGCCTAACAAGTGAATACCGATTGATAAACCCAGCGAGAAAAAAAGAAAAACGATCCACCTGTCTGCACGGTTGCGTAAAGCCCTGTCTGTTCCAGCAGCATCATCTGCCCGTTCCCATTTCAACATAGCCCAAAAGGCTAACCCCGTAAAAAAAGAAGACAGTGCATATACCTCGCCTTCCACAGCACTGAACCAAAAAGAATCGGAGAAGGTATAAGCCAATGCACCTACTACGCCGGCTCCAAGGATTGTATATATCTGTTGTGTGTTTGGTTCTTCGCGAAAGCCTGTTACCAGCTTGCGTGCAAAATGTGTTATGGTCCAAAAGAGAAACAAGATGGTGAAAGAGCTGGCAAAAGCATTCATAATATTTACCGCTTTGGCAGCCGTGGCTGGATTATCGCCGAACAAAATAATAAAGAAACGCCCCAACAGTACAAACAATGGCGCACCTGGAGGGTGAGGCATTTGCACTTTATAACAGGCTGCTACAAACTCTCCGCAGTCCCACAGGCTTCCGGATTTTTCAGCAGTTAAAATATAAACAAGGGAGGCAATTGCAAACACTACCCAGCCGGTAATGTTATTGACTTTTCTGAAATTCATACGACGAAGGTTGGTTCTTGTTAAGTCCCGTTGCCAGCAAGCTGATTGGATACAGGACGTGCAAAAATAGGGAAGCAGCTAAATTAAAGGGAAAACAATAAGGAAAAGGTTAAAAGAGTTTCGGGTTACTGGTTGGGAAACAGTAAGCTTTATAGATATACTAAAGGCGGCAACCTTAAACTATAAACTTCAAACCACAAACTTTCCCTTCATTCAAAAAAAACTTTTACGGTTTGATAGAACAAGCGGTTCTGTACCATGGAAGAAACCTGTTGGCTGCTTTCGTTATAGCCTTTCAATCCAAACAAACCAGCGGCGTTTCCTTTGTTGATGGCGATTTCCATATAGCCTGCGCTATTGAAAAGCACGAGTTTTTCTCCTTGCGGAACATCGGCATACGATCCGCTAATGCGTTCAATGATCTCGTCTCTTTTAAATACAATCTTAAACCTCCGTCCTTTGCGCTGCTGTTCAAACTGCTCCTGCGTAATGTTCACTATCACATTTTCAAAATGATCGATAAAGATGATCTGGCCCTCAATCCAGTCTTCGCCGGATGTGGGCCTTAATGGATTTTTTTCTATGTAGGTTGTATCGGCGATGCCTATTTTCTGGATAGGCGCACCGTTCATAAGCAGTGTTATGGCTTTGGCTGCCACGTCTATGCAGTATAAAGTATTTTTTATGGCTGCTTTGTCCAGCGGGATACCTAGGACCATTTCCGGTTTTTCTTCCAGGATCATTTCTATCAATCCATTGTCTGCACAAATAAGATATTGGTCTTTATGAAAAGCAAAGAGCAATTGTTCCGGTTTTGATTCAAAAAGATTTACCAATACTATGTGGTAAGTAAACTCCGGAAAATTTTTGATAGCATTGCGGCACACATACGATGCCTGCGGATAATTAAAGGGAGAAAGTTTATGGGTAATATCAACAATCTGGAACTCTGGGTTGATGCGCAACAACCTTCCCTTAACAGCACCCACCAGGTAATCCTGCTCGCCTATATCTGATGTAAGTGTTATTAAGGGCATTAGGTTTGGGGTTTGGAGTTAAGGGTTCTTACTGGGAGTCCTGTCTTTATATTTTGAACCCTTATGTGTTGAAGAGTTGAGATATTTAATAAGAGAGCCGATTTTTTCGCAGAGTTGCTCTGCCTGGTTATATAAAAGTTCAAATTTTTCTTGTGTAATATATTTCCTGTCTAATGCCCTATAGAGTTGTGATTTTGCTTCTTCAGCAGATCCTTTTGCTATAGACAAAAAATTGATAAATTCATTTCCGCCTCCTCGTCCAAACCCTTCTGCAATATTATCCATGACAGATCCGGTTGAAGCATTCATTTGGTTTTTTAATTCATAGTCCTTACTAAAGGATATACTATTTGTATAGGTTTCAAACACTTCATATGCAAATGCATGAGCCATTTTCCATATTTCTAAATCTTCAAACCTTTTTATGGTGGCCATAACAAAAGAGTTTAAACTATCGGAAATTCAACCCTAAACAATCAACCCCAAACTCAAAACTATTTAATTAGTTTCCCTTCCTTAAAGAAAAAATTCCTCACTAATTTATCAGCCCAGCCGGGGAAAAATTTATTCATGAACACCGTTCTTTTACCATTGAACGTTAATACCATCGTTCTTTTTTTAGTTTCAATAGCATTAAGAATATAGCGGGCACACTGCTCAGCCGTCATCAGCTTACTTTCATCCATTGGTGTTTCTCCCTGTGCATTACCTTCTTTATTTAAAGCAGCATTCCTGATGTTGGAAGCAGTAAATCCAGGACAAACCCACATTACATGCACGCCATCATCCATCAGTTCTGTCCTGATAGCTTCCAGCCAGCCTTGCAATGCAAACTTAGAAGCAGAGTATCCGCTTCTGCCCGGCAATCCCCTGTAACCCGCAATAGATGACACGCCAACAATAGTCCCTTTTCTTTCAATAAGGGAGTTCAAAGCATACTTGGTGCAGTAAACCGTCCCAAAAAAATTGATCTCCATTACTCTCCGGATGACATCAATAGACGCTTCTTTCAATAAGGCTCTCATTGAAATACCGGCATTATTGATAAGCACATCAATACCTCCAAATACTTTTATGGTAGATTCAATAAAATGTCGACAATCATTTTCATTGCTTACATCAGCAACAACTGTATGCAAAGAGTAAGATGGATATTCGGCCTGCAGGTGATAAAGTTTGTCATGGTGACGTCCGCAAGTGGCAACTTTAGCACCTTGTGAAAGTAAAAGGTCAACCAATGCTCTGCCTATCCCATCGGTACCACCTGTAACTGCTACAACTTTGTTGGAAAAATAACCAGCCATTTCCGGGTTCGTTTAGCGCAAACCTAAAAGAAAATATAGATTGTTTAAAGAGTTAGTTTGAAAAGGTGAGGCTCATTTAAAAATTATACTCTTGCCTGAGTCCCTGTATTTTTATCTGGTCTCCAAAATCAAGGCTGATATAGGAGAGAGAATATCACCATATACCTGGTATTTTAAAACAAGAGACCAGTCGCCGGGCTGACCCTGTCCTTTTATTAATCATGAATAAAGGAGACGGCAATTCTGAGAATGATTTAATTTTCAGCTTTTTTTAAAATGGCAAGGAGGAACTTGCTTAATATAGCTTAAGTACTGTGTAATAAATTTGCAGTTTAGAGCCGTTTGTTTATGAAGTCACATTATTATCATTATAGCGAACCTTTTTATTTGGAAGCCGGTGGAGTTCTTACTGAACTTACGATTGCTTATCATACCTGGGGAAGATTAAATGAAACAAAAGATAATGTCATATGGATCTGTCACGCTTTAACAGCTAATTCAGATGCGGCCGACTGGTGGAAGGGCATGGTCGGAGAAGGTTGTGTCTTTGACCCGCAACAGCATTTTATTGTTTGTGCCAACATACTTGGTTCTTCTTATGGCACCACCGGACCTATGAGCATAAATCCCAAAACCGGGAACCCCTATTATCATCATTTTCCTTTTATCACAATTCGGGATATGGTAAGTGCGCATGAATTGTTGAGGCAGTATCTGGGCATAAAAAAAATTCAACTATTGGCAGGCGGCAGCATGGGAGGCTACCAGGCACTGGAGTGGGGTGTTATGAATCCGGCCCTGGTTCAAAAACAGTTTTTGATTGTAACAGCCGCCAGGGAAACTGCATGGGGAATTGCTATTCATACCGCTCAGCGCCTGGCAATAGAAGCAGACACCACCTGGGAACAAGGTGGGCCTAAAGGTGGTGAGAAAGGCCTGGCTGCTGCAAGGGCTATGGGTATGATTACGTATCGCAACTATGCTTCTTTCGTCAATTCACAAACAGACGAAAACAATGACAAGCTCGACGACTTTAAAGCTTCTGCTTACATTAAACACCAGGGAAATAAATTAACCAGGCGATTTAGTGCCTATTGTTATTGGACACTTACAAAAGCGTTAGATACACATAACCTGGCAAGGGGAAGGGCTGAATCGATAGAAGTTGTTTTACAGGGAATACAACAGCCTACTCTTGTTATAGCAATCAGGGGAGATGTATTGTGCCCGGTGGAAGAACTTCAGTTCCTGGCGCAGAATCTTCCTCATGCAAAATTCATAGAAATAGATTCTTCGTATGGCCATGACGGTTTTTTGGTAGAAACAGACGTCATCAGCGCACATATTAAAGAATGGCTTCCACAACTGCAAACGGTGTCCCTATGACCAGTGTTACGTTAGAATTAAACGGCGCTGACCACTATTATTTCCAGGCCGAAGATGCAAAGAGCAATAGCATAAGGATTGACGCGAATGAATCGGCAGAGAACACTAATCTTGGACTAAGACCCATGCAACTATTGCTGATGGCTTTGGGCGGTTGCAGCGGGGTTGATGTGATTTCTATTTTAAAAAAACAAAAACAACCGGTCACACAACTTCATATAACCATAAATGGAGAAAGAGATAATAAAGTGCCTTCGCCATGGAAGACGGTTCACGTCATTTTTAATTTTGAAGAGGGAATTGACGAACAAAAATGTTTAAGAGCTTGTTCTTTGTCATTGGACAAATATTGTTCGGTGGCAGAAACACTCCGGCTGGCGGGTGCAACCATTACATGGCAAGTAGTTACCGGTCAAAATCGTATTCACGCATCTTAATAATCTATTCATGCAACAGCGCATTACCAAAGCCATTCGTACACAGGTTGAACGCACAGGGGAAAAGGAACATTCATCACCTCTCTTTCTAACCAGTAGTTTTTGTTTTGACGATTCAGAAGAAATGCGTGCGGCTTTTGCAGATGAAAACGATAATAACATTTACAGCCGGTTCTCCAATCCTAATGTAAAAGAGTTTGTAGATAAAATGTGTGTGTTGGAAGGAACGGAAGCGGGGTATGCCACCTCTTCGGGCATGAGTGCTGTTTTTGCCACATTTATGGCTTTTTTAAAGGCAGGTGATCACCTGCTTTGTTGTAAGGCCGTTTTTGGGAGTACGCATACGATTGTTACAAAATATTTGCCTAACTACGGTATTGAATACACTTATGTGGCAGCAGATAAAGTGGAAGAGTGGGAAGCAGCTATACAACCTAACACTAAAATGATCTACCTGGAGACACCTACAAATCCTGGGTTGGATGTTATTGACCTAGAAGCTGTAGGTGCTCTTGCCAAAAAGCACAACCTCATTTTTAATGTAGACAACTGCTTTGCCACACCTATTGGACAACTGCCGGTTGAATATGGAGCGGACCTGGTAGTACACTCTGCTACCAAATGGCTTGACGGGCAAGGTAGAGTACTTGGCGGCGTTGTGTTGGGGAAGAAAGAACTGATCAGGGAGGTGTATTTATTCTGCAGAAGTACAGGCCCTGCACTTTCTCCTTTCAACGCCTGGCTTTTAAGTAAAAGCCTTGATACACTGGAAGTGCGTATGGAAAGGCATTCGGATAATGCTGCCTTTCTTGCAGAGAAACTAAATAGCCATCCCCAAATAAGCTGGTTAAAGTATCCATTTCTGCCGACTCATCCACAATACTCCATTGCAAAAAAGCAAATGCGGAGCGGAGGCGGTATATTTTGTTTTGAATTAAAAGGTGGACTTGAAGCTGGAAGGAAATTTCTGGATAGCCTGCAAATGCTTTCAATGACCGCAAATCTTGGTGATACCCGCAGCATAGCCTCTCATCCTGCCAGCACTACACACGGAAAGCTTAGCGAAACGGAACGCCAGGAGGTGAATATCACTCCCGGCCTCATCCGCATTTCAGCAGGTTTAGAACACAGGGAAGATATATTGCAGGATATCCTACAGGCATTAAATGCGATAAATCTATAGATTTCGGGGCAATTAAAAAGCGGCCGTAAAGCCGCTTATCTACAGACGTTATAATAAGCATTAGCTTACTACGCCGTTTACTTCTTTTCTTATTCCCGCAACCCGTTCGGTGGCATCGTCATAGACGCCTTTTGCTTTGTCCTTCAAATCAGAAAAAAGTTCTTCTGCTTCTTCTTTATCTAAAAAATAATAAAGCGCACCAGCAACAGCGGCGCCGATTAACAGAGTAGCTATGATACCTTTCATAATAATGGTTTATTTATAATAGGCAATTGCTGTGCCAGCGGTTAAGAGGGTTATATTAAAAATAAAATTCGTTAGAAAGTAATTATAGATTGCCAGGGATAGGATTACGGGATTTTTGCGGCCAACTTTTATTAAGAGGCCCCTTAGGATAAGAATCACGTTTCCTCGTCCATTGCTTCCATCCCCAAAAAAATATGGTTAGTACCACAATGGCTCCTGCCAGCCATCTCCATAAAAATCTTTGTGGTATTTCAATTATACGTGACTGACCAACTAATACAGGCCCCGCCCAGTAATACGGCAGTTGTTTTTCTTTGCCCGAGATATTGATAAATTCTGTTTTTGCTTTTTGCAGGGCTACGTCTGCAGGAAGTCCTTTGACCAACCATTTATAAAAAAGCTCAGTAAGGCGATAGGACGATTCATTATCAACCTGCCATAAATTGGTGACCGAGGAAGGAATACCTAAAGCGGCAAACCCACGGTTAAAGCTAAATACTCCTTCACCCTGGTATAGTTTACCCGTTCCTGTTTCGCAAGCCGATAAAACAATCAGGCTGGTCGCAGGTTTATTTTCGTAGACAAGGTCGGACAGCAATAAAGCTGAATCTCTAAAATAGATGGTGGGCTCGCCATTGTACCCGCTATCGGTGGCATGAGTATACAATTGTACGATCTTATGTTTATAAAATTCTTTCAGAAAATTATTTCTTGAAGCGTCTTCAGCTACCAGGTTGTTCTCATCACTAAACCAATTGTGTAATCGCCGCAGTGAATTGTCGCTTCCTGATAATGATGGCAACTTAAGCCTGGGTGCGTATTGCACCGGGGCTATGCCCATAAACAGGGAAGAGCGGGGAACCGAAGCGTTGGAAAACTGATTGGTAAGGTACCGTGCAGAATAAGTATAACTTACCGCATAATCAGTAATAAAATATGAAATTGGTTGCGTTTTGTGGCTCGTTACCAGCGCCTCGAAAGGGAAGTATTGTCCATCAAGTGAAACGACGATGCGACCCTTTGGTAAATCCACATTTTGAAAGAGGAGTTGATAAAACTGGCTGGAAGTTTCTATAAAGCCATAAAAATTTTTATTCAATAAGGCAGAATTAGAAATGTAGTTGACATACAAATGAGATAAGCTGTCAAATTTTATTTTATTTATTTTTTTTAGCTCAATGCCTGCACTCCTAATGAACAGTGCATAAACTGCACCATCGCCTGCAAAAAGTTCTATCAATGCCTGGTGATCATTCAAAACTTTATTTCGAACCTCTTGTAGCGATACAAAGTTTTCATCCAAAAAGTTCTGGTAATAAAGTGGATTGTTTGTTCTGATTGCTTGTTCCGTTCGATCGAGTTGCTGTTTCTTGTCAAAAAGTTCAGTTTGTAATTGGGCATAACGGGGTGAAGATTTCAACGTATTAGCAAATTCTCTTTCCAAGAGAACTATTTTCTTTTTAAGTTGCGTTTGTTGAAGTATATCATTTCTGCCCTGCCATCGCTGTTCACTTAACTGGTCTGATAACAGGATGGCCCTGCTTTTTTCAAAAAAATAAAAGGCATCTTTAGTGTTTGCACTTAGATGGCAGGCCTCAATAGCATTTTCATATAACCTGCGACTATCACCCCTCCAGAAAAGCTTCGATTGCGGATCTTTTTGTTCTATTCTTAGCCGATCAAGAAACTGGTCGGTTACTTTAAAGACACCGATTGCATTTTCAAGTGCAACTTTCTGATTAGTGCTTTTATATTGATTCAGGAAAGCATTTCCTTTATCCAATAATAAACGTGTGAGATAATGTATTTTTTTATACCCGAATATTTCTTCAGACGAATTCTTTAAAATGGTTTTTTCATCTACCCCCGGTTTTACCTGGTTAAAAGCAAGTTGGAAAAAATGGAAGGCGGAATCATATTGTTGCTTCTGAACATATACGTTGGCTATTTTGGTAAAAATGTCCAGTGTTTCAAATGCGTCTGCCGTAGCAAGAGATTGGTCTTTATTAATTAGAGCCACGGCTTTTTTGTAATAGGCCATTGCTTCCGCAGTATTATTATAATGGGTGAAATAGATTTGGTAACCGATGTCTTTTAAGGTTTGCCTGCAATTAAAATAATACCCTGCTTTCAAGTCATATTTCAAAGCCTGGTTATAAAATGCTAACGCTTTTTCATAGTCTCCTTTATTTACCTGCACTTCCGCCAGTTGTGAAAAAGTAGTACCTAAATAATTTAAAAGGCCTGCTTTTTTAT
>Ga0126305_10001125_pt1 | contig 11794 bp, 11 predicted proteins | sample Plot26_FD_92536 | JGI IMG/M metagenome (GOLD analysis project Ga0126305, IMG submission 92536) | Serpentine soil microbial communities from UC McLaughlin Reserve, CA, USA - Plot26 | ecosystem: Environmental > Terrestrial > Soil > Grasslands | place: USA: UC McLaughlin Reserve, Lake County... | reverse complement strand
GCCAGGTCGCGAACCAGCTCGGCGGCGGGACGGATGTCGTCGATCCGAGCCACGCACTCCCCGGCGTAGAGCGGCCCGGCCTCGAGCAGGTTGTCGCCTCCCGCCGTGGCCGCGGCGGGACCGAACATGGGCATCCTCGGAGTCTGGCTCGCCGCGAGCCGGGACTGGACGCCGGGCGGAACGCGCGAGAGGACGGGGGCGCTGATCCGGTTGGCGGCGCGAAGCCAGCCCGGGCCGCGCGGATCGTCCCGCAGCCAGCGCCGGGTCGCCGCGTTGGGGATCACGCGGTGCGGGGCCGGCCACCCGGTGCCGAAGAGCTCCGTCAGCAGCGTCTGGCGAGCATCGAGCAGCCGCCGCTTGTAGTCGGGGTGGGCGCCGCTCTCGGCGCTCATGAGAAAACGCGTGCCGGCCACCACGGCGTCCGCGCCGGCATCCAGGCGAACCCGCAGGTCCTCCGCGGTGGCGACGCCGCCCGCGGACAGCACCGGCAGGTCCCCGAGCACGGCCCGAAGCCGCTCCAGGAGCTCCTGGGCGCCCATGGTGCCTCGCACGTGACCGCCGGCCTCACGACCCTGGGCGATGACGGCGTCGGCGCCCGCCTCCCGCGCCGCGAGCGCCTCCTCGGCGGAGCCGCACTGGTGGATCCAGACTCCCGGCACGCGGCGCTCGGGCACACCCCAGAACGTGACGACCGCGTCCGCCGCCTGCGCCGCCTCCCAGTCCCGGGATCGGGCGAAGGGGAGCAGCAGGTTGACGGCGATGGGCTTCGCGGTCAGCCGCCGGGCCGCGGCCAGCTCGACGCCGAGCGGCGCCGGCCCGAGCATGCCGATGGTCCCCAGTCCGCCGGCCTCGGACACGGCCGCGGCCAGCTCGGGACCGGCGAGCCCGCCGCCCATGCCGGCCTGGATAACGGGTAGCTCGATTCCGATGCGGGCGAGGAGGCTGGGCACCGCCATGGTTTCGTACCCTGCCACGCCGTTTGGTGGTTTGGGGACGCCATGGCGTTCCCAAAACACCAACGCTTCGTGGGAGGGGGCTCGGAGGGGGTCGCGGCGTTCTCGGCGCGGGCATAGAATCGGCTCGATGGGGCAGCTCGAGTCGTTCAATCCGGCCACCGGTGAGCTGATCGGGACCGTCGAGACGATCAAGCCCGACGAGGTCCAGGGGGTCGTGGACGACGTCGCCGAGGTGCAGCCCTTCTGGGCGCAGCTCACGCTCGCTGACCGCGCCCGCTATTTGCGCAAGGCCGCCGACGTGCTGGTCGAGGAGGTCGACCAGGTCGCCGAGCTCCTGACTCGCGAGCAGGGCAAGCCGATCACCGAGAGCTACACGATGGAGGTCGTGCCCACGATCGACGTCCTGCGCTGGTGCGCCAGCGCGGGGCAGAAGATCCTGGCGAACGAGCAGGTTCGCATGGGCCAGGCCCTGTTCCTCACCAAGCAGGCGAAGTTCGTCTACCAGCCCATGGGAGTGGTCGGCGTGATCGCCCCGTGGAACTACCCGTGGTCGATCCCGTTCGACGAGGTCGCGATGGCCCTGATGGCGGGCAACGGCGTGGTCCTGAAGCCGGCGAGCCTGACGCCGCTGCTGGGCGAGCGGATCCGAGAGACGTTCGAGAAGGCCGGGCTTCCCGAGGGCCTCGTGCGAGTGGTTCACGGCGGGGGAGCGATCGGCTCGGCGCTGTGCGAGTCGTCGGCGCGGAAGATCTTCTTCACCGGCTCGGTCGAGGTGGGCCGCAAGGTCGGCGAGCTCTGCGCGCAGCGGCTCAAGGGCTCGGTGCTGGAGCTGGGAGGCAAGGACCCGCAGATCGTCTGCGCGGACGCCGATCTTGCGAACGCGATCTCGGGATGCGTCTGGGGCGGCTTCGCGAACGCCGGCCAGACCTGCTCCGGGATCGAGCGCACTTACGTCGTCAAGGACGTGGCCGATCGCTTCATCGAGGGGGTCGTGCGCCGGGCGAGCGATCTCTCGGTCGGGGATCCGATGGAGTGGGAGACCGAGATCGGCCCGATGGTCTCCGCGGATCAGTTCGGCGTCGTCTCCGAGCTGGTCGACAATGCGCTCTCGAGCGGGGCCGAGCGTGCGGCGGGCGGCCCCCGCGAGGTCCCCGGCTTCACCGGCAACTTCATCGCCCCCACGGTCCTGGCCGGCGTCGAGGACGAGATGCGCATCATGAAGGAGGAGATCTTCGGCCCGGTCGTCCCGATCATCGTCGTCGACTCGGAGGAGGAGGCGATGAGGCGGGCGAACGACTCGAACTTCGGACTCGGCGCCTCGGTCTGGACGAAGGACCGCGCCAAGGGCGAGCGCATGGCCAACCGGATCGAGTCGGGCATGGTGTGGATCAACGACCACTCCTACACGCACGCCGCGTGCCAATGCTCCTGGGGCGGGGTCAAGGACTCCGGGGTCGGCCGCTCGCACTCGAAGTTCGGGTTCTATGAATGCGTGGACGTCAAGCTCGTGGCCTGGGAGCCGGGCCGCACCCGCGACCTGTGGTGGCAGCCGTACGACCGCACCCTCGGCGAGGCCGTTCGCGCCTCGGCCCGGCTGCTCTATGGCCGCAACGGCCAGCGCGTGCGGGCGCTGCGCGAAGGGGGCATTCCGCTGCTGCGCGCAACGGCTCGCACCCTGCGCAAGGACGTCTGACGTACGGTCTCCTGGCGCCCGGATGTCAGCCCGCGATCCGCACGTGCAGGTGGTTGTCGTGGTTGGGGATTGCCTGCACGACGCCGGGCGGACCGGTGAGCCCGGTGTTCGGTCCGACGTAGACCCGCACGGCTCCGGCCCGCACGAAACGGTCGACCAGGTCCTGCGCGAGGCGGAGGTCAACCTCGTCGACCGAGAGCGGCGATCGTTCGGCCTCGCTTAGCAGCGGGTAGTACACGTCGATGTCGAGGCCGTTCTGGTGCGTGGCATGCCCGATCCCGCCGAACTGCGGGCCGAAGTCGCCGCCGTGGCGGCGACTGAGGTCGCCGATGCCCACCCGGGGCGCACCAGGATGCGCCGCGGCATAGGCGCGTATCACTCGCAGCGTCGTCCGCACCAGATCATCGGTCCCCCACCGCCGCGAGGCCCGGTTGGGCTGGCGCGTTCGGATCGGGTCCCAGGTGAAGTAGTGGACGCCATCGGGGGGGAGGAGCACACCGCGCTCGAGGCTTCCCGCCTCGGGAAGGCCAACCGCGACCGAGCGGCGCCAGTTGATTCGCACGGAAGTCGTCTTGGTCTCCCTCCCGCCCCCGTCCCGCGTCCGCCCGGCTGAACCGTCTCGCGGTCGCTCACGCCCAGACGCCCGGGATCTCGCGGCAACGGTCAGCGACGTACCGAGCTGGCTCACCTCCACGCGGTGTCGCTGGTCACCCGCCAAGAGGGGCCTGATCATGAGTGCTGCCGTCACGGCGACCGCCGCGAGACCCGCGATGCAGAGCGTTCGCGCCATTCGCAGAGGCATACGAGCCTCCATGGGCCTGGGGTCCGTCCGGTGGGCGCGATCGCTCCGGCCCAGGCAGCGTTTGGTGCTTTGGGACCGCTATAGCGTCCCCAATCCACCAAAAGCTTCAGATCAGGCGCTCAGGTGGTGACGCGGGCCAGCGGCGACCAGCCACTCACCTTGCTCGGCGCCAACTTCTTCTCGGAGCGCGCCTGAACGTCGTACGTGTGGCCCGGGCGAACCCGGATCGGCTTGTCGTTGAGGCCGAAGGTGGCCTGGGTCGTCGTGACGTCGTTCTTCCAGATCTTCCACAGCCCGCCGTCCACGCGGTAGCGCACGTCGAACGCATTGCCGGTGTCGTTCGATCCGGGCGACCACTTGACGCCGAACGAGTTGGCGGTCTTGTTGAAGATCGTCGGCCTGATCTTGATGGTGCCGTCCATCCCGCCGGACGGCGATCCATGCAGTGTGCAGTAGTAGTGGAAGGCTCCCGCCGAGGGAATCACCGTGAATCCCGCCGGCTTGGATGTCGTGAGCGCGCCGGAGTAGAAGAGCGCGCTGTCCTGGCGAACGTTGTGCGGCGCGAACGTGGTCCCGTCTGTGCCCCACCGCCAGTGGATGGCGCCGGCGCCGACGTTCTTGGTCACGTTCTTCGGCCCGAACACGTTGAATCCGCCCGCCTCGACCGTGACGGTCGTGGTCGCTCGGCCGAACGCGAGGGCCGGAATCGCGAGCAGCACGGCCGCTGCGCCTGCCAGTAGATACCGCCTCATCGTCAACTCCCTCGTGAATCCCTTCAATACTCCCTGCATGCGACCACGCGGCCGGCTGGGACAATCGCAGCCTAATGGCGGATGCCACTTCTGTCCAGCGACGCGCCGATCCGGCCACACCGCCCGCCTCGGGCTACGCAGTCGAGCTTAGCGGCGTGTGGCGCGAGTTCGGTGATCGAGCCGTGCTCCGTGATGTCACGGTCAATGTCCCGGCGGGGCGGACCCTGGTCGTGCTCGGGCCCAACGGCGCGGGCAAGACGACGCTCCTCAGGATCCTTGCGACGCTGCTGCGCCCGACGGTCGGCGGCGTCAGCGTTCTGGGGTGCGCGCTTCCGCGCGACGCATGGCGGGCGCGTGGGCGGATCGGCCTCCTTGGACACGAGCCGCTGCTGTACCGGGACCTCACCGGCGCCGAGAATCTCCGCTTCCAGGCGCGCCTTCACGGCCTGCCGGGCGACGGCGTGGAGCAAATCCGAGCTCTCCTCGACCGGGTGCGGATGTCTCGGCGGGCCAACGAGCTGGTGCGAAACCTCTCGGCCGGCATGGTGCAGCGGTTGGCGGTTTGTCGCGCGCTCCTGCACGACCCGGAGCTGCTGCTGCTGGACGAGCCGGGCTCGCACCTGGACCCCGAGGCCGCGGCGCTCGTGGAGCCGCTGGTGGGGCCCGCGCCGGGCCGCACCCGCGTGGTCGTGACGCACGATGTCGATGCCGGGCTGGCGGAGGCCAACCTGGTTCTGGCGTTGAGGGCGGGCGGCTCGGTGGCTTACGCCGGACCGGCGAGCGGCCTGTCCGCCGGGGATGCCCGGGCGATCTACGGGGGCGCCCCATGATGTCCCCGGCAGATGCCGCTGGAGCCGGCCGCGACGAGCGCCGCCCGAGCACGCTCGCCGCGCTCCGGGCGATCCTCGCCAAGGACCTGCGCGTCGAGCTTCGCACGCTGCAGTCGGTGCCGGCCATGGCGCTGTTCGCGATCACCACGTTCGTCCTCTTTCGCTACGGCCTCGACCGCGAGTCGCTGAGCGGTGGCCTCGCGGCGGGGGTGCTGCTGGCCACCGTGCTGTTCGCCGCGATCCTCGCCGTGAACAGGCTGTTCGTGGCCGAGCGGGACGAGGGCGGCTTCGATGCCATCCGGCTTGCCCCCATCGACGGGTCGGCACTGCTGGGCGCCAAGGCGGCGGCCCTTGTCATCTATCTGCTGGTGCTCGAGGCGATCGCGGTACCGGCCTTCGGCCTCTTCTTCCTCGACTCGTGGAGCGGCCTCGCGCCGCTCCTGGGCGTCCTGCTCCTCGCCGACCTGGGGCTCGCAGCGACCGGGGTCCTGGTCTCCTCGATCGCGGCGAACTCGCGGGCCCGCGACCTGCTGGTCCCCCTGGTGCTGCTGCCGCTCCTGGTGCCGGTCATGATCGCCGCGGCCGGCGCCTCGCAGGAGCTGCTTGCCGCAGGCGGCCCGTCATACGATGGCGTGGCCAAATGGCTGGCTGTGCTGGCCTTCTACGATATGACCTTCGCGGCGGTCGGATTCGCCGTCTACGACTACCTCCTCGAGGACTGACTCCGCCGCCGCCAAGCCGAGCATGAAGGTCCCCAGCCTCCGAGCCAACGCAATCGCCGCCACGCTGGTGCTGTGCGCCGGTTTCGCCCTGGTGTTCTTCTACGCGCCGATCGACGCCGACCAGGGCTTCATCCAGAAGATCTTCTACGTCCACGTGCCGCTGGCGATCTGCGCGCTGGTCGGCTTCGTTGTGGCAGGCATCCATGCCATCCGTCACCTGCGAACCGGCGATCCCGTGCACGACGCGCGCTCGTACGTGTCGATCCATCTTTCGGTGATCTTCGGAGTCGGCGTTCTGATCACGGGTTCGATCTGGGCGCACGCCTCGTGGGGCAAGTGGTGGGTCTGGGACGAGCCGACGCTGGTGAGCTTCCTGATCGTGTTCCTGCTGTACGCGACGTACTACCCGCTGCGATACGCGATCGAGGACCGCGACCGCCAGGCTCGCTACGCCTCCGTGTTCGCGATCACCGCCGGCGCCTTCGTGCCCCTGAACTTCATCGCCGTTCGGATGGCCGAGTCGCTGGTCCACCCGCGGGTGTTCGCGACGGCCAACGGGGGGCTGCCCGGCTCGATGCTCCTGACTTTTCTCGTCTGCCTCGTCGGGATGGCGGTCCTGTGGGTGGCGCTGGTGCGCTTCGAGCTTGCCGCGAAGTCCGCGTCGGCAAGCCTCTCGCGGCTGCGCCGCGCGCTCGAGGGTGAGACGCACGTCCCCGCCTCCGGCTCCAGGATCGCTCCGGGGGTCCCGTCAAGCGCGACTTCGGTGACCTGATGCCCGCGCTCCCGCTCGATGAGGCCGGTAAGTACGTCGCCGCGGCGTACGTCGTCTTCCTGGCCCTGATCCTCACCTACGTGGCAATCATGGCGGCGAAGCTGGCCCGAATCGACCGCGAGCTCGGCGAGCTCGCGGACCTGGCCGAGGGCCGATCTGACACAGACCCTCCCGGCGCGGACGCGGAAGCGGAGCAGCCGGGAGGCATTGGTGCGGTGGAGGTGCACCATGGCTGAGCTACTCGCGCTCGGCATCTCGCACAAGACGGCGCCACTCGGGCTGCGCGAGCGGGTGGCGATGACCGAGGGGCGGGCCGCGGGCGTCCTGCGCGAGCTGGTCGAGGCTCCCGAGGTCCAGGAGGTCGCCGCGATCTCCACCTGCAACCGCACGGAGCTCTACCTGGCTGCGCCGGATCCGGTCGGCGCCGAGGCGCTCGCGCTCGGCATCCTGGCGCGAGAGGCCGGGACGCCGCCCACGGAGCTCGTGGGCCACCTGTACTCGTTGCGGGCCGCTGACGCGGGGCTGCACCTGTTCCAGGTGACCGCCGGCCTTGACTCGATGATCGTGGGTGAGGCCGAGGTGCAGGGCCAGGTGAAGCGCGCCTACGAGCTCGCGCTCGTCGAGGGCGCCACCGGCCCAATACTCAACCGGCTGTTTCGCGGCGCGCTCGCCGCGGGCAAGCGAGCCCGGTCCCAGACCGGGATCACGGAGCACGGGGTGTCGGTCCCGTCGGTGGCCGTTGAGCTCGCGCAGCGGGCGCTGGGCGACCTGTCGAGCAGGCTCGTTCTGGTCGTCGGGGCCGGCGAGACCGCCGAGTTGACGGCCCGCGCCCTCGCCGCGCGCGGCGTTGAGCCGGCGTTCATCGCCAACCGCCGCTATGACAGAGCCATCGGGCTCGCCCAGCGTTTCGGCGGGCGGGCCATCCGGTTCGAGGAGCTTCCCGAGCAGATGGCGAACGCGGACATCGTCGTCGCGTCGACCAGCTCGCCCCATCACGTCATCGAGCGCGAGGCGCTCGCCGAGGTCATGGAGTCGCGCGGCGGGCGCCAGCTCCTGCTCATCGACCTCGCCGTTCCCCGCGACGTCCATCCCGACTGCCGCGACCTCGACGGCGTGGGCCTCTTCGACATGGACGACCTGCAGACGCAGGTCGAGCGAAACGCGTCCGGCCGCGAGGCCGAGGGGCGCCGCGCTGAGAGCATTCTGAGATCCGAGCTCGCGAGCTTCGAGCGCTGGCTCGCCTCGCAGGACGTGGTGCCAACGATCGCCGCGCTTCGCGCCCGCGCCGACGAGATTACGGCCAGGGTGCTGGCGGAGAACGACCAGCGCTGGGAATCCCTGAGCGATGCCGACCGCGATCGAGTCCAGGCGATGGCCCGGGCGATCGCGAGCCGGCTCCTCCACGAGCCCACGCTTCGGCTCAAGCGGTCCTCCGGCGAGGAGGACGCCTACGTCTTCGTGAACGCGCTTCGCGAGCTGTTCGGACTCGACCCCGGAAGCGCTCCGGCCCAGGGCGCCGATGCCGAGGTGCGGCCGCTGCGCGACGCGCGCCGCGGCCGTTCGGCCAGTTGACCGACGCCCGGGTCCTCAGGCTCGGCACGCGAGGGAGCCCCCTCGCCCTGGCGCAGGCGCAATCCATCGCCGACGCTCTGCAGGGCGCGGACGTGGTCCCGGTTCGTTCCACCGACTCCGATCCGGGGGACAAGGAGCGCTTTGTTCGGGGGGTGGAGGGCGCCCTCATCGCGGGCGAGGTCGATCTTGGGGTTCACTCGGCCAAGGACGTGCCGGGCAGGCGCCCCGACGAGCTGCGGCTCGCCGGGGTTGCCCCGCGCCAGGATCCACTCGACGCGTACGTCGGAAGAGCGTCCTCGCTCGCCGAGGTGCCGGCGGGCGCACGGGTCGGGACCTCGAGCCTCCGGCGGCGCTCTCAGCTCCTGGCGTTGCGGGACGACCTGGACGTCGTCGAGCTCCGCGGCAACGTCGATACGCGCCTTCGGAAGCTGGGCGAAGGCTCCTACGACGGCATCGTGCTCGCGGCCGCGGGCCTGCGCCGGCTGGAGCGCGACTCGGAGATTGCCTTCACCTTCGGTATCGACGAGCTGACGCCGGCGCCGGGCCAGGGATCGCTTGCGATCGAAGCGCGTCGAGACGATCTCGAGTCGGCATCCGAGGCGGCACGGATCTCCGACCATGATGCGCTCGTGGAGCTGACGGCCGAGCGCGCGGCCGTCGTCGCACTGGCCGCCACGTGCCAGACGCCGGTGGGAGTTTGCGCGCGCTTGAGTGGGGACGAGCTGGCCGTGCACGGGTACGCGGGTCTTCCGGATGGCTCGGAGTGGATTCGCGATCGCGTCGCGGGCGATCCGGAGCAACCGGCAGCCCTCGGCGAGACGCTCGCGGATCGCATGCTTGCGGCGGGAGCGCGGGACATCCTCGAGCGAGCGGAGGCCTCGTTCTGATGGCGGCCCGCCAGGGGGTCGTGTATCTGGTTGGGGCGGGGCCCGGCGATCCCGGGCTGATCACCGTGCGCGGCGCCGAGCTCCTGGCGAGCGCCGACGTGATCCTGCACGACCGCCTGATTGCCGCCGCGTCGCTGTGGGGCGCTCACGAGGAAGCCGAGCTTGTGTACGTGGGGAAGCGGCCGGGGGAGCCCGAGCTGCCGCAGCCCGACATCGAGCGGCTGATGGTCGAGCACGCCCGCGCCGGGCGAAGCGTGATTCGCCTGAAGGGAGGCGATCCGTTCGTCTTCGGTCGCGGTGGCGAGGAGGCAGAGGCGCTCGCCGACGCGGGCATTCCGTTCGAGGTCGTGCCCGGCGTCACAGCGGGCGTCGCCGCCCCCGCCTACGCGGGGATTCCGCTGACGCATCGCGACGATGCATCGGCCGTCGCCTTCGTCGCCGGTCACGAGGACCCGTCCAAGGACGGTTCTGCGGTCGACTGGGATGCCCTGGCGCGCTTTCCGGGGACGCTCGTGCTGTACATGGGGGTGAGGCGCCTGAGCGACAACGTCGCTCGACTGGTCGCCGCCGGAAGGGACGCCGCCGAGCCTGCGGCCGCCGTCGAGCGGGGTACGACACCGGCCCAGCGCACCGTGACGGCACCACTGGCCGAGCTGCCGGACGCCGTCGCCCAGGCGGGCCTCGGCCCGCCGGCGATCGTCCTGACGGGCGCCGTCGCGGCGCGGCGCGAGACGATCGCCTGGCTGGAGCGCCGGCCGCTCTTCGGCCTGCGGGTCGTGGTCACCCGGGCGCGCGCGCAGGCGAGCGGCATGGCGGCCACGCTGGCGGCGCTCGGGGCGGAGGTCATCGAGCTTCCCGCGATCCGGATCGCGCCCAGGATCGACTCGCCCGCGGTGCGCGACGCCATCGGCGCCATCCACTCCTACGCCCTTGTCTGCCTCACCAGCCCCAACGGGGCGCGGCTGCTGTTCGACGCGCTCGACGCTGGGGGGCTCGACGCCAGGGCGCTCGCCAACGCCACCATCGCGGCGATCGGGCCCGGCACGGCGACCGCGCTCTCGGAGCGGGGCATCCGCCCCGACGTCGTACCCGAGCGCTCGGTCGCCGAGGCGCTCGTGGAGTCTCTGGCGGCGGTCGACGTGGCCGGCCGGCCCGTGCTCGTCGCCCGGGCCGCGGAGGCGCGCGACGTCCTGCCCGAAGCACTTCGCGAGCGTGGAGCGAAGGTGGACGTCGTGGCCCTGTACGAGACGGTCGCGGGCGAGCCCGATCCGGCGGCCGTCGAGGCCGCGAAATCCGCCGACTACGTCACCTTCACCTCCTCGTCGACCGTGCGGAACTTCGTGACGGCGGTGGGGGACGGCCTACCCGAGCGGGCCAGGATCGTCTCGATCGGGCCCGTGACGAGCGAGACGGCGCGCGAGGCGGGGTTGACTGTCGACGTCGAGGCCCGGCGCCACGACCCGGAGGGGCTCGTGGAGGGACTCCTGCTCGATGCCGCCGGACGAGTGGTTCCCGGTTGACAGCGGGCGCCGTCCGCCCCTAGCCTGATGGAAGGCCGTGGAGTCCGCCCCCGGGCTCGGAGCCGTGAGGGAGCAAGTGGCCACGAACAGATTTGGAAGGGACGCTGGGGCCGGCGAGTTCGGCTTCCATATCGAGCGGGACCTGATCTGCACGGTCAACTCCGCCGGCTACTTCACGACGATGAACAGCGGGTGGGAGCGGGTCCTCGGCTGGAGTCGCGAGGAGCTGATGTCGCGCCCGCTCACCGACTTCATCCATCCCGCGGACCGGGACCGGACCGCGGCGGAGATGTCGAAGGTCACGCGGCCGGACTATCACGTGGTCAACTTCGAGAACCGCTACCGGGCCAGTGGCGGCGGCTGGCGGTGGCTGCGCTGGAGCGCCCGCGCCGACGGGGAGACCTGGTTCGCGGTGGCCTTCGACATCACCGACGAGAAGGAGACCGAGACCCGCCTGCGAGGCGTACTGACCGATGAGCACCTGCTGGCGTACAGCCAGCCGATCCTCGACCATCGTCGCGGCGAGATCGTCCAGGAGGAGCTGCTGGTTCGGATGCGCGGCACCAACGGCTCGAACAAGGTTCTTGCGCCCGCCGAGTTCCTGCCGGACGCCGAGCGCTGTGGGCTGATCGGGCTCGTCGACCGCTGGATGGCCGCGCACGCCGTTGCGCTGTCTCGGCAGGGGCGGCGGGCCGAGGTGAACCTGTCGGCCGTCTCGATCGGCGACGAGGAGTTCACGGCGAGGCTCGAGCACTGGATCGATCGGGCCGACGTCAATCCGGCGAACCTGGTCTTCGAGATCACGGAGACGGCGGCACTGGAGCAGCTCGACCTGGCGGTCGACTTCGCGGAGCGGCTCACCCGTCTGGGCTGCCAGTTCGCGCTGGACGACTTTGGGACGGGATTCGGGTCGCTCACGCACCTGCGTGTGCTGCCGGTGCGCTACCTCAAGATCGACATGAGCTTCGTCCGCGATGTCGCCACGAGCCGCGAGGACAGGGCCATCGTGCGCGGGATCGTCGCGATCGCAAGCGAGTTCGACGTGCTCACGGTCGCCGAGGGCATCGAGGACGCCGCGACCCTGGACCTCGTCATCGAGCTCGGGGTCGACTACGCGCAGGGCTTCCACATCGGCCGTCCCGCCCCCGTCGGCTGAAGTCCGGCCACACCAATTGCGGCGGCTTCGCCGCCTGACATGCCTCTGCGTCGACAAAGTCGCCGCCTCTCACACCAATTGCGGCGGCTTCGCCGCCTGACCTGCCTCTGCGTCGACAAAGTCGCCGCCTCT
>Ga0126305_10001124_pt1 | contig 11796 bp, 6 predicted proteins | sample Plot26_FD_92536 | JGI IMG/M metagenome (GOLD analysis project Ga0126305, IMG submission 92536) | Serpentine soil microbial communities from UC McLaughlin Reserve, CA, USA - Plot26 | ecosystem: Environmental > Terrestrial > Soil > Grasslands | place: USA: UC McLaughlin Reserve, Lake County... | reverse complement strand
TCGACGGCCTCTCCGCGCGCGACACGCGCGTTCAACGCCACTCGTACCGGCCGCGCGCGCCGGAACGACTCCATCATCGCTTCAACGCGGGTGCTGGCGGCTCCGTGTCTGGGGCCTTCGAGGGCGGCGAGCCCGGCGATGACCACCGCGTACGGATGCGAGCCGGCCGACGCCACACACCGCGCCGTGAACGAGGACACGTTCAATTCGTGATCGGCGCACAGCACCAGTGCCGCGCGGACGATCTCGCGGCCACGGACGCCTGCCGCCCAGTGACGAGCGAGTGCGGCATCGGCCGGCTCATCGCCGCGGTCCTCATGGGTCGCCGCCGTTATCAGCAGCCGAATGATCCGCAGGCCGCTGGCCGAGACGGCCGGTGCGCGAAGATCGAGCGCGAGTGGATCGCGCCCGGCCGCCGCGGCCAGCACCGACTGCGCGCGCGGTACGAACGGCAGCTTTGCAATCGACGCTGCCGTTCGTTCAATCGCTAACGTTGTTCCGAGGCTCGTGAACCCGCCCGTCCACACCAGCGACGCGACCTCTTCGAGCGAACGTGAGCGGGCCAGCAGCGCGGCGTCGTGTCCCCGGTAGTAGAGTGCGCGTCCGTCGATGAAGGCGATCGACGACTCCAGGATCGGCATGCCCCATTGCAGCGCGCGCGCGGCCGCCTTGTCCGGCGCCCGGCGTTCCTCAGTGCGGCGCCGCAGCCGCTCGAGATCATCGCACGCGTAGGTCCGCTGCCGGGACGAACCCGGGTCCGGCTGCGACCGGACGTAGCCGCGGCTGACGTACGCATAGAGAGTCGCGCGGGTGACGCCCAGCATCCGCGCCGCGTCGGCGGCAGAGATCCAGGGTTGCTGACCGCCGCTCATATTGATCGATCAATCAACGTTGACACAATCATACATGGACGATAGCGTACCTGAATGGCCAATACCGGACTCGAAGGCATCGTCGCGGCGACGACGGCACTCAGCCACATCGACGGCGAGCGTGGCGAGCTGATCATCGCGGGATACCCGTTGAACGAACTGGCCGCGAACGCCACCTTCGAGGAAACCACCTGGCTGCTGTGGAACGGCGAGCTGCCCTCATCGTCGCAGCTCCGGACGTTCCGCTGCAGCCTCGCGGCGATGCGTGCGATCCCTGAAGCGACCCTCGCGTTGTTGCGCGCATGCGCGCAACACCAGGTCGAGCCCATGGACGCGCTCCGTATCGCCTCGGGAACGCTTTCACTGGTGACCGACGATGCCGCCGGGATCGTTGCCAGGATGCCGACGATCGTGGCGTCATACCGCCGATACCAGCAGGGGCACGAACCGGTCGAGCCGCGATCCGATCTCGGGCACGCCGAAAACTTCCTCTACATGCTGGACGGCGAGGTTCCTGACAGCGAGAGGGTAAGGGCGCTCGAGACTTACCTCAATACCGTGGTCGACCACGGTCTGAATGCCTCCACGTTCACCGCCCGGGTGATCACGTCGACAGGGTCCGATCTGGTGTCCGCCATTGGTGGCGCGCTCGGCGCCCTCAAGGGACCGCTCCATGGCGGCGCCCCAGGGCCGGCGCTGGATATGGTGTTCGAGATCGGTGACGCGTCACGCGCGGAAGCGGTGCTGCGCGCAAAAATCGAAGCGGGGGAACGGTTGATGGGTTTCGGACATCGCGTATACAAGGTGCGCGACCCGAGAGCGGACGTGCTTGCGAGCGCTGCTGAACGCCTGTTCACCCGCGCCGCTGACATGTCGCTCTACACGCTCGCCCGTTCGGTGGAAGCGGAGGCGCTGCGGCTGCTCGAGGTCTACAAGCCGGGGCGGCGTCTTCAGACCAACGTGGAGTTCTACACCGCACTTTTACTCCACGGCTTGCGCTTCGATGTGCCGCTGTTCACGCCGACCTTCGCCATCAGCCGGGTGAGCGGATGGATTGCGCACGCGCTGGAGCAGCGGCAGGCCAACCGCATCATCCGGCCGCAGTCGGAGTACTCAGGTCCGCGCGACAGAAGATGGGTCGGGGTAACGGAACGATCCGATTCGCCGATGGTTACTCGCTCCGCAGCGCAATAGAAGGCTCCACGTGCGACGCCCGCCGCGCGGGAAGGTAGTTCGCGAATGCCGCCGATGAGAACAGCGCCGCGATGGCACCTGCCCATGCAAACGGGTCGGTCGGGCTGATTCCATAGAGGGCACTCGCCACCCCGCGGGCAGCCAACGACGCGAGCACCACACCGATGGCCATTCCAGCCGCGGACACGGCCAGCCCCTGGCGCATCACCATTCTGATCACCCCTCGCGGGTCCGCGCCGAGCGCCATCCGAATCCCGATCTCCCGCGTTCGCCGCGCCACGGCGTACGCGATTACACCGTAAAGACCGACGGCCGCAAGAGCTGTCGCCACCAGGCCGGTGATCGAGGCGGTCTGTGCCGCCAGCCGCGCAGGCAGCAGCGCCATGTCCACTTGCGCCTCCATGGTCTGGTTGTCGAGAAACACGGCGTCAGGCTCGAGCGAAAGGATCTCCCGGCGCATGGCTGACAGCAGGGCCGTGGCACTGCCTCGAGTACGTGCGACCAGCACCAGGCCGGTCGAGGAGCCCTGCGACACTGGATAGTGAATGTAAGGCGTCGGGCTCTCGCCCACCGTCCGGACTTTGTAGTCGGGCACGAGGCCGACCACGAGATACTCGGGCCCCTCAGCGCTGCGCAGCCTGAATCGTCGTCCGATCGCGTCTTCTCCAGGCCAGTACGTTCTGGCCAGCGACTCGTTCACGATCGCCACTTTGGCCGACTTCGACGTGTCGGCCGCGGAGAAGTTCCGTCCACCGATCAGCGGCACACCCAGCGTGCCGAAATACGCGTCGTCGATCCAGGTGACGGCGATCGGCAGCGCGTGATCTCCCGCCTGCATGCGTCCGGGAAAGAAGACCAGATTGCGGTTGTAGTTGATAGCGAGCGGCTGGCGCACCGTGGTGGCGGCTGACTCCACTCCGGGAATATTCCTGATGCGCTCGAGCGCGCGATCGTACAGGGCATGAGCGCGTGTTTCGTCGTAGCCGATCAATCCAACTTCGCTTCCGACCATGGCGAGGCCGGCGCCGGTGAAGCCGAGATCGACGCGCCGCGCCTCGAGGATGCTCCGCGTCAGGAGCCCGGCGATGACCAGCAACACCAGCGTGACCGCTGTCTGTGCCGCGACCAGTCCGTCGCGCAAGGACCATCTTCGTCGGCCGGCGCTCATGACCCGCCGGTCTCCCTTCAGCTCGGACGTGAGATTCGGCTTCGTCGCTTTCAGCGCAGGCACCAGACCGGCTGCCAATCCCGCAAACGTTGCGACGAAGGTCGTGAACATCAGCACCCGCTCGTCGATCTGCAGCGAAAGCGCGATCGGCACCGGCAACGGCAGGGGAACCGCCTGGATAAACTTCAACAGGAGGACGGCCAACGTCACACCTCCGGCGGCGCCGGCCACAGACAGCACTAGACTCTCGGTCAGCAACTGTCTGACCAGGCGCCCGCGGGACGCGCCGATCGCCAGCCGGATACCAATTTCCTTCTGACGGCCGGATCCGCGCGCGAGCAGCATGTTCGCGACATTAGCGCAGGCAACGAGCAGCACCAGGCCAACGCCGAGCATCAAGCCGGCCGCAACCGGACGCAGTGCAGCGTCGGCAACCGGGTGCACGCGGACGTTCGAGGCCACCGCCATCGGCCGATTGGTATTTGTCTTCGGGTAGGCCGTCGCCAGCCGGGACATGATCACCTGCAGGTTTGCCTCGGCGCTGACTCGACTCTCGCCGTCCTTCAAGCGGGCCTTGGTGAACAGCCAGCGCTGGCCGCGGCGTTCGACGCGCGTCTTGCCGGTCGGCGACGGAACGGCGTCCTGGATCCCGGCGGGCTCGATTTCCTCGACCCAGGCCACCGGGAGCCACATCTCCGGCTGCAGCATTGGCAACATGCCGTGGAAGCGCTCCTCGATGACGCCAACGATCGTGTAGGCCTGACCGTGGATTTGGACCGTTCGACTGATCGCGGCCTTGTCGCCCCTGTAATCACGCATCCACGTTGCATGCGACAGTGTGACCACGCGGGGTGCTCCGGGCTGATCGTCTGAAGGGAGCAGCGTGCGGCCGGCTGCGGCTCGCACCCCCAGCAGCTGAAAGTAGTTGCCGGTGACGACCTCGCCGAGGGCCATGCGTGACTGGTCCCCCGTCTTCACTGCTGCGATCGCGGGGCTGTAGCCCGCCATATCGACGAAGACCTGGTTCTGCGACTTGAAGTCCAGGTAGTCGGGATAGGAGCTGGTCGCAAAGATATCGCCGTCGGCGCCACGCGTGTAGACGTCGACCACGCGGTCGGGCCGTTCGATCGGCAGAGGCCGCAGCAGCAGCGCGTCGATGATCGCGAACAGCGCCGTATTGAACCCGACTCCCAAAGCGAGTGAGGCGATCGCCACCACGGCGAAGCCGGGGCTGTGGAGCAGCCATTTCACGGAGTAGCGAACGTCCGCCCGAAGGTGTTCGATCATGCGTGCCTCCCGTAGCGCGTCTCTCGTAGTCCAGCCGTTCAGGGCTGCCCCGCTGCGATTCTCAGACGGCGGCAGCAGGGGCAAAGTTCGAAAAACCAGGCGAAGATGCGTCATAGTCTCACGCCATGATCTCGATCCAGGACCTGGTCAAGAGATACGGTGCGGCGCTCGCGGTGGACCGGCTCTCGTTTGACGTTGCCCCTGGAGAGATCCTGGGTTTAATCGGGCCGAACGGCGCCGGCAAGACCTCGACGATCCGGTGTATCGCCGGCATCCATCGTCCCACGAGCGGAACCGTCAACCTTGGCGGCCACGACATCGTCCGCGATCCCGTCGGCGCCAAGCGGCTGCTGGCTTACGTCGCGGACGAACCTCACCTGTTCGACCATCTCACAGTGATGGAGCACCTGCGCCTGACGGCTCGCGTCTATGGCGTCGAGGGTGGGGACGCTCGTGGCCGGATGCTCCTCGAGGAGCTCGAGCTCGGAGATCGCGCGAAATCGCTGCCGGCGGAACTCTCGCGCGGCATGAAGCAGAAAGTGACCCTCGCGTGCGCCTTCATGCACGATCCGAAGGCGCTGCTGCTCGACGAGCCTCTGACGGGCCTCGATCCGCTCGGGATCCATCGCATGAAGCAGACGATCGTGTCGCACGCACACCGCGGCGGCGCGGTGATCGTTTCATCGCATCTCCTGCACCTGGTGGAGGAGATCTGCACGCGCGTGCTGATCATCAACCGCGGCGTGAAGGTGGCGGACGGGACGCTCGCGGACCTCGCCGCGCAGGCCCGGGTTCCCGGCTCTACACTCGAACGCATTTTCCTTGACGTCACCGGGTCGGGTGCGTGAGATGACCTCCGCGTTCGTCTACCTCGCGACCTGTTCGATGCGGAACAGCATCCGGATGCGGCTGCGCCGGCTGCGAGAGCCACGATACCTGCTGATCGCCCTCGGGATGCTGATCTACCTCGCCAGCATCCTGTTCAACCGGCCGCCGACGGGGTATCTCGTCATCAATCCGGCCCTTCACCCGAACGCAGAGGCGATTGGTGCCGGAGTCGCGCTGCTCGTGCTGTTATTGATCTGGCTGTTTTCAGGCGGTGCGGCGCTCCGGTTCACGCTTCCGGAGGTCCAGTTCCTTTTTCCAGCCCCAATCAGCCGTCGGCAGCTGATCGGGTACAAGTTGTCGCGACTACTGACCACCGCGTTCAGCACGACTCTGGTGCTTACCCTGTTCGCTGGACCGAAGCGGGCGGTGCCGGCCGCCAGTTTCATCGGCCGAACCTTCGTGGTCATGGCGATGCTCGCATTCTTCGAGGCCGCAGTGTCGCTCCACAAGCAGAGTGTCAAAGACGACAATCGGCTGAAGGGCGCGGCTCGCCTGCGCACGCTTGTGACCGGCGGTGCCGTCACGCTGTGGCTGGCGTGGGTGATGGCTCGCGTGGCGCTGGCACCCGCCGAGGACGTTACGCGAATGCTGCCGCTGGCCCTCGTGACGCTCGCGATCAATGCCGCCTGGGTGCTGCGTTCCAATGCGGCCTTCGAAGAGGCCGCCGCTGAAGCGGCAGCTGCAATCGGCCGCGCCGAGATCAGAGCCGGGGCGCTCCCGCGCCTGCGCCGCTCTACCGCGTATCGTCTCGCGCCGAGCGGTCCAATCGAAAGTGCGATCCTCTGGAAGAACTGGATGCTGATCGGCCGAAGATCGCGGTTGCAGATGATCGCCGCTGCCACGGCTTTCTTCGGTATCGTGATCGGGACCGTGTTCTTCTCGACGATAGTTTTTGAGAGCGACGTCGTGCCGAGCGTGTGCTTCGCAGTCGTCGGTTTCGTCGTGTTGCTCGGCCCCCTTATGCTTCGGATCGATCTGCGTCAGGACCTGACCCATCTCGCCGTCTTCAAGACATGGCCGGTACGCGGTGCCGCGATCATTCGCGGCGAAGTGCTGGCGCCGTTGATTGCGCTGAGCATCATTCTGCCGATTCCGCTCGTTGTCGGCGCCGCCTCCGACCGCAGACTCATCTTCGGACCCGGGACAGTCGCATCCGCACGACTCGCATTTGCGGCGGTTACCCTGCTTGGTGCGTCGGCAATCATCCTGGCGCAGCTCATCATCCAGAACGGCATCGCGGTGACGTTTCCGGCGTGGATCCGAATCAACCCTGCTGGTGGTACAGCCGGCATCGAGATGATGGGCCAGATGATGATCACGCAGTATGGCGGGGTGCTCGTTCTGGCGCTGGCGCTCATTCCGCCTTGTGCCGGCGCCGCCTGCTTGTGGTTCCTGCTTGGGGGCGAGTGGACCTGGGGAGCCCTGGTCGTGCCGTCGGTGGCATTCACGATCCTGACGGCGATCGAATGTTTACTGGCAATCGAATGGCTTGGCGGGATTCTCGAACGCGCGGATCTGCGTGATGTCGCGGTCACGGAATGAGGGAGGCCAGCGTGGCGCAGATGATCTGTCCGGTGATGATGGCCCTCGTAGCACTGGCGGGATGCGGCGGGGGCTCAGCGACCCCAATCGCGCCAACCCCGCCGGGTCCCGCGGCCGTCTCCGTCAGCCTCGGTTCTTCCCCTCCAAAACCGACGTTTATCAATACGAGCGGCACGACGTGGCGTTTTCAACTCGATGCCAACATCATCCTGACGGCATCTCCCGGCAGTGGCGCGAGGATCAACCAGATCACGACAACCGTCACCAGTCGACGTGACATTCAGAACTTCACCACGACAGTCAGCGCCTCGTTATCGACCGGCGCAGACATCAGCATTCCGCCAGGCGGAACAATGACGTACGCACACGCGCAGGTCATAGCAGTGGATAGCGACTCGAGTTCCGCCAGCTGGTCTTTCACAGTATCGGGGATCGACAGCCGTGGAGTGACGTTCACGGCAGCGTCACCTGAGCTTGTTCTGGACCTGTCAACTGCCCGGTAAGTGGGCGGCTCACCACCCGCCAAGCGCCATCAGTGCCGCGAGGCACACGGCTGTCAGCAGTGCGATCGTCCAGAAGATCGGGATGCTCGAACGGATGATGGCGGGATCCATGTCAAGTCTCCTGCCGCGAGCAGTGACGCGGCAACGCTGTCCCCATAGACGGACGTGCGTGCCAAATTTCTCGCAGATATACTCCGGAACCTGATGGGATCGCTCCGCGATTTCAATGCGAGGCACTCATTTGAACAGGATGGACGTTAATGAGACCGCTACCTGTGTGCCGGCAATAATCGTGGGCATCCGTTAGTCTTTGACCTGCACGAACACACGAAGGTTGAATTGAGCGACGCGATCTCGAGCGGCGGACGGGTTCGCAGCCGGGCTCCTAAGACACGGGCACGGGGGAGTCGTGTGAAGGAGGTGGCCGACGCCGCACCTCCACGTATCAGCATCGGTATCGCCGCGCTGACGCTCCTTCTCTTTGGCGGCGTCTTCCTCGCGCTGCAGGTTCCGGTCGCGCGCGCGCAGTCGGCAACGTGGGACGAACCGGGCCACATTACTGCGGGCTACGCGATCCTGAGAGCCAGTGACTACCGGCTGGATATCGAGCATCCACCACTCCTGCGGATGTGGATGGCCCTGCCGCTGCTGTTCAAGCGTGGAATCCAGAACGATCTGCCGTCGATCGATCCCCGTCGGCCTGAAACGATCGCGTTCACCGGTCCGTTTGAGGCGGGGCACACGTTTCTTTACAAGCGCAACGATGCGGACGGGATGCTGTTCGCCGCTCGCGCCATGGTCATGGCGCTCGGGCTGCTGCTCGGCCTGCTGGTCTACTGTTGGGTGGCGGAGGCGAGAGGACAGCGCGCTGCGACTGTCGCCTTGACGTTGTTGCTGGTCGAGCCGAATCTCGCCGCACACGCGGGTCTCGCGACCACCGACTTCGGCGTGACCACCTTCGTCACAGGTTCGGTCTTCTTCTTGTGGCGCGCGTGCCGGGCGTGGCGCTGGTGGAACCTGACGGCATCGGTCGTGTTCTTTGTGCTCGCTGTGTTCACCAAGTTTTCAGCACTCATCCTCGGTCCGGTGTTTCTGGGTCTGGTGCTGTTCGGGGGGCGCCCGCGAAGCCATTCTCAGGTCCGGCAGATCGGGACGATCGTGGCAGCACTGGTCCTTGCGTCGTGGTGCGCAGCCTGGGTGCTATATGGTCTGCGCTACGAACCAAGTACGATCGCCGGCTCACGCATCGAGCTCCAGGCACAGCCTTCAGTGGTGCAGGCCGTGCCCGGCTGGACGGCATTGGTGTCACTGGTCGACCGGCTTCACCTGTTGCCGAACGCGCTCAGCCAGGGTTTTCTTCATGCGCAGTCGCTGGCAGTCTCGCGTCCGGCCTTTTTCGCGGGAGACTACAGCGCGAAGGGTTGGTGGTACTACTTCCCGGCCGCCATCCTGTTGAAGACGCCGGTGGTGGTCCTGTTGCTGTTCGGGATCGGTGTATTCGTCAGCTCGCGGCGGCAGGAGCCATCCCCCGGTCTGTTCCTGCTGGTGCCGATCGCGATGTTCCTTGCCCTGGCCATCACATCGAATCTCAACATCGGCTTGCGGCACATTCTCCCCATCTACCCCTTCGTCGTCATGGTCGCCGCGGTCGGAGCTGAATCAGTCATCTCACGTTTCAAACGCCGCACCGGTGCGACTGCAGTGCTCCTGGCGATTGCCGCGCTGGAGTTCGGTGTGGTCTACCCGCACAACCTCGCGTACTTCAACGCGTTTGCGGGCGGACCCACGCACGGGTTTCGCTATCTCGCGGATTCGAATATCGATTGGGGTCAGGATCTCAAACGGCTGAAGGCCTGGATGAACGAACAGAAGGTGGATCACATCAACCTGGCCTACTTCGGCGTGGCGGAACCCTCCTATTACGGCATCAACCGCACGGACCTCTGGGGCACGACCATCCCCGGCGTGGCGCCGTCCGCCATGGGACCGCCGACGCTGCCGGGGTATGTTGCCGTGAGCGTCACCCTGCTGGACGGCGTGCCGTTCGGCGAGCGCGAGCGTCAGTTCTACGCGCCGCTGAGGGAACGCGAGCCGGCCGCGAAGATCGGCGGTTCGATCCGCGTCTACTGGGTCGAAACGCCGTGGTGGAGGCGATAAGCCGCTCCGGTTATTCGTTCCGAAGGACGGATGCCGGATCGATCCGCATGGCGCGTCTGGCCGGAATCCAGGCCGCGAATGTCGCGACGCAGAGCACCAGCCCCAACAACACACCATAAGTAAGCGGGTCCGCTGCCTCGATCTCGTACAGCATCATTCTCGCCGTTCGACCCAGGGCGTATCCTCCGCCGACGCCCAGAACGGCCCCGATTGCGCAGAGTGCCAGCCCTTTCAGGATGATCAGCCGGCCGATGTCGATGCGTGTGGCGCCAAGCGCCATACGGACACCCACCTCGTGGGTGCGCTGCGCAGTGGCGTACGAGATCACCGCATACACCCCGGCGATCATGAGCAGCAGTGATATCGCCGCAAACGCCGACATCACCGACGACGTGAACCGGTGCAGCGCGAGGTTGCCGTGAACGACCGACTCGAAGGTGCGCACGTGCGCGATCGGCAGTTGCGGGTCGAAGCGGGCGACATGCCGACGCGTCGTCGCGGTGCCACCGTCATCTGACGTCGATCTCACCAGCAGCGTCATGCGCTGCTGCGGTTCCTGCAGGTCGCTGAGATAGAACTCAGCGACAGGTTTCTCGCTGAGCGCCGCGTTGCGGGTGTCCGTGACGATCCCGACAATCTTGATCGGTGGGCTGAACAGGGCGCGGAATTCACGTCCGATCGGATTCTCGCCCGGCCACATCTCGCGCGCCATGGTCTCGTTGATGACCGCGATCGGTACCGGTTGCGGCTCGTCGAAGAAGAGCGGCACGGGTTGCCGCTCGAACCAGCGAATCAACGGCACGGCGAGACGCGCGTCGCTGTCAGTGAAGGTCCGTCCCTCTCTGGTCCGAATGCCTAACGCGCGGAAATACCCGGTTGTGACGACGCGGTACTGGGCCATCAGCTCGTCACCGGGTGCGCGGCTCGGCCGTCCTGGTATCGCGATCGGCAATCCCGAGCGGCTGCCACTCTGCGGAACCATGTTCGTCGCGGCAACGGACTCGATGCCGGGATCTCCACTCAGCGCTGTAACGAGTTCCGCGAAGAACCGGCGCTGCGCGTTGGTATCCGCATACCGAGACGATGGCAGTGTCAGGTCCATCGCGGTGATGCCTCGAGGCACAAAGCCGGGATCGACGCGATTCAAATGGGTGAAGCTTTGCAACAGCAGCGCGGCGCCGATTGCGAGAGCCACCGTCAGCGCCACTTCCAGGACGATCAGCAGGCTCTGTATCGGCTGCCGGGTGGACCGCGGTACCCCCTTTGCCCCCGACTTCAGACGCTCCGACGCGTCGACCGCGAAGGTGCTGGAGAGCGGCAGCAGTCCGAAGATGACCGTGGTTGCCAGCGCGAGAAACCCCGTGAATGCAACGACGACGGGATCGAGGGACGCCGTCCCGATGCGCGGTACGGCAGCCGGAAGGGCGGTACGCCCCAATTCCAGGAGCCACGAGGCGAGCACCAGGCCCGCCGTGGCACCGGCGACCGAAAGGATCCCTGCCTCCGTCAGCAACTGTCGTGCGATGCGCCAGCGTCCTGCACCGAGCGCCTCGCGTATGGCGATCTCCTGCTGACGGACTTTCGCGCGGGCGAGCAGCAGGTTGGCCACGTTGCAGCAGCCGACGAGCAGGACGATCCCGACGGCGGCGAACAGCACCAGGATGGGATTGCGACTATCCGCCGTGAGCTCGGATTGGATCGGCTGCAGATTGACGGTGTGCTCGCGATTCGACGGAAACTCCTTCGCGATCCCGAAGGCGATCCCCTCGAGTTCGCTCCGGGCCTGCGCGAGCGTGACGCGATCGGCGAGACGACCGACGACGAACAGGTAATGACGGCCGCGATACTGCTGGATCGGTTCGGCGATCGGGGTCCAGAGATCCGGCGGCTCCCCAGAGCCATTCGCCGGGAAGTCGAATCCTTCCGGCATAACCGCGGCGACGACATGAGGCCGGTCGTTCAGCTGGATCGTTCGGCCGACGATCGCGGCGTCGCGTGCGAACTGGTCGTTCCACAGCCGATGACTGAGCACCACGACGTCGCCGTGCCCGGGCACGTCCGCCTCCTCGCCGAAGGGACGACCCACAACGGGTCGCACCCGCATGACGTCGAAGAAGGCCGCGGTGACCCGCACTCCGTTCAGGGCGGCCGGTTCACCCGCGCCGGTGAGGGTGAAATCACGGTC
>Ga0126305_10001123_pt1 | contig 11796 bp, 15 predicted proteins | sample Plot26_FD_92536 | JGI IMG/M metagenome (GOLD analysis project Ga0126305, IMG submission 92536) | Serpentine soil microbial communities from UC McLaughlin Reserve, CA, USA - Plot26 | ecosystem: Environmental > Terrestrial > Soil > Grasslands | place: USA: UC McLaughlin Reserve, Lake County... | reverse complement strand
TCTCGTTATCAAGCCCCTCAGCCTCTTCCCGCTGTAATCGGTCACTGAGACATATAACAACTGAATAAATGCATATCGGATGACTATGACTGCTAGTTTCGTGTGCACGTATAGCCTTAATACTGGTTGTATATGACAAACTCACAAAGACTGCCAGGATCAAGAATGCGAGTTTAGTCATATTAGTAAATTTATAACTTCTAGTACGTTGCTGCTATATTTTCATTTAGTATTATAGTATGCATATTATGAGTATAAACGGAAACAAAGCATATGTATAATTAGAATTTGTAATTGCGGTACGTCCACGACTAGTTTTGGATGCGGAGCAATATTCTACTCTGTTGCAGGGCTTGTTCTGTCTTTGTATCCACTAATCCTTGTTGTTCCCGTCCGGCCACAAGGAATAGTTTGTCAGAAGTTACTTTATGCTTTATTGACTTGGCAGGGCACCCAGTGTGACTGGCGGTAATGCGACAACAGGAGCAGGGGCAGGTGATACTGGCGGACTTACAGGTGAAGGATCAGGCGGAGGAGCAGCAGGTGGAGGAGGAAGCCAAAGACAAGAATTCATTACTGCATCATTCTTCTTTTTTGATAATCTGAACTCCACACCAGCAATATCCAAATTATTTTGACGGTTATGTATCAACAATCTCATCGGATTATCTATGATAATCAGAATATTATGAATCAAGATTCAAATAGCAGAAATCGGAATGTTCAGGGCCAAGGCCATCAGCACCAACAAGGATGACAGCAGTCAACAAGCTAATGGTCTCAAATGATAGGACAAGTTCTAGAAAGCGTAACAGGTAAGAATATGTCGACTACTATAAGCTTTCAAAACTTAGAGGTCGATATTCTCAAAGATTAAGGCCCAGATGGTAGAGACTTGAAGTGCCAGTTAATGGAAAGGTAGTGTTGACTACAGAGCTACTAAAACAGGAGATAGCAGTTAGGAAATCCCTTTATTCTTCTATTTTCTTTTGTTCAATTTTCTTTTATACACTCTAGCATCTGATTCTATTTCTGACTTTGTTTTCTGTAACAGCTTAAAAGCTGACTTCAATAGTACTTTTGTTCTTTTTGCTGCTTCGTCCTTTTCTTTCTCTGTCATTTTGTCGGAGTTTTCCCAATATGACTTACATATTGCAAGTACTGCTACCTTGTAAACTACCGACAGTGCTACAAGAGAAATGTATTCATTTGGACTATCTCTTTGCAGGATTTGACTGAGTTTGTCAGATATCTTTACAGTTCTGGCAACAAATGCTTTATCTTCAGAAGGAATGTCCTCTTTTTGTCGTTTCAAGTGACCTCTTTTTCTCCGTCCCTATATATTGTTATGTGTGTTATCTTGGAATATCGATTTCATCTTGTCAATCCTTGACTCTAATCATATGAACTCTTATCGGTTGTTATGAATGTCACTGGAACTGAACATGACCTTTGGCTGCATCATACCTGCTTGTGTATATTCTGATGTATTCTATATAGAGCTGTATCAACATAATCGTCTGTGAGAAGTGGTGGTATATTCAACTGATATTGTTTAGGCAATAAAGAATTTATTTTGTAAAGAAGATCAATCTTCTCGTTGATATCTGATTCATTCTCGCATTTCCGAGCTAGTTTTGACACCACGTTGGTGAGGTGCATTATTATCATAAAATAGTACCTGCAGAGACTTTAGCGCCATATCCAAAATCTCTACAAATATCACACTTGTCAACCATAAACCTTCTATCCCATGAAAAAACGGGTTCAGTTTTAGCATGGTAAACTAGACCACATTGTCTACATTGGTGAAGGTTTAGAAGCAAGGGAGAGTTAGATGACAGCTCGCTTCTCTTTTTTAAACATCTTATTCTCATATGCATACGTATGTATATACCCAATGATATTTAAGCGTTATACACTTGTGTATATGCTAAAGCGTATACATAAAGGTTTATGCTTAGCGGGATACAAGGTCTAGAATAAGACCATAATACACGAACTAAAAAAGTTCTGACATTAGGTTTGGATGTCTATCCACTATTTCCCCCGTTTATTCATGAGGTGAGCCTATAATCCAATGAAGTATTGGAGTCAAAGGTCCTAATGATTTAAAGAATTTAAAGTAGTGTCTCTACAAAATGAGTTGAGCACGGCGGATCATGACATCGAATAGATCTGGCAAGAAGGCTGATATAAGCTGCAACAGCTATACCTTGTGATAAATGCCGACAGCATATGTTCTCATCAACTATGAAATTGGAGCTGAACAAAATATCCTAAACAAACTGAAAACTATTCCAGGTGTAATAGAAGCTAGCGAAGTAAATGGCGTTTATGATATAGTCGTTAAAATGACTTCCGATAGCCTTGATAGCTTGAAAGACACTATAACACGACATATAAGAACAATATATGCAATCAGGTCAACTATGACATTATTAGTAACCGAATAGAAAGAGATACTATAACTAAATGGCTCTCGGCTACGACGATATTTTATAGACTATATCTGTAATGGCTTTGACTATCGGTGTCACTATAAGTATTATATATTCTAAAAAATGGCTTTAAGATAGTTTTGTTATCGCCCATGATTTGATGGTCGTGCGTAAGGGAGCCCATACAATAGGCTATTTAAAAAAGGTGAGCAGTATTTGTAGTGACCCAGGGATTATTTCGACATATAGTTAATGGTATAAAAAATATATTATAATGACCTTATCACGTCAAGGAGCGCATAGCTCTTCTGGATGTAGAAGCTTTCCATCCCCAAAAACTATCTTCGGAACGCAAGCCATGGAAATGATGCAGATGCAAGCAATGTTGGTTCAAGTTGTCTTCCCACGCCTATAAGATATATTCTATACCATATTTGACACGATTTTATGACCTAAGCGATGCATTTTTTGATCTGAATCCGGTGAAATCTGCACCAAAAATTGACGCACTTTTGCAGTCAAAGGATCTTTTTATAGTGAAAGTATATATACCCCACATATTCTGTAATACGGTATAACCATTTTATTGATCAGCGGGAAGTCTTTCGGTTTGACTTCCATCTATGTGTTCATTTCTTAAATGTTCTGCAACTTGCTCTGAAGTTGGAAATTTCAAGTCACATTTAGGACAAGCAAAGCCGGTGTCTGACATTATACACAACGATTTTTTTAATGCAATATAAAGGTATATATGAATTAATGCTGCCTCAAAATATTATCAAGCTCACCTCGAAAAAAGGTTGGTTTTGCAGTGAGTTCCATGGTATACGGATGAGTCATTGCGTTCCTTGGTGGATGGAAGAGAAATTTATCGCTCACACGAGAAACGTGACTTCTCTTTATGTCAATGTATATTCCAACCAGACCGTTTCCTAGATAAGAAAAATCTATGATAAATAAGATTGATATATCATTCTTACTACTATGGAGATTGAAAAAAGTAGACAAAGAGAAATGGAAAATCCTCCTCTGTGGGTGTGGGCTATTGTTGTAGGGCTGATGATAACTGGAAAGTATGCTTATAGGTGGAAGACAACAAGGCAATTAGCTAAGGAGACGAATGAAAGAAAAAAGGTAATTGACTCAACTAAAAATAACGCAGATGTTGCTATAAAAAATAATAGCAATACTGAGAGTAATACTTCTAGCGTTAGAACTGCAATCTCACACAAATATAGCCGTCATAGATATAGTCCTAGTTCCTATAGAGATTATTTCGAAACAAGGAAGAGAAAGCTTAAGACATTTTAGATCAATGACGTTCCTGAAACAATACGAAAATATACTTAATTATTATACATTAGTGTTCGTGTTTCCTTGATATCCTTTATTTCTCTTCCATTCTACGATTTCTCTAATATTTCTGTCACAATTAATGATATTCTCTGCATTTAATTACGAATATTTTACCGCGGTCCTAAGTAAATGCTTTTAAAAGATTTGGATGGATTTGAGTATGTACAATCATCATTACATTCATAGGTGACGTTCTGCTTCTAATTGCCTCACTGAGACGCATAAGATTATCTTCTAGTCGACCAATGGATCCTGTCACATTACTTGGTGCTAGTGCTCTCTCACTTTCAAATTTTTCTTGTGCTCTAATTATTAATGCTTGAGCACTCTGGTAGTCAGCAGCATTTACTAATGAATAATTTCTGTTTATTTCATTTCTCATCATCAGTGAGGATGGACTCATATTTGTTAAACCCATATCGCTGATATTGCTTCCTGTCTTACCTATCATGCCTTCCATATTTGATATGTTTGTCATATCAAAACCAACCGCATAAGCGCTACCATAATTCCTAAGGATGCTGTCTACAAGATTGGCTAATGCCAAACCCTTGATCTAATCTTGTAGTAATAGCTTCACCTAGAATAACAACTATGTTGCCTACGAACTGGCTTACCAGTGGTTTTTGTATGGCCGAGATATTCTGTATACTACTTGCTGCAATAGTAAGTCCATCGGCAATTCTTTTATTCTCTTCTGCAATTTCTCTAGTTATATTAGGAGTCAAAAGCATAGCAGCCTTTTCAGCATGTTCTTTAGCCAGAGAGATATTATTATTTGCTAGATTTGTCTCAACAAGTTCTGACTCAATTTGTATTTGTTCTGTAAATGATAAGAATGAAGCACTCTCACTGGGAGTAAAAGTATGACCATATACATTTTTGCTAAAGAGGGGGTCATTACTATTGTCAAAAATATTTGTAGAAACCAGGCCGATAATAATCCCTACAGTTAACAGAGTCAAAGAATATTTCATTATATTATTTACTATGACCAAAAATTATATATTGCTTCTCAGAATATGCTTGCAAGTCGTCGCACCTGATTGCTTCTGGAATGGATGCATCTGTATGAGCCCAACCTCAGTATCAGCACAGTATGTCATCTGCTAACATGATATCTCCTCAGGCTGGATTCAACAGCAGACTATAATAAATCCAGCAAAGAAAGTCCTAAACTCAACAACTTCAATTACCAAACTCTTGCATTAACTTGTTAGTTCTCCTGCAGTTGGATTCATACATTGGTAATGTAAACGCACAATTACAATTAGGCAATTCTGAGAGGAACAGGTGACGAAAAGGTGCTGTTATCCTTACTCTTGGTGGAATTATCTGGTATAGTGGTAGTTGAATTAGATGTAATAGTACGACATGGTTCATTTTCTATACACATGGTTGTGACACATTTTCCACTAATACATATTGTAGAGGTCGAATTAGTAATGCCTCTTGCATATTGTAATTGCTGCTGATAACTTCCTATTGTAAATATCAAGACTACAGAGCATGACAATAACGATAGAACCAAACTGTTTTTAGTCATTACTTACTATAGTCGGTTAACAAAAAAAACTTATATAAAATTTTTTGAGTAATTATCCATCACCTCTATACACTTAATCTTAATTTACTAACATAGAAGAGGTATAGCATGTACTTAATAGGGTAGTTACTCTTTCATAAATATATCGTAAATAAATAATTATATACTTTTAGCCAACCCATCTAGGCTTGAAGAATCTTGTCCAAAAATGATGGGGATGTATCGGCATTTATAAAGAAGATGTGCTATCAGAGGTTGACCCTTAGATGATAATCGGGAATAGAGAATTCGTGCGGAAAAGCATGCCTGATAGGGGGGTTCGAATCGAACCGTAATAGGATTGAAAGATGAGATATGTAAAATGCAGTTTACGCCCTTATGGAGTTCGAATCGAAACTATGATAGGATTGAAATTCCCCATGCGTCTCCCAGGTCGCTTCCCCGGCCTGAAACTTGGTAAAAAGGCGGATACAACATAGATAATTGATCTCAACTCTCTAGTTATATACCTTCTTAACTCTATATCTCCTAAGAAGACGGGATCTGTTGAACAATCAAACCAAGAAGAGCCAAAACAATACCATTGGTTTCCGTAAAAAGTATCGAGATATTTTGCTTTTTAATAGAAACCTGCTTGTTTCTGGAACAGTTGGATTTTTAGTCAGTATAATTGTTACACAAATCATTGTTGAACTAGATATCAGTGGTGCTTTTGATATCTCTGTGATAACAATACTGATAGGTTATTGTGTTTCTAAACCACTCTTTATTTTCTTATTTCATAGAGACAGCAAAAAGAAATATGGACACTCTGTGGCCCAAACAACTGATTCAGGAACTTTAAATCGAATTATAAAGCATTTAATTATTGCATATCTAGTATTCGACATCGTTTATATCGTATCAAGGTTTTTGATAATGTACAGCTTGCTATTGGACGCGAGAACAGGAGCTTTAGAGGCGTCAATAATTTCTTCTTTATGTGCTTCATCATTGTCATATTTATCGACTAATATAACCATAAAGCTGGGTAGAACGTTCAAGTTAGGAATGCAATGAATATATGAGAAAGAAAATCGTTAATATTAGTTGCAGTAGTATTTTAAACCTCTGAATATACTTGTTGTAAGTAGGTCAGATTTTGTTAGTAATTGAAAATTTCTTTAACTTTGGTTTGGAACTTGGATATCTAGGTATTGTACTATTTAGCTTTGTATCAAGCGTTATGGTGTTCATTCCCATTCCATATTTCCCTCTGCTCATGTCCGCAGCTCTTAACAAGAATTTCGATCCTACTCTCATCGTATTGTTCAGTACCATAGGAGCTGTCGCTGGAAAAATGATAATCTTTTGCGGAAGCTACTATGGAAGAAAAATAATACTCAGTTATAATACCAAAAAGAGATGCTGCCATTACAAAAATTGCTGAGCAGATACGGTTGGATGGGCGTATTTACCGCCGCTGCCACTCCTATACCAGATGACATTGTATACATTCCTTTGGGATTAGCAAAATATAGCCCACTTAAGTTTGTGTCAGCGCTGTTTGTTGGCAAATTTGTACTAGGTGGAGTAATAGTAGTAATCAGTATTTATTTTGGAAGGCCATTTATCGAATACCTGCTTGCAGAAACATCTAACCCTAAATTTCTTATCATTATAGCAGCATTAACAATAGTAATAATCGTTGTAACGATATATTATTTCATCAAAATAGACTGGGAGAAGATTATTGGAAAATGGTTTCCCTGGACGTTAGAAAAGGACAAAAGCTCTGACAATAAGGATGAGCGAAAAAATAGGGAATGAAAAAACCAATAATATTATGCTAAACATGATTGTGCCTGCAGATTGGAAACACGTATACATAATCGTCGTTTTATTGGCGCCTTCGTTGCCAGTATCATTTATAGTACTTAGCATGTATACGATTATCAAGTATCTTCCTCGGTACGGCTTTGCTGTCACCCAATTTAAGAGAAATAGTGTAAGATATATGGACTACTAACTTACAACCGCTAAGACATAATACTGAGGCCGTGTATCTTAAGTCTGATAAAATGTCTGATAACAGCAATTTTAGTTTTAATACATAAAGTCAGGCGGCCTTACTGCTCGCTATTTACTAGTTTCATTCGATTCAATAGCCTTTCGCCTTGACATCAGCAGCTTTAGCTCCAGCTCCATTCTATCTATTTTATAGAGGAATGAGTGAAGCTTCTGTGGTGGGTAGTAGTTATTATTCTTCATAATTTGCTGAGAAATTTCCGGTATATCGAGAGATATCTCTTCAATAATACCAATGCTGGTTCAAAAGTCTTAATACATCAACCGGAGTTGTCAAAGATCTGAAAGAAATTGTGGGAGCTGCAGTCAACCTTTCCTTAGATATTCACTTTCGAAAAAAAAGACACCTTGGTTGCATCTTTTTCTTTATAGTGACTGGATAATTTTATAAGGATTATAAGTTATAGAGGAATCATAACGGTATTGTCACTGTAGTGCTATTCTTTGCAGGAAGGGTATTTGGTATGGCAATCGATTAGAGAGAAGAAGGGTATCCTCATAGGATTGACCGGAGGTGTAATTCTATCTCTATACGGTATAGTTCCCACATTTCAACCCTCGCACTTTGGAAGAACATACTGCTTATGGAGGGATTTTTATAACTTCATCAATAATTTGGGGATAATTGTAATAAAGAAGCCTTAAATTTGAAATCATAGGATCACTGGTTGCAATAAGTGGTGCATTTATAATATTTTACACCCCACGCTAGGCAATATAGATATGCTAAATAGGCCTGCCATCCATACTATACTGATAAAAGCCTAGAATCAATAAATGGTAACAAATAGAAATACAACCACAAGGTTCCAGTAAAGCAATCGTTAATTCAACGGTTTGTATCTATGTTCATATCTATCAAACTAGTATTCTCTCACTGGGCATATATTGCTCTTGCAGGAACAATAGCCACTATATTTTGGATAGTCTTTAACGTCTTTGAGCAACTACTCTTTTTCTCTCCTATTGTGGTATTCTATTTACCCGAGGATGCAATTACAGGTTTTATGTTATCAAATATAACAGCAATTCTATTGGGGATAGTAGCGAGTATGAATATTTATGTGCTCAAGCACTCAAGAGATATAAAATTAAATGCCTCCTCCTTTTTCTCTGGCTCTACCATAGGTGTCCTTTCTAGCACCTGTGCAAGTTGCTCTTCACTTGGTTTTCTTCTAGTGTCTATATTAGGTGGAGCGGGAATAACAATTTCCACTTTTTTATCAAATTATCAAACTCCATTAAGAATTGTCTCTATAGCACTATTGTTATGGGCGTACTATTCAATAAGCACTAGGTTAACAAAGAGTTGCAAATTGAATATCGTAGACCAGAAGAATAAATCCCTAACCTAGACTAACCTTTTCATTTTCAATAATTTCCTACGAATACATACGTGGGGTTTAATCTTTTTTGCTTTTATATCTCTTTTATAGGTAACATGGGCTATCAGAGGGATTTGAACCTTGCCCTAAAGTGGCTCGGCAAACATTAGGTTATGCTCTGGTAATCTTGATCATTTCGACCTGTGAGATTAAGTTTAAGCGGAAATGCATGGTCTAGAAAACCAACGCAGACTCCAGCCCCAAGAGTCAAGGTATGAATGGAAGGTCTACAATATATAATTATATGCTCAGCCCAATCTCCATGTTGATAAGGTGACTAGAAAACTCGACGGTGCATTACCCGCCACTAAACTCTTTCGGCAAAGAGAAGAGACGATATATTGATGTGGATACTCCGAAGGTCTCATTGAGAGTATGCCCTACAATGGAGTTAACTAAAATAGCTACAAGTCCTATTTTTAAAACATATACAATAAATAGTCGATGGACTGCAACTTCCTATTAAACTAACTTCTTTCGTAGGCCTGTTTAATAAGAGAAAGAGTGTATGGGATCTCACTTTTTTCATTAATGGTTATTTCTGTTTTACCACTGGAATAATGTCCTATATCCTTAACATCTCTTGCTTTCTTTAACGGATCATTGATCATGTTATACTTCATTCATCATTATACCGATATCAAGCCTAATTTTACAAATAGCGACCTCGAGATTATTACGCAACCTTGCACATGGTATTCCAGACGTACGTGGAATGATAGCAGATTACTACTGAAAGCTGTTGCTAATGCGAAAAGAGAGAAGTATTTCAAATACGGGCTTATCATGACACTAGTTAACTAGCCCACCCAATTCCTCCAATTCCCCCGGAGTTTTCGCTTAGTAGCGTACTACATCCAGCAGCCTTACCTAATGGCTGGGCCGCAAGTAAGGTCTGCATAGATGGGTCTCTAAGAAGGTAAGAAGCCCGCCACCTGCGATACAAGCCGCCACCCGCTTACCCTTATCTGTTAGGTCATAACCGTTGTTTGTTACCAGAATTTCGCAGGGTTCGACTATGAAGAAATCTAGTTTACTACATATACCAGCCCAATAGATACTGCCACGATCACATCTATGTCGTTGCCAACACTTGAACTATCTTCTCCAAAATCTTCGGATTCCGAACTCTCCTCTTCAGAGCTCCCTGTATTATCGGACTCATTACTACCTGAGCAATCATCAAATCCTGTAGAGTATCCATCCATAAATTCATCAGTGTGGAAGCTTGGGCCTTTCTCAGGTTGGTTTCCAATTATTCAAACTATGATATCAGAGAGATTGTAATGAAGGACTGTATCGAGATATGGCAGAGATACCATAAGGCATGCTCTACCAGAGGAATATAAGGATAAGAAAATGCTAGAATTAGCCAAGGAATCCCATAAGAATAGGGAAGGCTCAGGGCAGACTACAGAGTTTGATAATACCGAAAATAGAACATTTATGCAGGATTCTAATCCTGCGCAAACGGGCTCCGGCCCAATAGAGGATGTTTCTGAGGACTTTGATAAAATGAACAGGGGCCAAGACGTGATAACAGAGTCAGAGAGGATAAAGAAGCTGGAGCAAACACTAACTGAGGCAGAGGAGGAACGCTCACTCCTAAGACAGGAAAAAGATGAGCTAAATACCACAGTTAAAGTGTTAAAGGAAAAAAGTACGCCTGAACTATTAAAAGAACTGCAAGAGAAATTCGCTGATACACCTGGATTGATAGATGCTAAAAAGCTGCAAAAGGATATGTATCTCTTTTCTATTTTGTGAAAATAACTGTTTAGACTAAAACTTTTATAAATCATCAGACTTTACGCTTTACGCAATTACTCGGAAACCGATCTGAAAAAATTTTTTAGGAAACGCTAAGGGGTCTTCAAAATGGGATAGTTCCGGTTCAAGCCTTATATTTAAAAAGGCAAAAGCCTTTACTTCTAAAATGTCTACTCAAGAAGAAACTATACTAGGGCTGTAGAATCTAGTAACAATGCCGCTTGGACTCTATATCATTGCACCAACAATACATGGAAATAAGCTGGTTTCAATTAGAGTTACCGTTAACTTTGATACTAGGAAAGTTGAGCTGTCATTATGGGAAAGAAAGTTCCAAAACCCTGATCAGCATATTTTTGAATCAGCTTCAATTCTATAGCAATCAATTATATCGAATAGCCATGCGATTCGATTGTGATATATCTCATTAAATGGTATATCCCGGAGTGTATGATTGGCTTCTTGGCTTTTACAAAAACATGGACTATTTGTCAGCAACATCTACGATGCCACCATCGTTTATCGCAAAGCTGATGTCATCCTGAGGATAACATGGACTAGACACCAGCTTAGCCCACATTTTATCAGGGTTTGAACCACGTAATCGAATTCGAAATGTACTTGTATGAGCAATAATATTTCCTCCTACTGGGATATCAGAATTGCTCCTGAGTTCATCAGGACTTGTCTGAATTTGGTTTGTTATTACAACTGCAATGTTATGGACCTGAGCTATATTTTGTAGGGTATGCATTACCTTAAGCAGCTGATGCTGCCTTTGTGAAAGGTTAGAGCGGTCTCCGTATTCAGCACGGTATAGGCTGGTAGCAGAATCTACTACCAATAACTTTATGCCAGAATCTTTAGCTATCTCAGAACAGCAGTCCTGTGGAATAATTGTTTCTAGCCTAGCTGTGTTATACACCCTTACATGTTTGATATTCTGAAGATGCTTTTCTGAGTCTAGTCATTTTTTCTGAGCAATTCGAGACAGCCTTTCTGGTCGAAACTTGCCTTCTGTATCTATGTATATAGACTTATTATCTGGATGAAGCTGCTGAACCATAACACATAGAGAAAGACAAGTTTGTGTTTTTCCGCTCCCAGAATGACCGTAAAGCTCTGTAATTGCTCCTGTCTCTACACCTTTACCTCCAAGAAGCCTATCTAGCTCCACTGAGCCTGTCTTAATATACTCTTTGTTAGTTGTCGAATTATTGTTACATGCATT
>Ga0126305_10001122_pt1 | contig 11797 bp, 11 predicted proteins | sample Plot26_FD_92536 | JGI IMG/M metagenome (GOLD analysis project Ga0126305, IMG submission 92536) | Serpentine soil microbial communities from UC McLaughlin Reserve, CA, USA - Plot26 | ecosystem: Environmental > Terrestrial > Soil > Grasslands | place: USA: UC McLaughlin Reserve, Lake County... | reverse complement strand
CAGCCGCATCGCGCGAAGCGCGTGGTACGTGGAGCGCTGGTAGAGCGCGATCGCCAGGAGCGGGCCGACGAGCACTGCCGAGAGCAGGGGCGAGCGCTGCCACAGGACGACGAGCATCACGGCGGCCGACGCCATCAGCGCGAAGACGACGATCGTCCAGCGCAGGCTCGAGCGCATGAGACCGAAGAACGGCCGGCGCGTGCTGCGCGCGACCACGGCCGACATCAGCGCGAGGTTGACGGCGTACTGCAGGCTCGCGGAGACGGCGACCGCGCCGACGACGGCGCCCGTGCTCGAGCCCCCGATGAGCGCGACGAAGGGCGCCGCGACGGCGGCGGCGAGCGCGAACGAGCACGCGTTGTAGGCGATGCGGACGAGCGGCCGGTGCTCGACGAGCTGCATGATCGCCGGGGCGGCGAACGCGACGAGCACGCCCGCGTCCCAGCCGAACAGGACGAGGGCGCTCGCCCCGAAGACGAACGACAGCGACACGCCGCCGCTGTCCACGCCCTCGACGGGCACGGGGAAGCGGTTGGCGAGCGTCGAGGCGGCCAGGAGGGCCGTCACCCCGAGCAGGGTGGTCAGGTCGTGCGGCTCGAGTACGAACGAAACGGCCGCCGCAAAGACCGTTACGAGACCGAGCGCGCAAACCGGTACGACGACAGTCAGCAGGCGCTTCGGCATGACGTCTCCTCAGCCTTGTCGGGCTACCACTCCCAGTAGCTGGCGTAGTCGAAGAGATCTGACCAACCGCCGGCGAGCGCGATCACGAGCAGGGCGATCAGCGCCAGCAGCGAGAACAAACGCGGATTCCACTCCAACACTGCGAACCTCCCGAGGCGGACTGCGGTTTGACGATTGTTCCGTGAGGGCGGTCCCGACTCATCACCCGGAAGGGTGATTTGTCGTTTTGCTCGGGTTTTCCGCGTGTCGCGCTAGAAGAACCCGGCTTCGGCGAGCGGCCGCCGGCCCCACGCGAAGCGCTCGCGGTACCAGCCGTCGACCTTCACGAGCGTGACGCCGTAGCGCGACGAATGGATCATCCAGTCGCTGCCCACGTAGATGCCGGCGTGGTCGATCGCCGCCGCGTTGGCGCGTGGGCCGCCGGAGCCGAAGAAGAGCAGGTCGCCGGGCTCGAGGCTCGCGAAGCCGATGCGTTTCGCGCCCTTGACCTCCCCGGCCATCTGCGCCGCGGTCCGGCCGCGGATGACGTTTCGGAGTCCCGTAAGGCCCGGGTAGGCATGCAGCTTGTAGACCTGCCAGAGGAAGCCCGAGCAGTCGAAGCCGCCTGGCGCGCGGACGCCGAACGGGGCCTGCTTCGCTGTGCTGGTGCCGCCCCAGACGTACGGGTAGCCGACGAGGCCAAACGCGTACGTAAGGATCCGCTGCTGCGTGTCGGTTAGCTCGGGAAACGCCAGCTCGGCGGCCGACTCCTCGACGGCCCCCGTCTCCCAGCCGCGAAACCGCAGGATCTGGGCGGCGGAGTACGCGGTCTCCGCTCGCGTTGCCGGGTCCGACCACAGCAGTTCGAGGCTGTCCTCGGCGGCCGGGTGGTTGTAGCGCAGGCCCAGCAGGCGGGCGACGACCTCGCGGCCGAAGCGTGCGGGCGGCTTGATGCCGACTGCGCGGGCCGCGCGGTAGAAGACCGCGGCGTCGTCGCCGAGACCGAGCGCGTCGACCAGCTGTGCGTCGAGCTGCGCGATCGTGACCTTGCCGCCGGTCGAGGCGGGGGCGAGCGTCGGCTCGCCGGTCAGCCCCGTTACTAGCTCGGCGACCTCTCGCTGCGTGACCGGTCCGTCGGGCCGGAACGACGCGCCCGCGGTCGTCATGAGGCCGCGAGAGGTGACGAGCTTGATCTCCTTGTCGGCCCACGACCGCCTCGCGGCGGAGGCGAGGGGCGGCGCGACCGCGAGCAACGCGGCTGCGAGCATGGCGAGGACGACGCGCCGAGTCACAAGCACTCCATCGTCCGGCCCCGGCTCGACCTTTAGGCTGAGCGGCGTGGACCTTCAGATCAGGCCCGAGCCGCCCGACGCGGAACGGCGCGCGGTCGAGGCCGCGCTCCGGCGGCTTCCGCCGCGCGCGGAGCCGGCGTTCGACGTCTATCGCAGCCGCTGGCGGACGGCGGCGCTTCCCGGAAGGGGCGCGCTTTCGCCCTGGCCAGTCGGCGTCGGCCGGAGCAGTCCGGGCGCAAGTCGCGCGTAGTCGAGGCCGGAGACCCACGTGAGGACGAGCGCGACGAGCAGCGCCCACCACGCGACTGCGTCGTCGAACGCGCCCGCGACGGCCAGCCCGCCGAGCCCAGCCGCGACCGCCTGAGCCCACGTCTTGAGCTTGCCGAGGTCACGCGCGTGGAGCACGGTGCCGCGCTCGAGCGCCGCGAGCCGCAGGCCGGAGACGAGGAACTCGCGCGCGACGATCGCGGCGACCATCCAGCCGGGGAACGCCCCGCGGTCGACCAGCACGATGATGACGCTGAGGACGAGCACCTTGTCGGCGATCGGGTCGAGGAGCGAGCCGAGCGCCGACGTATTGCCGCTCCGGCGCGCGAGCCTGCCGTCGAGCCAGTCGGTTGCCATCGCGACCGCGAAGAGCGCCGTCGCCCAGTAGTCGTGGTGCGGGAAGTCGACCACGAAGAGTGCGACGATGAGCGGCGCCGCGCAGATACGGGCGACGGTCAGCTGATCCGCGACGGGCATGCGCGGGGAGAATATGCCGAGCGTGGCCGTCTTCTCCAAGGTGCTCGTAGCCAACCGCGGCGAGATCGCCGTCCGGGTCTTCCGCACCCTGCGTGAGCTCGGGATCGGGACCGTCGCGATCTACTCGGAGCCGGACCGGACATCGCTGCACGTCGCGAAGGCGGACGAGGCGTATCTGATCGGTGCCGGCCCCGCCGCCGACAGCTACCTCGTCGGCGAGCGGATCATCGAGACCGCGCTCCGCGCCGGCGCCGAGGCGATACACCCGGGATACGGGTTCCTCGCGGAGAACGCCGCGTTCGCGCGCGCCTGCGCGGACGCCGGGATCGTCTGGATTGGTCCGCCCCCCGCGGCGATCGAGGTCATGGGGTCGAAGGTCTCCGCCCGCGAACGGATGCGCACCGCCGGCGTCCCGATCATCCCGGGGACGACGGAGCCCGTCGAGTCCGCGGACGAGGTGAGGCGGCTCGGCGACGAGATCGGCTGGCCGATCGCCATCAAGGCGTCCGCCGGAGGCGGCGGCAAGGGCCTCAAGGTCGTCGGCGGCCCCGAGGAGGCGGAGCGCGCGTTCGAGTCCGCCCGCCGCGAAGGCGAGGCCTACTTCTCCGACCCGGCCGTGTACGTCGAGCGCTACCTCGAAGACCCGCGGCACGTCGAGGTCCAGGTCCTCGCCGACGCCCACGGCAACGTGATTCATCTCGGCGAGCGGGACTGCACGATCCAACGCCGCCACCAGAAGCTCGTCGAGGAAACGCCCTCGCCGGCCGTCGACGACCAGCTCCGGGCCCGGATCGGCGAGATCGCCGTCGAGGCCGCACGTGCCGTCGGCTACCGCTCGGCGGGGACGATCGAGGGTCTGCTCTCGAGGGAGGGCGAGTACTTCTTCCTCGAGATGAACACCCGAATCCAGGTCGAGCACACGGTCACCGAACTCGTCACCGGCCTCGACCTCGTGCGTGAGCAGGTTCTAATCGCGGCTAGGGAGCCGCTATGGCTGAGCCAGGACGACGTGCATCTCCACGGGCACGCGATCGAGTGCCGTATCAACGCAGAGGACGTCACCCAGGGCTTCCTGCCGTCGCCGGGGCGGATCACGAGCTACCGCGAGCCGGCGGGGCCCGGCGTCCGAGTCGACTCCGGTGTCGACGCGGGAACCGAGATCAGCGGCCTGTACGACCCGATGATCGCGAAACTGTGCGTGCATGACGTCGACCGCGAGCACGCGCGGCGCCGGATGCTGCGCGCGCTCGCGGAGTTCGAGATCGGCGGCGTGACGACACTTGTCGGGTTCCACCTCGCGCTGCTCGAGCATCCGTGCTTCGTGGACGGCGCGACGTGCCACGGCGTGGTCGAGTCCGAGCAACTGGCGAAGCGCGCCGCGGAGCTGTCCGAGCGGTTGTCTCATCGGACAACGAGCATAGCGACAGGCTCGGATGGATCGCTCGGCGCGGCGGCGCCGCGGACGCTGGAGCGGGCGCTCATCGCAGAGGTCGACGGCCGCCGCTACGACGTTACGGTGACCGTTCCCGAGCCGCCCCACGCGGAACTCGTTCGCCGCCGCCGGGACCGCGAACGCGGCGGCGGAGCCCACGCAGCCGCCCGGGACGCCGTCGTGACGCCGATGCAGGGCACGGTGCTCGCGGTCGAGGTCGCCGACGGCGACGAGGTCTCGCCGGGACAGGTGATCTGCGTGGTTGAAGCCATGAAGATGGAGAACGAGATCGCGGCGCACCGAGGCGGTGTCGTCACCGAGCTTTCGGTCGAGGCGGGCCAGCCCGTTTCGGCCGGCCAGGTCGTCTGTGTCGTTCGCCAGGAGGGTGATGCCGAGGCGTAAGCCGTTCTGCGCCGACGAGTCTCGCGCGAACGACGAGCCGCTCTCGGCCACGGCGAGCCGAGTCGACCACTGGATCCTCGTCGAGTACCGGTCGCTCTGGAGCCGCGACGCGTTCCCCGGCAGCGGTCTGTCGGAGCAGGTGAAGGACCACCTGCGGGAGCAGTTGGCCGTCCGGCGCCGCACGAGGCTTCTCTTCATCCGTAGCCGCGCCCGCCGCGGCGCGACGGGCCTGATCGCGTACGCCGCGACGTCGCGCGAAGGCGAGGAGGCGCTGCGGGCCGTCTCCTTCGAGCACCACCGCGATCTCCTCGACGTCGACTTCGCAGGCGGCGCCGGGGAAGCCGTCGACCACCCGATCCTGCTCGTCTGCACCCACGGCAAGCACGACCCGTGCTGTGCGCGCTACGGCCGGCCGCTCTACGACGCCCTCGTCGACGAGCTGGAGCCCGAATGGGTTTGGCAGTCCACGCACGTCGGCGGCGATCGGTTCGCGGGGAACCTCGTCTGCCTTCCACACGGGCTGTACTACGGCCGTCTCGACGGCGCAGCCGCGGCCAGAGTCCTCGACGACCTTCTCGCCGACCGCGTCCACCTCGACCCGTATCGCGGCAGGTCGTGCTACTCGTTCGCCGTGCAGGCCGCGGAGCGAGCCATCCGCACGGACACGGGCCTCTACGGCCTCGACGACCTTCGTCTCGTCGCCGCGCACCGCCGCTCCGACAGCGCCTGGACGGTCGCGATGTCTGCGCGCGGACGCGGGATCGAGGAGATCGACCTCCGCGAAGAGGCCGGCGACCTCGTGCATCTGACTTGCAGCGCGGACGAGCTCAGGCGCCCGCGCCGCTTCGTGGTCAGCGCCCGGCGGGCGCGGCCGGCAGCCTGATCCGCAGGAACCCCTCGCGCACCAACCGCCGTACGAGGACCGCCCGGCCGGCGTCGTCGAGGTCGCCGGGAAGGTCGGCCGGGGTGAACGGCAAGTCGGCGTCGACGACGAAGTCGGCCTCGGGCCACAAGCGACTGGGCAGCAGAAGGCGCTTGCCGTGGAACGCGAGGGCGATTGCGTCCCCTTCATCCTCGACCTTCGCCAGGACGCTCGGCCGCCGTTCGACCTCGGTCGACATGTCGACCCCGTTCAGGGCACGCAGCTGCGAGATCTGGCCGTCGAGAACGGGTCGGCGACGGCGCTCCAGGCGTTTCGCCTTCCGTCGGGCGACATCCGCGACTCCCAGCCGCTCGCCCAGCAGGTCGAGCAGGTCAGCCGGCGTCGCGAGCTCCCCGTCGACGGACCTCCTGAACGCGAGCTCCCCTTCGACGTCCGAGAGCGCATCCCGCACGGCGTCGAGCCAGGTGTAGAAGTTGATCCCGACGGTGAGGTGGAGCGAGTCGACGTTCGATGTCCTCGCCTCGTGCAGCCAGCCTCGCGGGAGATACAGCGTGTCGCCCGGGCCGATGACCGTGTCGATGACGGCTTCGCCCGGCGCGTCGTCGACGCCGGCTCGATACCGCTGCTGCTTCAGCGGAAGCTCGAGCACCGGCTCGTAGACGAGCCATTGCTTCTCGCCGGCGATCTGCAGCACGAAGACGTCGTGCGTGTCGTGATGCACCGCGAGGCCCTGCGAGCCGCGCGGCGTGTAGTAGGCGTTCGCCTGGACCGGATGGCCGAGGGCGCCCTCGAGCGCGCTGCAGAACGTCGCCGTCTCAGCCCGGTTGAGATGGAGCCCCTGCAAGACGATCGTGGCGCCGGCCTCGAACTCCGCCAGCACGCGCTCCACGTCCGCCGTGCGGGCGAACGGAACCGGACGCCAGGGCACGTCGACGGTGTAGTCGGCGACGTCGAGCTTCGCGCCTTCCTTCACCAGGCGGAAGCCTGGAAAGCGGAGCCCCGTCTCGCAGACGAGGCGCTCGACGTCGGCCTCGGACAGGAGGTCGTCGTAGCGGCCGGGCTCTCCGCGGGGGATGACGAGCGGTCGGCGCTCCCAGTACTCGGCCCGGAACCCCTCCGCGCCGACCGGCTCGATGCAGCGCTCGAGCGCGTGAGCGCTCGCGGCGCTAGTGCGCGTCGATCGTGTCGGCGTCGTCGCCGGAATCGGAATCGGTCGTGTCGGTGTCGTCCGAGTCGTCGCCGTCGGTGTCGGTGTCGGCAGTGACGCTCGGCGTCGCCGTCCAGGTCGGCTCGGTTACGAGCTCCTCGTCGGCCAGAGTCGTGGTCTCGTCGGTCATGACCCTCCTTCTCTCGGTCGGTTGAAAGAACGCCCGTAGTCCCTTCGAAGCGTCCGAACATCAGCGTCGGCCATCACTCACAACATACCCGCGGCTAGGAACGCGTGCTCCTGGATTTCACGCGGTCTTGTTCGCTCACGCATCAGCCGGCTTCGGGCGTTCGCGGCGCATTCCGTTGCTCTAGGCCTAGCGGCCGGTGAAGCGCCAGGCCAGAGCACGAAGAAAGGCGAGGTCACCGCGACGCGGAAGGAGCAGCGCCGTGTCGATGCGCGTCAGGCGGATGTAGAAGAACGTGGCGACCAGCCCTCCGGCGACAGATGCGGCCGAGGCCGCGATTGCGGCACCAGTGGCTCCGAGCGGTGGAATGAGGACGAAGTCGAGGGCGACACCCACGACGAGCGCCGCGGATGGCCCGAGCGACGATCGCCCGGGTGCCGACGTTGCGAGAAGCGAGCTCGAGAAGACATTCAACGCGACGTAGGCGAGCCCGCCGGGCAAGAGCCAAAGAAACGGCTCGACCGAGGGGCTGTAGTCCGATCCGAAGACGATCGGGATAAGGGGCGAGCACACGAACCCGACAGCCACGATGCCGGCTGTCAGGAGGAGGAGAGCCCGGAAGAGCCGGAGCGTGGTCTCGATGCTCTCGGTCATGCTGCCGCGAGCGATCGAAGGTGTCGCGACCTGCGCCACCGTCATAAGGGGGTAGAGGGCGGCCTCGCCCGCGTTGACCGCAACGGCGTAGTAGCCCAGCGCCGCCTCCGTCGAGATCAGTCCCATGATGACCTGGTCGATGCGCGCATTGAACGACAACGCGATCGAGAGCCCCCATGCGCGGAGTCCGAACGTAGCCGCCTCTCTCGCCAGCGCCGGCGAAGGAAGCCCCCACTTGTCCACATACGCTGCCGCGACGAGGCCGACGGCCGCTCCTCCCAGCTGAGCTGCCGTCCAGATGAGGCACGCCGACCGAACTGTCAGGTCGGATACTGGCCAAGCGACCAGCAAGAGCACGGCTAGGAGCACCGGGGACGCGCATACCACGATCGACTGGGCTCGGAAGCGACCGCAGCCGAGCAGGAATGCGACCGAAGCGCTGTTCAGCCTGAGGCCCACTGTTCCCAGAACGAGGCAAAGGAGCTCGACTCCGCCGACGTCCGTAGGCCGGACCGATGACGCAATTGCGAGCCCGACGGCGCAAGCTCCGCCAAGGAGCATCGCCGTGGTTAGCGAGAGCAGACAGAGATTGGTGAGCAGATTCGGACGATCGCGGATCCGTTTGGCCGCGAAGACGACCGTCGCCTGCTCCAGCCCCAGGCCTGAGATCCCGGCGAGGACGAGCGCCGCCATCGTGACAAAGGCGACAGCGCCGCGCTCGGAGGGCGGCAGAGCACGCGCAAGAATCAGAGCTGAGACGAACGACGCTGCGGCGGAGCTCATTCGCGCGAGGAGCAGCCGTGCCGAACCTCCCGCTATGGAGCCTGCGCCGAGCCCGGTGCGCTGGATGCCGGCTTGGGATTCCGTGCGCGCCATGAGGGGAGGATCATCGCGGAGAGTCGCCCGCGTCGCGCACAGCGTTCACTCGCCCGCTCTGACGGCGGTTGAGATATGTCGGCCGCGAACGTCGGGCTGGGTGCCGAGGCGTTCCTTTGAAGCTCCTTGGCGCTTTGTAGGTTTGCGGCGCTTATAGGATCGGTCGATGTCGGCCACGGGCTGTGTGTATACGTCGGTTGTAGACGACCAGTACTTCCTGGGCGGGGTGGCGCTCGTCAACTCGCTTCGCCTCACGGGGAACGCCGGCGACATCTTGCTCCTCGACGTCGGGCTTACCCCCGCTCAGCGCGCTTTCCTTGAACGGGAATGCGAAGTTCGCCGGGTCGATCTCGACCGAGGACTGCTCGCCGTGTTTTCGAAGCCGTGCATTCACCGCTTCGAGAAGACGCGGACGGTTGTCATCCTCGACTCGGACGTGATCGTCACCGGAAGCTTTCGACCGATGATCGAGCACGCCGAGGACGGGAAGATTTGTGGGTTCAACGAACCTCGCAACCGCTGGTTCTCCGAGTGGACCGATCTCTTTGGACTTCGAGCACCGCTTCGCCGCGAGGACTACGTCAGTGCAAGCTTCCTCGCGCTCTCGACAGCCCGCTGGGGGCATTTTCTGGAACGGTGGGAGGAGCTCGGCGTGACGATCCGGGAGGAGCGCTCGAAGCGGCCCTTGATGCTCCACCTCCAGGATGCCGTCATGGATCCGACCGCCTTCTCTGAGCAAGACACCATGAACGCGCTCCTAATGAGTGAAGTGTCTACGAGCGCTGTTGTGCACCTTGATCCGGAGCTGGCGCCTGCCTGGCCCGACCGGGATGGAGTGCGTGTTGCCGATCTCGACGCGGTCCGGTGCACATTTGCAGGACGAGAGAGCTCCTATCTCCACTGGACCGGGCCCGTTAAGCCATGGATGCGCTGGGGATGGAGTCCCGTCAGCTACGACGCCTTCATCAGGCTGCTGCCGCGCGTGCTTCTCGCCGAGGACGTGCCCCTTCGCCTCTCCCCGAGCGATGTCCCGTTTTGGCTGCGCGGGACGATGCGTTCGAGGGCGACGTATCGCGCTCTCAACACGATCTCGAGTACTACGTACAAGGCGCTTGGGGTGTTGCCGGCAGAGACTCGTGGGCGTATCACGCACACAGTGCGCACGCAGTTCTCCCGGAAAGCACGAAACGGTGCGGCGTAACGAGCCGGTCGTCGCGCGACGCGATCTGACGGATAGCGCTGCTCCCTGGCGCACCGTAGCCGGGGTCCGCGTACCCGTCTCCGACCGAGCCGGATCGGGCACGACCCCGGTCGCGGCGAATACGGCGGCCCGCCCGTGGATGGCGGAGCCGCTCACGTTCGCATCGTAGGAGTGGCGCAGGAGGCCGTCGTTAGACTCCGCCGCCGGAATGGACCTCTACGAGTATCAGGGCAAGGAGCTCTTCCGGCGCTTCGGAATCCCAGTCTCGGACGGACGGCTCGCCGAGACTCCCGAAGAGGCGCGCAGCGCCGCCGAGGAGCTCGGCGGGCAGGTCGTCATCAAGGCCCAGGTGCTCGTCGGAGGACGCGGCAAGGCCGGCGGGATCAAGCTTGCGGAGGGGCCCGACGAGGCGGAAGCGCGGGCTGGGGAGATCCTCGGCCTCGACATCCGCGGCCACATCGTCCGAAAGCTGTGGATCGAGAAGGCGTCGGACATCGAGAGGGAGTACTACCTCTCCGTCACCTTCGATCGCGGCGCGAAGCAGGCGCTGTTGATGTTCACGAAGGAAGGCGGCATCGACATCGAGGAGGTCGCCGCCGAACGTCCCGAAGCGCTGGTTCGGCTGCACGTCGACCCGCTCGTCGGCTTCCAGCCCTTCCACGCGCGGCGGCTCCTCCACGGGGCGGGCATCGACGATCCGAACGAGTCGAAACAGATTGCGGCCATCGCGGCACGCCTTTACGACGCGTTCGTCGGGACGGACGCGATGCTCTGCGAGATCAACCCGCTGATCGTGACGCCGTCCGGCGAGGTCAAGGCGCTCGACTCGAAGTTCACGGTCGACGACAACGCCCTTTACAAGCACGTCGACATCGCCGAGATGCGGGACGTCTCGGCAGCCGACCCGCAGGAGGCACTCGCCCGGGACAAGGGCGTGACGTACGTCAAGCTCGACGGCGAGGTCGGGATCCTCGGCAACGGTGCCGGTCTCGTCATGTCCACGCTGGACGTGATCGCGCTCGCCGGCGGGAAGCCCGCCAACTTCTGCGACCTCGGCGGCGGCGGTGACGCACAGGGCGTGGTCGACGCGCTCGAAGTGATCACGAGCGACCCGCAGGTCCGGTCGATCTTCTTCAACATCTTCGGCGGCATCACCCGCGGCGACGAGGTGGCGCGCGGGATCCTGCAGGCGCTCGGCCAGATGACGATCGAGCATCCGATCGTCGTGCGCCTCGACGGGACGAACGCGGAGGAGGGGAGGCGCCTGCTCTCCGAGGCGAGCCCGCCGAACCTCTACACGGAGCCGACGATGCTCGACGCCGCACGTCGAGCCGTCGAGCTGGCTGCATGAGCCAGGTCTGGAGCGAGCGCGCGTCGCTCTATCGCGACAGCGAGGCGCACCGGGCGGGCGAGGACCTCGACCTGATCGTGGAGTGGGCGGTGGAGGCTCCCGGACGCCGCGCGCTCGACGTCGCGACGGGCGGCGGCCACGTGGCTCGACGGCTTCGCGAGGCCGGTTTCGACGTCGTGAGCTCCGACCCCGCGGCCGGCATGCAGCCGGACGTGGTCGCGAGCGCCGAGGCGCTCCCCTTCGAGGACCGTGCGTTCGACGTGGTGGCATGCAGAGTCGCCGCACACCACTTCGAGGACGTCGACCGCGCGGTCGGCGAGATCGCGCGGGTCAGTTCGTCGCTCGTGATCGTCGCCGACAACCTCTACGTCGGTGAGGCGGTCGAGGAGGCCGAGCGGCTGCGTGACGAGACGCACGCTCGCTGCTACTCCGAGGCCGAATGGCGGACGCTGCTGACGAGCGCAGGCCTCGAGGTGGTGGACGTGCGCGTCTCCGACAAGCGCATCGAGCTCGAGCCGTGGCTCGCGCGGGCGGGCTGCGACGGCGAGCGGGCACGTCGGGTTCGCGAGCTGCTCACCGATCGGATCGAGGACGGCCGCGTCATCCTCTCGAGGGCTGTGTTCAAGGGGAGGAAGGCGTAGTGGCGATCATCGTCGACAGGGACACCCGGCTCGTCGTCCAAGGACTGACCGGCAGCGAGGGCTCGTTCCACGGCACCCGCAATCGCGAGTACGGCACACAGGTGGTCGCCGGAGTCACGCCGGGCAAGGGCGGACAGAATGTGTCCGGGATACCCGTCTTCGACACGGTCGCGGACGCGGTCGCGGAGACGCGCGCGAACACGACCATGGTCTTCGTCCCGGCCGCGTTCGCGGGCGACGCGATCTACGAAGCCGTCGACGCCGGCATCGCCACCGTGATCTGCATCGCCGAGGCCCTCCCCGCGCACGACATGCTGCGCATCT
>Ga0126305_10001121_pt1 | contig 11802 bp, 6 predicted proteins | sample Plot26_FD_92536 | JGI IMG/M metagenome (GOLD analysis project Ga0126305, IMG submission 92536) | Serpentine soil microbial communities from UC McLaughlin Reserve, CA, USA - Plot26 | ecosystem: Environmental > Terrestrial > Soil > Grasslands | place: USA: UC McLaughlin Reserve, Lake County... | reverse complement strand
CGAGGGTGAGTTATGAGGGAAATGCCCCCGGGTCGTTGGCGCAGGCGGAGGCGCAGCTCGCCTTCACGGCCGGCCAGACGTACGACCGGCCACGCACGGCAGCTCGGATTGCGGCGTACATCGGCAGCCTGCGGCGACACGGGTATTACGAGGCGCAAGGAGATCACGCCCTGCACGACGTTTCGGCGGACGGCCGCACGGGGGAGCTCGTCGTGCACGTCGAGGGGGGCGCCAGGATCATCGTCCAGTTCGAGGGAGACCCCGTTCCGCCGAAAGTCCGGTCCGACCTCGTGCCCATCCAGCGCGAAGCCTCGGTCGACGAGGATCTGCTCGAGGACGCCGCCCGCGGTATCGCCGATTATTTCCGGGCGCAGGGGTATCGCGACGCGGAGGTCACCTACGCCAGGAACCCCGGCGAGAACGAGCTGGCGATCGTCTTCCGCGTCACGCGCGGGCCGCTGTACCGGGTGGGTCGCGTCGAGATTTCGGGCAACGCGAGCGTGCCGCTGTCCACCCTTGGTCCACTCGTCCGCGAGCGCGCGGGAGAGCCGTTCGTCGAATCGCAGCTCGACACCGACGTGAACGCAATTGTGAACGCCTACCGGCGCGCCGGCTTTCCCGATGCGAAGGTGCGATCAGCCGTGCTTCCGGAACCAGGCACCGCGCCCGTCGTAGCGGAGATTCGCCTCGCCATCGAGGAGGGTCCCCGGGCCGTGTTCGGGACGGTGTCGATCGTCGGAAACGCGGCGCTCACGGAGGCGCGGCTGCGCGAAGGGCTGCGTTCGGCTCCGGGCCAGGCCGTGTATCAGCCTCAGCTCGCGCTCGACCGGGACGGCATGCTCCTGAAGTACCTGAACCTCGGGTATCGGAATGCCGACATCGAGGTGCGCGTGAACTTCAACACGGATCGCACGCGGGCGGACGTGCGGTTCGAGGTGCGCGAGGGCACACAGGTGTTCGTCGATCACGTGCTCGTCGTGGGCAACGAGCACACGCACGCCGAGACCGTGCGGCGCGAGATCCTGCTGCACCCCGGCGACCCGCTCGGGTTCGACAGCGTCGCGGAAACGCAGCGCCGCATCTCCGCGCTGGGGCTGTTCCGCCACGTGCGGATTACCGAGATCGACCACGGTGCCGCGTCGAGCCGTGACCTGCTCGTCACGGTGGAGGAAGCGCCCGCGACGACGCTCGGGTATGGCGGGGGCGTCGAGGTGGCGCGTCGGCTGATTCGCACCAGCGCAACGGCGACGCCGGAGGAGCAGTTCGAGTTCGCGCCGCGAGGGTTCGTCGAGATCGGCCGGCGGAACCTGTTCGGGCGCAACCGATCCGTCAACCTCTTCACGCGCGTCTCATTGCGGACGCGCGGCGACTCGGCCGTGACGAACGACGGAATCCAGCCGGCGACCGAGTTCAACGAGTACCGCGTGCTCGGCACCTATCGCCAGCCGCGGATTTTCGGCACGACCGATTTCGTCGCGAGCGCAATCTTCGAACAGGGCGCCCGTACCAGCTTCGATTTCAACCGGCGCGGCGTTCGCGCGGAGCTCGCACGGCGCCTGGGGCCGCACTGGAGTCTGAGCGGCCGGTATTCGCTCGAGCGCACGGAGGTGTTCAACGAAACGTTTTCCCCGGAGGACCAGCGGCTGATCGACCGGCTGTTTCCGCAGGTGCGCCTGTCGAGCGTGTCGTCCTCGCTGATCAGGGACACGCGCGATGACCCGCTCGGGCCTACGCGGGGCACGCTGGTGGGCCTCGACACGGAGGTGGCCGGGCGGGCGATTGGCTCGGAAGTGGGCTTCGCGAAGAGCTTCATCCAGGGGTTTGCGTACCGCCGCTTGCGTGGCCGCCGCGGGATTGTCTTCGCCACCGGCGCTCGCCTGGGCCTGGCCGCGGGATTCGCCCGGGAAGCGCCCGTGGTCGATGCGAACGGCGACGCCGTGCTGGGCCCTGACGGTGCGCCGGTGCTCGTCCCGGTGGACGATCTGCCGGCCAGCGAGCGCTTCTTCTCAGGCGGCGACACGACGGTGCGAGGGTTCGGTCTCGACCAGCTTGGCACGCCTGAGACGCTCGACGCCAACGGGTTCCCCATCGGGGGAAACGCGGTCATCGTCCTGAACGCCGAGCTGCGCGTCCCGGTCTGGCGCGATCTGGGCGTCGTGACCTTCCTCGATGGCGGCAATGTCTTCAGGCGCATCCCGGACTTCTCGCTGGGCGAGGTGCGTGGCGCGGCCGGCTTCGGTCTGCGCTATCGCTCGCCGATCGGACCGCTGCGGGTCGATCTCGGCTTCAAGCTCGATCGCCAGACGCTGCCGGATGGACGGCAGGAGCGCCCGACGGCGCTGTTCGTCAGCCTGGGGCAGGCGTTCTGATGGCCCGCTCGCGCACCGCCGCCGGGATCGCCATCGTGTGCGCCCTGTTGCTCCCGGCCGCGCCGGGCGGTGGGGACGAGTTGATCGACCGCGTGCTCGCGGCTGTCGAAGGCCGGGTCATCACCTTGTCGGATGTGCGCACGGCCGCGCGCTTTGAGTTCGTGAAAACCGGCACGGCTGCTGACGTCATCGCCGCGACGCTCGATGGCCTGATCGACCGGCTCGTGATCCTCGGCGAGGTGGAACGGTACGCGCCGCCGGAGCCGGATCCCGATGCGATTCGCAATGCCGTGGCCGCGATGCGGGCCCGCATCGGGTCGGATCAAGAGGTCGCCGCGGCCTTGCGCGACGCGGGGCTCGACGAAGCCGCGCTCGTGCAATGGGCCCGCAACGACCTGCGTGTCGCCCAATACCTGCGGGAGCGCTTCGCCGGAGCGGCCGATCCGAGCGAGGAGGACGTCGAAAGTTACGTGCGCCGGCACGAGGCCGATTTGCTGCGCACCGGCCGCGCGCTCGACGATCCCGAGATACGACGGCTGGCACTCGAGCGCGTGTCTGTCGAGCGTCACGAGGCCGTCGTGGCCGAGTGGGTGAAAGGGTTGCGCGCCAGGGCGGGCGTCACGCTCACCCCGCCGTTGCGCCCCTGACGCTCGCGATCGGTTCCGACTGGTGACAGATGCCGGATGCCGGCTAAGGCTAACGGTCAACGGTCAACGGTCAGACCGGCACACTCCGCAACAGCAGCAGCTGCAACACTTGTGTTCCATTGTAGCCCGCATGGCTGGCAATCGGGCCGACGGCACTCCCGCGGCGCAAGTACATGGCGCCCCAGACGAAGCCGAGCATGCCGGTGGCGGCGGCCGCGTCGAAGCCCTGGAGGAGGTGGCCCGCACCGAACGCGACGCTCACAATCGCGAGCCCCACGGCCGGTCCCCCGAGGTGCGTGGAGAAGCGCCGCAGCAGGAACGCGCGCTGCACCTCTTCGCGCAGGCCTCCCGCGACGATAGCGACGAGCGAGAAGAGCCCGGCGTCGCGAGGTGTCCTGATCATCTGTTGAAACGGATTGTCCGGGACGTTGTGCAGTCCCGGCAGGAGGCCGCGCAGGACGAGCATGACGATGCCGACGGCGAGGAACATCGCCGGCACGAGTGCAAGGCCCAACCACGTCTCCCGGCCCACTGAGCGCCGCCCGACGAGCAAGCCGCGCATCGTCTCGCCGTGCGCGCGCTGCAGTGCCGTGATCAGCACGAGCAGCACCAGCGTGTCGATGAGGGCGAGCGCGAAGATGGGACCTGCCCGCGGGACGCCCGTCCCGGTGAACGGAGTCCATCCGCCGAGTGCCAGGGCCTGTCCGATAATCAGCTGTGTGGGAACTCCCGAGCACAGGAGCACTTCGACGAGCGCGGTCACCCGCTCGCCTCGCGGCATGTCTATTCGGGCGGGAGCCACCGCGGCCTCCGACGGTACCGGCGCGGGCGCCGGTTCGTCAAAGGGAGCATCGCTTGACGCGGCGGGTTCCACCTGGAAACTGTACTACAGCGTGCGCTGCCGGTTGCGTGCAGGCCGGACAGCGATGGAGCCGTCTGGTGCGCTCGAACACGGGCTGAGGTGCAGTGCGGCATCCGTGCGCAACGCTTTACCGCCCAAGACGATAGGGGTACACTGAGCGCTTCGCACGGGGCGCACCGGCTTCAACCCGACGACCGCCCGCCTCGAGGCGCGGACGGGATACGGGAGAAACAGACAAGCGAGGCAGATGCACAGCACCGCGGAACTCGAGATCGACGTCACGGCACCCGGCCTCGGTGAACGCCTCCTGCTCGTGGAAGACGACCCGGCGACGCGCTACGGGCTCACCGAGCTGGTGCGGACGTGGGGCTTCGTCGCAGACGCGGCGTCAGACGGGGAAGAGGCGCTGCGCAAAGTGACGACGTTCCGGCCCGGGATCATCATTAGCGATCTCGCCATGCCCGGGATGAACGGGCTCGAGCTCGTGCGCCGGCTGCAGGAGCAGGATCGCGATATCACCACGATCATCCTGACCGGCCAGGGCACGGTCGAAACGGCCGTCGAAGCCATCAAGGTCGGCGCCTACGATTACCTGACCAAGCCCGTCGATCCGCAGCGGCTGCAGATCCTCCTCGAGAAGGTCGTCGAACGCCAGCAGACGCTCCGCGAGGTCAAGGTGCTCCGGCGCCAGCTGCGCGAGCGAGGCACTTTCGGGCCGATGATCGGTCACAGCCCGCAGATGCGGAAGGTGTACCAGGTCATCGAGCAGTCGGGGCCGACGGGCGCCTCGGTCCTGATCAGCGGCGAGAGCGGCACGGGCAAGGAGCTGGTCGCTCTCACGATTCACCAATTGAGCCCGCGCGCGGCCATGCCGTACGTGCCTATCAACTGCGCGGCCATCCCGGAGACGCTCCTCGAGAGCGAGATCTTCGGCCACGAAAAGGGCGCGTTCACCGGCGCGTCCGAACGGCGCCAGGGATGTTTCGAGCTCGCGGACCACGGCACGCTGTTCCTCGACGAGATCGCCGAGATGACACCGCAGACGCAGGTCAAGCTGCTGCGTGTGCTCCAGGAGCGGAAGTTCCGGCGGCTCGGCGGACGCATGGAGCAGCCGGTCGACGTGCGTGTGATCGCAGCGACGAACGTGGATCCCACGGATGCGGTGCAGAAGGGCAAGCTGCGGGAGGATCTGTTCTACCGTCTCAACGTCTTCGCCATCGTCCTGCCGCCGCTTCGGGAGCGGCGGGAAGACCTGCCGCTGCTGGTGCAGGCGTTCCTGACCGAGTTCAACAGCCGCAACAACCGATCGATTATGGCCGTGAGCCAGGATGCGATGCGCATCCTCGAGGGCTATCACTGGCCCGGGAACGTGCGGGAACTGCGCAACGTGATCGAGCGCGCGACGATCCTCGCGGAAGGCGAGTTCATCGAGCCACGACACCTGCCGCCTGCGCTCGTCGACACGCCGGCGTCGGGACAGCCTGCGCTCGCGCTCTCGCCGGGCACCACGGTGGAGGAAGCGGAGCGCCGGCTGATCCTCATGACCCTCGAGCACACGCGGGACAACAAGACCCGCGCGGCGCAGATCCTGGGCATCAGCCTGAAGACGCTGCACAACAAGTTGAACCGGCTGAAGCTCCGAAAGGCCGCGCCGCAGCCCGAGCCGGAGTAGACGGAGAGTTCACGGGGCCGCCGGCGGCTGCCGGTCCGCTGATTGCGTCGCGGCCCGCACCCGCTTCCAACACGCAGCCTTCATGCGCCTGAGCATCAAGACCAAGCAGGTACTCGGGGTGACCTCCACGGTCGGCGCGGTGGTCGTCGCGCTCAGCCTGTACCATCTCGGCACGCTTGCGAGATTCAGCCTCGAGGAGAGCAAGGCGCGGGGCCTGCTGCTGTCGCGCGCCATTTTCCAGCGTGCCCAGGGAGTCGCGCCCCGCGCGTCCGACGCCTACGTGGCGCTGCGCGAGGACGCAGGGCTGAAGTCGATTCTCGAGTCGAGCATCTACTCCCGCGACGTGACGGACGCGGCGATCGTGGATCCGAACGGGAAGATCGTGGCCCACCTCGATCCGACCCAGATCAACCGGCTGCTCCCGCCGCGGCAGAAGGTCGACGAGCTGCTTGCGCTCAGTTCGTTGCGCCAATTGTGGGTGATCTTCACGGATCCGGGCCGCGACGTGGAAGTTCGTGAGCCGCTGCTGCTCGGCACCCGCCAGTTCGGCGCCATCCGGATCGGCATCTCGACCCTGCTGGTCCGGCGCGAGCTCGAGCGCGCGCTGCGGCCCGCGATCGGCACGGTGCTCGGCGCCCTCATCGTCGCGACCGGCGTCGCCATGCTGCTCGCACAGCTGTTCCTCAGGCCGATTCACGTCATCAAGAGCGGGTTGACCCGCCTGCAGCGCGGCGAGACCGGCGTCACGTTCGACCTCCCGAAAGACGAGTTCGGCGATCTCGGCATGTTCTTCAGCGCGGTCAGCGACAAATTGAACGCGGACCGCACGACCCTTGCCGGGCAGAAAGCCAACCTCGAAACCGTCGTCGAGCGGCTCGAAGACGCGGTGGCGATTTTCAACGGCTCGGGCGAGCTAAGGTTCGCGAACTCCGTGATGCGCGCGCTTGCGCCGGAGGAGGGCGGCGGCGTCGCGCTGCCAGGCGAGTGGCGCGAGTTGCTGCAGAAGACGCTCGCGTCCCGCCAGTCGTACGGACCGGTATCCGTTCGCGCGCGAGAGGCCGCCGAGGAGCACGACACCGAGTGGCTCGTCAGCACGCACGTGGTCGAAGACGTCGATCGCCGACTGATCGGGGTGATGCTGACGGGGCGCAATCTGGACGCGCTCGCGAACGTGCAGTCCACCCTCCGGTACTCGAGCAAGCTGACCGCGCTCGGGCGGCTGTCAGCGGGCGTGGCGCACGAGGTGAAAAACCCGCTGAACGCCATGATGATCCACCTCGAGCTGCTGCGTCAGAAGCTCTCGGGTACCCGCCCGCCGGCCCGCACGGGCCGCGCCGCGGCCGCGACCATGACGGTGGAAGGAGCCGGCGCGGTGGCCACTGTGGCGCCGCCGGCGGATCTCACGGGTGCGGTGGAGCACGTCTCGGTGATCTCCAACGAGATCAAGCGGCTCGACCAGGTGCTCCAGGGGTTCCTGAAGTTCACGCGACCGGAAGATCTGCGGCTGCAGCCGGTCGATTCGGCTGCGCTACTCGACGAGGTTGCACGCGTGATTCAGGCCGAGGCGCCGGCCAGCGGTGTGCGCGTCGACGTGGTCGCGCCGGCCGCCACGCTGTACGTCAACGGGGATGCCGGCATGCTCAGGCAGGCCATCCTCAACCTCGCGCTGAACGCGTGCCAGGCGATGCCCCACGGAGGCGTTCTGCGGTTCGGCGCGCGGCGGTCGACGAAAGGACGCATCGAGCTCTCGGTCGAAGACACGGGCACGGGCATCGCGCCCGAACACATGGGGCGCATCTTCGATCTCTACTTCACGACGCGGCAGAAGGGGACCGGAATCGGCCTCTCGATGGTGTACCGTACGGTCCAGTTGCACGACGGTGACATCGAGGTCCAGTCCACGCCCGGCGTGGGTACGACCTTCCGCGTGCTGATTCCCGAAGCATGATCCACGGGTGGCTCTCGCGGGTGATGGGTGAAGACGTGCGTGACCGCTTGTGCGTGATGGCCGCGCTTGTCGTGCTCTCTGCGGGCGCGTCCGCCGGGTGCGCGAAGGCGCGGGCACAATCGCAGCCGGAATTGCCGCCGCTGGCAGCACCGCCTCCGCCCGCGCGCGTGCTGCCCCCGCTTGCCGGGGGCCCAATCGAGGGCGCATCTACTCCGCCGGCGGCGCGGGTCGATCGTCAGCCCGAGGCGCCGCGTCATCGCCAGGATCAGTCACGGGCGGCTGACGCACCGCGCCCTGAACCGAAACCGGCCGACACGCCGAAAACGGAAATACCCGCCGATGCCCAGCGCCAGCCAGACGAGGCGCCGCCCGGCGAACCTGCACCGGTGCTGCAGCTCGCCCCGGCCGCCGAGTCGCACGCCTCCGAAGGAACCATTCGCAACCAGTTGACGCGCGCGTCGAAAGACCTCAGCCGCGTCGATTACGTTGCTCTGAGCGCGGATGCGAAGGCCCAGTACGATACCGCCAAGCGCTTCATGGTGCTTGCCGACCAGGCGGTCAAGGACCGCAATCTCACGTTCGCGCAGACGCTCGCGGACAAAGCGGCCGCGATCGCCGGCGTGCTGTCGAGTCGATAAACGATCCCACGCTACACACGTGGTAGGTCGCACCTCACCCTTGTAGGCAGGCGGCATCCTCCTTTTTCGAGAACCACCCGAAACCGGCTGATTTCACGCGTTCGGCGGTCTGGCATCGCTGTTGCTCCTTTCAGGGCAACAACGATTCGCCTTCCCTGGCACTCCCGCCAGGGAAGAAAACCCACCCGAACCCCTGCCTGTGCACGGGGGAGGCGGTCTACGGATCCCTCCCCACCTGCCCTTTCTTTCACCGGCCGCACTCGGCGTGTTTTCATCGAGTCAGCGTGGCAAGATGAGCGGCCAGGCGCTCTTGAACGCGACACCTGCCGGCCCTCTGGCTCGCATGTTCCACCGCTTCACAAACTCCGCACGCGCGTGTCGCGCAACAGGCGCCGCCGAACCCAGCATTTATCGTGTGTTTTTGCCACATCTTGCGACTGCCCTAAAAGAGGGCCACAATATGTTGTGTGCTCCTGCTTGACAAAGCACAGAGGCGGGCGCATAGTTCCGCTCCGGCGCGGGGCAGCCGTCACGGTTCGGGAACATCCCAGCTTCCTGCACGAGTGACGCGGAATCATCAGTAAGCCAGGGCACGCGCCACCACACTCACATCGGTTCGGCACACGCATCGGGGCGATGACGTGGGGCCGCTGCTTGGAGGAACACATGCAGACTCGCGCTGCTCAGGACACCACGGCTGTCGGTGAGCGGGTCATTGATGTCGAAGTCGGTCCGCCCGAATCGCCGGCCCGATCGGGCCTCGCGTTCCCACGGTATTTCAGCCGCCCGGGCCTGGACCCCTTCGACGACGTCGAGTGGGAGCTCCGTGCGGCGGTGATCGGAAACGAACGCGGGCAGGTCGTGTTCGAGCAGCGCGACGTGGAAATCCCGAAGTCCTGGTCCCAGCAGGCGACGAACATCGTCGTCTCGAAGTACTTCCGCGGCCAGATCGGCACGCCCGACCGGGAGCGCTCGGTGAAGCAGCTGATTGGGCGCGTCGTGCACACCATCACGACGTGGGCGCGCAGTCAGGGGTACTTCGCGAGCGAGGGCGACGTGCAGGCATTCAGCGACGATCTGAAGCACCTGCTCGTCCGCCAGCACGGCGCGTTCAACAGCCCCGTGTGGTTCAACTGCGGCTTCGAAACGGCGCCGCAGTGCTCCGCCTGCTTCATCAACTCGGTTTCCGACACGATGGACTCGATCCTGACGCTCGCGCGGACCGAGGGCATGCTCTTCAAGTTCGGGTCCGGCACCGGCAGCAATCTCTCGGCGATCCGCTCGTCGAAGGAATTGCTCGCGGGCGGCGGCACCGCCTCGGGGCCGGTGTCCTTCATGAAGGGCTACGACGCGTTCGCGGGCGTCATCAAGTCGGGCGGCAAGACTCGCCGCGCGGCGAAGATGGTCATCCTGAACAGCGACCACCCGGATATTCTCGAGTTCATCAACTGCAAGGTCGAGGAAGAGCGCAAGGCCTGGGCGCTCATCGACGCGGGGTACGACGGCTCGTTCACGGGACCGGCGTACGCGTCGGTGTTCTTCCAGAACTCGAACAACAGCGTGCGCGCGACCGACGAGTTCATGCGCGCGATCCTCGACGACAGCGAGTGGCAGACCCATGCCGTCACCACCGGGCAGGTGATGGACACCTACCGCGCGCGCGACCTCATGCGGCAGATTGCCGAGGGCACGCACATCTGCGGCGACCCTGGCATGCAGTTCGACACGACGACCAACGAGTGGCACACCTGCCCGAACACTGATCGGATCAACGCGAGCAACCCGTGCTCCGAGTACATGTTCCTCGATGACTCGGCGTGCAACCTGGCGTCGCTCAACCTGATGAAGTTCGTCGACGATCGCGGCGAGTTCGACGCCGAGGCGTTCAAGGCGGCGGTGCGCACCTTCATCGTCGCGCAGGAGATCATCGTCGAGAACGCGAGCTACCCGACGAAGGCCATCGAGCGCAACAGCCGCGACTACCGGCCGCTCGGGCTCGGCTACGCGAACCTCGGTGCGCTGCTGATGTCACGCGGCCTGCCGTACGACAGCGACGCCGGACGCGACTTCTCGGCGGCCATCACGGCCCTCATGACCGGCGAGGCCTACGCGCAGTCGGCCCGCATCGCGCGCGACCACGGCGGTCCGTTCGCCGGCTACTCGAGGAACCGGGAGCCGTTCCTGCGCGTCATGCGGAAGCACCGTGACGCCCTCCGCGGCGTGAACGCCAGGAACGTCCCAGCGGACCTGTCCGCCTCGGCAAAGCAGGCGTGGGACGATGCGGTGGAGCTCGGTACGGAGTACGGATACCGCAACGCGCAGGCGACGGTGCTCGCGCCCACCGGCACCATCGGATTCATGATGGACTGCGATACGACGGGCGTCGAGCCCGACATCGCGCTCGTGAAGTACAAGAAGCTGGTCGGCGGCGGCCTGATGAAGATCGTCAACCAGACGGTCCCGATGGCCTTGCGGCGGCTTGGCTACAACGACACCGAGATCCGCGACATCGTCGACTACATCGACGTGAACGAAACCATCGAGGGTGCGCCGCACCTGCTGGACAAGCACCTGGCCGTCTTCGACTGCGCCTTCAAGGCGGCGAAGGGCGAGCGATCGATCCACTACATGGGCCACATCAAGATGATGGGGGCGACGCAGCCGTTCATTTCGGGCGCGATCAGCAAGACCGTCAACGTCCCGAAGGAGGCCACCGTCGACGACATCACGCAGGCCTACATCGAGTCGTGGAAGCTCGGGGCCAAGGCGATCTCCATCTATCGGGATGGCAGCAAGCGCACCCAGCCGCTGAACACGTCCCGCGACGCCAAGGGCGCCGCGGAGACCGTGCAGCAGGCAGCAGCCGCCACGGTGGCGGCGCAGCCGAAGCCGGTGCGCCGGCGGCTGCCGGACGAGCGGCGGGCGATCACGCACAAGTTCGACATCGGCGGCCACGAGGGCTACGTCACGGTGGGCCTGTTCGAGGACGGCAAACCGGGCGAGCTGTTCCTGGTGATGGCGAAGGAAGGCTCGACGATCTCGGGCTTCGCCGACGCGTTCGCGCAGGCCATCTCCTACGCGCTGCAGTACGGCGTGCCGCTGCAGGTCCTCGTCGACAAGTTCAGCCATACCCGGTTTGAACCCTCGGGCATGACGAAGAACGCCGAAGTCCGCTTCGCCAAGTCGATCGTCGACTACATCTTCCGCTGGATGGCGACGAAATTCCTGTCGGCGGAAGCGCAGTGGGATGCCGGCGTGAACATCGCCGACCCCCACGAGCACCCGGCCACGGCGGCGCCGTTGGTCGAGTTGGTGGCAGCCGCCCCTCCCGCGCCTGCCAAGACGACGAGCGCCGGTTACTCCGGCGCAGCCATTCAGAGCCAGGAGGACGCGCCGCCGTGCACGACGTGCGGGTCCATCATGATCCGCAGCGGCAGCTGCTATAAGTGCGCGAATTGCGGGACGACGAGCGGCTGCGCGTAAGGCAGAGCGCAGGCCGGGGGGATTTCCTCCGGCCTGCGCTGTTTCAGGGCTACGGGCTTCCGGCTACGGGCTGCGTCATTCTTACCTCGTCCCACCGCCGTTGCCGCACTTCCTGCATTCCGAAGTACTTCCGAACTCCGAACTCCGAATTCCGAAGTAATTCCGAATTCCGCAATCCGAATT
>Ga0126305_10001120_pt1 | contig 11809 bp, 10 predicted proteins | sample Plot26_FD_92536 | JGI IMG/M metagenome (GOLD analysis project Ga0126305, IMG submission 92536) | Serpentine soil microbial communities from UC McLaughlin Reserve, CA, USA - Plot26 | ecosystem: Environmental > Terrestrial > Soil > Grasslands | place: USA: UC McLaughlin Reserve, Lake County... | reverse complement strand
TCGCGTACCAGTTGAGGCTTTTGTGCTTGCCGGCGGCCGTCCGCGCGCCTTTCGGCCGGGCGAAGAGACCGGCGAGGACGACTTGCGCCCCCGGGTCCGCCGCTCGCAGCGCGGTGTAGGAGAGCTTCACGAGCTTCCCGTACTCGGCCGGGTTGGGCCGAGCGATGAAGTACTTGAAGTTGGGCTCGTTCCAGATCTGCCAGGTCCGGACCGGCCGTTTCGGCAGGCCAGGATGCTCCGACCAGAAGCTGCCGGTCGGCCCGTAACGGGCGACGGCGGCGGTGATGAAGGAGACCCAGCCGGTCCGCCCGGCGCCGCTGACCGGCAGATAGGCAGGAGCCGTGAGGCCGCCGGCACCCGGCACGGCCCTGGGCGGCACCGCCCATTCGGGGGCGCCGGAGAGGAACGGCAGCACCTTGATCCCGGCTTTCGCCGCCTCTTCGAACTGGTGGTCGTAGCCGCTCCAGTCGAACTGGCCGTCCTTGACCGGCTGCACCGACCCCCATCCGATCGGGATGCGGATGCTTTCGGCGCCGCCCTCGCCGAGGCGCTGATACTGATCGGCGGTGAGACTGCTCTGGGGAACGACTCCCCAGTAGCCGGCGGGAAGAGCATGGGCGGCGGCGGCGAAGACCGCGAAGATCGCGGTCACGGCCAGGGTCGCACTGCAGGCACGCAGAATCCTCATCTTGTACTCACTCGCTTTCGACATCGCTCAGCTCGCGTTGGGCGAGACGGGGGAGCCGGGGTCTTGCCGGCGCTGGCGGTAGTAGTAGGCGCCGATCGAGATCGCAGCCAGGACCGCAACCGCGATCAGGATCGGGACGAGAGGCGAAGAGCCGTCGTCCGACGAAGCCGCGGTGGTGCCGACGACGTCTTCCTCGAGCGGGAGGCTCTGACCCTCGCCGACCGAGCCTGCAGGCTGGGAGCCATTCGCAGCTTTACCCTCACCGCCGCCTTGAGCTTGGTTACTCTGGCCGCTGTGGGTGCCGCCGCCGGTCCCCGAACCATCGCCTCCACCGGAACCTGCGCCACCCGGCGTGTTAGAGCCAGAGGCACCGGCATTGGCTTCTTCGGAAGTATTGGAACCGCCCGAATGCTTCTTCGACGGAATATTGGAACCTGGGTCGCTGGGGACCGTTGGAACATCGGAGTCGTACTGGATTCCGGAGTTTTCTTCAGCCGCGGCCAAACTCGGAAAGCAAGCCATTGCCAGCACAGCAAGCACTGACAGAAGCAAGAGAACGGGTCGGGCCGAGCTACGGGCGTGGGAGTGGTGGGTCCGAGACATGGCGCGCAAGGTTAGAGGAATCATCGGCGTTGATAGGTCCGCTGCTCTTGATCCTTGGCCTGGCGCTGGCAGGAGGCGGCTTCGTCCTGAGCGAGCGCCATATAGCTGGACTTGCAGTCTGGTTGCTCCTAGTCGGAATGCTCGCTCTGGGAGCCGCCGGGCGGGCAACGCTTGGACGCCCGTTCTACTGGACGGCGGGATTGATTGCAGGACTGGCGCTTTTTTCCGCATTCTCTTCTCTCTGGTCCGGGTCGATTGAGCTCAGCGTCACCGAAGCCGACCGCGTTCTGGTCTACCTCGGCTTCTTCCTTGCCTCGTTCCTGATCGCCCAAACCGACCAAAGGCGGCAACGTTTCGCTGAAGGGATCGGAATTTCCCTGATTGCGATCGGTGTCCTCGCCCTCGCCAGCCGCCTCTTGCCCGATCTGCTCGGCCTCGGCCCCGGGCCGGGAAGCAATGCCCGCCTCGGCTATCCGCTCGGGTACTGGAACGCCAACGGCCTCGCCTTCGCGATCGGCATCGCCTTCTGCCTCTGGATGAGCCGGCGCTCGCTGAACCTGCCACTGCGCTGGATCGCGGTGGCCTCGCTTCCCACCCTGCTCCTGGCGCTCTACTTCACCTATTCCCGCGGCGGGCTGCTGACGCTGATCGTCGCCTGCGGCTGCCTGATCGCCCTCTCCCATGACCGCCTCTGGTTCCTGGCGACGCTCGCGGTCAGCTCCCTGGCGACCCTGCCGGCGATCCTCGCGGTGCAGGCGCGCGGCAGCCTCGCCAGCAACGCGCCAGGGGCACTGACCCTCGACCAGGGCGAAATCGTCGCGCTCTACCTCCTCGCCGGCACCGCCGTCACCCTGGGCCTCTTCGCGCTGCTGCGCCGGCTCGAGAAGCGCGGCGACCAGATGACGGGGCGGGCGCTCGACCTCTCCCGCAACCCCACCGTCCTCAGGTGGATGGCGATCGCACTCGCGGTGATCGGCATCGGTGCCGCGATCGCCGTCGGCGGCCGGGCCTGGGACCAGTTCTCCACTCCCGACGTTCAGTTCCCCAGCAACCCCAAGCACCATTTCGGCCAGCTCTCGAGCGGCGGCCGCGACGAATTCTGGCGGGTGGCCGGCGACGCCTTCGGCGAAGACCCGGTGCTCGGCAAGGGTGCGGGCACCTACGGCTTCTCCTGGAACCAGCTGCGCGAGATCGACACCAAGGTCCTCGACGCCCACTCCCTCTACCTCGAGGCCTTTGCCGAGCTGGGGTTGATCGGGGGCTTGCTCGTCCTGGCCTTGATCGGGACGCTGCTGTGGACCGGCGTCGCCGCCTGGCGCGGAGCCAGCGGCCCGCGCAAGGAGCTGAACGCGGTCCTGCTCGCCGCCTGCGTCGCCTTCGCCGTAGGCGCCGCGATCGACTGGTTCTGGGAGATCGCCGCGGTGGGAGCGATTTTCTTCTGCGCCAGCGGTGCCCTCGTCGCCGCCCGCTGCAACCAGCTGGCGCTGGCGCGGACTGCCCGCAAGGGAAAGGACGAAGGGCGCAACTTCGGCCTCACCGTCGGCGGCCTCGCCGTCGCCTGGATCGCCGCCCTGGCGCTGGTCGGCCCGTTGCTGGTCGACCGCGAGATCGACAGCAGCAACGCCGCCCTCGCCGAAGGGAACGTGCCGTCGGCGGTCGACCACGCCGACACCGCGCGCTCGATCGAGCCGTGGGCGGCCAGCCCCTACGTCCAGCTCGGGCTTCTGGCGGAGTCGCAGGGCGACTACGCGACCGCATCCGATCGGCTCGGAGAGGCGATCGACCGCGAGGAAGGCAACTGGCAGCTGTACTACCTGCGGGCGCGGATCGAGCATCGCGCCGGTGAGGGCGACGCCGCTGCCGCCGACCTGGCTGAGGCGAAACGCCTCAACCCCCGAGAGGAATGCCTGGGAGACGGGTTTGAAGGGTGCGGATGAGGATGAGCCAGACCCCTGACATCAAGCGGCAGAGCGGCGAGACGGCTGCGGCCGCGCCGGCTCCGATCGCGGTCGACACCGAGCGCCACGGGCCGAACGAGTCGCGGCGGCGGGGGGCGCTGCTGCGGCGCCTGCTCGCCCTCGGCGACTGGGGGGCGCTGCTGGGAGCGCTCTGCGCGGTGACCGCGGGCAGCTCCAGCACCGACGTCGGGGTGCTCTTCTGGGCCGTCCTCTTCTCCCCTTCATGGGTGATCGTCCTCAAGCTCCACGGCCTCTACGACAACGACCACCGGCGGATCCGCCACAGCACGCTCGACGAGCTCCCCTCGCTGATCTCGGCCAGCGTCCTCGCCACCCTCGTCCTCGACGGCCTGCTGGCGCTCAGCCCCGCCGGCCCGCTCTCCCCCGCCAGCGCGATCGGGGTCGGGGTCGGCGCCTTCGCCGGCAGCTTCGCCCTGCGCGGCATCCTCCGCTTTCTCTTTCACCTCTTCTCCGTTCAGGCGACCGGCCTGGTGATCGGCCCCTCGGCGGCGGTGGACATGGTCGCCCGCCGCGTCTCGACCCATCCGGAGACGCGGCTGGCGCTGATCGGCTACCTCTCGTCGGAGACCGAGACGCAGGCCAAGGAGCTGCCGCGGCTGGGCACTCCCGCCGACATCTCCCAGGTCGCTCGCGAGCTGGCGATCGAGCGCGTCGTCGTCAGCGAACAGCAGATGAGCAAAATCGACACCGAGCGGCTGATCGCGGAGTGCAAGGCGGAGGGCCTGGCGCTGACCTTCCTCCCCCAGCACTACGGGCTGCTGGGACCGGGCATCGAGCTGAACCGCCTGGCCGAGCTGCCGGTGCTCGACTTCCGCTTCAGCGACCCGCCGCGCTCGACGCTGGCGATGAAGCGGCTGATGGACATCGTCGTTTCCGCCGTCCTGCTGGTGGTGCTCTCGCCGCTGCTGTTGGGGGTCGCGCTCTGGATCCTGCTCGACGACGGCCGCCCCGTCTTCTTCCGCCAGCGCCGCGGCGGCAAGGAGGGCGAGTCGTTCACGATGGTCAAGTTCCGGACGATGGTCACCGACGCCGAGCAGCGGCTGCCGGAGCTGGTCGACATCGAGAACCTCGATCAGCCCGCCTTCAAGATCCCCGACGACCCGCGGGTGACCCGCAGCGGCCGCTGGCTGCGCCGCACCAGCATCGACGAGCTGCCGCAGCTGTTCAACGTGCTGCGGGGCCAGATGTCCCTGGTCGGTCCGCGGCCCGAGGAGGAGAGCGTCGTCGCCCTCTACGACGAGCGCCAGCGCGGGCGGCTGGCGGTGAAGCCGGGGATGACCGGGCCGATGCAGGTCTACGGCCGCAGCGACCTCACCTTCGAGGAGCGCCTGGCGATGGAGCGCGACTACCTCGACAACCTCTCGCTGCTGACCGACCTGGCGATCCTGATGCGGACGCCGCGGGCGATGGTGCGCGGCGAAGGCGCCTACTGAGCGAGCGAGGATGAGCGCGGGGCTCGACCTCGAGGTCGTGATCGTCAGCCACGGCGCCGAAGCGCTGCTGCGCCGCTGCCTGCACTCGCTGCAGGAGCACCCGCCCGCGGGCGCCGAGATGCGGGTGACGGTGGTCGACAGCGGCAGCCCCGACGGGACGCCGGACATGGTCGCGCGCGAGTTCCCGGCGGTGCGGCTGCGGCGCTGCGCCAACATCGGCTTCTCGGCGGCCAACAACCTGGTGCTGCGCGAGAGCGAGGCGGCGGCGGTGCTGCTGCTCAACCCCGACACCGAGGTCTACGCGGGAACGCTCGACGCGGCGCTGGCGCGGCTGCGCTCCGAGCCGCGGATCGGGATGGTCGGTGTGAAGCTGGTGACCGAGAGCGGCGAGCTCGACCACGCCTGCAAGCGCTCCTTTCCGACTCCGCTCAGCGCCCTCGCCCACTTCACCGGGGTCGGTCGCAAGGCCGACGGCGCCCTCGGCCAGTACCGCGCCACCCACCTCGACGACGACGAGCCCGGCGAGGTCGACGCCGTCAACGGCGCCTTCATGCTCTGCCGGGCGGAGGCGGTCCGCGAGGTCGGCCTGCTCGACGAGGGCTACTGGCTCTACATGGAGGACCTCGACTGGTGCCACCGCTTCTGGGACGCCGGCTGGAAGGTCTTCTACGAGCCCGCCGGAGCGGCGCTGCACGTGAAGGGGGCCTCCAGCGGCAGGCGGCGGGCGCCGAAGCAGGAGATCGCCTTCCATCGCGGCATGGGCCGCTTCTACCGGCGCTTCGACGCCCCGCAGAGCAACCCGCTGCTGAACGCGGCGATCTACGCCGGGATCGGCGCCAAGCTCGGAGTGAGCCTGGCGATTACCACCGCTCGAAAAGTTCTCTGACGCTCGGAGGGGGTGCCGGGGACGAAACCCGCCCCCGGCTTGATCGACAAACGAGTCGACCGTGAACTAGGTACTAGTCCTTGTTGATCGCAACAGCGCTGCCGCTTGTGTCTTTACCGGTGATGATGGCGACGCCGTCGTAGGTGCCCGCCGTGGCGTTTGTGGTCGAGGTGCCGCAGTTGAAGAAACCGCCCTCGATCGTCCTTTTGATGTTGGTCGAATGGAATGTGACTTCAAGACCGCTGGTCCCGCCGAGGTTTTTGTAGGTGACGCCGTTGACGCCTTCCTGCGCGCCGCTCGTCACGGTGCAGATGATCGAGCCACCGCTTGTCACTTTGACCGATGTCGGATTCTCGATATGGAGCGTTCCGTTTCCTGTCCAAATGACACTGCCCCCTACAACATGTACCGCCCGACCGAAGGTGTCTTTGCAGCCGGTACGGCTGATGGTGATTGTCCGGTCGGATGCTTGTACGCTCGCCGCTGTTCCGCTGTAGGTGACGTTTTCACAGGTGACCGCGCCGAAACCCGAACCGGCGCTGAACGCGTCATTGGTCCCAACCTTCTGCGCCCCGGAGAGGATCGTGTGGGTGGAGGTCGATGTGAACTGGGCCGAGGCGGCGGACGCCATCACGGCAGATAGGGCGAGGGCCGCCACGAGAGCGAGGCAGAAGACTTTGCGCTTTCGATGCATTAGGTGCTTCCTTTCGTTTGCTGATGAGTTGAACCCACATAGTGGGAATCCTCAGCAATTCGTCAAGGAGCACACACGACGGGTAGCCTCTTGTAGTAATGACCTAAAGGTTTCCCCTGCTGCCACCTCGGTGCGTTTTCAGCGCGTGCGCGGCCACGAACACGCGGCTAGTGGCTCACAGCCAACGGTCAGTACTCGAACGGCAACGACTCGGTGACTTCGGCGAGCTTCGGCGCTTGCTTGTCGCGGTCGCTCAACAGCGGCTCGTCGACGCGCCAGTCGACGCCGATGTCGGGGTCGTCCCAGGCGATGCCGGACTCGGTCTCGGGGTCGTAGTAGCTGGACACCTGGTAGGCGACGTCGGCAACCTCGCTGAGGACGGCGAAGCCGTGGCCGAAGCCGACCGGGACGAAGAGCTGGTGGTGCTCGACGTCGTCGAGGACGTGCCCCTCCCACTGGCCGTAGGTGGGCGAGCCGCGGCGCAGGTCGACGGCGACGTCGAGAACTTCGCCGCGGACGCAGCGGACCAGCTTCGCCTGGCCCGGCTTCGTCTGGAAGTGGATTCCCCGCAGCGTTCCCCGCGCCGAACGCGAGTGGTTGTGCTGGACGAACTCGACGTCCACCCCGAGCCGGCTCCAGTCCTCGCGCCGGAACGACTCGAGCATGAAGCCGCGCGTGTCTCCGAAAACCTGCGGCTCGACCAGGACGACCCCGTTGATCTTCGTCTCCAGTCGCTCGGCCACTAGCCGAGCGCCTTCCCGTACTGCTTTTCGTAGTACTCGCGGTACTCGCCGGAGCGGATCGGGCCCCACCACTCCTCGTTGTCGCGGTACCACTGCACGGTCCGCTCCAGGCCCTCGGCGAAGTGCACCTCCGCCTCCCAGCCGAGCTCGGTCTTCAGCTTGTCGGAGGAGAGCGAGTAGCGGCGGTCGTGCCCGGGCCGGTCTTTGACGTATTCGATCAGCGACTCGTCGCCGCCGGTCAGCTCGATCACCCGATTGACCACGTCGATGTTCTCGCACTCGTCGGGGCCGCCGACGTTGTAGGCCTCGCCCGCCTTGCCCTTTGCCAGGACCGTGTGGATGCCGCGGCAGAAGTCCTCGACGTAGAGCCAGTTGCGGACCTGCTTGCCGTCGCCGTAGACCGGCAGCGGGTCGCGGTGCAGGGCGTTGAGGGTGATCAGCGGGATCAGCTTCTCGGGGTACTGGCGCGGGCCGTAGTTGTTGGAGCCGCGGACGATCGAGGCGTCGAGCCCGTAGGTGTGGACGTGGGCGGTGACGAGCAGGTCGCCGGCGGCCTTGGTCGCCGAGTAGGGGGAGGAGGGATCGAGCGGCGAGGTCTCGGTGAAGGAGCCGGACTCGATCGAGCCGTAGACCTCGTCGGTGGAGACCTGCAGGTAGCGCTCGACGCCGAGCTCGCGAGCCGCGTCGAGGAGCGTCCCGGTGCCGATCACGTGGGTGCGGGCGAAGGCGTCCTGGTCGTCGATCGAACGGTCGACGTGACTCTCGGCGGCGAAGTTGACGACCGCATCGGCGCCCTGCATCGCTTCGCGGACGACCGCGGGGTCCTCGATCGCGCCTTCGACCAGCTCCGTCCCCTCGGGCAGGTTCTCCCGCCGGCCGGCGTAGGTGAGCTTGTCGAGCACGACGACGTCGTGCTCGTCGCCGACCAGCCGCACGTAGGTGGAGCCGATGAACCCAGCCGCTCCGGTGACCAAAAGCCTCATTCGTTTCCTGCCTCCGCTTGTCGTTGGGCGAGATAGCCTGCCAGCCCGTCCTGCCAGCTGGGGAGCCGGATCGCGTGTTCGCGCTGGCTGGCCAGGGCCGAGAAGGCCGGCCGTGGCGCCGCGGCGCCGAATTCCTCGCTGGTGATCGAGAGCACCCTGCACTCGACCTGGGCCTGCTCGAAGATCTCGCGGGCGAACTCGTACCAGGAGCATTGCCCCGCCGCCGCCATGTGGTGGATCCCGTACTCGATCCCCTCGATCAGGCGGACGATGCCGTAGGCGAGGTGCCAGGTGTAGGTGGGCGAGCCGACCTGGTCGCGAACCACGGTGACCTCGTTCTGAGCCTCGGAGAGGCGCAGCATCGTGTCGACGAAGTTGCGGCCGCCGAGCCCGAAGAGGCCGCCCGAGCGGACGATGAAGTGACGCTTGTTGGCAGCGGCAACGGCCTCCTCCCCGGCCAGCTTGGTGCGGCCGTAGGCGGACTGCGGCGCCGGCTGATCGCTCTCCACGTAGGGCGCGCCCTTGGCTCCGTCGAAGACGTAATCGGTCGAGACCTGGAGGATCCGGGCTTCCACCTTGGCGGCCGCGGCGGCGACGTTGCCGGCGCCGCTGCCATTGACTTCGAGGGCCCGCTCCTCGGACTCCTCGGCGCCGTCGACGTCGGTCCAGGCGGCGCAGTTGATGACCACGTCCGGGCGCTCCAGGTCGAGCTTGCGGTCGAGCACGTCGGGGTCGGTGACGTCGAGCTCGGCGCGTCCGTAGCCGACGAGGTCGTGGCCGGCGTTGCCGGCGGCAAGCATCACGTCGCGGCCCAGCATCCCGGCGGCTCCGGTGATCAGCAGCTTCACAGCGCTGCCCTCACTAGACGAGTTTGATCTCGGATTTGTCGCCGACCAGGAGGCGGAGCGTCTTCGGCATTCCCTCGCTGCGGGTCAGCTTCACTTCCTTGCCGAGCAGGCTGGCCTCCATCCGCGTCCCTAGGTCCTCGACGACGGAGCCGGAGAGGACGATCGAGTTCTCGACTTCCGAGCGGCGCACGTGAACGTCCTCGCCGATCGAGGTGTAGGGACCGATGTAGGCGTCCTCGACGTGGGCGCCGGCGCCGATCACCGCTGGGCCGCGGATGACCGAGCCCTCGACCTTGGCGCCCGGGCCGATCACCACCCGCCCCTCGACCTTCGAAGCCTCGTCGACGTCCCCCTCGATCGAGGTCACCAGCTCCTCCAGCACGAGGCGGTTGGCCTCGAGCATGTCGGCGAGCTGGCCGGTGTCCTTCCACCAGCCGCGCACGATCTCGGAGCGAACGGTGCGGCCCTCGTCGATCAGCTTGTCGATCGCCTCGGTGATCTCGAGCTCGCCGCGCCAGGAGGGCTCCAGCGAGCGCGCCGCCTCGAAGATCAGGTTGCCGAAGAGGTAGACGCCGACCAGGGCGAGGTTCGAGGGCGGGTCTTTCGGCTTCTCGATCAGGCGCACGATCTTGTCCCCGTCGAGCTCGGCGACGCCGTAGGACTGCGGATCGTCGACCGGGGTCAGCAGGATCAGCGTGTCCGGTTCGTGCTCGGTGAAGGTCGAGACCAGGTTGCGCAGGCCGTCGCGCAGGAGGTTGTCGCCGAGGTACATGACGAACGGGGAGCCGCCGATGAAGTCCTCGGCGGTGAGGACCGCGTGCGCGAGGCCCGCGGGCTTGTCCTGGACGATGTAGGTGATCTCGGCGCCGAACTGCGAGCCGTCGCCGGCGGCCTCGCGGATCTCGTCGCCGGTCTCGGGGGCGATGATGATCCCGATCTCCGTCACCCCGGCGTCGACCAGAGCCTCGATCCCGTAGAAGAGCACGGGTTTGTTGGCGACAGGCACGAGCTGCTTCGCCGAGGTGTGGGTGATGGGGCGCAGGCGGGTGCCGGCGCCACCGGAGAGAATCAATCCCTTCAAGGGCTCCATGCGAGGCTGCAACCCTACTGCGCGGTGAAAAGAGCGTGCGACCAGCCGTCTACATCCCAAACTTCAACGGGGCCGCCCAGCTCGGCCGGACCCTGCGCAGCCTCGGCGCGCAGACCCGGCCGGTCGACGTCGTCCTGGTCGACAACGGCTCCAGCGACGAGTCGGTCGAGCTGACCCGGCGCGAGCTGCCGGAGGCGAAAGTCCTGGAGTTCGAGCGCAACCTCGGCTTTGGCCCGGCGATCAACCGCGCGGTTGCCGAGCACCGCGGCGACCCGGTGATCCTGCTCAACAACGACGCCGAGGCCGAGCCCCGCTTCGTCGAGGCGCTCCTCGACGGGCTCGGGAATGACGTGCAGTCGGTTGCCGGGGTGCTGCTGCAGGAACGGGCACCGGCGCTGATCGACTCCGCCGGCGTCGTCGCCGACGCGACGCTGATGGGCTTCGACTACCTGCACGGCGAAGTGGCGGAGGCGGCGGAGACCGCGCCCGCCCCACTCGGCCCGACCGGTGGTGCCGCCCTCTACCGCCGCGCTGCGCTGGAGGCCGTGGGCGGCTTCGACGAGCGGATCTTCCTCTACTACGAGGACCTCGACCTGGCGCTGCGGATCGCCGCCGCAGGCGGTCGCAGCGCCCTCGCTCCGGAGGCGCGGGCGCTGCACGCCTACTCGGCCAGCCTCGGCGCGGCCAGCGCCCGCAAGTACGCCTGGACGGGCTGGAGCCGCGGCTACATGCTGCGCCGCTACGGGGTGCTGCGGAACCCGCGCCTGGCCCTGCGGGCGGCCGCGTGCGAGGGAGTGCTCTGCGCCGGGCAGCTGCTCAAGGACCGCACCTCGGCGGGCTTGAAGGGACGGCTGCGCGGGTGGCGGGACGGCGCCGGCCTGGAGCGGCGCCCTCTCGACGACCTCCCCCTGCTCGAGCTCAGCGCCCGGGAGGCCCTGGCGCTGCGCCGCCGCCGGCGCGGAGGCTGAGGCGGGCGCGCAGGTTGCGCAGCACCCCGCCGAATCCCTCGCTGAGCAGAGCCACCTCCCGCGCCAGCTCCTGGTTCTGTGCTTCGAGGCCGGCGCGGTGGCCGGAGACCTCCTCCAGCCCCGCCTTCGTCGCCTCCAACTCGGCGGCGAGGCGATCGCGTTCGGCAAGCAGCTTCCCCAGCCGGCGCGAGGCGGGCATCCCGGCCGGCCGCGGAGTTTGGCTGTAGCCGAGGGTGAGGTTGCGGACCTCGGCGGCCAGCCGCTCGTTGACGCGCAGCAGCTCCTCGACCCGCTCGTCGGGTCGCTGCGGCTCGTTCATGTCCCCACCTCGGCCATCCACCGGATCTCCTCCAGCTCCTCCTGCTGGCGGGATTCCTCCCAGCTCCGCTCCTGCAGGTGCCGCGGGTAGGACTGCAGGATCGACTCCTCCAGCACCCGGTAGCGGGCGAGGCGCTCCGGGACCACGGCGCCGTAGGCGCCTTGCCTGCGCATCCAGCGGTAGAGCTGCCAGTCGGAGTGCATCGATCCCTCCGGGTGGTATTCGAAGCCGAGCTCGGTGAAGACCCGCCGCGGCAGCATCGCCAGCGTGTCCCCGTCCCAGTTCTCGCCGTAGTGGTCGAGGACCCGGTTGCCGAGCGGCGCGAAGCCCGGATGGAGGGAGGTGTCCCGCCCGTCGCGACCGATCATCCGCAGCCAGCAGGTCGCGTAGACGAGCGAGGGATCTCCTCGCAGGGCCTCCAGCCCCCGCTCGACGAAGCGGGGCTCGAGAACGTTGTCGGCGTCCAGCATCACCACGTAGTCCCCGGCCGCGAGGCGGGCGCCGAGGATCGTCGCCCCCAGCACGAGCAGCAGCCCGATGAGGAGTCGTGGGTCCCGCCACGGTCGGATGCGCAG
>Ga0126305_10001119_pt1 | contig 11813 bp, 9 predicted proteins | sample Plot26_FD_92536 | JGI IMG/M metagenome (GOLD analysis project Ga0126305, IMG submission 92536) | Serpentine soil microbial communities from UC McLaughlin Reserve, CA, USA - Plot26 | ecosystem: Environmental > Terrestrial > Soil > Grasslands | place: USA: UC McLaughlin Reserve, Lake County... | reverse complement strand
TGGTACAGCGGGCCGTCGCCGCCCTCGGGTGGCGTCAGACGGCCGCCCTTCGCCGTGATCGCGCCGCACTGGACGCAGTTGGACGGCGTGATGTTCAGGTCGACCTCCGCCGCGCCGTTCTCAAGCTGGTCGTCCGGGATCTCGTAGACCTGGGCAGGGCACATCGAGACCCAGGTCTGGGCAACCTCGCGCGGCACGCGGCGCTGGACCTTGATGTGGTTGGGGGCGTCGTCGCGCGTGGCGTTGCCCGACGCGAAGACCGATGAGAGCTTGTCGAACGTGTACTTGTTGTCCGGCTTCGGGTACTGCTTCGCCGCGCCGTCGATCTCCATCTTCTCCTCGGCATCGGGATGCTGGTGCCAGCGGCCTCCGGGGAAGGCACCCTTGGTGATGGTCATCGCGCTTGCGAGCGCGCCGCCCACGAAGAACCCGCGCGAGAACGGCTGGCGCATGTTGCGCGAGCGGTAGAGATCCTCGCCGATCGTGCTGCTGCGGACCCGCTCGTCGTAGGCGTCGAAGTTGACCGAGTCCCGCTTGAGGGCGTCGATGATCGCCTCGGCCGCGTACATGCCCGCGTGCATCGCGTAGTGGATCCCCTTGAGCTCGGGGACGTTGACCATCCCGGCCCCGTCGCCCGCGATCGCCAGTCCCGGCACGGTCAGCGTGCGGGGGAGCGCCCAGAAGCCCCCGGAGGGGATCGTCTTCGCGCCCCAGCCCACGCGCTTGCCGCCCTCGAGGATCTTGCGGACGAAGGGGTGGGTCTTGAGCTCCTGGAGCGCGTCGTGGACGGAGAGCGTCGCGTCGGTGTAGTCGAGGCCCACCACGAGCCCAATGCACACCTTGTCCTCGCCCATGGGATAGATGAAGCTGCCGCCGAACTCATTCCATTTGGGCGCCTTGCGTAGCGGCCAGCCCATCGTGTGGATCACGCGATCGAGTGGCTTTTCGACCTCCCAGACCTCCTTGACCCCGAGCTCCCAGCGCTGGGGAAGCAGGCCCTGGAGCTCGAAGTAGTCGATCGCGGCGCCCGTCAGGTGGCCCTGCGTGCCCTCGGCGAGGACCGTCGCCTTGGCGACCACGTCCGAGCCCGGTTCGAAGTTGGAGAGCTCCTCGCCGTCGCGGCCCCGTCCCTTGTCGCCGGAGCGCACCCCTTTGACGATCCGGTCCTCGACGAGCAGCTTGTCGGCCGCGGTCTCGGTCAGCAGATACGCGCCGTCCTCCTCCGCCTTCTCGCCCAGGAACCGGCCCAGCTTCGCGATCGACGTGACGTAGTTGCCGTGATTGCGGAAGTTGGGCGGCATCGGTTTCAGCGGCAATGCCTGCCGCTTCGTGAGCAGGTACACGGCGTCCTTCGTGACCTCCTGGTAGACCGGCCACTCCGACGGGTCCAGATCCGGGAACAGCTGCCGCATCGCCGACGGGCGCATGTTCGCGCCGGACAGCAGGTGCGCCCCCGTGACCTTGCCCTTCTCGATCACGGCCACCGGGACCTCGCCGAGCTTCTCGGCGAGCTCCGGCTCGGACTCCAGCAGCTGCATCGTCTTGATCGCGCACGCCAGGCCCGCCGGGCCGCCGCCCACAATCGCGACGCCGACCTCGATCCTGTCCTCCTCGGGATCGGTCGGATCGGTCACGTAGTTCGCCGCCGGATCGACCGGCGGCGGGAACTCTGCCGGAGCGACAGACATCAGATCTAGCCGCCCTTCTTCGCCTTCACGGCCTCGGTGAGCTTCGGCAGGATCTTGTGGAGATCGCCGACGACCCCGAGGTCGGAGAACTCGAAGATCGGCGCGTTCGGATCCTTGTTGATCGCGAGGATGCTCTCGGAGCTCTGCATCCCGACCTTGTGCTGGATGGCGCCCGAGATCCCCGCGGCCAGGTACAGCTTCGGCGCGACCGTCTTGCCGGTCTGGCCGATCTGAGCCGCGTATGGGTACCACCCGGCGTCGACCACCGCGCGGGTGGCCGCGACCGCACCGCCGAGCGCGTCGGCGAGCTCCTCGGCGAGCTTGAAGTTGTCGGCCTCGCCGAGACCGCGGCCGCCGCCAACGAGGATCTCGGCATCCTCGATGTTGACGTCGGCGCCGCGCTGCTCGCCGCGGGTGACCATTCTCGCCTTGGTGGACCACTCGGAGAGCTCGACCTCGACGTCGACGACCTCCGCGGACCCGCCGCCGCCCTCGTTCACGTCGAAGGCGTTCAGCCGGCCGATGATGATCCCGGGCTCGCCGACGTACCCCACGTCGGCGATCGCGGAGTCCTGGAGTACCGGGCGCTCGGCGACGAGCTTGCCGTCGGCGACCTTCACCTCGGTGACCTCCATCGTCACCCCGGCGTTCAGGCGGGCGGTGAGCCCGGCGCCGATCTCGAATCCGAGCAAGCCCCCGCCGAACAGCGCGTAGGAGAAGCCCTCATCCGAGATGACCTTCGCCATCACGTCGACGATCGGCTGGGCGAGTCCCTCCGGGGCCTCCTTGGCGCGAAAGACCCGCTTTGCGCCAAAGGCGCCGAGCCCGGCGCAGGCGTCGTCGGACACGTCGCCCACGACGACCGCCGCCGCCTCGGAGCCGAGCTCGCCGGCCAGCTTGGCGGCCTCGGAGATCGCGCCCTGGGAGTTCTTGTTGAAGTTGCCCTCGTCGTCGTGGAGGGCGTAGACCAGAATGCCTCCAGCCATTTAGATCAGCTTCCTTTCGTCGAGCCAGGCGACGATCTTCTCGACCGTCTCGTTCGTGTCCTCGTCCTCGATGATCTCCCCGGCCTGCTTCTCGGGCGGGGGGTTGATCTCCAGGACCTGGGTCTTGGAGCCGGCCTCACCTACCTGATCGGCCTCGATTCCGACGTCGCCGGTCGCGTGCGTTTCGAGCGGCTTCTTCTTCGCCCCCATGATCGCCTTGAGGCTCGGGTAGCGAGGCTCGTTGATCGCGTCGCCGACGGAGATGACGGCGGGAAGGTCGACCTCGACCGTGTCGTAGCCGTACTCGGCCTGGCGCTCACAGGTGAGCTTGGCGTCGCCGACCTCGATCTTGATCACCTGCGTCAGCGAGGGCATCTTCAGATGGTCGGCGACGACCGCGCCGATCGTGTAGCACTCGCCGTCATCCGACTGCTGGCCCAGCAGCACCAGGTCGGGCTGCTCGGACTCGAGCGTCTTCGCCAGCGCGTAGCCCGTCGCGCAGACGTCGGATCCGGCGAGGGCCTCGTCGGTCAGATGGACGGATCGGTCGGCGCCGAGCGCGACCGCCTTGTGGAGCGCGCGCACCGCGGACTCAGGTCCCATCGTCACCGCGACGATCTCGTCGACGTCAGCTTTACCGCCCTCGCGGATCTGCATCGCGGCCTCGATGCCGTGGGTGTCGAATGGGTTGAGGTTCTTCTCACCCGAGCGGTCGAGCCGCTTCGTGTTCGGGTCGATGCGCTTCTGAACGGCGGCATCGGGAACCTCTTTGACCAGGCAACAGATCTTCAAGTGGTCCCTCCTTCAAGGGGAATGGCGCGCGGCATATTAGCGGCTGAGCATCGTCTGACTGACCAGTCAATCAGTTGCTTCCCCCTTCACGGGAGCCGAAACCAGGGGCTACGGAGGGGGACCTCAGGACGCCTTTGCGGCGAGCGTCCGGCGCTCGTCGATGGCGTTGCGGATGAAGTCGACGATCTCGTCGGTCGAGGCGCCCGGCGTGAACACCTCGGCGATGCCCAGCTTCTTCAGCTCCGGGGCATCGTCCGCCGGGATCGTGCCTCCGACCGTCACCACGACATCGTCAACGCCCTGCTCGCGAAGGAGCTCGACGACCTTTGGAACGAGGGTCATGTGGGCGCCGGAGAGGATCGACAACCCGACCGCGTCGGCGTCCTCCTGAATCACGGTGGCCGCGATCTGCTCGGGCGTCTGGTGCAGCCCGGTGTAGATGACCTCCATCCCGGCGTCGCGCAGCGCTCGCGCGATGATCTTCGCCCCGCGGTCGTGCCCGTCCAGGCCCGGCTTCGCCACTACGACGCGGATCTTGCGGCCGGATGTGGCTTCGCTCTGCCCGGAACCTTCCACGCGGGCAGCTTAGTGGCCGGAAACCGGCGGGGGCCCGGCTATCCGCGATTCAGGGAAGCGTCCAGTAGGCCAGGAGCGACGTGATGACGATGATCGCGGTGATCACCGCAAGCAGCCCCAGCAGCGCGACGACATAGGTCTTCACGCCCCGTCCGGTGTCATCGAGTTGGTGAACCTCGTCCTCGCGGACGACCACTTCCCCCTCGCCGCCGTCGTCGGCGAGGAACTGCTTCGCGGCCTCGACGGCGCTGTCCTTGGTGGGGGTGTTGGTGAGCGCCTGCGGATCATCCTCGCGCACGACGTCCCAACCGTCCACCTCGTCTCGAACGACAAGCACATTCGGCATGTCGTGCCGATACCCGGTGGACGAGATCAAAAAACCGGCTGCTCGGTGTAGCGGCCGAAGACCTCCTGCAGGGAGGCGACCATCTCACCCTCCGAGGCCCGCGCCCGCGCCGCGTCGATGAAGTGGGGCATCAGATTCTCGCCCTCTCGCGCCGCGGCCTCCTTGAGGTCCGTGAGGGCGCGCTCGACGACGGCCGAGTCGCGGCCGGCGCGCGTGCGCTCCAGCCGATCGCTCTGCTTTCTCTCCATCGCGGGATCCGGACGATGGAGCTCGATTCCCTCCTCGCTGTCCAGCCGGTAGTCGTTCACGCCGACCACGATCCGCCTGCGGGAGTCCACCTCCTGCTGGTAGCGGAACGAGGCATCGGCGATCTCCCGCTGCGGGAAGCCGCGCTTGATCGCCTCGACCATCCCCCCGAGCTCGTCGATCCGCGCGAAGTACTCGTAGGCGGCGCGCTCCATCTCATCCGTAAGCGACTCGACGAAGTACGAGCCACCCATCGGGTCGATGGTGTTGGTCACACCGGTCTCGTGGGCGATCACCTGCTGCGTGCGAAGCGCGACGCGGACGGCCTCCTCAGTGGGCAGGGCGAGCGCCTCGTCGTAGGAGTTCGTGTGGAGCGACTGCGTGCCGCCAAGCACTCCCGCCAGCGCCTCGATCGCGGTTCTCACGATGTTCAGGAGCGGCTGCTGCGCGGTCAGGGAGACGCCCGCGGTCTGCGTGTGGAAGCGCATCCGAAGCGACTCCGGCCGGCGGGCGCCGTATGTGTCGCTCATCTCCCGGGCCCAGATGCGACGCGCGGCGCGGTACTTCGCGATCTCCTCGAAGAAGTCGATGTGGGCGTTGAAGAAGAACGACAGCCGCGGTGCGAAGTCGTCCACGTCCAAGCCGCGCGCGACCGCCTCCTCGACATAGGTGAAGCCGTCCTTCAGCGTGAACGCGAGCTCCTGCTGAGCGGTCGAGCCAGCCTCGCGGATGTGGTAGCCGGAGATCGAGATCGGGTGCCACCGCGGCATCCGCTCGGTGCACCACTCAACCATGTCCCCGACCAGGCGCATCGCCGGCTCGATCGGGAAGCACCACTCCTTCTGGGCGATGTACTCCTTGAGGATGTCGGTCTGAATCGTCCCGCCGAGCGCCTCCGGGGCGATGCCCTGCTCCTCGGCCGCGCAGACGTAGAAGGCAAGCAGAATCGCCGCCGGGGCGTTGATGGTCATCGACGTGGTCACCCGGTCGAGCGGGATCCCCCGGAACAGGTCGATCATGTCGTCGAGCGTGTCGATGGCGACTCCCTCCACGCCCACCTCGCCGAGGCTGCGCCCGTCGCTGGAGTCGAGCCCCATCAGAGTCGGCATGTCGAAGGCCGTCGAGAGGCCGGTCTGGCCGTGATCGAGCAGGTAGCGGAAGCGCTCGTTCGTCTCCTCGGCGGTGCCGAAGCCGGCGAACTGGCGCATCGTCCACAGGCGCCCGCGGTACATGGAGGGATAGACGCCGCGCGTGTACGGATACTCACCGGGAAAGCTGAGATCGGACTCTGTGTCCCAGTTCGCGAGGTCCTCCTCGGTGTAGAGCGGATCGACGGGCTGGCCGGAGATGGTCTCGAAGAGCGCATCTCGCTCCGGCTGGCCGGAATAGACCTCGTCGCGCCACTGGTGGGCGCGCCGCCGTGCCTCGGGCTCGATTGCCATGGCTTCTAGCGCCGAGCCGTACGGCTCGGCGACTGGCTGGTGTCGTTCATAGGTATTCGTAGCGCCGAGCCGTAGGGCTCGGCGACTGGCTGGTGTCGTTCATTGATTGGAAGTCTAAGACGGGTTCGGGCGCCTAGCGGCGAAGTGATGCGCGGTATCCGCGCCGCTCGGGGCGCCGGCGAGCAAGGACGGTACCCGTGCCACCGACCGCAGCAGCGACCAGCGTCGCCCCGGCGATCGCGAGCTGGCGTCCAAGCCGCTCGAAGCGCATCACGCGCCATCCCTCTTGGGCCGCCACCTCCGCCAGCTCAGCGTCCGGGTTGACGGCGACCGGGTTCCCGACCTCCCGCAGCATGGGCAGGTCCGACACGGAGTCCGAATAGGCCCATGAGGCCCGCAGATCGATGTCGTGCTCGGCGGCGAATCCGCGCATCGCGGCCACCTTGCCCTCGGCATAGACGAACGGCTCGACGATGCGCCCGGTCAGCAGGCCGTCGCCGTCCACCTCGTAGCGGGTGCCGATGCCACCCTCCATGCCCAGGACGCGTGCCAGCATCTCCACGAGGTCGTTGCCCGCGGCGCTGACGATGAAGGTCGGTCGATCCGCGTCCTGGTGGGTGCGGACCTCGTCGAGCATCTGTGGATAGATACGTGGCAGCACGCCCGCCAGGAGCCCCGGGGCCAGCCGCGAGATGTCGCGGGCGGGAACGCCGCCCAGGAGCTCCTTGACCTGCGACAGGAGCTGCGACGTGCGCTCGTCGCTCGACCCCCGCAGGCGGAAGCGCACGTGCTCGACCCCCCACCGCATCAGCTGGCCCCGGCCCACCATGCCGCTGCCGTAGGCCGCGCGCGCGAAGTGCATGCCGCTGGAGCCCGCCATCAGCGTGCGATCGAGGTCGAAGAACGCCGCGCCCCGTTGCATGCGCCCGGAGGCTAGCTACCCCCGGGTCGCCTCGCGGCTAGCGGTGGCGTGGCCGAAGGCCGGCGCGGCGCGGAATGAACTCCGGCATGCCGCGCTCGCCGGCCTCGACGTCCAGGATCGCCTGGTGGGCGGGATCGCCGCCGACGAACGCCTGGTTCGCGACGATCAAGCGCGTGCCCTTGAACATGACGCTCGACGGCGCGTCGAATGGAACCGGCGACCCGTTCTCGCCGCTCGGCGCAGTCTCAGGGAAGCGCTCGACGTCGGAGCCATCGGGACCGATGACCGCGATCTGGTTGCTGCCAACGAGCGCCACGTAGATCCTGCCTGAGCGCGCGACCCAGAACCCGTCGGGACCCTCGACCGGCTGGCTCTGCCAGATCCGGTGGAGCTCTCCCGGCCGGTGATGACTACGGATGCGGACCTCGTAGAGCTTTCCCGTCGTCGGGTTCCCGTCGGCGCCTCCGGCCGAGCTCTGCTGCATCACGAGCAGGGCGCGATGGTTCGGCTCCAGGACGATTCCCGTAGTGCCGAACTCGCTTCCGTCGAGCTTGGGATCGGCGAGCCACACCTTCGCCTTGCCGCCCCCGGGGGGAACGCGCCAGATGACCGCCTGCAGATAATCCGTGACGTAAAGGGCTCCGCCGCGCCCCCATGCCGCATAGTTCGGAACGGGCGGCTCGTCGCCGATCGTCGGCGAGCAGTCGGGACCGGTGCTTCCCAGCCCGCAGGGCGGGAGGTCGGGAAAGGTGGCGTAGGTGCGAAACCGGTTCCGTCGCGTGTTGAGCAGCAGGACGCGCGCGGGAGCGCGATCGAGCAGCACCAGGCGACCGCGGGCGTCGCTGGTCGCAACCTGGACGCCCTGGCCGCCGGAGAGATCCTGGCCGGGGACGGTCCAGCCCCGCAGGAGCGCGCCCTTGCCGGTGTACTCCCGCACGCGGGAGGGCTGGTTGCCGCCAAGCGGGTTCGCGTAGGTCCCCTCGTAGATCCTGTCGTTCGGGGCGACGTAGGCGCGCGCTGGAAATCCCGGCTTGCCGACCAGGGCAAGGACTCGTGTGTCCCAGCGCGCCCGGTCCTTGGCGGCCTGCGCCGGCAGCACCATGCAGGCGAGCAGGGTGGCGAGCGCGCCACACATTGCGGCGGTTCGAAACCAGCCGCACCCGCTCCCGGCGGGCGCCGGGGCTGGTTTCCTCACCCGCTCGCCCTCCAGGCTCGCTGGCCTCACAACCTGTCCAGGATCTCCTTGGCGGCGCGCTCGCCGGAGCGCACCGCCCCGTCCATGTAGCCGTTCCAGAACGTCGAGGTCTCGGTGCCGGCCCAATGGATGCGCCTGAACGGCCGTCGCAGCGCCGGGCCGTAGGCCACCAGAACACCGGGCCCGGGAACCGCCACCGGGCATCCCCGTGTCCACTGATCCTTGGTCCAGTTCGTCTCGAAGTACTCACGCGGCCTCGCGGCCTTCGGGCCGAAATAGGCCTTGAAGTTGTTGAGGACGGCAGCGCGACGATCCGACTTGGAAAGCCGCATGAACTTGCGCGCCTCGTCGCCGCCGACGAACCCGAACACGACTCCGGGCTTGCCGTCGGGTGGTGAGTCGTCGAAGGTGGCGTTCACCGGCCCATTGAGCGAGAGCGCCGTGCCCGTCAGCCCCGCCTCACGCCAGAACGGCCTGTCGTAGACCGCCGCCACCTTCATCAGCGTGCCCTGCGGCATGCGCTGGAGAAGCTGGTCGTGGGTCGGCGGCAGATCGGGCGCGTAGTCGATGCGCCCGGCGAGCGTGGGCGGGATCGCGACGATCGCGCGCTTTGCCCGGGCGTCGAGGCGATGCGAATGGACCGTGACGCGGCCGTCGCGCTGGACGATCCGCCTGACCGGCGAGTCCAGGACGACGTGGTCGCCGAGGCGCTTGGCCATCTTCTGGGTGATGAGCTGTGGTCCGCCGTGGAAGCGCCACATCTGGGCCCCGTTGCGAGTGCTGAAGTTACGCTCGAACGTGCCCGGGTGGGTCTCGTTGCCGGAGGCCGCGATGTAGAACAGCGTGAAGAGCAGGGACACCTCGCGGGGCTCGGCCCCGAAGATCGGCCGCGACGCGACCGCCACCAGGCGACGGAAGCTCTCGTTGGCGCCATAGCTCGAATGGGTCTGAGCCCAGGACTCGAGCGTCTGGCCGTCCCACTGACCGGCACGCCCGGCCTCCCAGGGCGCGTCGATCGGAACCTGGGTCGAGAGCTGATCCAGCCTGGTCACCACGGCTGCGGCGTCGGGGGCGATCGTCGGATCCGGCGGCACGATGCCGGTGGCCGTCTTGTCGCTGTACGTGAGCCGAATCCCGTCGCGGTAATAGACGTTGTTGCCCTCGTCGTAGGTAGGGAACTTCGGCACGTGGAATCGCTTCGCGAGCGCCAGGATGTGATTCTGGGTGGGCCCGACGAACGTCGCACCCGCCTCCGATACCTCTCCCCCGCCGAGGTGATGGTTGTGGGCGCGCCCACCAACACGGTTTCGGGCCTCCAACACGATCACCGACTTGCCGTGACGCTGGAGCTCGATCGCCGCCGTCAGGCCCGCGAACCCGGCGCCCACGATCGCCACGTCGACCTTCGCGCGTCCGCCACGCCGCGAATCGGCGAGGACCCCGGGCGCGCCGGCAAGCGCGGCACCGGCCGCACCGGCGGCGGCGGATCCAACGAGCTTGCGCCTGGTGAGCTTCGATGCCTCGGCCAAGGAGCGGGCAATTCTCCCAACGGCGGGCACCCAGGGCAAACGACAACCGGCGTCGTATGCGGCGCTCACTCCCGGCGGTCCCAGGGATCGAGTGAGTGATTGGGGACCTATACGGTCCCGAATCGTTCACTCGATTGTCAGCGTGTGGCGGGACTGCCCTACCCAGCCTCAACCGGCTGCGACCCGAGCGGCCGCCCGGGCGGGATCCGTTACGCCCCGTTCACCTCGATGAGGATCGCGTCGCCCTGGCCGCCGCCGGAGCAGATGGCGGCGCAGCCCAGGCCGCCGCCGCGCCGCCGCAGCTCGTGGACGAGGGCGCCCACGATCCGGGCGCCCGAGGCGCCGATGGGATGGCCCAATGCGATCGCGCCGCCGTTGACGTTGACCTTGTCCTCGTCGATGCCGAGCATGCGCACCGAGTTGATGGCCACCGAGGCGAACGCCTCGTTGATCTCCCACAGGTCGACGTCCTCGGGGGTCTTGCCGATCTTGTCGAGAGCCTGCGTTGCGGCCTTGGCAGGCGTGCGCGCAAGGTAGGCGAAGTTGTCGGCGACGGTGCCGTAGGACAGGACGCGGGCGATGGGCACGCGGCCCTCGCGCTCAGCCCACTCCTCGGAGGCGACGACTACTGCGCCCGCTCCGTCGTTGACGCCGGGTGAATTGCCCGCTGTGTGGGTCGCGTCGTCTCCGCCGACCGGTCGGAGCTTCGCGAGGACCTCCACGGTCGTGTCCGGACGGATCCCCTCGTCGGCGGCGACCTCGACCTCGTCCTTCTTTCGCTTCACGCTCACGCTCACGATCTCCTCCGCCAGGAGGCCGTCGTCGGTGGCCTTCGCGGCGAACTGGTGGGACCGAACGGCGAACCGGTCCATGTCCGCGCGGGTGATCTCGAGCTCGTTGGAGACCTCGGAGGCCTCGTTGATCATCTGCTTCTCGGTGAAGGGGTTGGTCAGCCCATCGTGGGTCATGGAGTCGATCGCCTGCACATCCCCCATGCGGAACCCGAACCGCGCGCCGGGGAGCAGGTATGGCGCCTGGCTCATGGACTCCATTCCCCCGGTCACCGCGATGTCGACATCGCCGGCCCGGATCGCCTGATCGGCGAGGCCGATCGAGCGCATCCCGGACGCGCAGACCTTGTTGATCGTCTCCGATGGGACCTCGCGCGGGATTCCGGCCTTGATCTGCGCCTGGCGTGACGGGATCTGCCCCTGTCCGGACTGCAGGACCTGGCCGTAGATCACCGTCTCGACCTGCTCCGGCTCCACCTGGGAGCGCTCCAGGGCTGACTCGATCGCCTTGCCGCCGAGATCGGTTGCGTCGAGCGAGGAGAGGCCTCCTCCCATCTTTCCGAACGGGGTGCGGGCAGTGCCGAGGATCACGGTCTGGGACATCTGAGCCTTTCGTGGACGGGCGGCCGGCCGCTGGGCCGCGGGCTTGACCTTTGCGATGGATGCTAGTGACCATCGCTCACTAGACTCGCCGCCCGTGCAGGTCGAGGTCACCGGACAGTCGCTTGACGGCGTCGACGCCGATCTTCACGTCATCGGCTTGGCTCAGGAGGAGGAGCTCGATCCGGCCTACCGCGAGCTTCCGGGTGCCGAGGACGTGCGCGGTGGCTTCCGCAAGCACGCGCTCCTGCGACCGGATGCGGATCGCCGGCTGCTGGTGGTCGGCCTCGGCAAGCGCGAGGAGGTCGATCCCGAGCGCCTGCGGATCGTCTCGGCGCTCGCGGTCACCCAGGCGGGGCTGTACGACGCCACGACGGTCGCATGGGCCCTGCCCGATGCCGGAGCCACCACCGCCACGCCAACCGCGTTGGCGGCCGGGCTCGTGGAGGGGACGATTCTCGCCTCGTTTCGCTTCGACCGCTTCAAGTCGCGCGATCCGGACGACCCGCCGCCGGCCCGGCTCGAGCGCCTGCTGATCTCCGCCCCCGGCGAGGCCGACCTCGCTGACTCGGTCGCGATGGCGCGGGTGTCCGCCGAGGCCGCGAACCGGGCGCGCGAGCTGCAGGCCCTGCCGGCGAACGTCGTCACCCCCAGCTACCTGGCCTCGCGGGCCCGCGAGATCGCCGACGCCCAGGAGTCG
>Ga0126305_10001118_pt1 | contig 11827 bp, 10 predicted proteins | sample Plot26_FD_92536 | JGI IMG/M metagenome (GOLD analysis project Ga0126305, IMG submission 92536) | Serpentine soil microbial communities from UC McLaughlin Reserve, CA, USA - Plot26 | ecosystem: Environmental > Terrestrial > Soil > Grasslands | place: USA: UC McLaughlin Reserve, Lake County... | reverse complement strand
CTGCGAGGGATGCCGATCGTCCACGTTCCCACGACCCTGCTCGCGCAGGTCGACAGCTCGATCGGCGGCAAGGTCGGCGTGAACCACACGCTCGGCAAAAACCTGATCGGCGCCTTTCATCAACCCTCTGCGGTGTTGATCGACCCATCGCTGCTCGAGACGCTTCCCCGCCGTGAGTTCCGCGCCGGCCTCTATGAAGTCGTCAAGTACGGGGTGATCGCCAGCCCGGAGCTGTTCCAGCGACTCTCGAGCGATCTCCCTCTCCTCTTCAAGCGCGACTACGCGACGCTGGTCGTCGCAATCGAGCAGTCCTGCCGGATCAAGGCCTCGGTGGTCGAGGCGGACGAGCTCGAAACCGGTCCACGACGAACATTGAACTTCGGTCACACCGCAGCGCACGCGCTCGAAGCGGTGACCAAGTACCGCCGGTTCCGGCACGGTGAGGCAGTCGGTTACGGGATGCTCGCTGCCGCGGAGCTGAGTGTCGCGCGAGGCGTCATGCCCGGAGCGGACCGCGATGCGCTCCGGCGGCTGATCACCGCGATGGGCCCTTTGCCGCCGATCGGGGATCTCGATGCGGCGCAGGTGGTGGAAGCCGCAGGACGCGACAAGAAGGTGGTCGCTGGCACCCTCCACTTCGTGCTGCCCGGACCACTGGGCTCGACCTCGATTGCCACCGACGTCACGAGTGCGGAATTGAAGGAGGCACTCGTGACCATCGGCCTGCGAGGTTGAAACTACTCCAGCCTGTATTCCTTCATCTTTGCCGCAAGTGACTTGTAGGTGATGCCGAGGATGTCGGCTGCCCTGCCGCGGTTCTGATCGGCGCCACGCAACACCTGCTCGATCTTTCGCCGCTCCACTTCCGCGGCGGCTCGCCGCGTCACATCGGTGAGTGTTCCGTCGAAATCGAACGCCGTCCACGGATCCAGCGGTTCGATTTCGAGCGACTGCTGGACCGACGACAAATTGAGATGACGCGGCTGCAGGGTGTCGCCGTCGGCCAGGATCACCGCCCGTTCGATGCAGTTCTGCAGCTCGCGGACGTTGCCGGGCCAGCGATAATCCCGCAGTGCTGCGAGCGCTTCAGGCGAGAGCGCGAGCGGCCGCTTCTTCATGTCGCGGCAGCAACGGTCAACAAAATAGTGCGCCAGCCTGGCGACATCGTCTTTGCGATCGCGCAGCGGCGGCACCACGATCGGAAACACAGATAACCGGAAGAACAGGTCTTCCCGAAACCGGCGGGCGGCAACCTGCGCACGCAAGCCGCGATTGGTCGCCGCTACCAGCCGCACATCGACCTGTACTGATGCTGTCCCGCCAACGCGCTCGAAACGGCGCTCCTCCAGAGCACGCAGGATCTTGGCCTGGAGCGACAGCGGAAGGTCACCGATTTCGTCGAGAAACAGCGTTCCCCTGTGCGCCATCTCGAACTTGCCCGGCTTGCGGCCGACTGCGCCCGTGAACGCCCCCTTCTCATGGCCGAAGAGCTCAGTCTCGAGAAGCGTCTCGGGAATCGCGGCGCAGTTGATCGCCACGAACGGCATGGTCGCGCGTTCGCTCAGCGCGTGCAGCGATCGAGCGAACAGCTCCTTGCCTGTGCCGCTTTCTCCTTCGATCAGCACCGTCGTATCGGTGGCGGCGGCACGCTGCAGGGACGTGAAAACCCGACGCAGCGAAGGATCTTCGCCAACGAGCTGGGGGGCGCCGCGGCGAACCGCCAGCTCTTCCTTCAGGAGCAGGTTTTCGTTGACGATGCGTCGCTGCTCGAGCGCGCGCCGGACGAGCAGCAACAGGTGGTCCGGATCGACCGGTTTGGCCAGGAAATCGAGCGCGCCTTCCTTCATCGCCCGTACGGCATCCTCGATGCTGCCGTATGCGGTCATCACGATGACGGGGATATCTGCGTCGGTGTCTTTGGTCGCGCGCAGGACGCCCAGACCATCACCCTCAGGAAGACGCAGGTCGGAGAGTACGAGGACGGGCTGCTGTTCGTGCAGCGCCCGTTCCGCCTCCACCTGGTCACGCGCCTCGACGACCTCGTGCCCTTCGCTCTCGAGAGCGTGGCGGAGCATCGTACGCAAGGAATCCTTGTCTTCGACGATGAGAATGCGAGCGGTAGCGGCCACGCGGCGATTCGATGTCAGCGGACCCAACCGGGGGGCACGCCGGCCTGCCGCGCCTCTTCTTCAATGTCCGCGATCTTCTTCTTCTGCGCGTCGAGATCGGTGCGGACACGATCCATTTCGGCCATGGCTTTCTGGCGGTCCTCAGCGACGCGGGCGCGCTGGTATGGATCGTCGCGGCTGGCGAAATCGTTGGCGAGCGAGTTGATTCGAGTCTGCAGCGCCTCAGCGAACATCTCACCGCGGCGAAGGTCCTCGCGGGCCTGCGCCATCCGCTGTCGCCACCATGCCTCGTCCTTCTGATCCTCGACCTTGGCGGCCGGCTTCTCCTCGGCGGCAGGATCCTTCGCGGGGATCGCCGACGGTGTTGCGGGCGCGGCCGGTGCGGTCACCTTCGGAAGGTCGGACGTCGACAGCACCTTCCCGCCGGCCTTCAAGGCCTTCCGTCGCTCCTGTTCCTTCAGTGCGAGTTGGCCCAGTGTAGGGGTCTGCTGCGCGCGAACCTGGACGGTCGACCCACACATCCACGCAGACGCGACGAGGGCGACGATCGCTCGTATGGCAGTTCTGCTCATGGACCTCCTTATTTTACCACCGGCTCTCGTTCCAGGAGAGCACTCGCACGCGGGACGGATGACCGCCTGCCGCAGCCACCCGCTGGACGAGCGCCTGCACCGCGCGCTGCGCCCCGCGCGGTCCGATCGAGAGCGCCACCAGCGTGATCCTCCCATTGCTGTCAATCGAAGGATTTCCGTCACCGTCTGACGGATCGTCCGCCGCCCAGACCACCGAATAGAAGACGCTATGAATCCGTGCGGGAGTCAGCCAGTCCGCGGCAGGACCCCACGAATAGATCCTCCACTGAGGAGTATCGGCTCCCCAGTCGCTACCGCCATAGCCTCGCAGTTGCAGCTCACCCGTCAGTGACGAGCCGCCACAACAGAGCATCGCCGTGCCGCCGGCTGGCATCGGCTTCGCACCGATCGCGGGCCCGTCAACAAATGACGATGTGGCGACGCCGGACACGACCGGTGTCCAGTCGGGCAGTACAGCGAGATCCGTCAGCGCACGGTTGAGCGCACCGTCGGCCACATACAGTGCTTCGTGGCCCTGCCTGAAGTTCGCGGAAAGCAAGGTCTCCGACTGCCCGGCTAACAGGGCTATCGCCCCCACGGCTCCAAGCAGGACGACGAGAACGAGTGTGAGGAACAGTGCGCTGCCTCGTTCGTCGATCAAGCGAGCACGCCCGGTCATCGCTGTAAATTCCGTGGAGAGAGATCGAGCGATACGATCTCGTCGGGGATCGCGCGATCACGCGCCGTGGCGGATCCCGGCCGGGCGAACAGGCGGAAATCGGTGCCGCGCAGTTCGTCGACGCCGGTCTGCAGACGCAAGGTCGCGCGAACGGTTCGTATCCTCAAGAGGTCGACGTCGAACGATCCTGGGCCGGTACCGCAATACGGTCCGTCGGTGAGCATCGAAATCGGCAACGACGCCAGCCCGCCGCGATCCGCATAGAGCACTGCGTGAGTAACCGGCGAGCCGCTCGATGTGACCAGGCAATTGCCCACTCCCGCCGGAGGAACCGGTTCAACTGGCGGCAAGGGATCCCCAAAATACGCGAGCTGGAGATCGACAACGTTGTCGAGCACAGTCAGTGCGCTGCCACCCGGCTGCTCGCGTCGCAGTTGCCGCTCAACCGGATCCAGGAACAGCGTCGTCTCGACCACTTGCGCTATATACGAGCCGGCGCTGTAAGTGACCGATCGCCCTGCGGTGACATTTGCCAATTCGAGTGTACCGGGTCCAATACTCTGGACCGTGGACAGGTCCCAGTTGCCTGCTGCATCAAACAGGATCACGTCGATCCCGGCGACGAATCCGCAGGCAGTCGTGCCGGCGCGGCATCCCTGGTGAACGACGACAGCAGCAGACGACATGGCAGGAGACAGGTCCGCGCTCAAGGTGCTCGATGGGCCATAACCGGGTACGTACCTGACAGTGATCGCGTTGGCGCCGGCGGCAAAGCCGCGGCGCCCGGGTTCGATCGCCGGCAGGAATCGAATCAGGGGCCCTTCCTCCGTGCCCGCGCCGGCAGCGCCGATCTCGGAGGCGAACGTCTCGGCCGCGACGCGCGCTCGCTGGTGAAGATCAGCCGACTCGCTCCAGAGCGCAGTGCTGCCGAGGCCCTTTCCTATGACTGCGAAGATTCCGCTCATAACCGTCAGCATCACTGCCGCTGCTACCACAAGTTCCACCAGGGTGTACCCATCCTGCTTGTTCATCGGGCGATCCTCGTCTTGATCGTCACGAATCTCGATTCAGCACGGGCGCCGCGGGCAAGTCCTGCCGCGCCGACATCATCGACGACCCGGCGAACGACGACTTGAAGCACCAGGGTGTCGGGGGCCCCGTCAGGAGGCAGGTCGATCGACCACCGGCGAACGAACATCGCATTCCGCGGCGGCTGCGCCCCGGTCCCGACCCACTCACCACGGGCGTCGAAAAAGTCGGCGAATCCGGGTGTGTTCTCCTGGATCGCAGTCGCAGGCGATGGCGACAAACCACTGCCGCCGTGAGATGGCGGGCTCGTTGAGAGGTCGGTCAGGCTATCCGAGAGCGGTATACCGGTACTATCGAACGTCCAGCTCAGGGCACGGAGCTGCTCCATCCTTGTTAGCGCGAGCGCTGCCGTGGACGTTTGCGCGCCCGAGACCGCCAGCGCGTTGGTCGTCACTGCGAGGAAACGTCCGGTGATCAGAGCCGACGCTCCGAGAAGGGCGATTGCGACGAGGACCTCGAGCAGAGTGAAACCACGCTGGTGCATGCGGGATGTGGCTGCACGCGCGAGGCCAGGGGAAGGCCAGACGAAAACGAACAATCTTTACCGGGTAAACGCCGACATCGACTCCAACGGGCGCAGTCTCGGGTCGCAGAAGCTGCGCGTCACTCGGAGCTCCGGATGTGCAGAAACTACGATGCCGGTGTGGTCAACTGCGCGATGCGTGCCCTGATCTTGTCCGCATCGGGTGCCTGCGGAGAGAGCCGCAGGTACTCGCCGTACGCAGCAGCGGCCTCGGCGCGCCTTTTTAACTTCTCCAGGCTGATGCCCAGCGCGAGCCGGAAGGATCCGTCGTCGGGACTGAGGGCGATCGCTTTCAGGTACTCCTGGACGGCTGCGCCCTCGTCACCCTTCAAATGGAGCGTCTGCCCCAGGTTGAAGATGGTGGCGTAGTCATCGGGCAGAAGCTGTTCCACCGTCCGGTACGCGGCAATCGATTCGTCGAGACGGCCGAGAAGCTTCAGCGCACGGGCGCGATTGAAGTGGTACGCCCAGCGGCCCTGGATCAACGCAATGGCACGATCGAAATGCGGCAGGGCTTCCGACGGGCGTCCCAGTCGAACGAGCACCTGACCGAGGTTGCTCTGCGCTTCGGCGTCCTCGGGATTTCTGGCGATCGCATCCTCGTACTTCTCGAGGGCCCCTTCGAAATCGCCCGCCTGGTACGCCGCGGAGCCCGCGGAACTGTCGTCCATGAATGACCGCGCCAGCTTCGCAGGAGGAGGGCTGACCACCGCCTCGGCCTCGACCGCCGGCGAAGAGGCAACCGCGAGTTGTAAGGGCGCATGGGGTGGCAGGACCTTGTGCGCGGTCGACGCACCCGCCATGAACGGAACACCGATCGCGAGCACGGCGCCGGCCGCCAGCAGTATCGGAAGAATCGGGACCCGTTGCTTCGGCTCCGGCGGCCGCTCTCCAGCGGATCCTGGACGAGTACGCCGGGTTACCTGATTTCGCGCCATGAGAGGATCCGCACACCGACCTGGCCGACACCGTTATTGAAGTCCGCCGGATCACCGAAAGCTTCGACATTGGCGCCGGTTGCGCCTGCCGAGCCGAAGTAGAGGTGCTGGTCGACAATGAACGGCGAGGTCGCGCGTCCGGCAACCGTCGCGGCAACCGGACTCTCGTTACTGTCGATCTTGCCGTTGGCGTTTCCGTCGTAGGCGGCGCCACCGGCATACGTCACGGCATAGAGCTTCGCGGTGAAATCGGCGCACGGCGTCGCCGCGGCTTCGGTCGTCGTCGTGTAGAAGACGATGTCGCCGGCGACCGATGGAGAGGTCGAGGCTCGTTCACCAGTCGCGAGGCCGGTCGCGGCCAGGTTGGTGACGGGTGCGAGGGTGAGCGAGAACTTGGTTGTCGCCCCTGCTGCCGGGGAGTCATCCTTCAATCCCCACAGCTTGAATGTGCCTGTGCCTCCGGGTGCGGAGCTCGGAAGAATGTCACTCCCGGTCGCGAAGAACATATACACGTCAGTGCTGCCGATGAACAACAGTGCCGACGATGCATAGATCGGTTGCAACGTGTCGACCATCAGGCTGGCGGTCAACGATCCTGCCGAGGTGAAGTCGAAACGCCAGTACTTGCCGTCAATATCGCCGATGTATGCCTTCTGCACGACGTGACTGCCGGAAACGCCCGACGCGGTCGGGTCAGCCTGCAGTGCGTTCTTGCGGCCGTTGCTGACATCACCGATCGACACGCAGCCGCTTCCGCTTCCCGATCCGCTCGAGATGGCCGTGCACGCGCCAGACGGATTGCCGATCAGAGCGCCGGTGTCGGGATCCAACAGATACATGGCGTTCCCCGCCTTCGGCGGAGATGGCCCGCGCCTGGACAGCGAACCCTCGATATCAGGGAAGTACCCCGAACCGACGATCACCGCATTGATCGATCGGTCGTTGTTCAGAGGGCCGACTGCGGGATCAGACCAGGTGAACCCGACAGTCATGTCCGCCGTCGTCGCACCCTGGGCAACGTCGACATCACCGTAAAGTTTCACCTTGCCGCCGGAGGTGCCGTCCGTGACCGTGAACGATCCCGTATACGTGGGATCGAAGTGAGAGTAGTCGGGGAACGACCACTTGAACTGGATCGACTCGTTCACGGCATCGAACTGGCCCAGTAGCGCGTCGACCGCAGCCACGCCATCAAGTTCGGGATCTACGTTCATGCCCGCGCCGCTCACGTCGAAGCCCTGGTAAAACGTGCCGCCGGGCCCCTCACCGATCAACAGGAGACTTCGCCATGTACCGCCGACCTTGATTTCCGCCAGCTTTGGTGAACTATCGACGAAGTAGTCGAACTGCTCGATCGGCTGACCGTCCTTCAGCGTGCGCAGTTTCGGAAGCAGGTTGTACGGGATGAATGCCCAGACCTCGTAGCCGGTCCGCGCGTCGACGGCGTGAATCATCCCGTCGTTCGCGCCGAAGAAGATCATCGCCCGGCGGTCCTTGTAGGTGTTCGCGAACGTGCCTGCCGCATCCGAGTAACCGTAGTCGTCGTCTGGCGGCGGATCGAGCGACGGAACGTCCATGATCGCCGGGGTGGAGCCGATCACCGCGCCCAGCGGCTGCGCACGAACGAACGTGATCAGGTCGGTAACCGAGCTGCCGTCGTTCATCGGCGAGCGCAATATCGCTTCGTTGGCAGTGGTAAACGGCACCACGCCGACGCCGGGGACGAAAGTGTAGATGTTCCGGGCGTTGGGATCACCTGGCGCCCGGGCCTTGCCGGCGAGGCCTGGGCGCCCGTCGAGGTCAGGCCAGAGCTGGGTGCCATCCTTGCTGAACTTCCACCCGGTGGGTTTCGTCGAGTCGATGGCCGGCACGTACGTGCGGAACGCCCGGAGCACCCCGTCGAAGCCCGGAAGTGAAAAGCCGGACGTCAGCATCAGGTTGCTGCGCTGCGGCAGCGCCTGGCCACCGGGGTTGGCGACAATATCCGTATTCGGGAGCGAATTGCCGTTGATGTCCTTCGCACCCTTGAGATTGACGGTGCCGACGACCGGGCTGACGGGAAGATACTCGCTGCTGTTTCCCGCATCAAAATCGGCCGAGCGGGAGAAACCGGCCTGGACGGCGTAATTGATGGCACGGGCCACCTGCTGCGCGGTGGTCACCTTCGTATAGACACCCTTGCTGTTCGCGGCGATGTTCTGGAGCTGCGCCTCGTGAGCCGCTTCCGGGTTGATGGAAATGACGTGGATCGGCACGCGCTTGGTCACGCCGCTGCCGGTGACATTGACGAAACTGGAAGCCACGCTCTCTGGATTGTGCGCCGCCATGTAGGTGCCGTCTCCTTCATCCTTGCCGGACGTAATGAGTACGACCACCGTATTGCGGCACGTGCGCATTGCAGCGGTGTCGGCAACCATCGCCTGGACAGCCGCATCGCGTGCGTCCTCGAGTGCGTGCGCGATCGGCCGGTCATTGTAGGCCCGCCCGTCCCTGCCGGCCGGTATGAGGCCGTTGGCATCGTTCACCGGCCGCCGGACCTTGGTCAGAATGGTCGCCGAGGTGTTGGCTGCGGGCGTGACGATTTTCGCGCCGCCGCCGCTCAACACTTCGATCGAGAAATTGGCCGCCGCAACGCTGGGATCGTAAATCGCGAACTTGTTGAGACCCCCGGCATTGCACGGAATGGTGTCGCCAACGGTCTGGAGCGTCGAATTACCTGTCACCCGTACGGGTTTGTCGCAGCTCGGGGATACGCGCCACACCGGTGAGCTTTGACGCAGTTTGATCAGCCCCCACCGATACTGTGCGCCGGCATTCTCGCTGACCGCGGTGTCGATACCGGCTTTTGCGATCTCGAGGCGGGTCGGGCTCCAGAATGTCGCATACGAGGCAGACGTACTCGGCGTCGGAACGATATCCAGAGCCTCGAATCTGGAGATGGCGCTTTGCGTCGTTTCGTATTGCAGTGCGCGATAACGGCGGCGGTATGTCGGAGCCGTGACGCCGAGCGCGGTCGCCGCCACGGCATCGTTAGCGGACGTGTATGTGCCTGGATCGTAGTAGTACCCCGCGCCGTCCTCCAGCATGCGCGTGCTGGTATCGACGACGATGATGACCGTGGGGGGGACGCGCTTGATGAAGAGGAGCGGATCGAGCTGGGCTGATGCCGTCGCCGTCCACCAGCAGGCCAGGGCCAGCGTCGTGACGGCGGTCAGCCGATGCCTGCGACGATTCACGCGGGAGGAAGGGCGCGCCATTACTGCAGGCTGCCGGTGGCTGTGTTCATTTTCATATTCGTGAGCGTCTTGCCCGGAGTCTGGACGGCCGCCTTGCGCGCGCGCTGGTTCAACTCTTCCTGTCCCCGCTGCGCGATCTGACCGCGCTCGATTTCAGTACCGGAGGTCCGCGCGACAGTGACCTCGATGACCTTCCGCGTCCCGGAAGGTCCGATCGCAACAGCGTGCAGTGTCAAAGTGCCATTGGTATCGGACAGCGGATCGTCGTCAGTTTCCGCGGGATCGTCAGCAACCCAGACGGCGACGTACATAGGGCTGTCGATCGCGACCCCGCTGGCGATGTCGCTGAGCGGACCCCAGGCGAAGAGCTTCCACTGCGGATCGTTCAGACCCCATTCGTCGGCGGCGTCGGTGATCGCCTGCAGTTCAGCGGTGGCCGAGGTCAACGTGATCTTTCCGCCGCCCGGCAGATTCTTTGATGCAGCCGCCGAACCGTCGGTGAAACTCGAGGTCGTGCTGGAGACATTGATTCCAGCCAGCATGTCGTTCCAGCGCGGGACCATCAGCAGGTCCTGCACGACACGATCGATTGCGGCGTCGGCGGCGTAAAGCGCTTCCTGGCTGTTGCGGTAGTTATTCGCGATCGCAGTTTCAGTGCGGCTGACCATCACCACGACCGCACCGAGTGCGGTCAGGAGCATCACCGCCATCAGCGCCACGATCAGGGCGGTGCCCTGCTCGTTGCCGAGCCGCGTGCGCAGCGTGAAGGTGGATGTCATCGCGCCAGGTTCAGATTCCGCGGCGTGACCTCGAACGCCACTCTATAGTCCGGAACGTGGCGCTCTCCACCTGGCGCGCTTCCCTTGTTCTTGAACAGCGCCGGATCGGTGCCGCGCAACGACGCTTTCGCCGCCTGGACGCGTAACTGCACGCGCACTTTGCGGACGCGAAGCAGGTCGGCGTCGAACTGGTTGCTGCCACTTCCGCAGTACGGTCCGTCGGTGAGGATCGCCTTCGTCAGTTCCGCGAACGAGCCGTCCTGCGGCGTCAGGGTGGTCATGGCCGGCAGGTAGTTGCCGGCAGCGTCGTACAGGCAGTTGGCGTTGCCAGCGAGCGGCTTCGGCAGCTTCGGCGGATTCGGATCGCCGAAGTACTGAAACTGAAGGTCTACCACGTCATCGACAAGGGCAATCTCGGTCGAGTCGCCGTCGTAGCGCATGAACTTGTTCGTGGCGGTGTCGAGGTAGTAGGTGTAGCTGACCACTTGCGTCACCTGCGCGCCGATCTCGTACCCATGCGAGAGGTTCTGACCCCGATGCTGCAGATGGGCCGCGTCACTTTGCGTATTGGTGATCGTGAAGGTGTCGAAATGGCCGCTGGTGTCCATGATCAGAACGGCCATCCCGGTAACGAAACCGCAAAGAGGATCTTTCTTTGGACAGTTTGGCTGAATGTCCACCTTCAACTCGGTGGACTGCGGCGGCATCGCCTGCCGGATGGTCGACTGCGAATAGCTGTTGGGTACGTAGGCGATGCTGATCGCGTTTGTCCTGTAGCTTGCAGCCCCCTGAGTTGGATCAGGATTCAGGAATCCGGTGCGGCGCGGCAGGATCGGCGCGAACCAGTTCAACAGTGATCCGGTCGAAGCCCCCTGGTAGACACCGGCCCCCGTCATCGCCAGTTCCTTGAACAGCGTTTCCTGACCGACGCGCAGCCGCTGTTGCATGTCCGCGACTTCAGGCTGCGTCTGTGCGGTGCCCTGCGCCGGATTCATCAGCGAGAAGATCGCACCGGTGACCGTCAACATGATGGCGGTGGAGATCAGCAGCTCCAGCAGCGTGTAACCGGTCTCCGAGCGAATGCGACGAGAAGGGCTCACTGCGCCTTCCTCGTTCGCAAGCCGACGAGAAACGCATCGCCGGCCATACGCTTGCGCGAACCGGGTCCGGGAACCCTGGCGGCCTCATTGGCGGCAGGAGTAACGAGAACCTGGAAGATCAGCGTGTTGTTCGGATTCGTCGGCAGCGGCTGAATCGACCATCGCCGGATATAGCTCGCACCGGCGGGCACCGCCGTCCCGGTTCCGACATAGGTGCCGTGCGCATCGAGGTAGTCGACGTAACCCGCAACGTTCTGGTCGATCGTGTTCGTTGGTGAAGGATTCAGGCCTGAACCGGTCGCGGTCTGCGGGTCGACGGCAAGATTGGTGCTGGTGTCGCTCAGCGGAAGACCCTGCCCCTCCGTGTCGAAGCCCCAGGTCAGGCCGCGTAACTGCTCCATCTTCTGCTCGGCCATGGCGGTGGTCGACGTCTGCCCCTTGGCGACGACGTTGGCCCGGGTGGAGACCGCGAACAGCTGCGCGACGCCCAGCGACACGACCGTCAGCAGACCCATCGAGATGAGCACCTCCACCAGGCTGAAGCCTTTACTGAAGCTGTACTTTGCCGGCAGCATTGATGGTGACCGTGCGTGATTTGCCCTGACGGGTGATGGTGATCGTCTGCGGTACCATTGGCTGGGCGACGCCGGCAACGACCAGTTGAGCGGCGCCGTCTGGAGAGAACTCGATCACCGTTGTCGTGACCGTCGCGCTGTTCGGAATCGTGCGGACCGGGCCGTCGTAGTTCGGACGAGTCATCAAGTCGGCATCTGCGGGAAACG
>Ga0126305_10001114_pt1 | contig 11838 bp, 14 predicted proteins | sample Plot26_FD_92536 | JGI IMG/M metagenome (GOLD analysis project Ga0126305, IMG submission 92536) | Serpentine soil microbial communities from UC McLaughlin Reserve, CA, USA - Plot26 | ecosystem: Environmental > Terrestrial > Soil > Grasslands | place: USA: UC McLaughlin Reserve, Lake County... | reverse complement strand
GTTTGTCAATCCTGCTGCAATTGGAAACGGCATGACCATATTCAAAGACTTGAACGAGATGCAAAAATTCACTCTGGTTAAATCAATAGCGTTTGACTGCGGAATAGTTTTGCTTCACTATGAAGCAAATAGAGCCTGACAAAAAAATAATGCCTGGCGCTAATAATTTGCCGAGAACAGTCGAGATGAATATCTGGCAACATTACCTAACAATGGGTGCAAAGTGCTTCAGTGATTCAACCACCATAGATTGCTTTTCGTTCTCCTCTTTTTTCTCTATTTTTTCTTGCTACTGCTGCTGCTCCTATTCCATTTCTTTTTGTTCTCACCCTCCTAATACGAGTTGAACTCTAATAAAGAACCGATATCAAAGTGGGCCCAAGGGGGTTTGATTCCTGCATGTAAAGGGGTTCAACTCTGCAAGCTTTATACTTTCTGATGGGAGGTTTTCAAATCCTTTTGCCTTACTCGCGCACCGATAATTCCAGCCACGACTCCAAACACAGGTGGGATTAGACCTCCACCGAAAAAGATGCTAATCTTTATTTATAGTCAATATAGAATGCTAAATGACATTTTGCATAAACAAGCTTGTAACTGCTGCGCTGTAGCAAAATTGATCCCTCTGAGGATAGTAAAGTGTAGGGAATGTAAAAAATTCCCTCTAATGAAAATAAAGGAAATAGATCTATGCTAGAATCTTTAACAGAATGCTACACAATTGACATAAAAAGAAGAAAAAATCAGCCTATCCACTGTCAAGAACGAGTGATAAAAAGTATCCCAATAAAGTTAATTCTGAGCAGAATAGAGATATTGGAACTATGACACGGACAAACAGCAAAAGATTAGAAGGATCGGAGTACATAAGGCAAGAGGATCAATCCATGTCCACCGGGGGGATCGATACGATAGGGATAACGCAGAAAGCAATTACGCTTGAGCAAAATATGACGTTGCTGAATGCCAGGAACACAATGATAAAATACAACATCAGCAGAATTGTCGTGGTCAAGGACCGCCTTCCAGTTGGAATACTGACAGAGAAGGATATTGCAAAGTTCCTATATTCTGAGGTTCCGTCAAGGCGCCTTGACGAAATTATGGTCAAGGAAATAATGAGCAAAGATCTTGTAACAGTTGAAGAGGATTCTGACTCAAGAAAATGTGCAAAGTTGATGCTGGAAAAAGGGATCAGCTCTTTGATAGTTGTTGATAGAAGTAAGAACCTCAAGGGGATATTGACCAAGACTGATCTACTGTATGCCTATATCGAAAACTTTGCTGGCGAACATCTGATTGGAGAGTTCATGACCAAAAGAGTCCTTACTATAGCCCCAGATGAGGCCCTGCACATGGCCGTTCTGCTCATGAGCAGCCACAAGGTGTCACGTATAGTAGTTGTCAGGAACGATCATCTGATTGGAATCATAACAGGTCGCGATCTTCTCCCTGTCAGTGCAGTAGTGTTTGGAACAGGCACGTTTGGAAATTACTTGAGCTCAAGGGAAGACCTAGTTGAGCAAAGGAAGAAGCAGGCATTCATTCCCTCTGGTATGAAGGCAATTTTTATTGCAAGCGATGTCATGACACCAAACCCCATTACCATCAGCGAAGAATCAGACCTAGCAGATGCTGGATACATAATGCTGAGAAATAGGATAAGCGGGCTCCCTGTTGTAGACTCTAGCAGAACTCTGAAGGGGATAGTTACCAAGACTGATGTTGTCAAGGCGTTGGCTTCCCATGCATGAAAATCGCGTGTGGCATGATGAGAAAAAGGCCGATACAAAAAAAAGAGTTAGATGACAATATAGGAGCATCATCTATTTTTTTCTCTGTTGTAGAAAATGTATGAGTTAAAGAAAGGCAAAATAATAATTAGCCAACAATTTATAAGAGTAGAACACTGCTCATCTATTAACCACTTAGATATCATACTAGTTGGGATAGAATATGAACCAATTTATGTCAATTCTTATGAAAACTTACTTAGATGGCCTTCGGCTATCGAATATTTACAACGGAGTCTACCTACAAGCTTTTGAAAAAGCAGTTGGAGAAGAAGGGAAAGATGTAGGTGGAAAAGCGGCTACTGCCATGGGTGCCGGCAATAGAGGAATGATCCTTTCTCCAAACCAGATAGAATCAACGTATAATAGATGGCTAAAAAATGTGGACAAAGGGTTAGAAAGAGAACTGAAATCGGAACATTTTATTTCAGGTCTTTCAAGGTATACGCAATCGCTTCTAGAATTACGTTCATTTTTTGAAAAAATTGGCTATCCTGTAGCTTACCTAGATTGGATGTTTGATTGGTATGTGAGAGGCTTTATGGTTTTCTCACTCATTCGAAAAGAATCTCATCTGGCTCCATTTGATGTAGTATACAGAAAAGGAAAAGCAAGATTGCTACATTATAGTAACAACGAACAAGAAACCTCCTCCTCCGCCACCACTGCGGTAGAAAAAAAACAACAACAACGGCAACCTCTTCTGATAATTTATGCTCCTCTTAACACCTTCCACATAATGGACCTGAATCCGAGACGAAGTATAGTTAGAGATCTCTTGGCATTGGGCGGTTTGGATATCTACCTGCTTGATTGGGGTTATCCTGACCGGAGCGATAACAATCTGTCACTTGAAGACTACCTTGGCTATGTCGCAGATTCTATAAAAGTTGTAAAAGACCACAGCCATGAAGACAAGGCATCAATTCTTGGATATTGCTGGGGCGGCATATTTGCCCTTATCCATTCTGCTCTACATCCTGAGGAAGTCAGAAACCTAGTACTTATGGCAGTTCCAATAGATTTCAACAAGGACGATTCAATGCTTGCAGGGTGGTCAAAGGCAATTGATGTTGACAGCATGAGGGATGAATTTGGCAATATGGATGGTCGGGCGCTTGATCTAGCATTTGTTATGCGCAATCCTCCGCGTTATGCCTTTGACAAGTACCTAAAATTCTTCCAGAGATTCTATGATAAGGAATTTGTTGATACTTTCATAGATGTTGAAAGATGGCTATATGATACGCCGCCCATACCGGGAGCTCTCTTTAGACAAATCATCAACGATTGCTATAGGAAGAATCTTCTGATATCCGATGGTAAAATGGAAGTTCTAGATGGAGAAGACAAAAAAAGGCAGAAAGTCAACATTCAAAAAAATATCACTATGCCAGTGTTATCAGTAATTGCACAACAAGACGACCTCGTTTCTCCAGCATCGTCTCTTGCCATAAACGATCATATATCAAGCAAGGACAAGACGGTCCTAGAGAATCCTGGCGGTCATGTAGCATTGTGCATTAGTAATAGTGCGCACAAGAAGCTTTGGCCAGAAGTATCAAAATGGCTGATGTCAAGATGAATCAATCTTCTTATGTTACTGCTAGTTGATATCAGGTAGTGTTCCAGTCAACTAGTATATTAATTATAGAAGAAATGTCTCTTGAAAATTGATTAAGAAGTTTAGTACCATCAGCGCATCATGAGATGAATTCACTTGGATGACGACTAAATTTTTTCTATAAATACTGCTGTCACATTTTACATCAAAATTCCAGAAATGCTACCTGTGTGTTTAGATTACAGTATCAAAGCTTTCATGCTGTTGCTCTCGCTCTCACTCAGCCTGGGCTTGGAGAGATATCTATGAGTTTATGACTGTGTTAAGAGGCGTTCTGGAAAGGTCCAAATGTCCGGTGATGATAGTCCATTAAAGGAGAGCATGAATATATTGTTGTCAATGAGCACTTCTACAATAGCGGCAAATGCGATTCGGCTAATTGTAAGTGCCTTCTTGCCTCTTCTTCTGCTTGCTCTATTACTCTTTTTCTATTATGATTAGAATTATTATTAGTTTTATCCAAACTCTTTGCACGAAATAATGAGACTTTGGCTCTAACGCAGGCTTTATAGCACATCAAAAAATAGACTATATCTTCTAGACTAGTATCTTTGGCTTGAACCATGTAGCCCGAAATAAGTCGTTTTCTGAGATCACTCCTTCCATGGAAGTCAAGATCCATAGCCAAGTGAGCCACATCCTCAGCCACATCGGCATATCTTAACGAATCGTTGAATTCTACCCTGTCATACAAATAGAACTTATTATTGTCAGGCATAATGAAAACATTTTTCAAATACAAGTCCCCATGAATATCTCGGATTTTTTCATCCCTAATACGTTGTAGGAACAAATTACGTTTACTGTTAATGAATAATTCCAGCGAACTTTCAAATTTCTGATTAATATTAGCAAGTTTAGAAAGTGTAGCAAAATTTTCCTCAACTTTTCTCTTCATAAATTCTGGTCGTCCAAAATTTCTTATCTTTCTGTTCGTTGGCGTTGAGCGATGAAATTCAACAAGTATTGATATTAACTTCTCGACGGTATCTGGACTTAACTTGCCTTCTTTGAGCAAGTTATCCATACGAAATTTCTGAGGGATTTCAAGCATCTTGACAGCATAGTCCAATGCTTTTCCTTTGCTACTTAGTTCCACTACTTTTACACCTCCTTCCCCCTCTTGTCCTCTCTTTTTTTGCTTCACAATTTTTACAACAGCCTGGTACATGTCTCCGCAGAGAACTCTGTTTATTTCAACTTCTTTTTGACAGAACTTTTTCCTCAAACTAAGTGTTGAAAAGTCAAGAATTTGTCCAAATTTCAGTTCTTTCTTTATCTTGTATGCAAAGTGCCCAGTAAGAATGACCCAAGAGATGTGAGTTTCTTCTACTGTAATCTGTGATACTTCATGCTGATACGCGCCTCTATTCTTGGAAAGAAGTGAAATCAATTCAATCTGATTGCTACTCATTTCTCTGCCTCTCTCCGAAGATACGACTCTTTATTTCTTCAGCGTTTATCTTTGGGTTTAGACTTGTATCAGCAACTATATGTCTCTCCTTTTCTTCAACAGGCTCGTACACTTGTTTCATTTTTCTGTAAATGTCAATATTTGCATCAGAATAATCCCCTTTTCTTGCCCTTAACCTTGATAAAACAATATCTTCAGGACAGATACATTCAACTATGTAAATCTGTTCTGGTGAAACACTTTCTAATTTTTCCTTGGCCTTTCTTCGTGATTCTTTTGTGTTAAAAGTTCCATCAAGGATGCAATTTGTGCCAGCTTGGTTATGAAAATATCTTGCTACAAGCAGCATGACGTCATAGATTAGCTCTTTTTCCTCCTCTGTGTATGTAGGGTTTGATATTAGCTCTTTTCTTATCTTGTCTGTAGATAAAACTACAGCCTTAATCAAAGGCGCCAATTCGTTTGCCAATTTGGTCTTGCCAACGCCGGGTAGACCGGAAAAGAGTACTATCAACAATGATAGCAATGAGCTTGTGATATTCAACATTTCTGTTAAACCAGTTATGATCTAAAAGATTATTCTCATGCGAAGACAACACCCCTCATATAATCCAGCCCTTAGAAAGAAGCCCTCGCTATTAACTGAATTGTGCACCCATATTTGCAACTTAATTACTCAGTGAATGATCATCACTGGGCACGGAGCCCTCTCGCTTACGCTCCTTGATACACTTCCAAGCGTCCTTATCTTTGATATGCCCGATCGTCCTACATTTCCAATTACTATCAGGTCAACATTTTCTCTTGCTGCAAAATCGATTACTGAATTTGATATGTGCCCAGTCAGAAGCTTTGTCCTTATTTCAAAGCCGGTAGTTTTCCTGATCTCTTATTTCTTAGAATCTAATACGTCATTGGCGCTTTCTTCCATAAGCTCGTACACTTCTTTGAGGTATCGTGAAAGCGTTGTTTTCTCGCCAGTTTTGATAGAACGTGCAGGCCGTTCAATAAACTGGTAAGTAGGAAATTCCGCTATCACATAGAGCAGAATTACTTCTGATTTACCAGACATTTTTGCGATATTTACTGCATGATCTAACGCCTTGTTAGATGGTTCTGAGTCGTCATAGGGAACAAGTATCTTCTTATACATGGTTTTGGACTATATTTTTTGTTATCATTGCCTAAATAAACTGGTTGAATATATTGCCCTGCACTGCATTCTAGTGCCATGTCAGCATCATCCATTGAGCATTAAGAATGTCTGAGAAAATGGATTATGCTGTTTCTCCCTTTCCCTTCTCTTCTGTTCTTGCTTGTATTCTTTCTCTAATTGAGGAATCGTGAGTAGCATTTTCTTTTGAATCTCCTTTACTTTCAGTTATTGTTGCATGCTGCTGCCTGCTGTGACGCCCAAGCTCATCCCTTGTATCAAACGACATGCCGCATTCAGGACAGTTAATACCACCAGTTGGCTCTGACAGTGGTTATCTTATGTGTCATCATGATATTTACAGAGTTTTAGGCAAAATCTTCAGAGAGTGTAGACAGCGAGTTTCCTTGACGCTACCAAGAAATTTATGTGATTGCATTGCTTCTATGTGCGAGCTGCCTCCACAACATTAGCATATAATTTTCTATTACCACTTTTTATGCAATTGCTAACATAAGCTTGTTCATGCAAATCTATCTGCTTCGTACAAATAGAATACATATTCTCAAATTTTTATATTCTATGATGAAGAATAAAAAAGATGGATACAACTGCCGGTGGCAGGAACGCTGTCTCCTTGGACAGCATATGCAGCTGCAAGATATGCAACCATAGTTTGGCAAAGGACTGCGTAAATACGGGTTGCGGTTGCTGCGGTAGGAGCAACCATTTGATGGTCATGGATGGGATAGAAGGCTTTCTACCTCCAGAAGAAGAGAAGGATCGGAAAATGAGGTGAAAAAAATGCCAGATGGCAATAAGCACTCTATTCAAATTTCCATTGGTTCAATGTCGCTTTCAGGCGACTTGGATATCCCAGAGGGTACACAAGAAGTAGTATTATTTGCACATGGAAGCGGCAGTGGCAGACATAGTCCCAGGAACAGGTATGTTGCCAAAGTATTGCAGAAAGCTGGTGTTGGCACCTTGCTTTTTGATCTGCTTACAGAAGACGAAGAAATAATAGATGAGCAAACCCGGCATCTTAGATTCGACATCGGATTGCTCGCTAACAGGCTGATAGGAGCAACAGACTGGCTGCTACAGCGATTTGATGCTTCTAATAGCGATGACATTCCTAGTATTGGATATTTTGGAGCCAGCACCGGTGCTGCTGCAGCAGTGGTGGCCGCAGCAAAAAGGGCAGATATTGTTAAGGCAGTTGTATCGCGTGGTGGCCGTCCTGATCTAGCAGGAGACGAGTATCTTAATCAGGTTAGAGCACCCACTCTACTTCTAGTCGGAGGAAACGATGGGCCGGTAATAGGATTGAACCAAGAAGCATATGATAAACTGAAACTACTCAAAGAAGATGAAAAAAGACTGACAATAGTCCCGGGAGCAACCCATCTCTTTGAAGAACCTGGCAAGCTTGAACAGGTAGCCCAGCTTGCAAGTGGATGGTTTGGAAGCTTTCTTAAGCAGCACCAAAGTAGTAGAAGAAGAGGCCAAGAGAAATTAGGAGCTGCTACATGAGGTGAAGGGATTGAAAAAAGGTACGACTCACAAGCTTGAAAATTTCGATAAAAAAGACCTTGATGCTCTTATGGAGCATATTGGCGATGCCAGACATGTATTGCTAGGAGAAGCATCGCATGGCACATCTGAGTTCTATACGTGGCGAGCAGAAATCACAAAACGACTTATCGCTGAAAAAGGCTTTTCATTTATCGCAGTAGAAGGGGATTGGCCAGACTGTTACAGAGTCAATCGTTATGCAAAGGGCATGGAAAATTCAGGTTCATCCGCTTACGAAGTTTTGCATGCATTTAGCCGATGGCCTACGTGGATGTGGGCAAACAGGGAAATAGTTGGTCTTATTGAATGGCTCAAGTCGCATAATAACAAAGGAGTTGAAAATCAAGACAAGAAAGTAGGATTCTACGGCCTGGACGTCTACAGTCTCTGGGAATCCCTTGATACGGTCATACAGTATTTACGGAAGAATTATCCTGATGCTATGAAAAGCGCAATTGAAGCATACAGATGCTTTGAGCCATATGGCAGAGATGTACAGGAATATGCCAGAGCAACTGCTTTCATTCCAGAGTCTTGTGAAGACGAAGTGGCTGATATGCTCATAGAACTAAGGCGTAAAGCAGGTAGTGGTGAAGATGATGACATGCAGTTCGAAGCTGACGGACGGGAGGCTCATTTCAACGCGGAGCAAAATGCTGTTGTTGCAAAAAACGCGGAGCTATACTATAGAACAATGATGAAAGGCGGGGCCGCTTCTTGGAATGTTCGTGATCATCATATGATGAATACACTTGAACGTTTGATGAAATTCCACGGCACTAATGCAAAATCAATTGTCTGGGCTCATAATACACACATTGGTGACGCAAGAGCTACGGACATGCGACAAGCCAAAATGGTAAACTTGGGACAGCTAGCTAGGGAGCAAGCAGGCCGCGATAGCGTTGTATTGGTTGGGTTTGGTACGTATAAGGGAAGTGTCATAGCGTCCAAAGAATGGGGCGAACCTATGGAAAGGATGCCAGTTCCATCTGCAATTGATGGAAGCTGGGATAGCTTTCTCCATAGTCTTGATGATGATGGACGGAATAAACTACTTACATTTGCAGATATTGATAAGGTTGAAATTGGTAGTCCTTTCCTCGAATCAAAAGGTCAGAGAGCAATTGGTGTGGTCTATAATCCTTCATATGAAAAGTACGGAAACTATGTAGACACAATCTTGCCAGCTAGATATGATGCATTTTTGTTTATTGACGAGACTCGTGCGCTACATCCACTTCACATGCCAGTATCCCCAGATGAAGAGCTGCCCGAAACCTTCCCGACGGGCGTCTAGTAGTACTAGAGCCATCTTTATGCAACAAAGATCGTACTGCAAAATGAGATAGGATGTGCATAGCAAAAGCCATCAGCGGCAAAATAGAATGGCTCGCTTCGCGTGGTAGTATTCTGAGACTTGATGCTGTTTCGCTTGGATTTTCAGTAGACCAAAGAGGCACAAGTGTAATCGCGCCAAGCCAAAAAAGGGTCCCCAAAGGCGAAAAAATAAGGAAACAGACCATCAGGAGAAGAGAAGCCAAGTTAGAGAGATATAACAGGCCAAAGGGCGGAAGAAGGAAAAAGGAACCAAAGGAAAAGAGAAAAGAAAGAGAGGTAAAACTAGAAAGATTCAGCAGGCCTAAAGGCCAAAAGCTGAAAAGAACAGGATAAGACAAATGCAGATATCTTATCTATGCTTGAACTGAATATCATATAGCGTGCGCCTTCTTATGGTGACGATATAATATAGGAAATCAGGTAAACCATTACCAAAGAAGGAGGAGTAAAGAGAAGAAAGGCTGGATTACTCATAAACAAATCCGCTTACACAAGCAATGATATTGACAGTGGTAACATTCATGTAACATTCGTGCAATCAGTTGTGACTTTAGTTGAAAAGGCATTACGAATATTCGTTCTTATTATATAATTTGCTTCTGCACTAGTTAATATCGATATAGAACATTGCAGAGCTGCAAAAAAAGAGGTGTGATAATAATTGTCGGAATCCCCTGCCAAACTTGACAAGGAAAAAATGATCTATGTAAATGACAAAATGATACCTGTAGATAATGATTTTCTAACTTCAAAGCAGATCCTTGAGGTAGCAGGGTTTGCTCCAGAACAATATAGCCTTTACATACAGACTGGCGAGACGCCTAATGACTATCAGGGAGTAGAAGATAAAACGCCAATAGGAATACAGAATGGGTTACAATTTAGAGCAGTTCCAAAGCCAACATCGCAGATTTAGCAGACTATAAGGGTGCTAATGCATCATCTTTGTTCAACTTCTCTATTGGAGAGAAGAATCCCGCATCAGGCTGCTCAAAATTCCGTCTACTTGAACCAAGACAATCATGATCTTCTTGTCTATGCCAGCATGAGGAGAAGAAAGTGAAGAGGAGGAGATGATGCAAAGATTCAATATGCTATGATGTATGTTACTATTGCTGATAAAATAAAAACCAATAGTAGCAGAGGAAATATGAGGATGTAGTTGTTATCAAAAGTTGTAGATAGGTCTATAAATTGAGAAGCTATTTAGAATTATGTAATTCTTTTAAGCCCAGATTTTTCAGTATTATTATTTTAGTCCTGTTCTTTGAAAAAATCTTGAAGCTTTTTATTTTAAAACCAATATTGAATAGATAGTAGTTGGTATCTAGTCCTGAAGCAAGAAAGACTCTTGAGCAATATTTCCACTTGAATCAAGTTTTACTTGAGAAAGATCTTCCAATAACAGAGCAACGACTAGCAGAAGGTATCTACTATATAATAAATGACCAATGAAACAGAATAAGATTTGTTTGTAACAACTTGGGTTTATCATTTAGAAAAATTATCATATACTTTAATTTACTATAATGAGTAAACATATTCGCTGTGAATGAAACAGGTAAGGGTTGAGTTTTGGCTCAACACCTGTCTGGAGTAGTTCATGGCACTTTTCTAATTACTGTTTTTACCTTTTTTCAGGTGTGATCCTTTTTCCTTCTTTTCTATTTTCCTTCTTTTAATCTTCTAAAACTAAAAATAAAAATTGACATAACTCCTGCTGTTGCTATTCCCAACAACCAGTGAAGTTGGTCTTGACTACATACCACATAATGCATTCTGAAATTGTTGTTAGTATCTGATTATTGATTCCAGTCTTGAAATCTGCCGTTCAATGGCTTGTACTTACGTGGTGGCTTAGATCATCTTCTCTATCAAATGCTATTCGGCATAGCTCACAGAGATATACACGAAAATCTTCAGGAGTTGTATTCTTTGTTGTATACACTGGCCTTGAATATTTTGGCAGAATTACCTCTACTTCCGGATAAACAGCAGTATAGCCGGGGAAATCCTTTACGTAATAGCGCGATGGGTCAGGCACCGCATCTCTCTCATAATTTTTCTTGATATACTCTTCTGGCACCTTTAGCCACAAGACATTGCCATCCCAGCCTTCAACCTTTCCTATAGGGATATAATAATAATGTACATTGACAAATCCTTTTTTAACTACGATAAAGTCGCGGCTTACAGCATCAATATCTCCAATATCTACATCATCACTAGTGTGAACCGATTCGTTTATGAGATCAATCCAGCTCTTCTTCTTTTCCTTACTCTTTAGCAGTTTGTCGGATAAGACCATTTGACATTCACATAAAGAGGCGCAATATGATATTTAGTAAGTTCAAAAGTTTCTATTATGCAATTGCAGGTTCTTGCTAACTGGAATTTTTGCCTGGCCTATGCTTTTTGCACAAACTAAGTAATATCAGATTTAACGCGCTCGCTGCATTTTTTATATATATTTTATATCCTTGTACAATTCGTGGAGATCTATATCCTTTGAAGTGTTAGGCCAATGCTCTGACTGCATCCATCTCTAAAAAAGCATTTTCAGTATGTAATTTAGTTATTCCCACATTATTGCCATTACTCTTTCTTCGTGTGCTATGGGATAAGGCAGAGTAGATGGGAAATGTAGCGAACCAAGCGTAGTTTGCAGTAATCAAATGCAGAAAACTTATGGATGCCCCTCTTAATATGATATGAAGTGCAAACATAACACTGTTGGCAAAGAGCAGAAGATCAAAAAAATCTGTCAACAATAAATCATTCAAGCAGTCAAGAAAGAGCGCCAGAGGCTTGATTGGCAAGAAAGGTCAGGATAGAAGAGCGCCAGCAGGGAGAAGACGTCTAGGCGGTGGCGGGCCAAATCCTCATCCACCTGACAAAACTACGACGCCCACAGCAACACCAGAACCGCAGCCAG
>Ga0126305_10001113_pt1 | contig 11839 bp, 12 predicted proteins | sample Plot26_FD_92536 | JGI IMG/M metagenome (GOLD analysis project Ga0126305, IMG submission 92536) | Serpentine soil microbial communities from UC McLaughlin Reserve, CA, USA - Plot26 | ecosystem: Environmental > Terrestrial > Soil > Grasslands | place: USA: UC McLaughlin Reserve, Lake County... | reverse complement strand
TCGCCGGCCAGTACGCGATCGTCGTCGACCAGCGCGACGCGATGCACCAGCTCGAGCTGCACACCGAGGTCGTCGACGACGCTGTCGACCGCGAGGCGGTGACAGCACGCCTCGCTACGCGTCTCGAGGAGCGGCTACGCGTGCGTGTCGCCGTCGTCGTCGGGCCGCCCGGCTCGATCCCGCGTCAGGAGCTCGGCAAGGCAAAGCGCGTGTTCCTCCGGACGAACGAGCGCGACGAGCTCGCTTCCGCGCAGTCGCCGTGACGACGATGGCCGACCTGAACGAGCTGGCGCTGGCAATGCCTCAGGCGACAAAGGAGGTGTCGGAGGACGGTCGGCCGTCGTACCTCGTGCACGGCAAGCGGTTCTGCAGCCATCGCAGGCGGCGGCCGGACGCGGTCGATCCGGAGACCGGAGAGCGGCTCGACGACGTTCTGATGTTCCGGGTCGCCGACCTCGGCGTGAAGGAGCTGATGCTCGCCGACGAGCGGGGCGTCTACTTCACGACGCGGCACTTCGATGGCTACCCGGCGGTTCTCGTTCGGATCCCCGATCTCGCCCGCCTCGACCGTGAGGAGCTGTTCGACCTCGTCGCCGAGGCGTGGTTGACGCGGGCGCAGAAGCGCGTCGCGAAGTCGTGGCTCGCCGAACGGGGGCTCGCGGGCGACTGAGCGCTAGCCGAAGTACACGCGCCGAACGTCGGCGGAGGGATCGACGGCGTAGCGGCCGTGATTCCACTTCGCGGTGGCCACCTTCCAGACGACGCCGCGGGTCAGGTTCCGGAGGAGCGCGAGGCCGCCGTCGCAGTCGTAGTCGACGTGGAGGGGCCGGCCGCGCAGGCTCACGGTTACGTGCGAGCTCTGCAGAATCCGGCAACGGTGGCCGTCGGCGAGCACGAGCGCCCACGGCTGCGCCTGCTCGACCTCGCGCACATGGGTCGGGAACTTCTCCTTCGGAATCCGGATCGTCGAGAGCATGGTGTCCCAGGGGAAGCCGGCACACACGACGCCGTCCGCGTTTCGCCAGCAGGGGTCGAGCACCCAGCGACCGGCTTTACAGCGGTAGCCCGGCGAGCCGATCGTCAGGGAGCGGCCGACACACTCCCCGTTGCCGAGCTCCTGTGTCTGGAAGCTCGACTCGAGCGTTCCGTCGCCGTCGAACGGGCTCCAGTGGACGACCTCCGTGCGCTGCGTGCCGGACGGCCTCGCTTCAGCTGCCGGCTTGTCGTCGCCGCCGCACGCGGCGACGGTGATGGTCAGGAGCAGCGAAAGCAGAGCAAGCCGACGGCCCACTCCACAACGCTAGCGGCGACGGACGGCCTCCCGGGTCGCTCTGAGCTCGTCGATCACCTCCCGCTTCACGGGTCGCCGCGCGAGCGCGCCGATCGCCGAGTCCAGCGTCCTGGCCGCGGCTGCGTCGGCTCCCTGGTCCGCGAGCCGCACAGCGAGGCGCTCGGCCACCGTCCGGTAGCGGATGTGGCCCATCGTCTCCGCAGCCGTAGCGGCCCGCTCGACGAGCGCCGGCTCGAGCACCCGCGCCGCCTCGAGCGGCTTCGCGGGCGTGACGCGGACGTCGACCCCTCGCCCGCCGTCAGTCGGCACGACCCGCTTGTAATCGAGGGTGAGCGGGCTGCCCAGGGCGACGCGCGCGTGCAGCGCGACACGCCGGCCGGGAAACCGCTCGACGACTTCCTCCAGCACGCCGTTTGCGCGCTCGAGGAAGCGGGTGCCGTTGAAGAGCAGCACCCGTGCCGCGTCCTCCGTGAAGAGGTCGCCGGCCGCGGACTCCTCCTCACGGGAGCGCGGCGGCGCGATCTCGAGCGTGAACGGCGCCGAGATCACGTTCTCGCCGCGGACGTGCGCGGCCGCCTGGATCACGTACGTGCCCGGCTCAGACACGTCCCAGCCGTTCAGGCCGGCCGAGACGAGCACCGTCCCGTAGAGCGACTCGCCCGGGAGGAGCGGCGCGTCAGCGGGCGCGACGCACTTCTGGCGGAACGGGACGAGCCGTCTCGCGGCGCTACCCTTCTTCCGGAGCACCACGGTGAGCGAGTCGGCGTCGAGGACATCGGCTTCGAGGAGGCGCGGCTCGGCGGCGACGTTCGTCAGCTTCAGCTCGAGCCACACCGGCTCCATGAACTCGTACCGGGGTCGTGCTCGGTTGACGCGCAGCTCGAGCCGCAGCGTCGGCTCGGCGGCCGCCGACTCCTCCGCGAAGCCGTGTTCGTCGAACCACGCCGCGTTTCCCATCTCGACGAACCGCTCGGGCGCGTGCCTGACGAAGACCAGCTCCTGGTCGCTGAAGCGGTACTCGAAGTCGGCGAAGAACGCCGCCTGCCCGCCTTCGACGGAGTACGGGTAGTTCATGAAGCTGCGGGCCTCGGGCTCGTTCGCGAGCGGCAGCCACGGCGTGCCCAGCGACTTCTGCCACGAGTGGGCGAGGTTGAAGGCGTGCCCGAGCTCGTGGACGGCGGTCCAGAACCGCATCCGGTCGACCCAGGCGGCGGGGCTCGGGTCGCCCGGCGGAGGGTCGGCGATGAACGAGTCGACGAACAGCGCCGTTCCCTGGCGGTGGTTCGGGCCGATGTCGTCGAACATGACGCCGCCGAGGTTCGGGCCGGACTCGTGGAGCGACGCATAGAGCATCCAGACCGCCCACTGCGCCTCATTCGCGAAGAGCGACCAGTGGATCTGCATGGCGTCGTGCAGCTCCATGTCGGACCACGTCGTGCCGGGCGGCGCCGGCACCGGCGTGCCCACATTCGTCGTCACCCGGCAGCCGGCGCGCTCGTAGACGTCCGCGATCGAGAGCGTCTCGACAGGCAGCGACTTCGGGCGGTTCGGATGCGCGCCCGTGTCGACAGCGATGTCGACGACTTCGCCGGCCTGAAAGTCGAACTCGAAGTTGACCGTCCGGAAGTCGGGCGAGGCGCGCTCGTAGGCGATCGTCCTCTTCGCCGCCTCTACTCCCTCGAAGTCGACCTCCACCGAGCCGCTTCCGGTAGCTCGGACGTCGACCGACGTGTAAGGGAACGATGCCGTCACGCCGTCCGTGTACGAGATCTCGCCGGACCAGCGGCTCTCGGCCGTCGTCTCCAGGCGTGCGATCCAGTGGATCCCGTCGATCGTGCCGCTCACGGCCAGCTGGGGGTAGCGTCCGTCAACGTCGAGGCGAAGCTCGCCGCGCCCGGGCGACGCGACGTAGAGACCGCTCAGGGTGGCGGGTTCCATGCCTCTCGTGCCGTGGCGGTCAGCCGAAGCCGAGCCGCTCGGGATAGCCTGCGACGAGGCGGCCGTCCAGGAGCGACAGCGCGACGTTCGGCTGCGCGCGCGGATCGACGTCGAGGCTCTCGCGGATGCCTTGCCCGGGAACCTCGACCTCGAGAGCGAACGGCTCGTCCGGCACGTCGAGCTGCATGTCCTCCGCGTGGCTCAGTTGTGTCCGCGTGGTCACCTCCTCGCCGCGGTAGGCCTCGTCGCCGTCGACGCGGATGACCACCGTGTCGCCGTCGAAGCCGTCCTGAAGCGCGACGTTGATCAGCATGGCGGTCAGCCCGGCAGGCGCCAGAACTCGTCGGTCAGGCCGACGGCGTCGAGGATCGCCTGATTCTGCTCCTTCGTATGCGGCACCCAGTCGGAGGCGAGGCGATCGGAGAACCACCGCTCGGCGAGCTCTCCCAGGGTCACCACGGGGATCGTGGCACCGGGCGCGCGGCCGCCGAGCCATTGCGATGCGTGCTCCTCCGACCGGAAGAGATTCATCATGCTTCAGGTGAAGACGATGTCATCCCACCAATTCGACGCGGGGACGAGGCAGTGGAAGACGAGCTTCTCGTCGTCGGGCTTTCCCCGTACGACACCGACGGAGATCGCCTCTCCGCAGTCGGGGCACGACGACTCGATCCGGCCGTCGGTTTCGAGCGCGGCGAGAACTCCGAAGGCGTCCCACGCGCAGTTGGCGTACCACCAGTGGCCGGCCGCGTCGACGCGATAGGCCGTCGGGACGGCGGAGAAAGGGCTCGCCATCCGGATCTCGTCGCTCGACGAGTCGAGCACGAGGGCGTGGGCGTCGTGCAGGCGCCGCCACCCCGCGCGCACTTCGTCAGCCGTCTTCCCGGCCGCCTCGGCCGTCTCGCCGGTCGTCGCCGCCCGGCCGAGGCTCGCGAAGAGCGCGTACGTCCGGTTACGAAGCTCGAGGTCGTCCCGCCGCACGCCCGGATTCTTCCACCGTAAGCTCGATCGCGAGACGGAGAGTACTCCTCCAGCTCGACGAGCCCGCGCGGTCAACGAGCGGCTGCTCGATTTTCTCCGTCTGAAAGCGGTTTCCGCAACCGCTTACGGCGCGTTACGCTCTACGCATGGGCGAGATCCCTGCGCGTCAGCGGCCGACGATCTACGACGTCGCGCGGCTTGCGGGTGTGTCGACGGCCACCGTCTCGCGAGCGCTCAACGGGACCGGGCAGATCGCGGCGTCGACGCGCGCGACGATCGAGGCCGCCGTCGAGCAGCTCGGCTACCGCCCGAACACGATCGCCCGCAGCCTCGTCACGAAGTCGACGCAGACGATCGCCCTGCTCCTCCCCGACATCACGAACCCGTTCTACGCGGCGCTCGTGAGCGGGATCCAGGAGACGGCCCTGAGCCACGGGCACACGATGCTCCTCTGCACGACGGAGAGCGAAGCGGAGCGCGAGGAGCACTACCTTCGCGTGCTGCGCGCGAAGCAGGTCGACGGCGCGCTCGTCGACGGCCTGGTGCTCCCGCCCGATCGGATCGCCCGCTTCGTCGAGGAGGGCTTCCCGATCGTCTGCCTCGACCGGGACATCGACTCGAGGTCGATCCCGCTGGTCCAGGTCGACAACCGCCTTGGCGGGCGAATGGCGACCGAGCATCTCATCGACCTCGGCCACACGCGGATCGCGCACGTCACGGGCGCGGGCGAGCTCGGTATCAGCGACGAACGTCTCGCCGGTTACCGCGACGCGCTCACCGGCGCCCGCCTGCCCGTCGACTTCCAGCTCGTGGAGGAGGGTCGCTTCACCGACGACGGCGGGCACGATGCGGCGCGGAGGCTGCTCGAGCGCGAGCCCGGGGTTACCGCGATCTTCGCCGCCAACGATCTCTCGGCGCTCGGCGCGCTGAACGCCGTCGCCGAGGCCGGCAAGCGCGTGCCGGACGACGTGTCGGTCGTCGGCTTCGACGACCTGCATCTGTCCACGTACACCACGCCGCCGCTCACCACGATCCGCCAGCCGGCCGCCGAGATCGCCACGCTCGCGACGGAAATCCTCATCGGGCTCACGAAGGGCCGAAAGGTCGAGGAGATGCGGCATCTGCTCGAGCCGGAGCTGGTCGTCCGGGCCTCGACAGGACCCGCTTGACAGCAGCGTTTGTAAGCGCTTACGGTAACCGCTTACTGCGATGACGGGAGGGATCCATGTCGGCGTGGTCGGAGTGGGACGGATCGGTGCGTTCCACGCCCGGACCCTTGCCGCGTTGGAGGACGTCGAGCGGCTGACGGTCGTCGACGACGACACCGAGCGGGCGTCGTCGGTTGCCACCGCGCTGGGCGCGGAAACGCGCGAGAGCCCGGAAGCGCTCGTCGCGGCGGGCGTCGACGCGCTCGTCGTCGCCACCTCGACGCCCGCCCACGCGCCGCTGCTCTCCCTCGCCGCAGGCGCGGACATTCCCGCCTTCTGCGAGAAGCCGGTCGCTCTGGAGCTGGACGTGATCGACGCCGTCGCGGCGGAGGTCGACCGCGCGGGCATCGTCGTTCAGGTGGGCTTCCAGCGCCGGTTCGACGCCGGCTACGTTGCGGCACGCGACGCTGTCGCGAGCGCGAAGCTCGGACGCCTGCTGCTCCTCCGCGCGGCGACGCACGACCCGGTGCCGCCGGCCGGGGAGTACATCGCGGCGTCCGGCGGCATCTTCCGTGACCTCCACATCCATGACTTCGACGCGATCCGCTTCGTGACGGGTCAGGAGGTGACCGAGGTGTATGCCGACGGCGCCGTCCGGGAGACGCCGTGGTTCGAGGACTACGGCGACGTGGACGCGGCGGCAACGGTGCTGCGGCTCGCCGACGGCACGCTCGCCGTCCTCACGGGCACCCGGCACGACCCGCTGGGCTACGACGTGCGGCTCGAGGTCTTCGGAACGCAGGACAGCATCGCCGTCGGCGTCGACGGCCGGACGCCGCTTCGGTCGGTGGAGCCGGAGGCTCCATGCGCGGCAGCGGACGGCTACCGCGACTTCCTCGACCGCTTCGACGGCGCCTATCGCGACGAGCTCGAAGCCTTCGTCACAGTCGTCCGGCAAGGTGGCCCGAGCGCCTGCACGCTGGCGGACGCCCGCGCCGCGCTCTCCGTCGCGCTCGCGGCCGGCCGCTCGCGGGCCGAGCGGCGGCCAGTCTCGATCGAGGAGGTGACTAGCGCAGAAGCCGTTCGGGGTTGAGAATCGCACCGACGAGTCAACCGAAGGAGGAGACGGGACACGATGAACGACGACGTTCTCGAGATCGACGAGGAGCTGGAGCTCTCAAGGCGCGGCCTCCTCGTCAAGGGCGGCCTCGTGGCCGCCGGTCTGTCGGTGCTCGGCGGACCGACCTCTGCCGCGTTCGGAGCCAGGGACGCGACGACGAAGGTGGCCGTGGTGACGCACGGTGACACCGGCTCGTTCTGGTCGGTCTTCAAGAAGGGCGTGGACCAGGCCGCGAAGGACCTGAAGGGCCGCGGGATCACCGTCACGCAGGTCTACGCGAACAACAACGTGCAGAAGCAGGCCTCGTCGATCAACGCGGCGGTCGCGGGCGGGGCGAAGGTGATCGCGACGTCGGTGCCGGACGCGAGCGCGCTCAAGGATCCGCTCACGAAGGCGTCCCGGAAGGGCATCGTCGTCATCACGGTCAACTCGGGCCTCGGCGCCTTCGACAACCTCGCGACCTACATGGTCCACATCGGGCAGACGGAGACCCTTGCCGGTATGGGCGCCGGCAAGCAGTTCAAGAAGCTCGGCGCCAAGAAGGTCCTGATCGTCATCCACGAGGCGAGCAACTCGGGCCTTCAGCAGCGCGCCGACGGCGTGAAGAAGATCCTCGGCAGCTCGAAGGTGAAGGTGCTGACGATCCCGAACGCGAAATCCGACATTCCGGGCACCAAGACGAAGGTCCAGGCTGCGTTCCGGGCCGACCGGTCGCTCGACGGCTTCCTCGGCCTCGACCCCGACGTGACGATTCCGTGCACGGACGTCGTCTCGTCCGGCACGAAGGTCGGGACCTTCGACGTCGGCGGCTCGATCAAGCTGATCCAGTCCGGGAAGATGAAGTTCGCGATCGACCAGCAGCAGTACCTCCAGGGGTACCTGCCGATCGTCTTCGCGATGCTCTACGCGACGAACCTGAACACCGTCGGGAACGGGGCGCCCGTGCTGACGGGCCCGGGGATCATCAACAAGGCGAACGCCGCCCGCGTGGCCGCGCTCGCCGCGAAGGGAACGCGCTAGACCGACGACGAGGGGCGGGCAGGCCCCGTGCTGCCCGCCCCCGCCGCCGCCGGCGCCATCGGCATGGCAGAGACGACGACCGCACCGGCCCCGGACGAACGGCTCGTCCACGTCGGACCGCTCACGCGGATCCTGACGCGGCCGGACATCGGCGCGCTGCTCGGCGCGATCGCGATCTTCTTCGTCTTCTCGTACTTCGCGCGGAGCGTCGACTGGCTCACCGACCCCGGGATCGCGGCCGGTTGGACGGACCAGGCCGCGCAGTTCGGGATCGTCGCGGTGCCGGTGGCGCTGCTGATGATCGGCGGCGAGTTCGACCTCTCGGCCGGCGCGATGGTCGGGAGCTCGGGGCTTCTGCTCGGTTACCTCACCGTCTTCAGGGACCTCAACATCTGGCCGGCGATCGCGATCGTGATCCTCTTCGGGCTTGCAGTCGGGTTCCTGAACGGCATAGTCGTGGTCTGGACGAAGCTGCCGAGCTTCATCGTCACGCTCGCGACCTTCTTCGTCCTCCAGGGCGTCAACGCAGCGCTGACGCTGAACCTCACGGGGACGACGGCGATCCAGGAGATCGACAAGGCGAGCGGCTTCGACGCGGCGCGGACGATCTTCGCGACGGAGATCACCAAGTACGACTTCAAGGTCAAGGTGCTGTGGTGGATCGGGCTGACGATGGTCGGCGCCTGGCTGCTCGCGAAGTCCCGCTTCGGCAACTGGATCTACAGCGCGGGCGGTGACCCGATCGCGGCGCGGAACATCGGCGTGCCGGTGGCACGGACGAAGATCGCGCTCTTCATGATGACCTCGGGAACCGCGGCGCTGATGGGAATCATCACGGCGCTCGAGCTGCGTTCGATCCAGGCGAAGGAGGGGATCGGGAACGAGTTCATTTACATCATCTGCGCCGTCGTCGGCGGCTGCCTGCTGACGGGCGGCTACGGCTCGGTGATCGGCACGTTTTTCGGGGCCGCGATGCTCGGGATGGTGCAGCTCGGCATCATCTACGCCGAGTGGGACAGCAACTGGACGTACACCTTCCAGGGGGCGATCCTGTTCGCGGCGGTGCTGCTCAACACGGTCATCCGCAGCCGGGCGCAGAGGGCGCGATGAGCACGAACGGACATCTGCTCGAGGCCGAATCGATCGCGAAGTACTACGGCAACATCGTCGCGCTCAAGGACATCTCGACCCACGTCAACGCCGGCGAGGTGACGTGCATCCTCGGAGACAACGGCGCCGGCAAGTCGAGCTTCATCAAGATCCTCTCCGGTGTGCACCGGCCCGACGGGGGCCGCCTGCTCGTGGACGGCGAGGCGGTGCAGTTCAACTCGCCGCGTGACGCGCGGGCAAAGGGAATCGCGACCGTTTACCAGGATCTCGCGATGGTGCCGCTGATGTCCGTCTGGCGGAACTTCTTCCTCGGCGCCGAGCCGCGAAAGGGGTTTGGCCCGCTCGGGTGGCTCGACGCGGCCACCGCGAAGCGCATCTGCCGCGAGGAGCTGCACGAGATGGGCATTGACATCCGCGATCCCGACCAGCCCGTCGGCACGCTCTCTGGCGGTGAGCGGCAGTCGGTCGCGATCGCGCGGGCCGTCTACTTCGGCGCCCGCGTGCTCATCCTCGACGAGCCGACCTCGGCGCTGGGCGTGAAGCAGGCCGGGGTCGTCCTGAAGTACACGTTGCAGGCGCGCGACCGGGGCGTCGCGGTGATCTTCATCACGCACAACCCGCACCACGCCTACCCGGTGGGGGACCGCTTCCTCATCCTCAACCGAGGCCGGAGCGTAGGCATGTTCGACAAATCTCAGATCGACCTCGAGGAGCTCGTCCGTCAGATGGCCGGCGGCCGCGAGCTCGCCGAGCTGCAGCACGAGCTCGCCGTTCTGCGCGCCGACGCTTCATGAGGCTCACCGCAGCGCAGGCTCTCGTCCGTTTCCTCGCGGCCCAGCATGTCGAGCGCGACGGCGTCGAGCACCGCTTCTTCGGCGGCTGCTTCGGGATCTTCGGGCACGGCAACGTCGCCGGGATCGGCGAGGCGCTGTACGAGAGCCCAGAAGCGCTGACCTACTACCAGGGCCGCAACGAGCAGGCGATGGTGCACGCGGCGGCCGGCTACGCACGCATGAAGAACCGGCTCGGGACGCTCGTGTGCACGAGCTCGATCGGGCCGGGCGCGACCAACATGGTGACCGGGGCCGCGCTCGCGACCGTCAACCGGCTGCCGGTGCTGCTGCTTCCGGGGGACCTGTTCGCCTCTCGTGCGCCCGATCCCGTGCTCCAGCAGCTCGAGGATCCGGGCGCGGGCGACGTATCGGTCAACGAGGTGTTCCGGCCCGTGTCACGCTACTTCGACCGGATCTGGCGGCCGGAGCAGGTGGTGCCGGCTGCGCTTCAGGCGATGCGGGTGCTCGTGAACCAGGCGGAGACGGGCGCCGTGACGCTCGCGTTTCCTCAAGACGTCCAGACCGAGGCGCTCGACGTCCCTGACGAGTTCCTGGCCAGGCGCGTGTGGCACATCCCGCGGCCGCTCCCGGACGAGGCGGCGCTCGCGCGTGCGGTGGAGCTGATCCGCTCCGCGCGCCGGCCGCTCATCGTCGCAGGCGGGGGCGTGATCTACTCGGAGGCGACCGAGGCGCTGCGCCGGCTCTGCGCCCAGACCGGGGTCCCGGTAGGCGAGACGCAGGCAGGCAAGGGCTCGCTGCCGTACGACCACCCGTCGGCGCTCGGGGCGATCGGCGTGACGGGAACGTTCGCGGCGAACGGCCTCGCCGCGGACGCCGACGTCGTGATCGGCGTCGGCACGCGGTGGAGCGACTTCACGACGGCGTCGAAGACGGCCTTCCGGGCCGAGCGCGTCCGCTTCGTCAACGTCAACGTCGCCGACTTCGACGCGGCCAAGCACGCGGGGGTCGCGCTCGTCGGTGACGCACGCGCGACGCTCGAACGGTTGACCGAGCTCCTCGCGGGCTGGTCGGTGGACGAGGGCTACCGTGAGGAAGCGGCTCGGCTGAACCGCGAGTGGGACGCGGAAGTCTCGCGCGTCTACTCGCTCGGCCACCGGCCGCTGCCGGCGCAGAGCGAGGTGATCGGTGCCGTCAACGACGCCTCGGCACCCGATGCCGTCGTCGTCTGCGCCGCCGGCGCGATGCCCGGCGACCTGCACAAGCTCTGGCGCACGCGCGACCCGAAGGGCTATCACGTCGAGTACGGGTACTCGACGATGGGCTACGAGATCGCGGGCGGTCTCGGCGTCAAGCTGGCCGCGCCCGAACGCGACGTCTACGTGCTCGTCGGCGACGGCTCGTACCTGATGCTCTCGAGCGAGATCGTCACGGCCGTCCAGGAAGCGTTGAAGCTGACGATCGTGCTCGTCGACAACCGCGGCTACAACTCGATCGGCTCCCTGTCCCGATCGCTCGGCCTGGACGGCTTCGGGACGCTCTACCGCTACCGCCGCAACGGGGCGCTGCCCGTCGACAGCGACGAGTCGACCGACTACCTCCCCGTCGACCTCGCGGCGAACGCCGAGTCGCTGGGCGCCAAGGTGATCCGCGCGGCCTCGGTCGACGAGCTGCGCGCCGGCCTCGAGGCGGCGAAGGCCGAGCCGGGCGTGACCGTGCTCACGATCGAGGGCGACCGGTACGAGGGCGTCCCCGCCTACGCAAGCTGGTGGGACGTCGCCGTCGCGGAGGTGTCCGAGGTGGACGCCGTCCGCGAGGCCCGCAGGCAGTACGAGGAGGCCCGGCGCGACGAGCGGAGCCACGTGTGATCGAAGCCGTCGTGATCGGGCGCGTCGGCGTCGATCTCTACCCGAACCAGATCGAAACTCCGCTCTCCGAGGTCGAGACCTTCACCCGGTTCGTCGGCGGGTTCGCGGGCAACGTCTCGACTGGGCTGGCGCGCCTCGGTGTGCGAACGGAGATCGTCTCCCGGGTGGGCGCCGACGGCCACGGCGACTACGTGCGCGCCTGGCTCGCGGGGGAGGGCGTCGACGTGCGGTTCCTGGCGACCGACCCCGACTGGCCGACCCCGCCGACCTTCTGCGAGGTGTGGCCGCCCGACCGCTTTCCGCTGACCTTCTACCGGAAGCCGACCGCGCCGGACTGGCAGCTGTCTCCCGACGACTTCGCCGCCGGGGAGGTCGCCGCCGCCGCGCTGCTGTACGCGACCGGGACCGGCCTCGCGCAGTCGCCGAGCCGCGAGACGACGCTCGGCGCGCTGCGCGCGCATCGCGGCACGACGATCTTCGACCTCGACTGGCGGCCGGCGCTGTGGGACGACCCGGGCGACTACCCGCCGCTCGCCGCGGAGGCCGTTGCCACGGCGGACATCGTCGTCGGC
>Ga0126305_10001112_pt1 | contig 11845 bp, 10 predicted proteins | sample Plot26_FD_92536 | JGI IMG/M metagenome (GOLD analysis project Ga0126305, IMG submission 92536) | Serpentine soil microbial communities from UC McLaughlin Reserve, CA, USA - Plot26 | ecosystem: Environmental > Terrestrial > Soil > Grasslands | place: USA: UC McLaughlin Reserve, Lake County... | reverse complement strand
TTCCTCATGCCCGACCACAAGGCCATCGACGCTATCACGGGCGGAGAGGCCGGCAAGAAGCTGTTCGAGATCATCGCATCCAAGGACGTCGTGCCGCTCGCCTGGGGCGAGAACGGCTTCCGCGAGCTGTCGAACTCGAAGCGCGAGGTGCGCAAGCCCGAGGACCTAAAAGGTCTGAAGATCCGCGTCGTCGGCTCGCCGCTGTTCAACGACACCTTCACGGGGCTCGGCGCCAATCCGACCCAGATGAGCTGGGCCGACGCGCAGCCTGCCCTCTCGACGGGTGCCGTCGACGGCCAGGAGAACCCGCTCACCATCTTCACGGTGGCGAAGCTGCACACCGTCGGTCAGAAGTTCGTGACCCTGTGGGGCTACGTCGCCGACCCGTTGATCTACTCGGTCAACAAGGATGTCTTCGCGGCGTTCTCGCCGGCGGACCAGAAGATCGTGCGCGATGCTGCCGTCGAGGCCTCGGTCTACAACAAGGAGATCGCCCGCAAGGGCATCACCCAGGCCGACCCTTCGACACTCAAGGAAATCGAGGCGCTCGGCGTCACGGTGAGCAAGCTCTCGGAGGCCGAGGTGAAGGCGTTCCGCGACGCGACGCGCCCGGTGTACGACAAGTGGAAGGCGCGCGTCGGCAACGACCTCGTCGCCAGCGCCGAGAAGGCGGTCTCCGCCCGCAGCAGCTAACGGCCGGCAAGGTCGCGAGGGGCGGGCGAGGGCCCGCCCTTTCGTTTTCGTCTCAGGCTTTTCGCCATGGCCGTAGAACCCGATCCGCTCCTCGCCCCGAAGGAGCCCGAGACGCGCGTGCCCCTCTCGATCGAGAAGGGCATTGCGGCTGCCGCCATGGCGGCGCTGTGCCTCATCACGCTCGGCAACGTCGTTGCGCGCTACCTCACCAACTACTCCTTCGCCTTCACGGAGGAATATTCGATTGCCCTGATGGTGGTGGTGACGGTTCTCGGGGCCAGCTATGCGACGGCCGCCGACCGCCAGATCCGCATCACCTGGTTCGCCGACCTCCTGCCGCCGCAAGGCCGGCGCATCGCCGAGATGCTCGCGACGCTCGCGACCATCGTGATGTTTGGCCTCCTCATCGTCCTCGGCGGCAAGGTCGTGTGGGACGAGTACCGCTTCGAGGTGACGTCGCCGGGCCTAGGCGAGCCGCAGTGGATCTACACGCTCGCCCTGCCGCTGCTCTCGGCGGCGGTGGTCGGGCGGGCCGTCGGTCACGGCATCCGCGTATGGCGCAGCAGCCGGCCTCCCGAGCACCACGCCATCGAGCCTCTGTGACCTCGGCAATGCTGGCTCTCGCGCTCTTCGGTTCTTTCGCGGTTCTGTTCGCGCTCGGCACGCCCGTCGCCGTGGCGCTCGGCCTCGCGGGGACGCTTGCGATCTATCTCGCCGACCTCAACGTGCTCGCGACACCGACGAGCGCCTACACGGGCATCGCCAAGTACCCACTGCTCGCCGTGCCGATGTTCGTGCTCGTCGGCGCCATCTTCGACCGCTCCGGCGTGGCGCTGAGGCTCGTCAACTTCACGCAGGCGCTCATCGGGCGCAAGGCCGGCTCCCTCGCGGCCGTGACGGTGATCGTCAGCATGTTCCTCGGCGGCATCTCGGGTTCGGGCCCCGCCAACGCCGCGGCCGTTGGCGGCGCCATGATGGGCGCGCTCTCCCGCGCCGGCTATCCGCGCGCCTTCTCGGCGAGCGTCATCGGCGCGGCGGCCGCGACCGACATCCTGATCCCGCCCTCGATCGCGCTCATCATCTACAGCGTGCTGGTGCCCCAGGCGTCCGTTCCGGCGCTGTTCGCGGCCGGCATGATCCCCGGCATCCTCGCCGGCGTCGCGCTCCTCGTGCCGATCTACTGGATGTCGAAGAAGCACGGCTTCGGTGTGGCCGAGAAGGACCTGCCGCGTCCGCCCCTGTGGGCGAGCTTCAAGGAAGCCATCTGGGGGCTGCTCGCCCCGGTGCTGATCCTCGGCGGCATGCGCGCCGGTTGGTTCACCCCGACCGAGGCCGCCGTGATGGCCGTCGTCTACGGCCTCTTCGTCGGCTTCGTCATCTATCGCTCGCTCACCCTGCGCGACCTCTACGAGATGTTCGTCGAGGCGGCGGAGATCTCGGGCGTCATCCTCATCGTCGTTGCGCTCGCCTCGATCTTCGGCTGGGCGGGCGCCACGCTCGGCGTGTTCGACCGGGCCGCCGCGGCGATCGTCGCGACCGGCGGCAGCGAGTACGTCATCCTGGCGCTCCTGATCGTCATGCTGATCGTGATCGGCATGTTCCTCGACGGGGTCTCGACCTTCCTGATCCTGCTGCCGCTGCTCATGCCGATCGCGAATCGCTTCAACTGGGACCCGGTGTGGTTCGGCATTCTTTTGACGCTGAAGATCGCCATCGGGCAGTTCACGCCGCCCATGGCGGTGAACCTCATGGTCTCCTGCCGCATCGCCGGGGTGCCCATGGAGGCGACCCTGCGCTGGGTCTTCCCGCTCATTGCGGCCATGTTCGTGGTGCTGATCGCGGTCGTCGCCTTCCCGCAGCTCGCCCTCTGGCTGCCGGGCGTGCTCGGCTACTGAGCCTGTACCGGAACAGTTCTGAAACGGCTCCCGTTTCCTTCGGAAAACGGAGCCTCTCATGACCGACCGCCCTCTGGCCGAGCGCACGCGTGGAGCCGGCGCCGATGACGCGGCCCGCCTCGTCCGCGCGCACGCCGAGCGCCTGCCCGCCATCGCCGAACACGACGCCTTCGCGGCGCTGTTCGACCGCTACGCCGACGCGAAGGTGGTGCTGCTCGGCGAGGCGACGCACGGCACCTCGGAGTTCTACCGCGCGAGGGCGGCGATCACCCGGCGGCTGATCGAGCGGCATGGCTTCACCATCGTCGCGGTCGAGGCCGACTGGCCCGACGCCGCCCGCATCGACGACTACGTGCGCCACCGCGCGCCCGAGCCGCGACGCGACGAGGCCTTTACGCGCTTTCCGACCTGGATGTGGCGCAACGTCGAGGTCCGGGAGTTCGTGCACTGGATGCGCACCCACAACGAGGCGGTGGCGCCCGAGCGCCGGGCCGAGTTCCGCGGCCTTGACGTCTACAGCCTCTCGTCCTCCATCGACGCGGTGCTCGCCTACCTCGATAAGGTCGACCCGGAGGAGGCGAAGGAGGCCCGTGCGCGCTACGCCTGCCTTTCGCCCTGGCAGGCGGATCCGGCGCTCTACGGCCGCGCCGTCCTGCACGGGCGCAAGAAGCCCTGCGACGAGGCGCTGCTCTCCCAACTCACGGGCCTGCTCGACAGCCGCCTCGACTACCTCGCCAAGGACGGGGAAGGCTTCTTCGACGCCGTCCAGAACGCTCGCATCGCGCACGCCGCGGAGCACTACTACCGCATCATGTACCACGGCTCGACGGAGAGCTGGAACGTGCGCGACCGGCACATGTTCGACACCCTCCAGCGGCTCCTCGTGAGGCGAGGGAAGGGGGCGAAGGCGGTCGTCTGGGCGCACAACTCGCACATCGGCAACGCTGCCGCGACCGCCATGGGGTGGCAGGGCGAGTTCAACATCGGCGAGCTCTGCCGCACCGCCTACGGAGACCAGGCGGTGCTGATCGGCTTCTCGACGGACCGGGGCACCGTCGCGGCCGCAAGCGACTGGGACGAGCCCATGGAGGTGAAGACCGTGCGCCCGGTCCGCCCCGACAGCCACGAACGCGTGTTCCTCGACGCGGGGGTGCCGCACGCCCTCGTCGACTGGCGCGACCCGCGCCGCGGCGACCTGCGCGCCGAGCTCGCACAGGCGCGGCTCGAGCGCGCCATCGGCGTCGTGTACCGGCCCGAGACTGAGCTCTACAGCCACTACTTCGAGGCCGTGCTGTCGGACCAGTTCGACGCCCTGGTCTGGTTCGAGCAGACGAAGGCCGTCACGCCTCTCCCGGCCGGACATGGGCAGGGCATGCCCGAGACCTATCCGTTCGGACTGTGACGGCTCAGACCAGCGGCCGCTGAAGGCCCTCGGCCTCGATGGCGGCCTGGACCGCGGGCCTGACGAGCACCCGCTCCGCAAGCGCGCCGAGGGCCGGGATGGCGCGCGGCGGACGGGCCATGCCGCGGCCCCAGCGGATGACGAGCATCAGGAAAAGGTCCGCCGCCGAGAAGCGGTCGCCGAGGAGCCACGGCCGCTTCCCGAGCTCGTCGGCGATGACGTCGAACATGCCGTCAAGCCGCTCCTCTGCGCGCGCCTTCACGAGAGGAACGGCGGATGCCGCGCCGACATAGCGGTCGGGGTAGAAATACGAGAGAAACGCCGGCTGCACCGTGTTGGTGAGGTGCATCATCCATTTGTAGAAGTGCGCCCGGTCGTCCGTCCCGACCGGCGGCGCGAGCCCGGACTCTGGGTGTCGGTCGCAGAGGTGCAGGGCGATCGCGGCGGTCTCATACAGGACGAGGTTGCCGTCCACGAGGACGGGGATGAGCCCGTTCGGGTTGAGCCTAAGGTACTCGGCGCTCTTATGTGCGTTGGCGCCGCGGTCGACGAGCCGCAGCTCGAACGGGGCGCCGATCTCGCGCAGCATCATGTGCGGCAGCAGGCTCGCATTTCCCGGGTAGTAGTACAGCGCGTACATCGCTCCTACCCGCTGCGCTCGGGCGTACTTGCGATGGTCGAACGGCGTGTCGTCATACGAGCTCGCTCCTTGGTGGGCTGCCGGGACTGTGCCCGGCAGCCCCAGCCATCGCAATGGCGGTCGCTCGTCGGCGCACGAGGGCCTGCCTGGACAGACGCGACGCTAGGGAATGACCGCCGGAGCGACGTATCAGCATCACTTCGCCGCTATCCAGTTGGCGGGGATGGGGCTTCCCGGACGATTGACAACTAGGCACCCGTGCCTAAGCTCATGTCGTCTTGGCGGCGATATGTGCACTTTTGCAAGTAATCGCTCAGCCGCGACCACGTGCATGGAAGGCACGAACATGGCGGCCGCTACGTCAGCCATCGGCTTGCACCGGCGTCTCCATCGCCGGAGCGCGCGGCGCGCGATGGTCGCGGTCCTTGGGGCATCCTGCCGGAAGCGCAACGGCTCGCCTTACGCCCCGAAGAGCCGCTGTCGAACGGACACTTCGAAGGCGACCCGCTGCGGCCAGTTGGACGAGAGGTGAGACGATGGCGGTCGTGCTTGCGCTGGTGTTGGTCGCTGTTGGATCCGTTGTCTTCCACTTCCTGAGCCCCTGGTGGTGGACCCCGATCGCCTCGAACTGGGGCTACATCGACAGCACCATCCTGGTCACGTTCTGGATCACCGGCGCGGTGTTCGTCGCGATCGTCCTGTTCATGGCGTACTGCGTGTTCCGGTTTCGCAACCGGCCGGGCAACCGGGCCCACTATGAGCCCGAGAGCAAGCGGCTGGAGACGTGGCTCACCATCGCCACGGGCGTCGGCGTTGCCGCGATGCTCGCCCCGGGACTCTTCGTCTGGCACCAGTTCGTGACCGTGCCGAAAGACGCCACCGAGATCGAGGTTGTCGGCCAGCAGTGGCGCTGGAGCTACCGCCTCCCCGGCAAGGACGGTCGGCTCGGCACGTCGGACACCCGCAGCGTCAGCAGCGACAATCCGCTTGGGCTCAATTCAAAGGACACGAACGGGCAGGACGACGTCGTCATCGACGGCGACGATCTGCACCTTCAGGTCGGCAAGCCGGTGAAGGTGCTCCTGCGCTCGATCGACGTGCTGCACGACTTCTACGTCCCCGAGTTCAGGGCCAAGATGGACTTCGTCCCGGGCACCGTCACCTACTTCTGGCTCACGCCGACCCGCACCGGCACCTTCGACGTCCTGTGCGCCGAGCTATGCGGCTCCGGCCACTCGGCCATGCGCGGGTCGGTCGTGGTCGACGACGAGCCGGCGTACCGGGCCTGGCTCGCCAAGCAAAAGACGTTCGCGGAGCTCGGCTCGGGCTCCAAGATCATGAAGGCGAGCTACCGCAACGACTAAGAACGAACCGCGCGATAAGAGCGGACCTGGAGGGGACTGGTGATGGTCGACACGGCGTTTGGAGCACCCGGCACGATCCCGCCTGCAGAAGTCGCAGACGTCGAACTCTATCACCCGCACAGCTTCGTCACGAAGTACGTCTTCTCGCAGGACGCCAAGGTCATCGCGATCCAGTACTCGTTGACTGCGGTGGCGATCGGGCTCATCGCCCTGGTTCTCTCTTGGCTCATGCGGCTGCAGCTCGGCTTCCCGGGCACGTTCTCGTTCATCGATCCGAACCAGTACCTTCAGCTCATCACCATGCACGGCATGATCATGGTGATCTACCTGCTCACCGCCCTCTTCCTCGGCGGCTTCGGCAACTACCTGATCCCGCTCATGGTCGGCGCGCGGGACATGGTGTTCCCTTACGTGAACATGCTGAGCTACTGGATCTACCTGCTCGCGGTGCTGGTCCTCGTGGCGAGCTTCTTCGTGCCCGGCGGTCCAACCGGGGCCGGCTGGACGCTGTATCCGCCGCAGGCCATCCTGCCCAACACGCCGGGCCACGAGTACGGCATCATCCTGATGCTCGTCTCGCTCATCATCTTCATCATCGGCTTCACGATGGGCGGCCTCAACTACGTGGTCACGGTCCTGCAGGGACGGGCCCGCGGCATGACGCTGATGCGCTTGCCCCTGACCGTCTGGGGCATCTTCACGGCCACGGTGCTGGCGCTCCTTGCCTTCCCGGCGCTGTTCGTCGGCTGCGTCATGATGCTGTTCGATCGGCTTCTCGGCACGAGCTTCTTCATGCCGGCTATTTCGCAGCTCGGCGAGCAGCTGAAGTACGGCGGCGGCAGCCCGATCCTGTTCCAGCACCTGTTCTGGTTCTTCGGCCATCCGGAGGTCTACATCGTCGCCCTGCCGGCCTTCGGCATCGTCTCGGACCTGATCAGCACGCACGCGCGCAAGAACATCTTCGGTTACCGCATGATGGTGTGGGCGATCGTCGGCATCGGGGCCCTCAGCTTCATCGTGTGGGCGCACCACATGTACGTCAGCGGCATGAACCCGTACTTCGGGTTCTTCTTTGCCACGACGACGCTCATCATCGCGGTCCCGACGGCCATCAAGGTCTACAACTGGATCCTGACCCTGTGGCGCGGCGACATCCACCTCACCATTCCCATGCTGTTCGCGCTTGCGTTCATCGTGACCTTCCTGAACGGCGGTCTGACGGGGCTCTTCCTCGGCAACGTGGTCGTCGACGTGCCGCTCTCCGACACCCTGTTCGTGGTTGCCCATTTCCACATGGTGATGGGGGTGGCGCCGATCCTGGTGGTCTTCGGCGCGATCTATCACTGGTACCCCAAGATCACGGGCCGGATGCTCAACGAGGCCATGGGGCAGATCCATTTCTGGGTCACCTTCATCGGCGCCTACGCCATCTTCTTCCCGATGCACTACCTCGGCCTGCTCGGGATGCCGCGGCGCTACCACGACATGGGGCAGACGAGCTTCGTCCCCGACTCGGCACACACGCTCAATGCCTTCATCAGCGTCGCCGCTCTCACGGTCGGTGCCGCCCAGGTGGTGTTCCTGTTCAACCTGTTCTGGAGCGTCCGGCACGGGAAGGAAGCGGGCGGCAACCCGTGGCGCGCGACGACGCTCGAGTGGCAGACGCCGCAGACGCCGCCCGGCCACGGCAACTGGGGCGACGAGCTGCCGGTCGTGCATCGCTGGGCTTACGACTACAGCGTCCCGGGAGCCGAGCGGGACTTCATCCCGCAGAACGAGCCCCCGGCCGCACGGCCGGCCTAAGGGCAGGTCATGGGGATCGTCATCCTCCTCATCGCGGGGCTCGCCGGCATCGTGTTCTGGTGGCTGTCGACGCAGCGTCTGGGCTCCAAGCCCTGGCTCGAGCAGGGCGCCATCGGCGAGTTTCCAGGGACCGGAGCGACCGCGCTTCCCGCAGGAAAGCTCGGGCTCGGCGTCCTGGTCGCGGTCATCGCCGCCCTGTTCGCGCTGTTCCTGAGCGCCTACGTGATGCGGATGCAGATCGGCGACTGGTCGCCGCTGCCGAAGCCCCGGCTGCTCTGGGTCAACACCGGCGTGCTGGTGCTGAGCAGCGCCGCCCTGCACTGGGCGATGCGGGCCGCCGGGCGCGGCGAGCGTGACGCCCTCGCCGGCGGTCTGCTCGTCGGCGCCGCATCAGCGCTCGGCTTCGTGCTCCTGCAGCTCCTCGCCTGGCGCGAGCTCGTCGCCCTCGGCTACGGCGTCGCGAGCGGTCCGGCTGGCGGCTTCTTCTATCTGCTCACCGCGGTGCACGCGATCCACCTGCTCGGCGGCGTCGCGGCCCTGGCCCTCCCTATCGCCAAGATGCGCCGGGACGCGCCAGCCGGGGAGATCGGCGCGAGCGTCGAGCTCTGCGCCCTGTACTGGCACTTCCTTCTGATCGTCTGGATCGTCCTCTTCGCCGTTCTGCTCCTCACTTAAGGAGGCCTTCCCCGATGGCCGAGTCAGCTGTGGTGCATACAGGAGGAGACTCCGCGAGGTCGCCGCGGTGGCGTGAGTTCATCGGTGATTGGTCGTCCGATCAGCGCGCCTTCAAGGGCGTGTCCTGGGGGAAGGCCATGATGTGGATCTTCCTCCTTTCGGACACCTTCATCTTCAGCTGCTTCCTTCTGTCGTACATGACGGTGCGGTCATCGACCACGGTGCCGTGGCCGAACGCCAGCGAGGTGTTCGCGCTCCACATCGGCGGGCAGGACGTGCCGCTCATCCTCATCGCCATCATGACCTTCGTGCTCATCAGCTCGAGCGGCACCATGGCGATGGCGGTCAACTTCGCCTACCGCCGCGACCGGCGGAAAACCGCGATCCTGATGCTGCTGACGGCCCTGTTCGGAGCGATGTTCGTCGGCATGCAGGCATTCGAGTGGACGAAGCTGATCATGGAAGGCGTGCGCCCCTGGGAGAACCCCTGGGGGGCACCGCAGTTCGGCTCCACGTTCTTCATGATCACCGGCTTCCACGGCACGCACGTCACGATCGGCGTGATCTTCCTCATCATCATCGCCCGCAAGGTCTGGCGCGGCGACTACGACACCGAGAGGCGCGGCTTCTTCACGAGTGGGCGGGGGCGCTACGAGCTCGTCGAGATCACCGGCCTGTACTGGCACTTCGTCGACCTCGTCTGGGTCTTCATCTTCGCATTCTTTTATCTTTGGTGAGGTCCGCGATGGCACACGCAAGCGCACACGCTCCTGCCGCGGCCCACGGGCATGCCGAGGGCCAGCAGCACCCGATCAAGCTCTACCTCGTCGTGTGGGGCTGGCTGTTCGTGCTCAGCACGTTCTCGTACCTCGTGGATTATTTCCACCTGCAGGGCTACCTGCGCTGGACCCTAATCCTCGTCTTCATGATGCTCAAGGCGGGGCTGATCGTCGCCTTCTTCATGCATATGAAGTGGGAGCGGCTGACGCTGATCTACGCCATGCTCCTGCCGCCGCTCGCCGTGCTGGTGTTCGTCGCCATCATGGCGTGGGAATCGGACTACACGCTCCTGTCGCGCGTCACGTCCATGGGAACCCCGATGTAGGCCCCGCTCGAGACCGGCGACGGTCTCGAGGGCCTCGACGCCGTCAGGGCCGCGCCGACGCGGGGTCCGGCGGCTCCACGACGCAGCGGTAGAGATGCCACGTCGAGTGCCCGAGGAGGGGCATCGCGACGGCGAGACCGACGAAAAGGGGCAGGGAGCCGAGGGCTAACACGCCGGCGACGATGAGGCCCCAAATCGACATGTTGACCGGGTTCACCATGACGGCCCGGATCGAGGTCTCGACGGCGCACACCACGCCGACGTCGCGGTCGAGCAGAAGCGGGAACGAGATCACGCTGATCGCAAGCGCCACCGCGGCGAAGACGAAGCCGACGGCATTGCCGACGAGGATCAGCGTCCAGCCCCGCGAGGTCGTCAGCGCCTCGCCGATGAACGCGGGCAAGGACTCGATCTGGCGGTAGCCGTAGAGCCACTCGTAGATGCCCTGAGCGGTGATCAGCCAGGCGAGGAAGATCACGAGGAGGATGACGCCGAGCGCCGCGATGGATCCGATCGCCGGCGACTTCAGGACGTCGAAGGCGTATTTCCAATCGGTCGGAAGGCCTTGCTCGCGCCGCCGGCTGAGCTCGTACAGCCAGATCGCCGCCAGGGGCCCGACAAGGGCAAATCCGGCCGCGAGGGGATAGAGAAGCGCCAGCACGTTGTGGCCGAAGGCGTAGGCGGCGAGGATGAGGCCGACAACGGGATAGATGACGCACAGGAACACGATGTGCGTCGGCATAGCCCAGAAATCGTCGAGCCCCTTCGCGAGCACCGCTTTGAGGTCAGCCGTCGAGATATTGCGGACCTTCAGGTGCGACAGGGTCCCTTCATGGCCGGCGAGGACGTGCATGCGCGCGCTGACATGGTCGGGCGGCACCGGGCCGTCGTCGCGGGGGAGGTGAAGGGTTGCGGGGGCCGCCATGTCGGCGCGCTCGGGACCCGACTCGAGCTCCTGGGCAAGGCGGGCGATGCGCCGGGCCGGCTCGGCTGCCTGCGGCGCTGCTTGCGCGATCTGCTCCGCAAGCGTGACGATGGTGCTGACTTTGGTCTGGAAGAGGGCACCGGCCATGGGAATTGCTCCGGGGAGGCGCGGGGACAGGACCGAATACTACACGCTAGCGCAATTCGCCGCGAGGGGAAGCCCTGCGGCTTCGCTCGAGGACAGAATTCGCGCTCATTGCCGCAAAGGCACCTGCGCGGGCCGGGATGCCGGCAACTATGTGCAGTGCAGCATTCGTCCGCGACAAGATCGAACCGTTCTAAACGGACGCTGTGGAATCAGGCGAGACGTTGTCGTCGAAGCACGTTATCGTCGATGACATGAGACCTCGTTCTGCTTTCCGCTGACCCGTGTCCCGGGGAAGAACCAAGCCCGGATTTTTCCTGTTCTGGGCGGCCGCCTGCGCCGCCTGGACGCTGACGTGGCTCCTCGTCGACTTCGTGCTCGTGCCCGAGATCCTCCGGGTTCCTCCTCTTCGCCTCGTCGCGATCGGGACCGCGACGGCTCTCGCGCCGGTGCTCCTCCTCTGCGCCGGGCGAGCGCTCCTCGCGCTCGGCGTCCGAGGGATCTCCTTGTCGGAAGATCGGGTTGCGCGCCTGCGCGCGGCTGTCCAGGGCGGCGTGCGGGCGGGCGAGCCTTCCCCGCGCCGCCCACCCGCAGCGCTGGGCGAGGAGTACCAACCGAGCGCTGGGCTCCTTTGAGCAGTCCTCCAGCGCTCGCCTGCGATTGACCGGCCGGACACGGCGGGGTTCGATTGCCGCCCTCGGGGACGGGAGCAGGACCAACCATGATCATGTCACGGCGGCATCTGCTCGCCGGCGCCGCACTCGCGCCGTTCGGCGGCAGCCTCCTCTCGAGCACCCGTTCCCAGGGGCAGTCCCCGGCTGCGGGCGCGAGCTCCTTGCCGCCGATCGTGTTCGTGCACGGCAATGGCGATCACGCCGCCCTCTGGCTCACCACCCTGTGGCGCTTCGAATCGAACGGCGTGCCCTCGGATCGTCTTCTCGCCGTCAACTTCACCGATCCGCTCGCGCGGTCCGACGATGCCGTCCCGCAGGCCAACCGCTCCTCGACCGAGGACCAACGGCGAGAGCTCGCCGAGGCTGTCGCCGATCTCAGCCGGCGCGCCGGCGCGGCCCGCGTGGCGCTCGTCGCCAACTCCCGCGGCGGCTACGCCATCCGCAACCTTGTCCAGAATGGCGGGAGCGAGGGCGTCAGCCACGCCGTCCTGTGCGGCGTCCCGAACCATGGCGTCTACGACTGGG
>Ga0126305_10001110_pt1 | contig 11848 bp, 10 predicted proteins | sample Plot26_FD_92536 | JGI IMG/M metagenome (GOLD analysis project Ga0126305, IMG submission 92536) | Serpentine soil microbial communities from UC McLaughlin Reserve, CA, USA - Plot26 | ecosystem: Environmental > Terrestrial > Soil > Grasslands | place: USA: UC McLaughlin Reserve, Lake County... | reverse complement strand
GCCTGCGCCTGGGACCGCCGGCCCTAGCGGCCGTATCGGTCGCTGGAGAGCTCCAGCTGCTCCGGCAGCGGAGCCCGTGGCGGGGGCGAGGGATTCGCCCGAACCGAGACCGTCTCCGCGACGCTGCGCGAGACGATGTGGCGCCCGTCGTCCGAGGTGAGCACGACCTCGTCGGCGCCGGAGCTCTCGAGCGTCCCGTCGAGCCCCGGCCGCATGCCGACCTCCTTCAGGTAGTGAAGGAGCTCCTCGGCCTCGTTCTCGAACCTAAGCACGTGAACGCTCGCACCCGGCTCGACGTCCGCCAGTAGAGCCCCCTGCTCCCGGACTCCCTCCACGAGCGGATGGCCGTGAGGGCAGGTCTTCGCGTCGCCGATCGCGGCGAGCATCCGCTTCTCCAGCACCGGCGACATCGCGTGCTCGAGCCGCTCGGCCTCCTCGTGGACCTCGTCCCAGGGGATGCCCAGCACGTCGGTTAGAAAGCGCTCGATCAGCCGGTGGCGGCGGACGATCGCCTGCGCGTGCTCGCGGCCGCTCGTCGTGAATGCCAGCGACTTGTCGGCGAGCCGATCGACGTAGCCGTCACGCTCGAGGCGGCCGATCATCTCGTGGACCGTGGGTGCCGAGAGCTGCATCGCGCGCGCGATGTTGGCGCCGGTGATCGGAAGGCCCGCCTCCTCCAGCCAGAACATGATCTGGAGGTACTCCTCCTCGGCGACCGTTGCGTGATCGTCGGTCATCCCCTCCGATAGTACGCGGCCCGTGAAAGGATCTCGGGGTGCGCATCCAACGGGGCACACGGGCGGTCGTCACGGGGGCCTCGCGCGGCATCGGGCGGGCGCTCTCGGTCGAGTTGGCCCGTCGCGGCGCGCGCTTGGGACTGATGGCGCGAGGGAAGGAGGGGCTCGAGGCGGCGGCGGCGGAGCTCCCGGCGGGCGACCACGTGACGGCGGCTGCCGATGTCTCGAAGTGGGGACAGACGAGCCGCGCGATCGACCGGCTGGCGAAGCGCCTGGATGGGATCGACCTGCTCGTCGTGAACGCCGGGGTCCTGCACTACTCCCCGCTGATGGAGCAGGAGCTCTCCGACGCCGAGCAGATGGTGAAGACGAACGTCTTCGGGACGCTCTACACGGTCAAGGCTGCGCTACCTCACATGGTGGCGAGTGGACCGGGCCACGTCATCGTCCTCTCGTCCGCCGCCGGGCTGCGGTCATTTCCCTGGGGCGCCGTCTACGGCGGCACGAAGGCGTTCGACCGTGGGTTCGCGGAGGCGCTCCGCCACGAGCTCGCGGGCACGGGAATCTCGGTGACGACCGTCTATCCGGGCGAGTACGGGACGACCATCCTCGCCCACCAGCGAGACCGGCTGCCGGCGTGGCGCACCAACGACGAGGAGCGCCCCGTCTCCGAGCTGGTCGACGCGATCGTCAAGGGCGTGGAGAAGGATGCTCGTGCGGTCTACGCCCCGCGCGTGGTCCGGATCCTCGGCCTCAGCGGCATCGCGCCACGCCTCATGGACCGCCTGCTCGTGAGGATCCGAGGCCGTGCCGCCGCCCCGCGGCTGGACTAGCGAGCCCTCCTCGCGGCAGACCCGGGCTCGGTGGGTGGGCTTGGAGACCCCGAGCGGGTTGCGGTGACCCGCCATCACCGGGAACGCTCGGGTAGGTTGCCTGCCCCGTGACCACCGTTCGCGAGGCTGTCTACGAGCTCTTCCGTGCCCGCGGGATGACGACCATGTTCGGCAACCCGGGGTCCACCGAGCTGCCGATGCTCCACGACTTCCCGGAGGACTTCCGGTACGTCCTGGGGCTTCAGGAGGCGGACGTGGTGGGCATGGCCGATGGCTACGCGCAGGCATCCGGCAAGCCGACCCTGGTCAACCTCCACACGGCCCCAGGGGTCGGGAACGCGATGGGGGCGATCTTCAACGCGCAGGCGAACAAGTCACCGCTCGTGATCACGGCCGGGCAGCAGGTTCGGGCCATGATCACCCTGCAGGCGAACCTCACCGACCGCGACGCGGCCCGGGTCCCGCATCCGTTCGTCAAGTGGAGCTACGAGCCGCCGCGCGCCCAGGACGTGCCGCTGGCGCTCGCCCGGGCTACGCACGTTGCGTCGCTTCCGCCGCGGGGCCCCGCGTTCGTCTCGATCCCGATGGACGACTGGCGTGCTGAGGTGGACGACGGCGATGTCGGCCACGCGATCGCGCGCTCCGTGACCGGCAGGGCTGCCGCGGATCCCGAGGCGGTGCGATCGCTGGCCGATCGCCTGGCGGCGGCGAAGGGCCCGGCGATGGTCGCCGGCCCGGACGTCGACGCAAGTGGGGCGTGGGAGGCGGTCGTCGCGCTCGCCGAGCGACAGCGCGTGCCGGTCTGGGCGACCCCGGCGCCCGGTGGCGGCCGGATCGGCTTTCCGGAGGGCCACCCGCACTTTCGGGGCACGCTTCCGCCCGCGATCGGGCCGCTCGGCCAGATGCTCGAGGGCCACGACCTGGTGCTGGTCCTGGGCACGTCGATCTTCCCCTACTACCCGTACATCCCCGGGCCGCTGCTTCCCGAGGGAACCGAGCTCGTGGCGGTGACAAGCGATCCGGACGAGGCCGCTCGCGCCCCGATGGGCGATGCGATCGTCGCCGACGTGAAGCTCACCGCCGAGGCGCTGCTGGCCGCCGTTCCAGAGGCCGATCGCCCCGCGCCGGAGCCGCTGGGCGAGCCACAGGCGCCACCCGAGTCCGATCCGCTCAGCCCGTCGACGGTGCACGCGGCCCTCGGCGAGGCGCTGCCCGACGACGCCATCATCGTCCTCGAGTCGCCGTCGAGCACGATGGCCCTTCGCAACCAGCTGCGCCTCTCGCGCCCGGGGAGCTACTACTTCGGCGCCGGCGGCGGGCTCGGCTTCGGTCTCGCGGCCGCCGTGGGGGTGCAGCTCGCCCAGCCGAGCCGGCCCGTGGTGTGCGTGATGGGCGAGGGCTCCGTGCAGTACGCCGTGACCGCGTTCTGGTCCGCCGTCGCGTACGAGGTCCCGGTGACGTTCCTCGTGCTCAGAAACGAGGAGTACTCGATCCTCAAGTGGTTCGCCGACACCGAGCAGGTCACCGACGCGCCCGGCCTGCAGCTGCCCGCGCTCGACACGGCTGAGATCGCCGCCGGCTACAGGCTGAAATCACGCCGCGTCGCCGGCCTCGAGGAGCTTCGCTCCGAGCTCTCCGCCGCCATCCCCTCGAGTCAGCCCGAGCTGATCGAGGTCGGGGTCGCGCCGGGGATGGCGCTCTTCTAACGTCCACAACCAATGAACGACACCCACCAGTCGCCGAGCCCTACGGCTCGGCGCTAACTGCCGTGGCGCTCCTACAGCCAGATGTCCAGCGGATCGCGCCGGAGGCGACGGATCCGGCAACTGGCCCCGCGCCCGAGTGGATCGCCTCGGGGACGCCGGAGCCGCTCCGCACGGATCTCGAGACGCTGCTCGGCTCCGACCGCGTCCTCAGCCGGGCGCTGGATCTGATCCGCTACGCCTCCGACGCGAGTCCGTACCGCCTGTTTCCCAAGGCGATCGTCGAGGCGCGCGACGCCGGCGATGTGGCGAAGGTGCTCAGCTTCGGGCGCGAGCGCGGGGTCCCGGTCACGCTGCGCTCGGCGGGCACCAGCCTGAACGGTCAGAGCCAAAGCGACGGGATCATGGTCGATGTCCGCCGCCACTTCGCGGGGGTGAAGGTGGAGGAGGACGGCGCCACGGCGAGGGTGCGGCCGGGGACGGCCCTCGGACACGCCAACCGCGTCCTGCTCCCGTTCAGCCGCCGCCTTGGGCCGGATCCGGCGAGCACGGACTTCGCGACCGTCGGCGGCGTCATCGCCAACAACTCGGGTGGCATGCGATGCGGGGTCACCCAGGACTCGTACTCAACGGTTCGCTCGCTGAAGCTGGTCCTGCCGTCGGGCACGACGATCGACACCTCCGAGCCAGGCGCGGAGGAGCGCTTCGCACAGCTGGAGCCGGAGCTCGCCCAGGGGCTCGCCGGGATCCGCGACGAGATCCGCGCCGACGACGAGCTCGCCGAGCGCATTCGGCGCAAGTTCCGAATCAAGAACACGATGGGCTACCGCCTGTGCGCGTTCCTGGACGCCGACGCGCCGCTGGAGATCTTCCGCCGCCTGGTCGTGGGCTCCGAGGGAACGCTTGCGTTCGTCGCGGAGGCGGTTTTCGACACCGTCCCCCTGCTCCCGCACACGTCGACGACCTGGGTCCACTTCGCCGACATCCACAAGACCGTCGAGCCGGTCCCGGACCTGGTCGCCGCGGGGGCGACGGCCGTGGAGATGATGGTCGCGCCGGCGCTCATCGCGGCGAGCTATTCGATTCCCGGCACGCCCGAGTACTGGCGCGAGCTGCCGCCGGAGTCCGCCGCGCTCCTGATCGAGTACCGGTCCGACGATCCCGCGGACCTCGACGGCATGGAGCAGCAGGCCATCGACGCGCTCGCCGACCGGGAGACTCTGCGCGGCCCCGAGTTCACGCGGGACGAGGAGCTGACCGAGGTCTACTGGCGCACTCGCGAGGGCCTTCACGGGATCGTGGGGCGCATGCGGCCTCAGGGGACCGCGCTCATCGTCGAGGACGTATGCGTGCCGCCGGAGCGGATCGCGCAATCGGCCACCGACATCCAGGCGATCCTCGGGAAGCACGGGTTCCTCCCCGGAGTCGCCGGCCACACGTCGGCCGGGAACCTCCACTTCATGCTCACGCCGAACTTCGCGCTGGCCGAGGACCGGGAGCGCTACGAGGCGTTCATGAGCGACCTGGTCGACCTGATCGTCGACAAGTACGACGGCTCGCTCAAGGCCGAGCACGGGACGGGGATCAACATGGCGCCCTACGTCGAGAAGGAGTGGGGCCCCAAGGCCACGGAGTTCATGTGGCGGATCAAGCGGCTTGCCGATCCGGATGGCGTACTGGGTCCGGGCGTCATCCTGAACCGCGATCCCGACGCGCACCTCCAGAACCTGAAGTCCACGCCTCCGATCGAGGACGTCGCCGACACCTGCGTCGAGTGCGGGTTCTGCGAGCCGGTCTGCCCGAGTCGCCTGCTGACCACCACGCCGCGTCAGCGAATCGTGCTGCGGCGCGAGATGGCCCGCCAGCCCCAGGGCTCGCCCCTCCAGCAGGCGCTCATCGAGCAATACGAGTACGACGGCATCGAGACCTGCGCGGCCGACGGGAGCTGCGTCCTGTCCTGCCCCGTCGGGATCGACACCGGCAAGATGATCAAGGACTTCCGAAACCGTGAGCACGACCAGGGGGCGCAGCGGTCGGCGCTGAAGGCGGCGAAGCGATGGGCTGGGGTCGAGCGCGCGGCTCGTGGCGCGCTGCGGGTGGGGGGCGGCGTCTCAAAGACGCTCGGCGACGCCCCGCTTCGGGCGGCGACAAGGGCACAGCGGCACCTGGTGAGCGCCGAGCTCATGCCCGAGTGGGGTCCGGCGATGCCCCGGGCGGCCTCGTCGCACCTGCCCGAGACCGCCCGCCGTGACGCCGCCGCCGTGTACGTGCCCTCGTGCGTGAACCGGATCTTCGGCGTCTCGCGGCAGGCCAACGGAGCCGGGCCGGGCTTGAGCGTGGTCGAGGCGATGGTGCGGGTGTCGGCCCGGGCAGGGTCGCCGGTGTGGATCCCGCCCGACGTCGCCGGTCACTGCTGCGCGGTTCCGTGGGGATCGAAGGGCTACAGCGACGGTCACGCCTGGATGGCGAACAAGATGGTCGAGAGCCTGTGGCGCTGGACCGACGAGGGCGAGCTATCGGTGATCGTCGATGCCAGCTCGTGCACCCATGGGATCGTGAGCGAGCTGGGCAGCGCGCTCACCGAGGAGAACGCCGAGCGTCACGGCAAGCTCGAGATCCTGGACGCCACCGACTGGGCCCGCGATCGGCTGCTGCCGAAGCTCGACATCTCCAAGGCCGGTGCGATCGCCGTTCACCCGACCTGCTCGGGCCGCCACCTGGGGATGGACCGCCGGCTGCGAAAGCTCGCGGTTGAGCTCGCCGATGACGTCTTCGTGCCGCCGTCGGCCGCCTGCTGCGGGTTCGCCGGCGACCGCGGATTCCTGCACCCGGAGCTGACGGCGTCGGCGACGCAGGAGGAGGCGGCGGAGGTGAAGGGACGTACCTTCGACGCCCACATCTCCACAAACCGCACCTGCGAGATCGGCATGGAGCGGGCCACGGGTAGGCGCTACGTGCACGTGGTTCAGCTCCTCGAGGTGCTGACGCGCCCCGCCTCAGCCGCCTAGCGAGGGCGGGCTCGTCACCCGTTCGGCGAGGCGCTTCGGAGCGATCAGGCAGTAGCTGGTCGCGATCAGCTCCGCGAGCTCCTCCCAGTCTGTTCGGACATCGTCGAGCTGGACGCCGATCCAGCCCTTCGTTCCGACGTAGGCCGGCATATAGAAGGGATCGCCCTGCTCGAGCAGCGCCTCGCGCTCGATCGGATCGGCCTTGACCCTGATCGAGGACCCGTCGTCGGCGGCGATGCAGAACATCTTTCCGCGGCCGCTTCCGACTCGGAACGTGGGGTGCTCCCAGGCCTCGATCTCGAACGCCTCCGGAAGCGCGAGGCAGAGCTTCCGTACCCGGTCGATGAGCGCTGTGTCGCCCAGCCGACCTAGCCCCGTTCGGCGAGTGTCGAGACCACGGCCTCGTACACGCCGTCGCCGCTCTTGCCCTCGGTGATGGTCACATTGGCCCGACCGGCGATCGCCTCGCGAAGGCCAGGATCGCGCTCCGGGCCGTTCGCGACCACGAAGAACCTACCGACGAACTCGGAGGCGTCCAGGTCCTCCAGCGAGTCGCCGACCGCGATGCACTCCTCCGGCGCGTAGGCCCGGGCGCGCCTGTGAAAGCCGACCGCCTTCGCCTTGCTCGCTCCGCCGGGGACCAGGTGGTACGCGTGCGCGACCTCGTCCAGGCCCCGCACGGGCCTGGTGATCGCCCCGTTGTCCAGGAAGCGCAGATCCTCGTGGCCCGACTCGGCGAGGAGCTCGTTGGCAGCCGCCACGTCCACCTTGCCCCGAAACAGATGCGAGAGCCTTCGGTCGTGGTGCCATGGGTGATGCCATTCGAGCCGGCCCGGAAAGCGCTCGAACAGAAGATCCGGGATTCCGGCGGCGAGCATCTTCTCCGAGGGGGTGCCGTCGTCGTCCGGGACCCAGTCGCCGGTCAGGAACGTGCGCTCGCCGTCGATGAACACGCCGCAGCCCGCCTCGTAGATGTACGAGGTTTGGGCCAGGAGCCGGGCGTCGGCCATCACCTGAGCCTCGCGACGGCCGGACATGATCACCACCTCGACGCCGGCGCGGTCGCACGCTTCGAGCATGCGCGCCTGGCGCAGCGAAAAGTTTCCCTCCCAGTCGCGAAACAGCGACCCATTGCGACCGAGGAGAGTTCCGTCGAGGTCGGTGTACAGGCATCGCAGCGGCACGGCAGCGCACCGTACAGGCCCCGCCGAGCCCTCGCCCGCTCCGGCACCGGACTAAGTTAGACGCGGTGACCCGCTGGCGTCTGTCCGACCGCGCGCTCGAGTTCCCGCCGCCCCTTGCGGCGGGGATCGTGAACGTCACTCACGACTCATTCTTCGAGGGGGCACGCAGCGGGACGCCCGAACGAGCGATCGAGGACGGGCTCGAGCTCGTGGCGTCCGGGTTCGACCTGCTTGACGTGGGGGCCGTGCCGGCCCGCGCCGGGCCGCCGATCACGCCCGAGGAGGAGGCCGCGCGGTTGATCCCCGCGATCGAAGGGCTAGTGAGCCAGGCCGGTGTTCCCACCAGCGCGGACACGTTCCGCGCCGAGGTCGCGGCTGGGGCGTTGGACGCGGGCGCGGTCGCGATCAACGACATCTCGGGCGGTGCCGATCCGGAGCTCCTGGAGGTGGTGGGACATCGCGGCTGCGGCTACGTCCTGATGCACATCGAGGGCCCGCCCCGGGTGGATCGCGAGCCGCCCGCCCACGACGACCCGGTGGCGTATCTGATCGGCTGGTTCGCGGAGCGCCTCGAGTCCGCGCTCGCACGCGGAGTGGCCGAGGAGCAGATCGCACTGGACCCGGGCTTCGACTTCGACCTCTGCGTCCGCGACGACGTCGAGATCCTCGGCCGGCTCGGCGAGCTGCGATGCCTGGGGCGACCGTTGTTCGTGGCGCTTTCGCGAAAGGACTTCCTGGGCGCCCTCCTGACCGGTTCGTGGGAGGAGCGGGCCCCGGCGAGCGAGCGCGAGTGGGCAACGGCCGCAGCCACGGCCCTGGCGGTCGATGCGGGCGCCGAGATGGTCCGGCTCCACGATCGATCGGCGCTGGACGCGCTGCGCGTCGCCGCCGCGATCGCCGATCCGTCGATGGCGGGCGAGTCGCCGTCGAAGGCGTCCGATCCGGGGGTCCACGGTGTCGGTCGGCGCTAGCGCGACCGCCGCCTCGGGCTGGGCGCGCGCGATCGAGCCCGGCCGCTCGAACGGCCGCCTGGTGGCGGAGAGCCAGGCGCCGGGTCGATCCGCCGAAACCGTGGAGATACCCACCTGGATCGCCCCCGAGCTGAACGCCGCCCTCCTGGGCAGCGGGATCGCGTCGCTCTACTCCCATCAGCTCGAGGCGCTCGAGGCCGCACGGCACGGAAACGTCGTCGTCACCAGCGGCACGGCGTCGGGGAAGTCGCTGTCGTTCAACCTCCCGGTGCTGGACGAGCTGGCCCGCGACGATCACCGGCGCGCGCTCTACCTCTACCCCACCAAGGCGCTGGCCCAGGATCAGGCCAGAAAGCTCTCGGAGCTCGGACTGAGGCAGCTTCGCCACGCGATCTACGACGGTGACACCCCCAGGGAGGATCGGCCCCAGATCCGTCGCCGATCCAATCTGATCCTCACCAACCCCGACATGCTGCACATCGGGGTCCTGCCCCACCACAAGAGCTGGGGCGACTTCCTGGCGAACCTGGCGTGGGTCGTCGTGGACGAGGCACACACCTACCGCGGCGTCTTCGGCTCCCACGTCGCGAACGTGCTGCGGAGGCTGCGGCGGATCGCGCGCCGCTACGGCGCCGAGCCGCGCTTCATCCTGGCGTCGGCGACCATCGCCAACCCGGCCGAGCTGGCCGAGGGGTTGGTCGGCGAGCCGTTCCGCCTGGTGGACTCCGACGGCGCCCCCCGTGCCCCCCGGCGCATCGCGATGTGGAACCCGCCCGTCATCGACAAGCGGTCGATGACGCGCCGCTCGGTCCTGTCGGAGGCCGCCGAGGTCCTGGCTGACCTGGTCGGGGAGGGGATGCGAACGATCTGCTTCCTGCGCAGCCGGCGCGGCATCGAGCTGATCCAGCGGTTCACGCGGATGCGGCTCGAGGAACTGGGGCGCCCGCAGCTCGCCGAGCGGATCGCGCCGTATCGCGCGGGCTACACCCCACAGCAACGTCGCGAGATCGAAGCCCGGCTTGCCGGAGGCGACCTGCTCGCCGTCGTCGCGACCGATGCCCTCGAGCTGGGCATCGACATCGGTTACCTGGACGCGGCGATATGCGTCACCTTTCCGGGCACGGTGGCGAGCCTGCGGCAGATGTGGGGCCGCGCGGGGCGGCGCACCGAGGGGCTGGCGCTGTACATCGCCGGCGAGGACGCTCTGGACCAGTTCTTCTGTCGCCATCCCGACGAGTTCCTGGAGCGGCCGGTGGAGGCCGCGATCCTGGATCACGAGAACGACCGGATCCAGCTCGCGCACGTCCTCGCGGCCGCGTACGAGCTGCCGCTGTCGGAGACCGACGCCGAGTTCCTGGGTCCGCGATGGCGGGAGCGGGCGGAGGCCCTGGCCGGCATCGGCGAGTTGAGACGCGGACGCGAGGACCGCTACCTGCCGCGCGGCCCCAACTTTCCCGCAGCAGACATCTCGCTGCGCTCGGCGTCGCCCGACTCGATCGCGATCGTGGAGCGCGACTCGGGCGAGCTGCTGGGGGCCGTGGAGGCCGAGCGCGCCTTCACGACAGTGCACCCGGGCGCCGTGTACCTGCACCTCGGCCGCTCCTACGAGGTTCGCGAGCTCGACATCGAGGCCCGGCGAGCGGCGGTGGATGCGTTCGACGGCGACTGGTACACGCAGCCGAAGAAGGAGACGGAAGTGTTCATCGAGGAGGTGGCCGAGCGGCGGGATGTCGCCGGCGTGGAGCTCAACTTCGGCGAGGTCTCGGTCACCGAGCAGGTGATGGCGTTTCAGCGCAAGAGCCTCTCCGACCACGAGGTGATCGATCTCGTGGCGCTGGAGTTGCCGGAGACCAACTTCCCGACGCAGGCCCTCTGGTACGTGCTTCCCGACGAGTTGGCCGGCCCACGGTCGCTACCGCCCGAGGTGCAGCTCGGCGCCCTGCACGCGACGGAGCACTGCCAGATCGCCGTGCTCCCGCTGCTTGCGATGTGCGACCGGTGGGACATCGGCGGGCTGTCGACGAACGTGCACTTCCAGACGGGCCGCCCGACGATCTTCATCTACGACGGCCACCCGGGCGGGGTGGGCCTGTCGCGGCGGGGCTTCGAGATGTTCGAGCGCCTGCTCGCCGACGCGGCCATCCTGATCGGCGAGTGCCCCTGCGCCGATGGCTGCCCCTCGTGCGTGCAGAGCCCGAAGTGCGGCAATCTCAACGAGCCCCTGCACAAGGAGGGCGCGCTGGGGCTGATGACCGGGATGCTCGCGCGAGCGATCAGCGACTGAACCCGATGACCCGGCGCCCACAGATCGCGGTGATCGGAAAGGGGACCCACGACGACGAGTTGCTGCTGCTTGCCGAGGAGGTCGGCCGGCGCATCGCCGAGGCCGGCGCCGTCCTCGTCTGCGGCGGCATGGGCGGTGTGATGGAGGCCGCGTCCCGCGGCGCCCGTGATGCGGGCGGCGATGTGATCGGGATCGTCCCCGGCGAGGATCCGGCGGACGCGAATCCGTACGTCACCCACGCCGTGGCCACCGGGATCGGCCACGCTCGCAATCTGGCGGTGGTCGCCTCGGGTGACGCAGTCATCGCGATCGGTGGAGAGTGGGGCACGCTCGCCGAGATCGGCTTCGCGCGCCGGCTGGGCAAGCGGGTGGCAGCGCTGCGGAGCTGGACTGTCAGTGGGACCGGCGGAATGGAGGGCGGTCCCGGGGTCGAGGTCGTCTCCGATCCGGCCGGCGCCGTGGACCTGGCGCTCCAGGCGGCCCGGGAGGCCCCATGACCACGGCGCTCTCGCGCGATCTGGAGATCCGCGCCGCGCGAGCGAGCGATGCTCCGGCGCTGGCGAAGCTCATGGTCCGCGGCAACTCGACCTACCGCGCCTGGGCCCCGCGCTTTTGGCAGCCGCCCGCCTTCGAGCGCACGCAGTCGCAGTGGAATCTGCGACTCCACGAGAGCGACCGATGGACGCGGATCGTGATCGATCCCGACGACAACGTCGTCGCCCTGGTGTCGTGGCGTCCGGCGCGCGACCACGGCGACGAGGGAATTGAACTGCCCGGGGTCGGCTACATCTCGCACCTCTACGTCGAGCCCTCGCGATGGGGCGGCGGGATCGCCGGCGGCCTGCTCGAGCTAGCCGAGGTGGCGATGAGGGAGGCCGACAACACGAGAGCGATTCTGTGGACCCCGACCGACGCGCCGGCTCGCGGTTTCTGCGAGCGCTGCGGCTGGCGGCTGGACGGCAGAGAGCGCTGGAGCACCGAGCTCCACCTCCCGATGGTGGGCTACGAGAAGCACCTGTAGTCGGCCCCGATTCATCTAGCCTTAGGCGCCCCGGCGAGGTAGCTCAGTTGGTAGAGCACACGACTGAAAATCGTGGTGTCGGCAGTTCGATTCTGCCCCTCGCCATC
>Ga0126305_10001105_pt1 | contig 11878 bp, 13 predicted proteins | sample Plot26_FD_92536 | JGI IMG/M metagenome (GOLD analysis project Ga0126305, IMG submission 92536) | Serpentine soil microbial communities from UC McLaughlin Reserve, CA, USA - Plot26 | ecosystem: Environmental > Terrestrial > Soil > Grasslands | place: USA: UC McLaughlin Reserve, Lake County... | reverse complement strand
TTTTGTTTTTTAATGGTTAATTTATTTTTGTTTTTTTCTTTCTTTGTCAAATTGAGCAAACAGCAATTCGGTATATTCCTTGCTTGATTTTTCAATTCCTGATGGATTGTCTGCTTTCGACTGAACAGACCAGATCAATTGCTGCGTCTCTGCATCATAGGCATTGGCTTCAATAAAATAAGTTTTGTCTGTTGTCCAATAACCCGGGCTATAAATGGTAGGCTGCCAGTAATTATAATACCCATAGAACCCGGTGCCGTAAGCACCATAAGAACCATAAGGTCCATACCCGCCATATGGCGCATAACCTACACTTACTGATACCGCGCCGGGCTGATAATAGGTTTCACTTTTTTGATCAATTACCGCAATAGATAATATCACATCACAACCCCTGTCGCGAATTAATTTCAGCGCAAGGTCCCTGTCACGCATATTTTCCTTATTAAAATTCGGCGGAAAGATCTCATATCCTTTTACCACATTAAATCCTCTTGCTTTTGCAGCTGCACCCAGGTCAGCCTCAAGCGCATATTTCACAGGATTACTTTCTATTAAAGCCGCTACAAAAACAGTTGTATATTTTTTTTGGGGCCTGTCCGGGTTTACCCATGATGTAGTAATTTTTTGAGATGGAGAACAGGAACAAAATAAGACGGTCAGTAAAAAAAAGTTCAGTAAATTATTTTTTTTCATAAAAATTCTTATTTCAATAGATAAGGCTCCTCAAAAAATTACCTGTAATTAAAAAACTATTTTATGCCCGAAAAAAATGAGGAGACCTATCTCCTCACTCGCCTGATCAGGATTATTTCAAAAATCCGTCCTTTTTCATTTTTTCAGAGACAACATCAGCGATATCATTCACTGTTTTATCAAGTTTGGACGGGTTCACGGTTTTTGTAGTTCCTGTCCAAACTAACTTATCCGGGTTAATAGTATAAACTGTTGTTTCTACAAAATAGTTTTTATCGGTAGTATAATAACCGGGAGAAGAATACATACCAGCCCCATAGCCATAATACCTGCCATAGCCACCATAAAATGATGTAGTAGTACCGGGCACATAAGATGTTTCCTTTTCTACATCAGCAAGGCGCATCAGTAATACATGTGTAAAGTTACCCTCGGTCAATTTTTGCTTTAGTGCTGCATCACTTGCTTCTTTCAGCATGTCCGTTGAAATAATAGTGTAAGAAGATACCGCACCACCGCCGATGCGTTTTGCAAGTTGGTCCTCGATCACACGACGGGAAGTTTCATCTTTTACCATTGCAATGACAAGCGTTTTATTGGGTGCACTGGCGGTAACTGCGGCACCCGGCTCCATCCATGATTTTTCAATTTTTGTTGAAGGTCCGCAGGAAACAAGAGTTGTGACAACCAATGCTGATAAGATCAATTTTTTCATAATTAAAATTTTAGTTGAACGAATAAATGCATTTATTAAATGCAGGCTATACAAAGTTATTTTATCATTGTTGAGATCATAAAGGGGCGGATCATATCTTCAATATACAATGTCCAGACAGTCTATCAGACAAGGATTTCGGTTACAGGGCTGCTTATGAAATAAATAATTCGAATATAACCGAATTTTTAAAATTGGATACGACAACGATATTATGGATTAGTGCCCCGGTGTCTTTGTTTTATCCAGCTCGCCAATGAAAGGGATCTCTTCCTGGATGCTCAGCCGGATACAATTCTCAATATAATCTTCTAATTGTATAAACTTTGCCGCTTGTAATCCACCAATGACCGCAGTAAATTTTGTAAAATATAATTGCTGGAACTTAGTGTATTTATCTGCCCATGCAAGCTTTTTTGTTACCAGGTCAGAAGCTTTCTTGCTATCCAGTGTTTCATAATTGGTAGCATAGGCTTCAATTAATTTGATCCTTTCCTGGCCAAGTTTTTTCCTGGCGGTTTCATAGGTATCATATAAAGTCCAAAACTTGGCACTCTGTGCTTCGGGAACGGTCATATATGCTTGTACCAGTTCTTTTTTTTGTTTCCCGAATATGGATTGAATAAGATCAACATCTTCTTTGTTGGATTGGGCAAACATACCTGCAGATAACAAGGAAGCAACGGCTATAACAATTAACTTTTTCATCGATGTTTTTTTTAATGTTAAATGGTTTTTGTCGGTTGGGAAGATAGGGGATTTTTTTTTAAGTGACCGGCTGATTTTGATCAGCCGCTTTTCGGCCTCATTTATTCAGACTTGTCCCCCGTTACACGGATTTAAGTATTATTTTTAGCGGCGTGAATACCCCAAAACCAAACCTCTTATGATCTTTCTTATGCGCAGATCTGTATTGAAGATAACCGAAGTGATCACCCTGCTTACGATCTCCATTTTAGGGTTGGCGCAAAAGACTGATAAGGTTTTTTTAAGAAATGGAAATATGCTCACCGGCGAAATTAAAAACATGAAATTCGCCAAACTCAGCTACGATGTAGATGGGCCCGGAACCATTTCAATAAAATGGGAACACGTAGTGAAGATCTCATCCGACAAGACTTTCCAGGTAACGATGCAGAATGGAGATGTACTGATCACCAGGCTGGATTCCATTTTTTTTGATCAGCCTGCTGTAACGCTGGATAGTATTATAGAGATAGTACGGATCGAAGACAGATTCATGCAAAGACTGGACGGGAATATTGATCTTGGTTTTAACTATGCTAAATCAAACAGTGCTCTCCAGTTTAACTTTAATAGCTCCATTACTTATCGCAAACCAAAAGCGGAGGTTAACTTTAAGCTAGCCTCTGTAATTACAGATAATGCTTCCGATTCCATGTCAAAAAAACAGGATGTAACATTTGATTTTTACAGAAAATTAGAAAACAGGTTTTATGTAAATCTTCTTTTGGGATGGCAACAAAACACTGAATTGGGGTTAGAGAATCGTTTTATCCTTCCGGTTGTGGGAGGAAAAATCCTTATTAATAATAATCACCAAAGACTCTTAACTGGCGCCGGCCTTTCCGGTAATTTGGAGCAATCAAGCGGAAGCTCCGGCTATTCAACCAGCCTTGAAGGAATGCTGATAGTCTCCTTCAAAGAATTTAAGTACTCAACACCTAAGATCTCAATTGATGCAAGAGTTGCTGTTTTTCCTGGTATTACTGATTGGGGCCGTGTGCGGATGGGAATCAACCTCAGTTCAAAGATTGAGATCTTTAAAGATTTTAATGTTGGGCTTACTTTTTATGATGACTTTGATAATCATCCTCCAACTGGTGCTTTATCTAAAAACGACTATGGTTTAAATTTTACGATCGGTTATGAATTTGGAAAATGATCTTTTTTATAACTTTTGTACCAGCTTAATCTCCTTCTCTTTTTGCAAATTCCCTTTCCAGTGTATCTAATGGTTACTTATAATACATATCCAAATTTTTAAAAAGGAAAAAGTTCAGCGAAACATACATGATGTTAGATTTTAGTCCGGCATAAGGTTTTATATTGGCATTGGTTGTATAATCCTGGTTATGAAATTCACTCAGGTAATATTTAAATTTCACATTAACTCCACGGGGAAACTGCACTCCCGCAAGGAAACCATGTTGAAATAATTCATTCCTGTCACTGAACCATCCTGATATCTTATCTATTTTATCACCCCCGTCATAGGTCTTTTCCTTATAGGAAAATGCTAATTCAACTTCATAACCTCCATAAAAAAAAGTTTTGTCAAGATCGCCAACTTTAATACCTAATGGAAGCGCCAGGTTATACGTCCGGAATTTTTTCTTATAGACAAGATTATTGGCCGGGTCTTTATAATCATCTGTTATGTAACCCACATTTCTTACCGACAACCCGGTAAAGAGACCGAAATTTTTATTCATATCCTGGTTGACCATTACCTGCAAATTAAAGACGGGAGAAAAACGCAGGGCAGAACCCATACTATTTCCATTTTGTTCAGCATTTGCAAAAGAAAAAATAAGTTCTCCGCCGGTAGTCACATAAGCTTTTGATTTGCTTTTTTCTGATTGACTGAAACCCTGAACTGTAAAAGACAGGCAGATTACAGCCATGCAAATAAGTGTTTTCATGATTTCTACTTTTTTAATTTTCATTGATTGAATTATTTAATGATCGCAATTTTTCCTTCCTCAAAGGTAATAGCTGGCAGAAGAATTTTCCCAGGTCTTATCTTATTGAATCAATTTTATCTTTAAGATTTTTTACCACCATTCTTTTTGCAACTGATAACATCACTAATGATATGCCGGTGATCAACGACAGCAAACCAAGCAAAGTGCTGATGGCAATTGCGCCAGTACCAATATTTGATATCATCATTATTGCCGCCACAACACATATTGAACCGGCGATAACCATAACCCACCCGGTTGAGTTATATTTTCTCAGAGACCAACCCGTGTTTAAAAGGAATAGGCCAGATAACAGGCACCACAAACCGAAAACCACAGTAAGGGTTTTCATAGTGGCTAATAAATTGAACAGGAAAAATAATCTAAAACCAAACGTGATTATGGCCCAAAGCATGGTCGTAGTTACTTATTACCTAATGCAGCCTTTTTTGCAGCTTTTGCTGCCTTTCTCGAGGCCTTCCTTTCTGCCATTTTCTTTTCAAAGTCATGATGAGCAGCGATGATTGTTCTACCTGCTTCCATAACAAAAATCAAATAGACGCCTACCCCGATAAAAATGTATATGATATTAAAAATTATAACCAGATTACTTGGCGGAGCCAACTCGTTCAGGTTATAAGGACTGTTCAGAGAAAGTGTTCCTACTGAATAGGCCAACGCATGCAGAAAAGTATGTTTTCCTACCAGCCAAAAAAATAAAGTGCCTACTAGAACAAGTATAAAAACGAGAAGGCCAAGTGTTCGAAAAATCTTGTCTTTTATTAATCTCATTACAATGTCATAAATAAATTTTAAGGATAACAAAAGTTCAAGCATAATTTGAGATTTTATTGATTAATGAATGTTTAACTGAATTATTCGGCAATAGGTTGCTGCTAACATGATCATCGTTATTCCGCTTTGAATCTTCCAATATGAAATTATTGATTATTAAAACCAACTGCATCGGGCCATAAAATCAATTCAAGGTAAAGAAAAAATAAATTAATAAGATTGAATTCTGATGGACTTCATTTTTCCTACCCGCTAATTACATTTTAATGGCAATACTATTCCTCAAAGATGACAAACACCAAATCAACAATCCAACATGAAGTAAAACGGCTGGCCATAAACCGGGGCCGGAAATTCTTTCAACCAGTGCTGCATAAACAAGAAGTGTTGTGGAAAAGGTATTGTATACAAGCATTGCTTTAACCATGACGGAAGATTGGGAACCATTTCTTGACAGCCAGCATGCAATAGCAATTGTGATCAATGCTGCTCCTGCAAGTCTGCCAATTAAGATCGCACCCGGACCTGTAAGTGAAATGCCGAGTAATATGGAGAGGATCATAGAAGGTACAATGGCCATTGCCAACCCGGTAGCTGCTTCAACCAATGCCGTGATCGTTAGTAATAATTTCATTTTGTTTGATATTTTAGATCTGATTTCTCTGTTTCCATTTTTAGATCCCAAAGTTTTTGAATAACTCCTGGTACCCGGAATTGTTTGGATCAAGTTCTTTTAGCTTTTTGGCCATTTCCTTTGCTTTTATTTTATCATTTGATTGCAGATAAACAAAACAAAGTGCATAATACATTTCCGGCGACGAAGGATCAAGCGCAATTCCTTTTTGTAAGATCACCTCTGCTTCTTTGAATTTTTTGATCTCATTCAACAACAAACCATAATTATAATACACCCTGGGGTTTTGGGCTTTTAACTGAACGGCTTTTGCAAATGATCTTTCAGCGGCAGCTTTATTGTTCATTTCATTATAAAGTAATGCCATGTTATAATAAATGCGATCATTAGTGGGATCTATCTTCACGGCAGTCTCCAAAACAGCCAATGCGTTATCATTTTTTCCCTGTGCATTGTAGCCGGTTGATAGATTGAGCCGGGCATAATTCATCATGCTGTCTTTTTTCAATGCTCTTAAATAAAATTTTTCTGCATTGTCATAATCCTGTTGTTGCAGGTAATGATCAGCTATCATCACGTTGCCTACAGAAAAATCAGCCTGGTACATAAGATAACTCTGCAATTCATTACGTGCCGAAGAAAATGTACTTGCGTATTGAGCAGGTATTTGCTGGGCCGGAAACGTAGTATAAAGATCCGCTGCGGCAATCCGTACCGCTCTTACTTTATCTGCCAGTAATGGTCCCACATTTCCCTTCCAGTTTGCAGCAGGAAAATTCGAAAGACTTCTTAATGCCCTGTATCTTATCTGTGCATCGTTATCGGCCAGGCATTTTATTAATGCCTGGAAACTGCTTTGTGTTGGAATGCTACCGAGATAATGAGCAGCGGTCGCTTTAACAATGTTTGGCACTGCAGTATCACCTAATAGCTTAATAAGATGTTCTTCACTCCCCTGTTCAATTTTACTTCCGGGAATAAGGTCATCCGCAAAATGATATTTACGTTCGGGGCCAAACCATTTTGTTATGGCATCTGCCGCCCATTGTGCCGGTTTATTATTATGACAATTAGTGCACGCATTGGGTGTGCCATATTTTACACTAAGATCAGGACGTGGCACCCGGAAACTATGATCATGCCTTAGGTCAATGCCCATGTATACTTTTCCCGGCATATGACAACTTTTACACTGTGACGCTTCAATGCCAACCGGGTGAAATGTATGAGAAGGATCATCATATTTTTTTGCATGACATTGCAAACACAATTGATTAGCTGCAAAAAGAATTTTACCCGAATGCGGATTATGACAGTTACTGCATTTTACATCACGGTGAAACATTTTGCTTTGTAAAAATGAAGTATAGATATAATCTTCATCATTCACCTGCCCATCTGCATAGAAATGTTCTGTCGATGGAATTTCGGGAATAAGATCATCCATGATCTCTCCGCTTTGAATTAATGAAGCACTGATATCTGATTTGCGGGCATGACAGGGAGCGCAAGTATTTACCTGGGCCAGTTGTGTTGAGCCTTTATCAAGATGAAGATATGAGCCGGGAATTTTTTTCCCTTTTTTATAGTCTTCGCCATTTACAAAATCAATATGCAGTTTACCTGCACCATGACAGCTTTCACAGCTTACATTAATTACACTATACGTAGTATTATAACTATCAGCATCAATATCATAATTCTTTTGAAGATTAGTAGAATGACAGGAAGCACACATGGTATTCCAGTTTTGTGAATTGGCTGTCCAGTGAAACCAGTCCCGCGAGGGTATCCTTTGCCCGGGATATTGGTGAAACCATTTTTTTTGTTTGGTATCCCAGCTTACTCTCGGTACCTGCATTCGTCCTCCCGGAAATTCAACGAGGTACTGTTGCAACGGAGTAAAGCCGAATGTATACTTCACTTCATAATCATCATTGTTTCCATCATCACTTTGTGTATTGATAAAAAATTTCCCTTCTCTTTTAAAAAACCTGCTGGTTACTCCATCCGCAGTAAAACTCGAATTATCAAAGTTCCCCAACACAGTTGAATCATTGGGTGGTTGCATGGCCATAAAGTGATCTGATCGCAGCCAGTCATTATATTCTTTTGCGTGACAACTTTTGCATGACTTGTCACCAACAAATTCATTGCTGTTGTTTTGAAGCGAAGTATCTTCCGCATCTTTTGGTTTGCACCGTTGTAAAAAAATCGTTCCTGAGAAAACAAATAGTGTCATTGCGATCACTACCAATATCTTGGGTTTCTTAAACATTAGCTATTCGATCTTTGAAAAATTAATAATTCAAGATAACCCAAAAGATGTAAAGAAGATTTTTTTGAATGGTGAACACCTAACGGATATAACCAATACGAAGTTGAAAAATCAGGTGTTGTGATGTAGCGTTCAATATTGTCTGTTCAACGTTCGATATTCCTTGTTCGTTATTCGATATTCAATCGTCTTCAATTCTATTCTGCCGCCGTTGCTACTTTTATTCTTCCGCTCTTTGCTGCTGCAACAAGTGCGTCGTAATCTTTTTCAGTCTGATCAGCATAGGCAAATGCAAAACGTGCCATGGCCTCGTCCAATACTTCGCTATTACCAACATATCCTGAGATCATAGCTGCATCTCCTGATTTTGCATGTGAAAGCGCCAATGCCCATGCACATAGAGAACTATACTGGGGTAAATTTTTTACTGTTACTTTTTCAGGATCAAACTCAACCCCTCCTTTCATGTCTCGCAACTGCCGCACATAAAAATGGATACCGCCCATTTCACCCCATCCGAGAAAAATATCAGGTGCCGCCTGGATCAATCGCTGTCCTGCTACTACCCGCTGTCCATGATTTGCATAGATTGATCTGGATGTGTAAGGCTCCAGCACAGATGGCTGTGCTTCTTTCAACTGTAGAAATAACGGGTCGTTGGAATTATTTCCTGTGAGAAAAATGATCCAGCAACGTGTACCCACACTGCCGACACCAACTACTTTTCTTGCTACATCCACAATACGGTAATGCTGAAGAAGTGTCTTGCGGTCATCGGCCAGTGAAAGAAAATATGAATCAAGAAATAAACCCAACGCTTCGTCGATCGGTACCCCGTTTTGTGTATGAGTTTCCCTCACGATAAATGGTGCATTCACCTTTAACCGGAATTTATCATCAACCATGTCTGTGAGTTTGCTCAGCACCTGCATATGTGTTCTTTCCCTCGCTTTACCCATTATTTTTGCTGCACCCTTACGTGCCGATGGTGACAGTGTTTTCATAATGTCTTTATCCCTGATAGTAGAATACCACAATTCCATATTTCCCATGTATGCAAATTCCTTCATCTTCTTACGGTAAGTGCTTACTGCAGTCATTACCGCTTCCCTGTTCAAATCCTTATGTGCACCTAAGAACCTGCCACTCGCCACTATACTTGCAACGAGCCTTTTCAGATCCCATTCCCATGGTCCCGGCAATGTTTCATCAAAATCATTTATTCCGAAAATAAGATTACGTTCAGCCGAAGCAAATACACCAAAGTTTGCAACGTGCATATCGCCACAAGCTTGCACTTGAATACCGGATGTCTCGCCATTTGCTTTCAGATCCATTGCCATGATGGCTGCAGCCCCACGCAGGAAAGCAAAAGGTGAAGTGAGCATTCTTGCATAGCGGATAGGTACCAGGTCAGGCAGCCTCGTCTTTCCCTGTTCTTCCAAAATGGAAACAGGATCGGTCCGATCAGCGCTTATATTATATTCGCCCTGGTTAATACGGGGAAATTTTTTACGCAAGTCTTTACCAACTGCTATTCGTTCTTCGATGCTTTGTTGTTTTGATTGGAAATGGTGTAATAGTTCGGGATTCATAAAAAAAATTTAGGGTGTTCAAGTTAAGGAAAAAGAGTAGACATAACCATTATTAATTTAGATGCTTTGTCGCTTCCTGGCATTTTATAAAAAAGTATTTTATTTCTTCTTGAAATTCATTTCCCTGAATAAAAAATAGCGGCCACCGATGTCTAAGCTCCATTGGTACCGCCCAGCGAAATCGCCGAAGATTCCTGCGCTTGGCGTTATCCAGATATTGATGCGGGATGCCGGCGCATAAGTCATCCGGGTTCTCAGGTTCATAGATACACCGCCATTAATATAATCAAGAAACCACTCAGGCGCCAGCACCGTCCACATTCTCCGTGACCAGTACTTGATGACAAGAGCCTGCAATTTTGAAAAACTGATATCGCCTCTTGTGTCATCGCCACTTATAGAATTTGCCTGTTGAAAGACAAATGAAAAAAGAATTTTCTTCTTAGGGATGAATTGCGAATATGAAACCACCGGGAGTATCACGTTCTTACCGGTACCAAGAACAGGTGATTCCGCTGTATTTAAACTGATCTCAATAGAAGCTGTAAAGGCAGATAGTTTTTTTTCAAAAAATTTATATCCAAGCAGACGAAATGAAATATCGCCGATGCCTGATTGCTTATAGTTGGCTGGGTGATTAACAGAATTATATACATAAGGCAGGTCTATCCGTGTTGTGAATCGTTTTCCGATCCTCAAAATAGTTCTCAGGGTTGTCTGGTTTACATAGAATTCATTTCCGTTTCTGTCATAGTGCTGCAATTCATTGAAGAACTCTATTCTCGTCAAGAACTGTGAAGGATCATCGGCGTTTTTTTTGAGCTGTTCTTGTTTTACAGTGTCTGCAGAATTTTGTGCAAGTAAACCGCAGCCATGATAGATCAAAAAAAACAAGAACAACAGTTTCTTCATTTTTGTAAGGTTTAAATTTTGAAAACAAGCGACAAAGACCCGAAGGCACAAAGGTTCATTAAGAAATCTCTATCACAAAATGAATCGTTTTATTCCATCTCTTATTAATGGCACATTAAAGTTAATCAGATAGCCAAGTCGTTTGCCCGTTAATTTGAGATGACTCAGTAATTATACTTCCCAAACAGGATTGACCGTTTCTAATGCTTTAAGTCCGCAAATAACTAGATCGTTTAACAAAACATCTAATCGCAAGCCCTCACTAAATACCATATTATCAAACACGATGGGTATATCCAATTGTCGCTTTATAATACAGCCATCTTTAGCCAGGACATGGCAGAAACAAACTTCATAGACTTTTTCCAACAGGCCAGGTCCAGGGGCCTTATGAACTACATAAGGCGAATTGACAATTAGTTTACCAGTTCTTCTTCCGCATTAGATAGTGGCTTAAAATCTCCTTTGTGCGTCTTAGTGGCGTTGTGTCTTTGTGGCAAAGAACTTCACCAAAAGTGCCAAATATTATTTTTCCGTTTGATCAGCTTTTTTCTTTTTTGGATTTTTCCCAATCGGAATGCCCACAGTTAAATAAAGAGCCCTGTTAAATTGATTTGGCGTTGAATCGTCAATCTTAATATCAATGAGACCTAAATAATATTGAAGACCGATGTTCATTCCATTCCCTTTCATAAAACGATAACCTGCTCCAAATGCTAAACCAGCATCAAGCGGATGAAACTGATCTTTTATATCCAACTTATATTTAAGGTCGTCTTCATCATTTATAGAATTTTTAAACTCATCAACAGCTTTATAGCGTAATCCAAGTTGTGTTCCCGCTTTCAGATAAATATGATTTTTAAAACTATACTTCATCATGATGGGCACATTGAAATAATTTATTTTTCTTGCAATTTTTCCGCCGGCAAATGAATTATCAAGATCCGGCTTACCTAGTAAATAAACCGGTAATTCATCTGCACCCATAGTTGATTTTACTATGACGCCAGTATTCAACATCCAGTCGGGATTTTTCAATTTAAAGTCAAAATAAAAACCAAGATTAAATGATGTCAGGCTTTTTGCCCCATCAATATTTTTGATAGTGGACCAATTGGCACCGCCTTCTAATCCGAATTCTATTTTCCCTGTATTCAATTTATCGCCAAGTAAAATGGAAATCAAAACCTGGGTTCTTGCTGCATTAACAAAAAGAAGCAACCCAATGATCAGAAAATATTTTTTCATTTATTTTTTTGCGTTACAAACCGAAACGGAATTGCATACCGACCAGGTACTGAGTTCTGGTGCCCAGGAATCCATATTCAGCCCTCAACATCAAATTCTTGTTAAGCTGAAATTGAGATCCCACGATGAAATTCCAGGCGTCCTTTGGCCTTTTGTCCATAGAATATTGAACGGTGGAGGTTCCTACAGTATTGATAGCGTTATCGACGCTTGCCAATATCTCACCTGCCCTTGTTAATGCCCCATTGGCCGCATTGTATTTAGCTTTATTAACAGGATTCTGTTGATCTATAG